>Ga0302220_10001998_pt1 | contig 15320 bp, 10 predicted proteins | sample II_Palsa_E1_3_FD_194572 | JGI IMG/M metagenome (GOLD analysis project Ga0302220, IMG submission 194572) | Peat permafrost microbial communities from Stordalen Mire near Abisko, Sweden - II_Palsa_E1_3 | ecosystem: Environmental > Terrestrial > Soil > Palsa > Peat permafrost | place: Sweden...
GTAGTAGTGGCCTGCGGTATAAAATCTCCGCTTATGAGCGAACAGCGCCCCCCACTCGATATCCTGGTTAACCCATCTGATTCCTTGCAGACCGATCCCACACGGAATCCCACAACCGAATCGGGAAATAGCGAGAGCAACCGGCAGTCTGCGATGTTCTTGAGCAAGCCGCCGGAGGGAGGCGGCGTACCGGTTGCCGCCTGGGGGATAGCAGGTTTGGCGGTGCTGGCAGTCGTTATTGGCCTCATCTTCGCAACGCGCCACAAGTCGCAGGCCCCTCCAAACACCATCCAACCGTTGGCAGCGTACGCTGCTGAGCTTCATCTCTCGCAGCTTGCGATGAGCGAGTCAACCAGTCTTTCGGGCGGCAAATCGACCTTCATAGACGGTCATATTCAAAACGCGGGTGCAGAAACCGTTTCCGGGATCACCGTGCAGGTCATCTTCCGCAACGACGAGGCCATGCCACCGCAGGTGGAAACTCTCCCGCTCTCCGTGATCCGGACCCGTGAACCCTATATCGACATTCAACCGGTCAGCGCGTCGCCACTGAAACCAGGCGACCAGCGGGACTTTCGCCTTATCTTCGAGACAATTCCGGCGAACTGGAACACCCAAATGCCCGAAATTCACATTATTAGCGTGGACACCAAATAACAGCTTCGAGGCGTGACCGGGTAATACTTACCCGGCTGACCCGAAAATTTTGCGGGAATCGGACGGAATCTACCGTCTAACACAAAGGTTGTACGTCTCGTAAAAGCTTTATTTTCATTGGTTTGTATCGTTATCGAGTTTGGCACACTACCTGCTCTAGCAAGTGCATGTTGACGTCTGGAACACAGACGCATCGCGAGAACAGGAGAGTAGACCAAATGATGAAATCCGGAAATACTTTCGGCCTCCCGGTTTTACTGTTGGGCAGTGCGCTCGGTATCTCAGCGTTCGCTCAAACAAGCACTCCAGCTCAGACAACAGATTCAGCAGCAACTTCGGCCACGACCAGCTCCACCTCGGGTGCGATGAACCCCGACGATAAGACCACATACGCCACCGGCAAGCCCTTGACGGATCAGTCCAAGGAAGGCTTCTGGGGCCATATGAATCCTTTTGCCCGCAAGAAGTGGGTAGCTAGACAGACCGCTCCGATCAAGGATCAGGTCAACGAACTCGATCAGCTGCAGTCTAAGAATGCAAACGATATCAAAGATGTAGATTCCCGCTCGCAGGCTGGCATCAAGAACGCGATGAACTCAGCAAACACGGCTGACCAGCATGCGCAGGATGCAGCAAACCGTGCAAACGCTGCTCAGACACTGGCAAGCAATGCAAGCACCCGTACCGACTCTCTCGGAAACACCGTCGGCAATCTGGATCAGTATCAGACTGTCTCCGCGACCTCTGTGAAGTTTGCTTCGGGCCGCACAGCTCTTGGGCCAACCGGCAAGTCTGACCTCGACAGCCTGGCTACTACATTGGCTGGCGAAAAGGGATACATCATCGAAGTGCAGGGATACAGCCGGTCCGGTGTGCAAACCTCGCAGGCAATGGCTGACTCGGTCGTTCGTTACCTCGTCACCGAGCATCAGGTTCCTGTGTACCGCATCTACAAGACTGGCCTAGGCAAGGACACCGCCAAGCCAGCTGACGGTGAGCAGGCAATCGTAAATGGTGTTCGCGTCACGCTGCTTCACAACAGCCTGGCAACGATGAGCGCGGATTCGGCGTCCAACTCGTCAACAACGCCAAAGACCTCCCACGCGGGAGTAAGTTCACCACAAGAGGTGAATCAGTAGCCCTCCCCCCAGGACGGTGCAAGTCAGCCCGCACCGTCCACAAGTTTGCCGAGATAGCGACCTAGAGCGCACTCGCAAAAACCTCTCCTAACCAGAGAGAACCAAGGCAGATTGGCCCCTCAATGAGGGGCCGCTTTTTTTAAGACCACTTCGTGACGTATATCTGGTTTGTGGCGGAAGAAAGATCGCGCCGACCAACGGGGAGGCTCACCCGAAGGGGTATACAAGTCACGAAGTGACCGCCTCGCGCGCAGCGGGCCCGTCCAGCAGGACATCGCCTTAGCTAACGGCGGCGTGAACGGCCAACAGTTGTTCCAAGACAGCCTTCAGATGATTCAGATGAAGCGCGTTGGCTCCGTCGGACTTCGCCTCTGCCGGATTGTTGTGCACCTCAAGAAACACGCCATCTATCCCCGCCGCAACAGCCGCACGCGCCAGTACAGGGATAAACTCCGGCTGCCCCCCACTGACACCGTTGCCCGCAGATGGTGTCTGCACAGAGTGCGTTCCATCGAAGACCACAGGAGCAAAACCGCGCATTACCGGTAGCGAACGCATGTCCACCACGAGATTGTTGTATCCGAAGTTCGCACCACGTTCAGTCAGCGACACCCGGTCATTACCACTCTCACGAATCTTCTCGACCGCGTGCCGCATATCCCAGGGCGCAACAAACTGGCCTTTCTTTACGTTGATCGCTCCACCGGTCTTCTTTGTTGCTTCGGCTGCGGCGATCAGCAAGTCCGTCTGACGACACAGAAACGCCGGAATCTGCAGCACATCCACTGCTTCAGCCACGGCCTCGCAGTCCACCGCAGTGTGCACATCGGTCAAGACGGGCAGTCCAGTGCTTTCGCCGATCGCCTTAAGAATGCGGCAGCCCTCCATTAACCCGGGCCCGCGAAAGCTCTTGATAGACGTGCGATTCGCCTTGTCGTAGCTGGCTTTGAAGATATACGGGACGCCAAGATCAGAGGCGATCCGCTGAATCGCGTCGGCCATCATGCGAGCGTGGCTCTCGGACTCGATCACGCATGGTCCTGCAATAAGAAATAGCTTGCCCCGGCCTACCGGAACCTGATGAGTTGCACTGCCGATATCAAAAGAATGAGTCACATCATTTATTTGACCATAGCTGGCCATCCAGCGCGTGGGCTGCTCAGTTCTTGAGCGACTTGCCCAATCCAGAGAGAACCAGCGTCATAAATGAGAGTCCGCGGCGACTGTCTTCGCTGGTAGCACGTCTGGCGAGCTGCCACAGGCTCGGAGCCTCTTTCTCCGCCTGATGCTCCTTCGTCGCATGCGCCATCACCTTCGAGACCTGATCGAGCACCTCAGGATCAAGTTCGGTCAGGATCTTCGCTGCGGTCAGCAGATTGCGAATCGCCGCAATGCCCTCGGGCTGCGAAGCGTACTTCGACAGCGTGTTGAAGATCGTATCTTTCGCGCCGATCGCTCCATGCAACAGGCTCAACAAGCCCTTGCGGTGTGCCTCTTCGAGTACGTCGTAGGCCAGCAAGAGCGCCTCGGCATGTTCTTCCGGGGCTTTCTCCAGCTTGCGCACAAGGTCGGCCTTGAAGTCGACGGTGATCGGTTTGAAAGCAATTGGCTTCGCCATAACAACTCCTGAAGACAGCTCCTGAAATTTCAGTACGAATACTAAACAGTAGTGGAAGTGATCTGAACGAGTTTGTCGGCAGCGATGGTGCCCGGCAGGTGGTAGTCCTTACGCGCCCACTTGCGTTCAATCTCGAGACCCGGCTGAGGCGTGCGCGTTCCGTAGCGGAAGTTTCTGCGCGGCAACGGATTCTCGCCCTGCTCTGGGAGCACTGTCATACTCACCGCCGTCTCCTTGAATGCAGGCGTATGCGTCGCACGATCGGTAAAGCTGCTGGTCAGCCGGTTCACCGGCTCTTCAACTGAGTTCAGCGTCATGTAAAGTTGCTTACCCTTCACCCGCTCCGACACCAGCACCTGCACCCGAGCCTTGCCGTGCGGCGAGGTCACCTGCACATAACGGCCCGTGGTGACGCCGCGCTCCGCAGCCAACTCCGGCGATACTTCGATCCAGCTGTTCGGTGTGATCTCGCGAATTCCCGGCGTGCGAAAGGTCATGCTGCCCTGCTCGAAGTGCTCCAGCAGGCGGCCATTGTTGAGGTGCAGATCGTAGACCGAGCTGGTCTCCTCCGACGGAGGAATGTATGCAACCGGAAAGAAGTTCGCTTTGCCATCGGGGAACGGGAAGCCTTCGGTAAACAGCAGCGGCGAATCGGTCCCGTCCGCATGCACAGGCCACTGCAGGCTGTCGAAGCCCTCCAACCGCGAGTAACTCACTCCTGCAAACAACGGAGTCAATCGCGCAATCTCGTCCATAATCTCGGACGGATGTTTGTACTTCCAGTTACCGCCCATCCTATTAGCGATCAGTTGAATAATCTCCCAATCGGCCTTTGCCTCGCCCAACGGCTCCATCGCTTTGTAAATGCGCTGAATACGACGCTCCGTGCTGGTGAAGGTTCCATCTTTCTCGAGCGAAGCCGCAGCCGGCAGGATCAGATCGGCATAGCGGCAGGTCTCCGAGAAGTTGATGTCCTGCACGATCAGAAACTCGAGCTTCTCCAGCGCACTACCGACAAAGTTTGCATTTGAGTCCGACGTGATCGTGTCTTCGCCTTTGATGTACAGCGACTTCAAAGTCCCGGCGAGAATTGCTTCGATCATCTGGTGATTGTCTTTGCCGGTAGTGGTCGGCAGCGTGACGCCCCAATCGGCCTCGAACTTTGCGCGAACCTCCGGATCGTCCACGTGCTGATATCCGCTGAAGACGTTCGGCATTGAGCCGTAGTCGCTGGCCCCCTGCACATTGTTGTGGCCGCGCAGAGGATAGGCGCCAGCACCTGGCCGCATGTAGTTACCCGTCACCAGCAGAAGGTTTGAGAGCGCAGTCGCGGTATCTGACCCGCCGCAGTGCTGTGTCACGCCCATAGCAAACAGGATGCAGGTGCCGTCAGCAGCCGCAATCTCATGCGCCACTGTCGTCAGCGTTGCCACAGGTACGCCCGTAATTTTTTCTGCGTACTCCAGCGTAAAGGGCTCAAGCGATTTTTTGAACTCGTCGAAGTGATTCACCCACTTGTTGATGAAGTCTATCTTCGCGAGGCCGCTATCGATGATGTACTTCGAGACCGCACACATCCATACAGCATCAGTCGAAGGATTGGGACGAAAGAAGATATCGGCTCGCTCCGCCATCTCATGCTTGCGAAGATCGGCAACAATCAGCCGCTGCCCACGATGCTTGTGTGACCGTTTGATGCGCGTGCAAAGCACGGGGTGATTCTCCGCAGGATTCGCGCCGACGATCAAGATCAGGCCAGCCTTTTCGATATCCGCAATCGAACCTGAGTCTCCACCATAACCGACGGTACGTTGCAACCCCATCGTCGCGGGATTCTGGCAGTAGCGTGCGCAGTTGTCGATGTTGTTGGTTCCGATCACCGCTCGCGCCAGCTTCTGCATCACGAAGCTCTCTTCATTGGTGCATTTGGACGAAGCAATAAACGCCAGAGCATCCGGCCCATGTTCGTTCTTGATGCGTTTGAACGTGTGCTCGATGATGTCGAGCGCCTCACTCCACTCAATCTCGCGGAAGGTCTCTCCATCGCGCAACAGTGGCTTAGTCAGTCGGTCATCAGAGTTGATGTGGCCCCACGCAAACTTGCCTTTGATGCAGGTCGAGATACCATTCGCCGGCCCATGCGTCGGCTCGATCTTCAGGATGTGGCGCTCCTTGGTCCACACCTCGAAGCTGCATCCCACCGCGCAGTAGGTGCACACCGTCTTGGTGCGTTTGGTGCGCTCATTACGCATCTCCGACTCCATCTCGGAGAGCGAAAGAATCGGACCATATCCAATCGGCGGCTCGACACCCTTCACCACCTCGATCATGTTGTTCAGCGTCGTCGCCGGAAGGTCGGTCATGTAGCCCGCCTCCCCCAGCATCGATTTTTCCATCAGCGCATTGCATGGGCATACCGTGACGCAGTGCCCGCACGAGACGCAGCTCGAGCCCTCGATCTGCGTTCCGCCATCCCACAGCACGCGTGGGTTGGCACTCTCCCAGTCAATCGTCAGCGTCTCGTTCACCTGCACGTTCTGGCACGACTCAACGCATCGTCCGCACAGGATGCACTGGTCCGGATCGTAGCGGTAGAACGGATTCGACATATCCTTCTCATACGGCTTCCGTTTGTACTCGCGATGTTGGTGCTTAACATCGAGAACCGCCGTGGTGTTATGAATCGTGCAGTTCTGGTTGTTGTTATCGCAGACCGTGCAGTACAGCATGTGATTCTCGAGAATGCGGTCAAACGCTTCACGCTGAGCAATGTCGACGGCCTCGCCCGCGGTCTCCACGTTCATCCCCGCAACAACTCTGGTCGAACACGCTCTCGCCAGTTCGCCGTTCACCTTTACCAGGCAGGTGTCGCAGCTTTCGATTGGGCCCATCTGCTTTACATAGCAAACCTGCGGCACAGGCTTCTGCGCGTTCACAGCCGTGCGTCGATTCAGCAGGTCGATCAACAACTCCCCGGAGCGGCCAGGCACCTGCAATCCATCAATGGTCAACTGTGTGTTTGGAGTGTGCTCGGCGGGAGTATTCAGTAGCGACTTTGTAATTGCCATAGGTCCTCTGAGATGCAACGCAGAATAGCAGGCGGTTGCTCACCGGCCACAACGTCTCCCTCAACATTACACCCGAATTCGCGATGACAAAATCGTTACAAAAAAGTGCATCCAGTGGGCAGTTACACCGCATCCAAGCTATCTCGGTCAAGGCCCTCAGCGCGGAGATCAAAATTGTAGCGGCCTCAAGAATTCTTCAGTCCTTCATGCTGACGAGCCCCAAAATCTGTTCTGCTGCCCGCAGTCCGGATCGCATCGCCGCATGGACAGTTCCCCAGTGGCCGGTTACATCGGTATGTTCGCCGGCGAAGTAAAGCGTCTCCGCCTCAGGCTCCGTCATCTGCCGTGACGCGTCCAATCCTCCGGTGGCAACGTAGCTGTACGCCCCTCCAGCAAAGGCATCGTTTCGCCAGTCGTGCGTGTGACAGCCCAGCAGCAACTCGCTCACCTGGTCCTGCGGCAAACCGAAGATCTTACCTAACGTCGCACAAGCGCGTCTGGCAAGCTCCTCCGAACCTATCCCCTCCAACGCCTCCGAACGTGGCCCTCCAACCCAGCCCGTGATGCTGTTGCTTGCCTCTGGATGAGGCGTCCACCAGACGGGCGGCATCTCGGAGAACGAAAACAGAAAACTCATCTCACTCAGCGCATCTTGCGGCTCAAGCTTCTCCCAGAAGCGCTCGCGAAAGAGCAGTGTGAACCGCCGAGCCTGCCCCATGCGCAGAAAACCCGCTGCACCCATTACAGCCTCGGGCATCGGAGAGAAACTGACTCGGCCGCTCTGCAAAACAGCAAGCGGTAGCGTCACAACCGCCCGTGTCGCAACGAAGCTGCCCGAGTCTGTAACGATCTCCACGCGCCCAGCCTTCCAGCGAATCTCCTTCGCCACCGTCCTTGTCACTACTGTCCCGCCGTACTCGCTAATTCGCTGCGCAAGATAGGCCGGAAGCTGATCGTACCCACCGCGTAACCGAAAGATTCGGTCGCCCTCGGTCGAGTCTTCCGCCTTCTGTTGCGCACCCAACGAGGCCGCACTTATCTGCCGATGATCAGCCGCATTGAAGCCTTCGACATAGCCGGTCATCCTGCCACGATCTTCCTCGGCAACCTCTTCGCGATCGAGATACTCGGCAAAGCTGATATCAGGTCCGTCAAAATCTTCCAGCTTCTCCAGCGGCTCAAACACTCCCCCCATCTCGCCGCCGCAGTCGCTCAGCACTCCGTCTTCAAAGCAGATCTGCGACCCACCCCGCTCATAACTCTCAAGTCCAGCCTCTTCAATCAGAGCCCACAGCTCCGGAGGTCTACCGTGAATAAACTCCGCACCCAGCTCAATTGCCTCGTCGCCGACGTGCTGCGTCAAAATGCGGCCGCCAATCCGCTCTTGTGCCTCAAGCACAAGCACTTTGAGCCCAGCCTCAGCAAGCGCCCGCGCCGCCGTCAGCCCAGCCATCCCAGCGCCAACCACCAAAACATCGTGTATCTCGTTCATAACCGGGTTAGATGCGCTTTCAGGGAAACTCACGCAGGCTCACCCCACCGCGCCTTCACCATTGCCAATCCCTCATCGGTAGTCTTCACCACGCCCTCAAGTTGAGCATCTTCCGCAGCCTCCAGCATCTCTTTAAACTGCGGGCTCGGACGATATCCCGCGGCGATCAGATCGCGTCCAGTCACCAGCAACTTTGGCCGCATCTCTTCAACCGGCGCGGCTTCATACCGCTCCTTGGCGAACTCATACAACCGCAGATCTCCGTGTGCCGACATGCAATCCATCCAATGCAGCCCGAGATGCTCATCGAACTTCGGCAACCGCAAAAAGCGCTTCAGTGTCGACTCGCGCATCTGCAGAATGTCCCCGAAGCGCATATGGTTCTTCACCAGCGCAATAGTCTGCTCGGTGTCTTCATTCGAAAAACGCAGCCGGGCAAGAATCGTCTCAGCGATCCTTACTCCAACCTCAACATGCCCATCAAAGCGAATCCGATCGCCGGGCTTCTTCGGATCGGGCGGCCGAAACGTCGCCGGCTTTCCAATATCGTGCAACAGCGCTCCCCACGCGAGCGTTGGAGAACTGCCCGGCTTCAGCTTCTCCAGCAGCAGCATCGTGTGCACCCACACGTCGCCCTCCGGATGAAACTGCGGCGGCTGCTCGACTCCGCGCATCTTCACGGCCTCAGGTAGAACGTACTGCAACAATCCCCGCTCATACAGCAACTCGAACGCACGCCGCGCATGCCCCTCCGTCAACATCAACGTCAGTTCGTCGCGTATTCGCTCCAGACTGACCTGAGTAATCTCCGCAGCCAGCTCATTGATCGCCACAGCGGTAGCAGGCTCAATCTCAAACTCCAGCCGCGAAGCAAACCGCACCGCCCGCAGCATCCGCAGCTTGTCTTCCGTGAAGCGATCCCTCGCAACCCCGATGGTTCGCACGCGATGTTCAATCAGGTCTTCACGGCCACCAACGAAGTCCAGAATCGCCTCTTCTCCTGCACCCGCGAGCGGATCGAACAGCATCCCATTGATCGTGAAGTCGCGCCGCTGCACATCTTCACGCGGGTCGATCGAAAACCTCACCGCATCAGGCCGCCTCCCATCGCTATAAGCCCCATCATGTCGAAATGTAGCAACTTCGGTAGCAATCTCGCCGCCGCCTTCGTCCGGCGAGCAAACCAGAATCACCCCAAAGTGCGCTCCCACCGAATAGGTCTTCGCAAACATCCCCATCACCACATCCGGAGTCGCACTCGTCGCTACATCGAAATCCTTCGCCTCAACTCCGAGCAACAAATCACGTACGCATCCTCCGGCGAAGTAGGCTTTATGCCCAGCTGCGCGCAGCGCCACCACGATCTCTCGCGCTGCCACGTACTTCGCGTTCTCGCCCCATTGCTCAGTCATGCTTCCCCTATGATAGAGAGATGCGCGAAAGCCCACAGAGTGGCGAAACGACCGGCCACGAAACAGGACTCGGCACAGGCCTCATTCTCGGCATCGAAAGCTCCTGCGACGAAACCGCCGCTGCCGTCGTCCGCGCGGGCAGCGAAGCTCTCTCGAACGTGGTCGCTTCGCAGATGTCGCTCCACGCCAACTACGGTGGTGTCGTCCCCGAACTCGCCTCCCGCGAGCATCTCCGCAATATCGTCCCCGTCGTCCGCGAAGCCATGTCTCGCGCCAGCGCCGCCGCCGGGCATCCAATCACCTTCGCCGACCTCGATGCCGTAGCCGTCACGGCAGGCCCAGGGCTAGCCGGTGCGCTACTCGTCGGCATCACCTACGCGAAGGCCCTGGCCTTTGGCCTCGACAAGCCGCTTATCGCAGTCAACCACCTCGAAGGCCACATCCACGCTGTCCTCATGGAGACGCGTCAGCGAAGCGAACTCCCCTTACTCGCGCTTGTCGTCTCCGGAGGCCACACTCACCTCTATCTCGCAACGCACCAGCAGGGAAGCGAAACATGGTCCTACCGCAACGTAGGCCGAACCGTCGACGACGCCGCCGGCGAAGCCTACGACAAGGTCGCCAAGCTCCTCGGCCTCGGCTACCCCGGCGGCCCGTGGATCGACGCACTCGCGCCCCATGGAAACCCTCGCGCCGTCCCTTTCACCTTCGGCGAGATCAAACATCGCGCCCCGCGCCCCGGCGTCACCAACAAAAAGGCCCCCGCAACCACCGAAGGCCCGCACTTCGACTTCTCCTTCAGCGGCATCAAAACCGCTGTCCTCCGCTACGTCGAAACCCACCATATGCGCGACAGTATCGAAGGCCGTCGCGCCGCCCTTGCCGACGACCCCACGCTCACCCCAAAGTCCGAAGCCGTCGTAAAACTCTGCGACCAGCAGACCCTCGACCTGATCGCCTCCTTCCAGTACGCCGTCGTCGGCAACCTGATAAAGCAGACTGCTGCCGCTGCAGAGCACTACGGAGCTCGCGGCATCGTTGTATCCGGTGGTGTTTCCGCCAATGCTGAACTTCGTCGCCGATTCAGCACCGCAGTCCCTGCCTTAGTAGATTTCAAGTTGTGGACTAAGAAGGTTCCTGCCCGCAACCTCCCCATCGCTTTCCCCTCCTTGGCCCTCTCCACCGACAACGCCGCCATGATCGCCGCCGCCGCCTGGCCAAAGCTCGTCGCCCAGGACTTCGCCACCGAAGACCTAGGCGCAACCCCCCAGCTCCGCCTCGGCCAGCCGTAAGTCCAGCAATCAACAAGCATCCCCGGTAAATCAGCTAAAATCATCAAGGAATCTCAAGCGAGAGCAGTCTGCACCGCGCCACGCGCCGGCTGCGGCAGGATACTAGAGCACGTGGCAACCATAGAACTCTTCAACACCCTCGGCGGAAAGATCGAAACCCTCGCCCCCGTCGACCAGAAATCCCTGCGAATGTACTGTTGCGGCCCCACCGTCTACGACTACGGCCACATCGGCAACTTCCGCACCTTCCTCCACGTCGACGTGCTCCGCCGCGTCATCCGTCAACAGGGCATCCCCGTCCAGCACGTCATGAACATCACCGACGTCGACGACAAGATCATCCGCAACGCCGGCGCCGCAGGCATCCCCATCGCCCAGTACACCGAAAAGTTTGAGCGCGCCTTCTTCGAAGACCTCGACGCCCTCGGTATCCAGCGCCCGGAACACATCTCCCACGCCACCGCCTGCATTCCCGACATGGTCTCGCTCATCCAGCAGCTTGCAGCCAAAGACATCGCCTACCAGGCCGAAGACGGCAGTTGGTACTTTCGCATCGCGCGCTTCCCCGACTACGGCAAGCTCTCCAAAAAAGACTTCGACGGCATCGAAGACGGAGCCCGCGTCGACATCGACGAGTATGAGAAAGATGCGGCCCGCGACTTCGCCCTCTGGAAGGCCGTCAAACCCGGTGAGCAGTCCTGGGAAACAGCCTTAGGCACGGGCCGCCCCGGTTGGCACATCGAGTGCTCCGCCATGGCCACAAAGTTCCTCGGCGACAACATCGACCTCCATGCTGGCGGCGAAGACCTCATGTTCCCGCACCACGAGAACGAGATCGCCCAGTCCGAATCGGCCTCCGGAAAACCCTTCGTCCGCCACTGGATGCACGTCCGTTTCCTACTCGTCGAAGGCAAGAAGATGTCGAAGTCCGAGGGCAACTTCTACACCCTCCGCGACCTGCTTCTCAAAGGCTATCGCGCCTCCGCCATCCGCTTCCTGCTCATCTCCGTGCCCTATCGGCACCAGATGAACTTCACCTTCGACAGCCTCATCGAATCCACCAATGCCGTCGATCGCCTGCGTACCTTCCACCAGCGCATGGTCAAAGGCGGCTTCCCTCAAGGCTGCGACGAGGCGCTCTCACTGCTCACCGCTGAGGCAAGAATGGCTTACACCATCGCGCTCGCGAATGATCTCAACACCGCCGAAGCCCGCGCCGCCATCTTCGATCTCGTGCGGGCTGCCAACACTGCGGCAGACATAGGCACACTCCGCAGCGAAAACGCCACCGAGATCCTTCAAGTCCTCGCACTCTTCGACGAGGTCTTCGCCGTCCTTGAAGACAGAGACGCTGCCATCACCCGAGCCGCACTCGCCTGGGCCGAAGCCGAAGGCCGCATCGACGAAGCCGCCCCAGAGCTCGTCGCCACCCTTTCCTTCTCCGACGCCGACATCGACGCCCTGGTCGCCGAGCGCACCCAGGCCAAGAAGACCCGCAACTTCGCCCGCGCCGACGCCATCCGCAACGACCTGCTCGCAAAAGGCATCCTAATCGAAGACTCCAAAGATGGCGTCCGCTGGAAAAGAAAATAAGCCCGCTGAAAACACGTGTACGAAAGAAAGCATCCGCTGGAGCGGAAAAAATGACCTTCGCACCCCGCACCGTCGTCGTAAGCTTCTTCCTTGTTGTCCTATCCCTCGCCGCAGCCGCGCAAACACCGGCGCCAGACACCACTCAATGGGAGAGCGAAGCGCTCAAGCTGCGTCTCTCCTACCCCTCCGACCTTATAAAGGCCGACCCCGAGAAGGTTCTCAGCGACGGCCACTTCACGCTCTTCAACGTCGATACTCCAAAACTCGCCGTAGAGACTCACTGCCTGCGCCCCGCACTTCTTCTCGAGCTCCCACACTCCGGTCCTGCGCAGACCACAGAGACTCAACCCACCGCAGACGGCGGCACCCACGTCACCATCAAACCCGCCATCACAGCGTCCATCCTGTTAGCCGAACTCGACATCGACTGCGTTAACGCCGAGCACGAGAGCAGCAGCACGACGCTTCTCAGCGACCTCGCCGAGATCGTCCTCAAAGTTCCCGGCATGAAGTCCATCGCACAGCCCTCCTGGTACAACGTTGGCTGGCAGAAGGTCCACATGGCTGCCGCACAAGGCCAGCCACAAGCGCAACCACCAGCCGATCCGCAAACCACGGACATGGCAGCTTCGCAGCCCGCCATCCCACAGGCGCTCTACACCATGGGCCTCTCCACCAACTGGAACAACCATCTTCTCGTCTGGTACTTTTCGTCGAACAACATCGACACTCTCAATCGCATCACCAAGACCACAGTCCGCTTCGGCCGCGCCGAGGCTGCGCCGCTCTACCCAGTCCCTATGGGCACAGCGGCCCCGTAGCTTTCTCTAACCCCGAATCACGCTGAGACCAATGACCAAAGATATTCTTCCCATCGAAGCCATCGTCGAAAAACTCAACCTGCCCGAAAAGTACGTCGAACGCCTCGGCCGCTACGGGGCGAAGCTAACGCTCGACCTCCTCGACGACCCCGCCTTCCCTGTGCGCGGCAAATTCATCCTCGTCACCGCGACCACGCCCACGCTCTCGGGCGAAGGCAAGACCGTCACCTCCATCGGCCTCGTGCAGGGCCTCGAAAAGATCGGCAAGAATGCCATCATCACCTCGCGCGAGCCCTCTCTCGGCCCTGTCTTCGGGATGAAAGGTGGAGCAGCAGGCGGTGGCCGTTCGCAGGTCGAGCCAGCCGAAAAGATCAATCTCCACTTCCACGGCGACTTCCACGCCATCACCTCCGCGCACAACCTCCTCGCCGCACTCATCGACTCGCACCTCTTCCACGGCAACGAGCTTGACCTCGACCCCAACGCCGTCACCTGGCCTCGCGCGCTCGACATGAACGACCGCGCCCTCCGCCACATCATCGTGCAGTCAGGCGGAAAGCGCGACGGCGCCAATCGCCACACCGGTTTCCTCATCACCGCAGCCAGCGAGATCATGGCCATCATGACCCTAGCCGACAGCCGCGAAGATTTGCGCAAGCGTCTCGCCCGCATCGTCATCGGCCAGACCCGCGCAGGTAAACCAGTCCTCGCCGAAGACCTCAAAGCCACTGGCCCCATGATGGCGCTACTCAGCGAAGCCATCCTTCCCAATCTCGTCCAGACCACCGAAGGCACGCCCGCACTGGTCCACCTTGGCCCTTTCGCCAACATCGCCCACGGCACCAGCTCCGTCCTCTCGCAGCAGATGGGCCTCCGTCTTGCAGACTACGTCGTCAACGAGACCGGCTTCGCCTCCGACCTCGGCTTCGAAAAGTACATGGACATCGTCATGCCTTCGTCCGGCATCAAGCCCTCTGCCGCCGTTCTCGTCACCACCGTTCAATCCGTTCGCAATCAGGGTGCAGGCGATCTCGAAGCCGGCTTCGAAAACCTCAAAAAACACATCGCTATCGTGCGCGGCTTCAACCTTCCCGCGATCGTGGCCATCAATCGCTTCCCCAACGACACCGACGAAGAGTTGAAGTTCCTCGAGAAATACTGCGAGGCCCAGGGCGCAGCTTTCGCGCTCTCGGAAGCCTTCGTGAAAGGTGGAGCAGGTGCCGCGGCTCTCGCAGAAAAAGTCGTGAGCGTCATCGCCGCCAACCCCAACGTCGCGCCGACCAGCACCTACATGCCAAGCGCCTCACCATTGGAGAAGATCACTGCTGTCGCGCAAAAAGTCTACGGTGCAGCTAACGTCGAACTTAGTCCGCAGGCTGAAGAAAAACTCGCGCGCTTCACAAAGTGGGGCTACGGCGAACTCCCCGTCTGCATTGCCAAGACGCAGTACTCCCTCACCGACGACCCAAAACTGATGGGCGCACCAACCGGCTGGACGCTTCACATTAGCGACGTCGTTCTCTCCGCCGGCGCAGGTTTTCTCGTAGTCATCTCAGGGAGCATGATGCTGATGCCCGGTCTGCCAAAGTCCTCCCGCGCCATGGGCATCAACGTCGACGCAGCAGGCGAGATCACCGGCATGTCCTAGAAACCAGCATCCCGCCCGTAGCCCGTCGTCCGACAAGAAAGGTATACAAGTCACGAAGTGACGGCCCCATGCGCAGTAACCAGTCCTGCAGGAGAACGCAGCGAAGCAGAGAAATGCGCCGCTGCGACCGCCATCACTTAACCCAGTTCGGCCCAATGAACTCTCGCAGCCTCTCTGGTGTAGCCCAGGGCGCTGCACCCGCAAACCGCTTCACCCATGCCGCGCCCTCCCCGATCTTCACGCGATCTAGCGTAAACTCCGGCGAAAGCGTATTCACCATCAGCGCGTAGCTGGCACCATCGTGCAACCGCAGAGCCTTCCAGCAGCCGCCCGGCACCGCAATCACCGGCCTCTGGCCTGCCGCATAATCGAACCCCAGCGTCACCTTCTCCACATGCCCATCCGGATGAAAGATGAAGTAGTCCACCGGCCCACCCTCCACGAGAATGTGCGTGTCATCTGGCTCCAGCCAATGCAGATAGTTGATCGGCTTTTCGCGCGTCAGCATGTAGTAGTTCTGGCTCTGCGCCGCAAGCATGCGCCCACCGGCATTCACTCTCTGCGCCGAAACTCCGATGAT
>Ga0302220_10002002_pt1 | contig 15311 bp, 12 predicted proteins | sample II_Palsa_E1_3_FD_194572 | JGI IMG/M metagenome (GOLD analysis project Ga0302220, IMG submission 194572) | Peat permafrost microbial communities from Stordalen Mire near Abisko, Sweden - II_Palsa_E1_3 | ecosystem: Environmental > Terrestrial > Soil > Palsa > Peat permafrost | place: Sweden...
CAGACCAGCCGGCGGATCAGCGTCAGCGTGGCCGCGTCGAGGTTGTGCGCATCCTCGGCGCACAGCACCACCGGGCCGTCCGCGCACAGCTCGTCGACCCGGTCGAACGCCGCCTCCCCCGGATCCCCGCCCCCGGGCATGTCACCCGCAAGCTGCCCGGCCCCGGCGAACGGGGCGTTGCGCCGTCCCTGCTCGCCCGCCACGATGAGGACCTTCGCCTCACCGGGCGGGACGGAGTCCAGGATCCTCCGGGCCAGGAAAGTCTTCCCGATACCCGGCGCGCCCTCGATGACGATGCTGATCCCCGTCGGCGTGCGCCGCCGGGCCACGTCGAGAACCAGCTCCTGTGCGGTCCGCTCGACGGCGGCACGATCGGACGGAAGCGACCGGGTACTGGTCACATCCGCCACAGCTCAAGCGTAAATCCCCGGGGTATGCCCCGCCAGGTGGCAGGGGCTTCCTATGCCTGCCGAGGCAGCAGGTGGTCCGCCAGCCAGTCCAGCATCTGGGTGTGGGTCAGCTGGCGCCCGGCGGGCTGGCAGTGGAAGTCCGCTCCCTGCGCCCGGCTGAACCCGATGATCTCCTTCTCCCCCGGCATCAGGTCATACAGCTGCCGGGGCTGGCCGGGGAAGAACTGCTCGCCGTCCGGATCCAGGATCAGCAGCGGGGTGGTGACCTGGCCGGCCACGTCGCGGACCTGGTACCTGCGCACCTCGGTGAACAGGTCGAACGGGTCGGTCACGCCGTACGGCTTGGCCCGGAACGCGAACGTCCGAGCCGCCTTCGGGTCGGCGCCGGCCTGGGCCTGGGCCATCGCGGCGTTGAACGCGTCCTTCTGGCCCGAGTCCAGCAGGTCCAGCAGCGCCTTGGGCAGGTGCACGGTCCACCCCGCCGACACATCCACAACGCCCGGATCGGCGACCGCCGCGACCAGGCGCCGCTCGAACGCGACCGCCCGGGTGATCCAGTAGCCGCCCTGGCTCACGCCATACCCGGTCAGCGCCGAGGCATCCACGTCGGGCCGCGCGGCCAGGACGTCGATGACCGGCGTCAGCACCGCCTCCCAGTCATAGCGGAACGGCACGCCCCGCTCGAACAGCATCGACTGCTGGCCCGGCCCGTCGAACACGAACACGTTCCAGCCCCGGGCCAGCGCCTCGGCCGCGCCGCTGTGGAACAGGCCGGGCAGCGACTCATCGCTCCCGTTGGTCATCACCAGCGTGGGCCGCGCCGCCGCGCTGGCATCCGGCCGGAGCAGGTACCCCGGCAGCGTGGTGTCCTCATACGGCACCTGCACCCGCACGAAACGGCCCGCCGAGGCGTCGACCACCTTCTCCCAGCAAGCCCGGCCCTGCCGGAAGGCCGGCAGCAGCACCGACTGGTCAGCAAGCCCGTCGACGAACGTCAGCGCCTTGGCGTAATGCTCCGCCGCGGCCAGCAGCGCCCAGCTCGCGGTGGCCAGATGCCCGCGCCCCAGCGCCTGCTCACCGCGAGCGGCCAGGTCCGCGGCGACTCCCGTCCAGGCGTCGAACCAGCTCTGCGGGTCGCCGTCGGTGATCTTGTCCAGGGTCGCCAGGACCAGCCCGACATCGCCGATCCCCGACACTGTGGAACCCAGCGCGATTCGTGCCTGGTAGTCGAAATCGGCGTCCGCGAAGAAGCCGCCCGGCGCGCTCAGGCCACCGCTCATGTCAACGTCACATCCTCCTCCGTCCCGCGGCGAGCCCGGTGCCCGCCGCGTCATGCCTATCGTCGGCGGCGCGGCCGGCCGAGACATCAGCCATGCGGCGGATTCAGCCCGCCGCCTGCCCGCCCCCGGGGTGGCGGCCGTCCCGGCGCCGCAGCCGGCTCACCTGCCCCGCCAGCAGCGGGACGATAACCCACAGCAGCCACGCACGGGTCGTGACGAAGAACAGCGGGACCGACAGCCCGAAGCCGGCTATCAGGACAAAACACTGCCGGGCCATGCCGGTCACCGCCGGCGGGGCCCCCGGCGCCTGCCCGCGCGAGACCATGTGCCGCAACATCGCGAGCAGCGCGCCGGCCTGCAGCACCTGCAGCAGCGCGTAAAACCCGAACCGCAACGCATGGACATCCAGGGCCGGGTGCCCGCTCGCGGTCAGCATCCGGGTCGCGAACGGGACCAGGACGATCATCAGCAGCCAGACCATGTTCAACGTCCGCAACCGCGGATCGAAGCGCCTGGCGTACCGGAACAAGTCGTGATGATTGCCCCACGCCGCGGCGATCACAAAGAAGCTGATCAAGAACGCCGCATAGTGGCCGTCGTTCTGGCGTACCGAGGACCAGAACGCCGACACCGTGTTCCCTTCGGGCACCGGCAGATCCAGAGCCAGCAAGGTGATCGCGATAGCCACCACGGCGTCGGAAAAAATGGTCAGCCGCTCCACGGCCCGCGATTCGGACTCCCGCTCCTCACCAGGCACCAGCCGATCATCTCCCGCGCCCACTTGCCAGCCCCCGATCCGCCTACCCGGAAATCTCGCCGGTCCTCCCACCCAACCACAGCAGGGATCACCCGGGGGCCCGCGTAACCCAAAGCTCAGCGGCCCGGGCGGCGGCCTCAGATAACGTGTCAACGCCGAGGCAAAATACCCTTCGGGGTCCGAATGTAGGTCCACCCCCTTATGCGCCGGAGGGCACCGGCTCGCCGCCGAAGAACTTGTTCCACGGCATGTCCAGCCGCTTCTCCAGGCCGACTATGTCGTACAGGTGGCGTAGCAGCGGGAACTCCCCGGCGCCGATTACGCCTCGCTCGGTGAGCTTCGGCAGGGCACCGCCGACCACGCGGATCGCGGCCGCACCCTCCAGGGTGATGCGGCCCAGCGCCTCCCACGCCTCGGTGAAATTCATGCCCTCACCGACCAGCCGCCCGACCCGGACATTGCGGCCTCCGGTGCTGGTGACGTACATGTCGCCGATGCTCGGCAGGAGCAGCAGCGTCTCGGTGCTGCCGCCGACCACCTGCACCATGCGGCTGGTCTCAAGCGCCCCCTCAGCGAACAGCGCCGCCTCGTAGTTGTGATTGCGGTACGGGCTGTCTGACTCGCCGCGCGCCTTCAGCACCCCCTCGGCCAGGCCCACCCCGAAGGCGAAGCAGTTCTTCAGCGCAGCGCAAACCTCCGCGCCGACCAGGTCGGTTGTCGTCCAGATGTGGTAGCGGTCCGTGCGGAACGTTCGGGCGAGCATGTCCACCGCCGCCTGGTCGCTGCCGGCGAACAACAGGCAGCTATCCCGCCGCACCGCCACCTCGCCCGCGATTGACGGCCCGACGATCGCCGCCCAGGGGATCTGGGCGCGCAGGTCCGGCGACAGATGCTGCGCGAGCACGTCCGGCAGAATCCGCAGGTCGCCATCATCGGAAGCGGCCAGCCCTTTGGTGACCGAAAGGACCGGCACCCCGGGACGAAGGTGCGGCGCCAGATGCTCGCTGGCCCACTCCACGCCGAACGAGTTCACCCCGGACATCACGATGTCCGCGCCCTCGAATGCCGCCGCGATGTCCTCCAGCTGGTACGCGGTGACTTGCACCGGCAACTCTAGGTTCAGGCCAGGATGGCGTCCCGTCTTCTGTATCGTGTCGATGATGTCGCGGTCGAGATGGGTCCCGACAAGATGGACCTCGTGGCCGTTGTCGCAGAGCGGAGTCGCCAGGGCGGAGGCCATGACCCCGGCGCCGAGTGCGGCGATCACAGTGATGGTGTCCCCCTGTAAGATTTGTCCGACCTGCGCGGCGCTGCTGTCTTGATTGCCACGTTGCCTCCTTAATCATCGGCCTGGCACTACTTAGGGGGCGCCGGTCACGGCTTTGGATGTCTGGCTGTCCCAGGCCCTTAACCTCGACAGCTTCCATCAGCGGGGTGTCAACCGATCCTACTGACCGGACCTAGCTCGGCTAGCGGCGATCCGCACAGGTCTCCTCTCCCGGCGGCAGCTTCCGGGCGCCGAACGCGAACGATGGAGAATTGACCCGAGCGCTGGTCCGGCCCCACTTTCGGATAACTGCCGCATCGGGCCGCCAGCTCTGCTGAAGGCAGTCCACCGATGACCTACAACGGGAGAACTGCACGGGCCGCCTCTGCCGAGGCTACGTGCCGGCCGGGTCCTCGCTGCCGAGGTGTCGGACGGTCTCGTGCACGAGATCCTTCATCGCCGGGTACGAGCGGATGTACTTGTCCAGGTAAAAAGCATATTCCTCATGCCGGGCGTGGTCAGGCTCGACGACCCGGTCGGTGTGCACCATGCCCGCCGCGGCCGACTGGATGTCCGGATAGATGCCGGCGCCGACCGCGGCGAGCATCGCCGAGCCGAGCACCGGGCCTTCGGGAACCTTTGTCATGGCGATTGGCATGTTCGAGACGTCAGAATGCATCTGCATCCACAGGTCGCTCTTCGTCGGGCCACCGGAGACCATAATCTGCTGCGGCTCGAAGTTCGAGCTGCGCATCGCCTGGAAGACGGTCTCCGTGCCGTAGCAGATGCTCTCTAGCAGCGCGCGAAATACGTGCCCCGGGGTGTGACCGAGCGACAGCCCCCAAAGCATCCCGCGGGCCAGCGGGTCGGTGTGCGGCGACCGGTTGCCCTGGAAGTAATCCAGCCCGACCAGCCCGTCGCAGCCGATCGGGACCTTGACAGCTTGCTCGTTAAGCACCTGGTACGGGTCGATGCCGCGCTTCTCAGCCTCGGCGACCTGGTAGCCGGCATAGCCATTCTTAAACCACGCGACCAAGGAGCCGGTCGAGGCCTGCCCGCCCTCGACGGTGTACTGGCCACGGACCAGGGCATCGGTGTAGGCACCCCAGAAGCCGGCGCCGTAGATCGGCTCTGCCGACTGGCCGATCATCACGTGCGATGACCCGGTGATCAGCGCCATCTTGCCGGGCTCGACCACGCCGAGACCCAACGCGCCCATGTAGGCGTCGACGCCGCCCTCTGCCACCGGGATGTCGGCATTCAGGCCGAACTCCCTTGCCACGTCAGCGCGCAGCCCCCCGACGACTGCGCCGAGATCCAGCACATCCGACGGGAACTTCTCCAACAGGTCCTCGATGCCGACGTCCCGGAACATCTGCTCAGGGAAGCCGCCAGTGGCCCGGTCGTAGTAGTACTTCGACGCGGCAATGTTGATCGACGCCGCCCAGCGACCGGTCAGCCGCTGGATCAGCCAGTCCTCGCCGTCTACCACGTGCGCTGCGTCGCGCCACGTCTCTGGCTCATTCTCCTTCAGCCACATCACCTTCGGCACACCCCACTCCGCCGACACCGGGCCATGCCCGTTGTACTTCAGCGCCGGGTCCGTTGTGCCGGCGACTTGGTCCGCCTGGTCGGAAGCGCGCAAGTCCATCCACATGATCGCCGGGCGCAGCGGCCGGGCCTGGTTGTCCAGCGCGACTACCGTTGCGGACGTTGCGCCGGCCGAGATACCGGCGATCTGGTCGGCGTGCACCTGCCGCTTCGCCAGCACCTTGCGCACTGCCTGCACCAACGCTGACCACCAGGCCGCCGGGTCCTGTTCAGCACAGCCGGGCCGCGAGTAGCGGGTCGGGATCTCCACGGACTCGAAGTCAACCGGCGAACCATCCCGATCGAAGACTCCTACCCGGACACCCCCCGTGCCGTAGTCGATTCCCAGCAGGTACGGAGCTTCCGGCATGGCGCTCTCCTTCAGCACAGGGCCCCACGGTCTAGCCACCGGCCCCGGGGTTGCTTTGCGAGGTTGTCCCGGTCTTCGTAGAAGTCGAGAGTCGATGAGGATGTCGTTCAGCTGTGCGGTCTAAGGGTAAGCACATCCCCCGGCCGCGCCGGGTACCGGGAAGGGACAGCACCGAGAACGGCTTCGGGGCCAGCCCAGGCGTAGCGCTCGAGGGAGCGGACGGAGGCACGCCGGGAGCGGGCGAGCAGGGTGGGCGTGTTGGTGCCCATTTCCAACTTCGTGGGTGAGCATCGAGTGGCGGAGCTGGTGGAGATTCCAGCCGTGCAGGCCGGCAAACTCGGCGGCGGGGCCAGTTGGCGGCGGCCGCCGAGGGTCTGGAGTGATGGCCGCGACACGCCGTGCGGCCGGGAATCCGCCGGGTATGCATACCCTCCGGCCATGATCGGCATGTGACGACGATCGGAACAGGATCCTGAACGGACCGCGTGGCCGAGTCCCCGCCCGAGGAGGGCACGGACGACCGGCGCGCAGGCCAGGCAGGTGAAGCCGAACGTCGGCTGGTCGCCCCATGCACCGGACGGCTCGCCAGCTGCGGCCCGGTACGCGGAGATCGCGAAATCATAACGGCTCGCCTCGTCGTCCTCGTTGAGACCGAGGGCCTGGCCGATGGCGTACCAGATGAAGCCTTCCGCGGGCGTGCCGGAAGTAGTCGTAGAGGACGCGGCGGGCCGCGTGTTCGAGGATCAGGGCAGCGCGGATCCTGGCCTGTGGTTCGGTGTGCCGGGTCGTGAAATCGGCGCGGCCGGCGCGGCCAGGCTAGATTGGCCGTTCCAGGATTTCGGCTCCTGCGGCCTGGGCCACCTGCAGGACGGCGGCCTGAGCGCGCGAGTAGGCGTCGCTGGCGGCCTTGGCCTCGGTGACGGACACGCTCACCAGCGTCCTTTTCGGGCTAGGCCAGTACACGCTGCAGCCAGCCGCGCTTCCCCAGCTGGGCAGGCTGCTGCATCTACTCACTGTTACCTATCCGGACGCCACGGCCAGCATCGATGGCTACACCGATGACCTGCCTGCCCCCGGGGGCAACCTGCACCTTTCCCAGCAACGGGCCGAAACCGTTCTAAACTGGCTGGTCGCCAACAATGTGGCGGCCAGCCGACTGCAGGCTGTCGGCGACGGGGACACCGATCCGGTCGCGCCGAACGGCCCGTCCGGACAGCCGCTCAACCGTCGCGTCGTGGTGATCATTGATCCGGCTACCGCCGGTTGACGCTCGCGAGCGCAGGCCGGCGGCGCGCCGGCTAGACATCCTGAGGGCTTAGTTAGCCCTCATCTGTCCTTAAGGCCGTCGGGCCAACATAGGGGAATGCATGATCCGGTCCTCAATGCGCATCGGTAGAGCTGGATCCGGCGGTCAGCCGCGCAAGGTAGGCGGCGGCTCGCCGGTCGACCTCGGGAACCGGGTCGGCGTAATGCCGGAGCGTGGTTGCGCCGCCGCCGCTATGGCCGAGACGAGCGGCAGTGTTCCGCAAGTCGAAGCCGCCGGCGAGGAGCTGGCTGGCGGTGTAATGCCGACCGCCCTTGATGTCCAGCTCCACCCCGACCGCGTCGGCGGCGTCAGCGACTCTGTGGGTCGCCCAGTCAGGGTTCCACGGCCGGGCATGCGCGGGATCGTTGGAGAACAGGTAAGCGTCGTCGGGCAGCTCGACGCCGACGGCCGCCAGCGCGGCCCTGATCTCATCGAGGTAAGTAGCGATCAGCGCGCATGTGTCTGGGTCGATGGCCAGCCACCGGTCCTGGTGAGTCTTGGTGTCCTTACGGACACGCTGGCCGCCGCGGACGACGTAGTTGAATGCAACGTGGATCAAGCCCTGGTCCAGGTGGATGTCACGGACCTGGAGGCCGCACAGCTCGCCGCGGCGGACGCCGGTGACCACCACGAGCCACAGGTACAGGCCCAGGGCGGCGTCCCGCTTGCGAGCCTCGGCTATCACCTTGGCGACGGCTTCGGGTGACGTGGCCGCGATCGTCTGGCGGATGGCGGTAGGAGGCTTAGCTGACTCAGCCGGGTTCCGGTCGGTCCACTCCCAGCGTTGCGCTGCGGCGAACGCGCCGGACAGGATGCTGTGAATGCCACGGATCGTGTTCGGCTTCATGGGATGGCACACATGCGGACGGCATCCTGCGCCGCGGCAGTCGTGGCCGGGACCTGGCCGCCTCCGGTTCGGCGCCGGGTCGTCGCTGGGTTCTCCAGCGACGACGGTGGCGCGGCCGTGCCGGGCGATGATCAGGCCGTCCGCAGCGAGCACCTTCATGGCGTGGCGTACCACGCCCGTGCCGATGCCTTGCAGAGCGCTCAGCTCGGTGATCGACGGCAGCTCCTCGCCCGGGGCCAGGAGCCCGGACCGGATGGCCTCCTCCAGTGTCCCGCTGACCTGCCGCCAGGCTGGCCGCGAGTCGTCCGGGTTGATCGTCAGGGCCGGGACGTTGCGGTGCTCGGTGAACGGCCTGCCCGTGCAGGACAGATCACCGCAGCACTTCAGCCGCGTGTACAACTTGTCCAGGATGGGCCCGCGCACCTTCCGGACCTCCAGGTGGCCCAGGGCGGGCTTGATCGTGCGCCGGATGAAGCCCTCGTTGGTCTGCCGGGTAGACACGTCCCATTCGGCGATCGCCATGTACTGGTCCATCAGCCCCGCCATGGTCGCGTTGACCTCGGGCGTTCGGCCTTCGGACGCTTCCTTAAGAAGCCTGCCGAGCTCAATCTGCGCCTGTAGCTCGCCCTTGACCGTCGACCTAAGGCGGATCTCCTGCCGGGTAAGCGGATCAACCCCGGCATACACCGAGACCCGGTATGACCCACTGGGCAGTTGCTCTATGTGCCCCTTGACGGCCCTCGGCATGGCAGCAGAATAGCCCGCAGATATGACATCCGTTCCACGAACCGTTCCACGGATTCGAACGCTGTTGTCCGAATAACAGCTATCTAACTGGGAGCCGGTGAGCGGATTCGAACCGCTGACCTGCCGTTTACAAGACGGCTGCTCTGCCAACTGAGCTACACCGGCGGGAGACTCCGAGCATGCTAGCCGATCCGCCCGCCGACCAGCGAGACTACCTTCTGACCAGCGGCTTCCCCCGCTGCCGACGGCGCTAGAACGTGTCTGCGATCGGTGTCGCGGCGAGGTGCGCTGGGAACCTTGATCATGCCGGATACGTGCCGAAGCTATGAGCCGTACGCGTACTGCGGGCCCTCCCGCGTGCGTGCGCGGGACTTGGCCGCCGCGGCTGGCCAGGGCGGCAGAGGCAATTTCGCATACCCCCAGGGAGGTATCTGACTGGCTCTGGCTCTCGTGATCCGTCAGGTCGGCCGGGGCGACTTTCGGGTGGTCCCGGTGATTCCGCCCTCATCGCGCAGGGCGCTGAGGGAACGTGCTGACCTAGGGTTATGTAATTTCCGGCGTTCCTGCGGGACTTAGGCTAGCTATGTGGGTTGCCGGCGGAGGGGGGCCGATGGTGAGTCTGGTGGAGTCAGTGGAGGTGGCGCGGCGCCCTGTCGCTCAGTTGGAGCAGGTTATCGGCGGCGAACGGCACACACGCCTGGTCCGGGCGGCTGAGCAGTTCCGGCAGCGGCTGGCCGGGCGCACCGTCTGGAACGTCAGCTCGACCGCGGTTGGCGGTGGGGTGGCAGAGATGCTGCACGTGCTCATCGGGTACGTCCAGGATCTTGATATCCCGGTCCGCTGGCGGGTGATCACCGGTGATGCGGAGTTCTTCGTGCTCACCAAGCGCGTGCACAATCAGATCCACGGTGAGCAAGCCGGCGGCCCTCTCAACGAGGCCGAGGCCGGCCATTACGCACGGATGCTCGCCGCGAACGCTGCCGAGTTGCTCGACCAGATACGGCCAGGAGATCTCGTGCTGCTGCACGATCCGCAGACCGCCGGGCTGACCACGGCATTGTCGCGGGCCGGCGCTCAGGTGGCATGGCGCTGCCACATCGGCGTGGATTGGGAAAACGACGCTACCCGGGCCGGGTGGAACTTTCTGCGCCCGCACCTGGCCTCCGCGAAGGGATACGTCTTCTCCCGCCGCCAGTACGCGCCACCGTGGGTTCCGGGCGAAAGGATCTGGACCATCCCGCCGTCGATCGATCCCTTCTCCCCGAAGAACCAGCACCTCGATGACGACACCGTGCGGGCCATCCTGGCCAGGATCGGCGTCCTGGACGGCGCCGCGCCGGACGGGCCAGCGTCCTTCACGCGCAGCGACGGCAGCGCAGGTGTCGTTATCCGGTCCGCGAGCATCACCGGCGACGGCCGCCCCGGCCCCGGCGATCCGCTGCTGGTTCAGGTTTCCCGCTGGGACCAGCTCAAGGACATGCCCGGAGTGATGCGGGGCTTCGCCGAGTACGTCGCACCCGGCGGCAGCGGATACCTCGTGCTGGCCGGCCCCGCGGTCGCCGGGGTCACCGATGACCCCGAAGGCGCTGCCGTATTCGGCGACTGCCTGCTGCAATGGCGTGATCTGCCGGCCGCGGTCCGCGCCCGGGTCCTGCTGGTCACCCTGCCCCTCGATGACCCCGGCGAAAACGCCGCCATGGTCAACGCGCTGCAACGGCACGCCACCGTCATCACGCAAAAGAGCCTCGCCGAAGGGTTCGGGCTGACCGTGGCCGAGGGCATGTGGAAAGCGCGGCCCGTCGTCGGCTCGGCCGTCGGCGGGATCAACGACCAGATCGCCGACGGCACCGGCATCCTGCTGCCCGACCCCCGGGACCTGGAAGCCTTCGGGTCAGCGGTACGGCGGCTACTCGACCACCCCGGCGAAGCCAGCCAGATCGGGCGCGCCGCTCACTCCCATATTGCGCAGCACTACGTAGGCGACCTGCACCTGCTCCGCTACGCGCAACTGTTCGGCGCGCTGATCTCGGAAGGCTAGAGCCACCGGTCCCGGTTCCCCGGCAGCACTCCCGCTCCTGCCCTTCGGACCTGCGCGAGTCACCGGCGCCGGCGCGGGGGCGCGCGCCCCCTGGTGCTGGGGGCCGCTGATGCTAGCGTTGCGGCCATGCCATTGAATGCTGCGCAGGCCGCTGGTCTTATCTGGGCGGGGATCGGCGGCAAGCGCCTGCTCGATCACCCGTTTTACCGCCGCTGGGAGGCCGGGACGCTGGCCAGCGGCGAGCTCGCCGCCTACGCCGAGCAGTACCGGCATATCGAGGCGGCGTTGCCGCAGGTCCTCAGCCAGGTCGCGTCGAACCTGCCGGATGGCCCGGCCCGGGCGGCGGTGAACGCCAACCTGTCCGACGAGCTCGGCCGCCCAGCGCCGCACCTGGACCTGTTCGACACCTTCGCCGCCGCGGCCGGGGCACGGTGCGGCGCGCCGCCTACTCTGGCCACGCGGTCCCTTACCGGGTTGCAGCTGTCAGCCGCCGCAAGCGACCCGGTCCGGGGGCTCGGCGTGCTCGCCGCCTACGAGACCCAGGCCGCCGCCGTCGCCGCGACGAAAGCCGCCGGGTTGCGCCGCCACTACGGCATCGACGGCCCCGGCGTGGCGTTCTGGGATGTGCACGCGGACCTGGAAGCCGACCACGCCGACTGGACGGCCAGCGCGCTGGCCGCCACCGCCGCCAGTCCCGCGCAGGTGACCAGCGCGGCAGCGGACGGAGCCCGCGCCTGGTGGCAGTTCCTCGACGAACGCCAGACCGCCGCGTAGAGCACCGGCCGCGCGATCACCGCGACGCGGGCCGCACCGGCCCGCAGCGCCTCGGCGGCTTCCGCGCGACGCGTTGGGCGGTGAGGTCCTGCTCGTCGGCGGGGCGGCGGGCGTACCGATCAAGATCCCGCCTGAGGGGATGGTCATGTGCGGAGCGTACGCATAGCCCCCGACAGCTGAGACGGTCACCGGACGGGTCTATTGAGACGAATTCGCGCTAGTGACTGGTGCAGGCGAGGTCGGTCGGGTGGTGTCCGATGAGGGATCCTTGAACGGACGCTTCACGACCGGCACTAAGCTACTTCGCGAGCTTCACGGGTCGAACCCATGGCCTTGCCGGAGGCCGCGAGGTTCCTGCACACCGGCACGTGACCGGAGGCCGTTGGTGTGCCACTGGGGCCATCGCCCAGCCGCCATCACCCGCATGACCGCAGTCCGGGCAGGCGAAGCCATCCGGCCAGCGCAGCCAGTCCAGATAATCCAGGCAGTCCGCATCGGTACCGAACCAGGCCTGAAACTCGCCCGCAGACCCTGGGGTAATACCGGTCGGCACGCGGATGATCCATCGCCCCAGGTTACTCCGGTTTAAAATGGATAGCCCGGACAGTCATTATTATTCCGTAGCTGACTCGTAGCCTGTCAGCTCACACCGCTGCGGGGAACCTCGTGAGCTCCTGGGTAAACACCGAGGAAATGGCGCCAGGCAAGGGCCTCACGGCGAGCAGGCGCGCCGGATGCATCCGCAGTATGGGCGTGTCATAACGATCACTTGTAATCAGGCGGGATTGGTCTCTTCGCTGCCGCCTTGGACTTGGTAGACGCCGGAACGGATTACACGCGACCGAGGGCGGTCCTATGGTTTGGGGAAGTGAGTCACCGTTTCGCCTTGTGGTAGCTCGGGAAGAGAGCGAATCATCGAAGTTTCGAGGCCTTGTAATACGCATAGGCCGCGCTGTCTCTCCATTCCCGCTGCCTTGCAGGCTTGGTACTCGTATCCGTGAACTGCCCGCACCCGCCGAGGCGCTGAGCAGTGCCTCGGCGGGTGGTGACATGTTTGGGAGTCCCGGGCCATCAGCGCTGGTCACGGCTCATCAGTTGACCGCAGCGGTCGCGGTCTGCAGGCGGAAGGCTGCTCGTGTCACACGCCCTACCGCACTAAGGATCTCCGGCAGGTCATTGCCCTCCTTGAGCGCAATGATGAGTTTTCCAAGTGCTGCAACGAGCTCTCCCATAACAGCATACGGAGCCAGCGTGTGTACGAGCGCCTCCAGCGCCGGGACAATCCCCATCGAGTGGGCCGTGCTGGCGAAGTTGTACAGCTGATGCGTTGTCAGCCCATTGTGGGCTGCGACAACGGCAACACCCTTCAAGGTAATCACTGTCTTGGTGATAACGATCGTTTCGACGACCATGATGATCTCCTACCCGTGCGGTTCCAGATTCGGTCAAGGCCGTCTCTTCGACCGCAGCATTTTCCTGTGCTTGGCGACTGGCTTCACCCGGGCTGAGTCCCGTCGCCGGTTATCGATGGCGTCCTGGGGATGTGATGCGCTGGCGAATGGAAATACGACCGCTATGCGCCAAACGGTTCAAGACCGTTTAGGGTTTATCAGGGCCGGGGGCTCCCCGGTGCCGGGCTGGGTGTGCATACTGGACAATGTCGGTGACCAACAGGCGCCTCGCTCATTGCCAGCCGCCGCCGATTTGACCAGGTACGGTCTCGGTTCGGGAAAATTCCGGGATCGCTGTGAACCGTTCGGCGGGTAGGCGTCGTAGAACCTGATGGGGGGGAACTGACGGTGTCGGCAACCGACGCTGCAGATCGGCTAGCGGCCGAGGAGGCAAACCTTGTTGCCCAAATCGCCGCCGGTGACGTCGGGCCCCCGGTGGCTGAGCTCTACCGCAGGTACGGCAAGCGGCTCTATCGCTTCGGGGTGCAAAACCTCGGCAATCAGGGGCTGGCCGAGGAAATGGTTCAGGAGTGTTTCGTGAGGCTATGGCGCACAGCAGGCAAGTTTGACGCTGGCAAGGCCAGCGTCGGCACCTACCTGTATGTTCTCGCCCGCAGCGTCGCCGCTGACATCCGCAAGCGCCCGTCGTCTCGCCCGCTGCTTCCGGTCGACGACGTCGACGTGCCTCCCCAGCCCGATGGCGTTGATCAGATACTTGACAGCGTGATCATCCGGGAGGCCTTCGAGACCCTGGGACCAGCCCATGCCCAAGTGATACGCCTCGCCCAGGACGAGGGGCTCACGCAGTCACAGATTGCCGAGCGACTCGGCTTGCCACTGGGCACGGTCAAGACCCGTACCTTCCATGGGATGCGGGCCTTGCGTACCGCTTTAATCGAGCGAGGTTTCCATGCCATCTGACGCTCAGCACGCCCTCGAACACCCCGAGGTCGCCGGATGGGCCCTCGGAGCTTTGGACCCAGACGATCTCACGGCCTTCGAGGAACACCTTCAGTCTTGCGAACAGTGCCAGGCGGTAGTGGCCGAGTTCGAGCCGGTGGTGCAGGGCCTCAAGATCGCAGCACCGGCGGCCGAACCGCCCGCCGACCTTGAAGCTCGTACCATCGCCGCCGTCCAATACGCTGTCATAGCCGAGAGCAAGCCCGGCCCTGCGCCTGCACTCGCCGCAGCCGCCGCCACCCCCGAGCCGAAACCGAGCTCAGCGAGTAAAGCAAGCCGCTGGTGGCACCTCCACTGGACCAATCCTCTGCTTTCCGTGGTCACCGCCCTGGGCGCCGCGGCGGTGACCGCGGCCGCTTTCCTCGGATTCCAGCTTTCCCAGGTGGCCGCACCAGCAGTAGCGGCGTCGTTCAACCTCCGTGCCCAGCCGGGCCAGTCCGGATCAGGCACGGCCGTCGCCCGCCACGTCAACGGCGGCTGGGAAATCCAGCTCACCGTGAAGCACCTCAAGAACCTCGGCCCGGGCCAGTTCTACGAGTGCTGGTATGCGGGCCCGGGCAATCGGCCCGGGTACCCGGAGCTGATTACGGCGGGCACGTTCGCCGGCGGCGACGGCACCTTCAACATGTGGAGCGCCGCCAACCCGGCCAAGTTCAAGATCATGCAGGTCACAGCCGAACAGCCAGGCGACGGCAGCCAGCACGGCAAAGTGATCCTCAACGGTATCGCCCAGACCTAGCTATCCAGACCCAGCTATCCAGACCTAGCTATGAGGCTTCGGTTCGCTTGTAGAACAACCCATCATGTCGCTGGCGATGTCGCGGTCCCTGCGAGGTTGCTGACGATGTCGCTGGGGCCAGCAGGGCGGGGGGTTGCTGGCGCGGCGTTGGCGAGGTTGCGGTCGTGCCGAGCGGGCCCGCCGGCGGGACGGGCCCGCTCGGCCCGTTCTCGGTCAGCTTGTGCGGCGCCGCGGCCGCCCTTCCTCCTTGCGGGACCGCGTCTGATCTGACCACGGCCCGGATCTTGGACATCCTGCGGGAACTGGCGGGTGCTGTCCTTCGCGGTTCGGCATCCGCCGGGCCGGTGGTGAGCCCCGGGGCAGGATTCCGGTAGCGGGCCGCCGGCTACAGGCCGTAGAGGACTGAGCTGGACCCGGGGGTAAGGTCTACCCCGTTCTGCGTGACGAGAAGGTTGGACCCGTCATCGAAGATCAGGTCCACGTTGAAATTGAAGTTCCAGGTGGCTCCGGGCGGAACGGCAGCCAGTTGAGGGTAAGGCTGCCGCCCGGCTGAAGCTGGTGCTTCTCCACCTGGTTGAGCACCGGGATCGGGAACGGGCCCTCGTTGGTACCAGGAGCGAATGGGCCGTAGGCATTGCTCTCCTGCACGACGATCGTGCCCGTCGAATCGGTGACGATGATCTCGATTTCGCTGGCGGGAACTGATGTGCTGGCCGCTGTCGGGGATCTCGAGCCGGGCGAGCGAAGCGATCTGGTAGTGGTGCTGGACGCACTG
>Ga0302220_10002003_pt1 | contig 15306 bp, 13 predicted proteins | sample II_Palsa_E1_3_FD_194572 | JGI IMG/M metagenome (GOLD analysis project Ga0302220, IMG submission 194572) | Peat permafrost microbial communities from Stordalen Mire near Abisko, Sweden - II_Palsa_E1_3 | ecosystem: Environmental > Terrestrial > Soil > Palsa > Peat permafrost | place: Sweden...
CAAAGGCACTGATTCCCTTCGTTGACATTCAGGCGTTCCGCTGCGTCGCCGCGCAGACGGACACTGTGTCCTCATTGGCCACATGAAGTCGCGCTGATGCGCAAACTGAATTTTTCAGGACCGACTACTTCGTCATCCGTAGGATGCGGTGACCAATCCTTGCCATGACCTCGCTGATATTCGATGAATATTTCCGCGCCGCGGTCGCTGCGACCCAGAAGGTTATAGAGCGTCAGGCGCGAATGGGTGACAAGCGCAATATCGTGCGCGGTTTCCGCCCGTTCGGCCAACACGGAAAGCCGATCTTCTGCAGCGAACATATCGGCGGTCAGCAATTCGCATTAGGCCAGCAAATACTCGATCGGGAAGACAAGGTTATAGTTGCGATTCCAGATCTCGTCCGTCAACAATCCGCGCCCGGCGCGGAGGTACTTCAGTGCCGAAGCGTACGCCGTTGAATTCTTGGCACGTCGACCCGCGATCAGATTCAATTCCGCAATGCGTTCACGCTCCGCAACCAACGTGACCAGATGAGCGCCAAGGTTGAGTTGATTGACGATCTCGAAGATCCCTTCCTCAAGTTTGTCCGGCGAGGTGTGTGAGGCCATCAACATGCCGATCCGCAGATGCGCCTCTGCGCGCAATTCCTGAGGGATCAGAGAGTACGCAGCTTCCTGCACACGGTCGTGGAGAAATCTGTAAGCATCTTCTGAGCGGAAAACGAGACCTGTTCGGACTGCTTCCCAAAGCTGTCGATGCATCTTCTCGCTCGCGTCGTCCTGGTACACCATGCGCAGCATGGCGAAATCAGCGCTGTTGCCGAGGCATGCAAGCTGCTGTAGTGCTTTCTGCGTCTCGATGGGCAGGCGATTCAACTTCCCCACCATCAGGTCCACGACATTGTCGGTATAACCCTTGGCGTGAATACGATTCGGATCCCAACACCACTGCCCTTCGGCGTGATCAAAGACCAGCAATCCCTCTTCGAAGAGCGCGGAAAAAAATTGAATGGCGAAAAATGGGTTGCCGGTCGTCTTCTCCTCGACTAGTTGCGCCAACGGTCCAGCACGTCCCCGTTCACAGTGGAGCGAATCTGCAATTAGCTCCTCCAGGTCGGCACGAGTCAGAGGGGCAAGTACGATGTCATGCACGATCGCGCCGGCCTGCCGAATGGCTTCCAGCTTGCGCATCAGTGGATGGGTGGGGGGCCACTTCGTTGTCGCGATAGGCACCGATCAGCATCACATGCTTCACGTCCGGATGCGTGAGCAAATCTTCCATCAGATCTAACGTAGCCGCATCAAGCCATTGCAGATCATCGAGAAAAAGCGCGAGGGGATGCTCGCGCGTGAACACGCTGACAAATCGACGGAATACGAGTTGGAAGCGACTTTGCGCATCCCGCGGTGGGAGTTCCGCGACCGGCGGCTGCTCGCCGATGATGAGCTTCAATTCGGGGACCAGATCCACCATGAGCTGACCGTTCGGACTCAGCGCCTCCTGGATTGCAACGCGCCAGTGGCCCAGCTCTTCGTCGTTTTTCACAAGGATCGGACGGATGAGGGACTGGAAGGCCTCAGCGAGGGTCGCATACGGTATGTCGCGCTTGTACTGGTCGAATTTGCCTGACGCAAACAGGCCGCGGGGCGGCACGAGCGGTTTATGAAGCTCATTGACAACGGAGGACTTGCCCACGCCCGAGTAGCCGGAAACCAGAACGAGTTCCTGACGCCCTCCCGCTACGACCCGATCGAAGGACGCCAACAGCGTATTGATGTCGGATGCCCGCCCGTACAGTCTTTCGGGAATCAGTAGGCGGTCCGGCACGTCCTGCTCGCCGAGTGGGAACTCATCGATGCGCCCAACAGATTCCCATTCTTTAAGACACCGCTGAAGATCCCGCTCCAGGCCCACTGCAGTCTGGTATCGCTCTTCAGCGGTTTTGGTGAGTAACTTCATGATGACGGCCGCGACTGGACCGGGAATGCCTGGTGCCCGGTCGCGCGGCGATACCGGCTGTCTTGCGATCTGGCAGTGCACCCATTCCATCGGATCAGATGCGCTGAACGGGAGGCTGCCAGTTAGTATTTCGTAAAGCGTGACACCCAAGGAATAGAGATCGCTGCGGGAATCGATCGAGCGGTTCATGCGCCCGGTCTGTTCAGGGGACATGTAGGCCAGCGTGCCGGCAATGATCTCGGGCGGCACGGGCGGCAGGCGCTCACGTGGGAGCCGGGACGCGATGCCGAAGCCGGTGAGCCACACGTGACCGACATCGTCGACCAGTGCGTTCGCAGGTTTGATGTCCTTATGGATGAGGCCTTGCCGGTGGGCCTGGCTAAGTGCGGCCGGCAAACCAATGGCGACGCGCAGGAAGCGAGTCAGATCGAGCGGGTGTTTCCTGTGCTGCTCAATGAGCCGATTCAGGGGTTCACCCCCTGGATCCTTGAGAATGAGGACCGCTCGCCCCTGGTAACGCGACAGCGCGAGGGGCTGTGCCGCCCATCCCGCACCGAGTTCAGACGCGAGCGACCATTCGTGTTCGAGCCGCCGGAGGCTCTGAGGCGTCGGATGTTCAGCGGCGACCGCCAGCGCCAGGATCGGCATCGGGTTGCCCAACTCTCTGCCGCGGTAGAGCGTGAAGTCCGCCTCCTCGCGGAGCGGCTCCAACATGTACCCGGAATTCTCTGCCATTGAGAACACTCGCGTCGCCAGGAAGAAAAGCCGCTTCTTTCAAAGAGAAAGAAATGGGCTCCCGAAATTCCGCAATCGTGGGCAATGCTATGGTCAATTGAGGCGAAGCGCCGAAACTCAGCGGGCCTTTCTCCCTATCGCCAGACATGAGGAGTGTCTCATACCTGCACACCATTCCAGTCCGCATCGGCGAGTCAAGATCGAACAGCGGCGGTAAATAGCGACTCCATCGGAATACCGCCACACTTGTTACTCCCGCCGTTCGATTTTCGGTGCCAAGCTATCTCATGGCGAACGACGGGCGACGAGCAGCGAATCAAGCCGCGCTTTAGCCACGCGGCGCAGGAATTCGCCCAAACCAGGAGATTGCAAAGCCATGACTACATCATCCCGGAACGAACCGAAAGAAGGACAGACTGCCATGCACACACCGCCGGTCGTGTCCTCAGAGGCGTGGGAAGCGGCCCGCCAGCAGTTGCTCGTGAAGGAAAAGGCCCACACCCGCGCGCGCGATGCCTTGGCCGCCGAGCGCCGGCAAATGCCGTGGATGGCCGTCGAGACGGCGTATACGTTCGAGGGGCCCGCAGGCAAGGCGAGCCTGCACGACCTGTTCGACGGCCGGCGTCAGTTGATTGTCTACCGCGCCTTCTTCGAGCCAGGCGTGTTCGGCTGGCCGGACCAGGCCTGCCGCGGTTGCTCCATGGTGGCCGACCAGGTGGCCCACGTCGCCCACCTGAACGCGCGCGACACCACTCTCGTCTTCGTCTCGCGCGCGGCTCAGGCGGACATTGCTGCGCTGAAGACGCGGATGGGCTGGGAGATGCCATGGTTCACCCTCACGGACCGCTTCGACGCCGATTTCGGCGTCGACGAGTGGCATGGCACCAACGTGTTCTACCGCGACGGCGACCGCGTGTTCCGCACCTACTTCATCAACAACCGCGGCGACGAGCAGATGGGGGGCACCTGGAATTATCTCGACATTACGCCGCTGGGACGGCAGGAGCTCTGGGAGGACTCGCCCGAGGGCTATCCTCAGACCGCGACCTACAAGTGGTGGAACTGGCACGACAGCTACGTCGCGGAAGCCGCGCCAGACAAGAAGTGGGTCGAGGTGTCGGACGCCGGCGAGGCGGCGTTCCGGAACAAAGATGTATAGCCGCGCGTACGAGCTGAACCGATAACCCGCCTGCCCAGACACGGTACGCAAATAGTCTCCGCCGAGGCTATGGGCGTACTTCACCTCCGTGTATAGCTCCGAGCTTTTACCGAAACTGCCCGTGATGCCAATGCCGAGCTGGTACTGCCTCCCGCGACGCACCGCCATTGCGATGCCGAAATCACATTACGCTTCGGCCAGAATCTGTTGAATGGCTTGCTCGAACGCTTCGGCCGGTTGTGCGCCAGTCAGCAGATAGCGGTTATTAATGATAATCGACGGCACTGAATGGATGCCCATTTCCTGGTATTTCTCTTCTTCTGCGCGAACCTCATTGGCATAGTCGCCTCGTTGCAGAACAGAGCGCGCTTCAGCGCCGTCAAGTCCCACCGATTCCGCCGCTTCGACCAGAACGTCGCGGTCGCTCGTGGGCTTACCCTCGCCGTGATAAGCCCGTAATAGCGCTTCTTTAAGCTGTACCTGCTTGCCTTTGATACCGGCCCAATGGATCAGGCGGTGTGCATCGAAAGTGTTATAGATGCGCTTACGCGTGCCGAAGGTGAAACCCACATCCGCGCCGCGCTGCCGGAGCTCGCCCTGCGCTTGAGCGACCTGTTGCGGAGTGCGCCCGTATTTCTTGCCGATGTGTTCGACAAGGTCCTCACCCTCCTCGCCCATCTGCGGATTCAGTTCGAAGGGATGCATGACCAATTCCGCGTCAACGGTATCGCCAAGTCGTGACAGTGCAAGTTGCAGCGAGGACAGACCGACAGCACACCACGGGCACGCTACATCGGAGACAAAATCGATTCTGATCGGTTGTTTCATTGCATTCCTGTTAATGATGATCGGTCGTTTCGGCCATGATCCAGGATTCATACTCTATTCTGGACGAGTTTCGACGCGAGATCATCATGACCCGCCGCAATTCAATTGTTCCCGTAAGTTAAGCATGTGTATCGCCGAATGCAGTGCGCGTCGCGACGGCCCGCGTTAATGACGGAGGTAAATCGACTTCAGGCCCACGTCAAAGGCGGGATTGAATCCAGTGTCGGCGATTGTGCGCGTATGCGTGGCGGCCTGGTCGCTCACCGCATTCGTCTGGACCTGCGCCGGCGCGGAATCCGGACCGGCCACCTCGTACGCGATCGTCTCAACCTGGATCTCATCCACCTGCGGGATGGATTGCGCGAACGCCGCCGTGGGCAAGGCGATGACAGCGACAAGTAACGCAGAGCGAAAAAATGTGTTCATGACGACTCTCCTGTAAGAAATTAAGCGTCTATCTGGGTCGGGGTTCGTGACCCATGAAAGCGATGGTAAGCACAGAGAATTAGGTGAAAGTGAGCGACCCACGGTCAATTGAAAGGTCGACAAGAACGAGGAGTGCACTCGGCAATAGACAGTCTCGCCGATAGGGCCTCTAAGGATCAGCCGGGAGCCGACGCAGCGTTGACCGACGGGAACAATTGAATTGCCACGGGTCGTGATGTTTTCGCGTCGAAACTCGTCCAGAATCAAATGCATCCCCGATCATCGGCGCGCTCGGCGTTAGCTGGAGCAAAGGTGACCAGGAGCCGGTTGAAGCAACGAAGCACGCTGATGGGATTTATGAAGGAATACTAATGGATAAACGCCGGGAGCTAGTTTGACCGGGCAGGAGGCACGGTTATCCATAGCCGGAAGCCAAGCTTTCGGCCTCCTTCCGTAGCCAGTTTCAACGAGTGCCGACAAACCGCGCTTTCAAGCAATCGAAAATATCGATCGCGAAGCGCACAGACGGAGAATCCAAATGAGTCTGATCGATCACGCAATCACTTCAAGTCAAGCAAGCGCAAAGCATCACAATCCATCGCTGGCGGATAAGCCGGCCCCAAAGGTAGCGATCATCACGTGCATGGACCCTCGTTTGAACGAACTACTGGAACGTTTCGATATCAAACCCGCCGACGCGGACCTGATTCGGAATGTCGGAACAGTCGTTACTGACGATGTTGTGCGATCGCTCATGTTTTCGATTCACGTTCTGGGCGTGAAGGAAATCATGATTGTTGGGCACACGGGATGTGGGAGTGAGATGTTCACGGACGAGTCGTTCGAGAAGCATCTACACGAACGCACTGGGGTATTGGCAGTGTCTCCCGCAAAGTTCCACTTCTACACCGACGTAAACGAAGCAACGAGAAAGCAAATGTTGAAGCTTCGGTCCCATCCGTGGGTGCCGTCCGAGATCGCCATTCGCGGCTTCGTTCTAAATCTCGCAACAGGGGAACTGAAAGAAGTTGCCGCGGGGACTTGAGCGGACGTGAATTTCTGCGGGGTACGCAATTCGCGGTCGATAATTATCATTGGCGCATCCCGCCCAAAATTGCGATTGAAAGCTTATCGTAATCGTCATACCGCCGCGGCGCGCAACATTAGCCTCCCGAACATCGACGACCAGCTTGCCACGTACGCGCCCCTCCTTCTGCCTCGCCAGCGCCTGAGCCGTCGCGTCGAACGGGTATGTTTCAACACCTTGACGAAGACTCTGCACTCCTCGGAGGCAGCGGAAGGTCTTGCGCATGTGACTCCCGCGGAACAACTTACGTCGGCCATAGCCAGGGCCAATGGCCGCGGCGACAGCGCACGCACGGGAGGAGCATTGATGAAAGTGGGACCGAGGAATGTCCCGTCCACCCGTCGGAACGCCAATTGCTGCTTCTCCAAGAGGAGCCCTGTGCCCCTTTACCCCGAGCAACATGGAGATACTTACTATGGATTCCGACCTCGAATCCCGCATCCGCGTACGCGCTTACCACCTGTGGCAGAACGATCCGTCTCCCGATGGCAAAGCTGACAGGCATTGGGAAACGGCCTGCAGACAGATCGAAGCCGAAGGCGATCTGACGCAGGTGGACGCCAGCCCCAACGTCGACCAATCTGCCGATCGGGAAAGCGGCGAACGTCCAGCGGCCGAGCAAAAATTGCAGGATCTCTCTCCCGATTCCTCCGCGCGTCCCCGTACGGGAAAACGCCAGCGCGCCTAACGCCATCATGTGCGCCCGCTTGCAGTAGCGGCAGTTTGCATACGGCAGGCGCGGGAGCCGCGTGTATTTTTTCCTCGCCAATTGAACCTTTGACCGTGGGGCTGGCCGCTTGCGCGTCCCGAACCGAGCAAGCAGCGTTCCGCGGCCGGCGGGGATGGCTCACGACGCAACGTCACGCTTCGCCGCGTCATATGCCAGAATCGCACTCATGAACCGGATCGCCGCCCTCCCCATGTACAACGTCACGCCTGCTCTCGCCGCCGATTGGCGCGCGTTGCTGAGAGACGTCCTGCAAGCAGTCGACCCACGCGCGCGCATCGTCGATCTGGGAGACGATCTGCACGCCCTGTGGCGCCGGCCTGACCTGCTGATTTCGCAGACCTGCGGCTATCCGCTGATGAGCGGCTTGCATGAGCAGGTTCAGCTGATCGCGACGCCGAAGTTCGACGCGCCGGGTTGCACGGGAGCGGACTATTCAAGCGTACTGATCACTCGCTCCGACGCACCGTTCGACACACTCGACGCCTGCCGAGGCGCACGCGCCGCGTACAACCAGGACGATTCGAACAGCGGCATGAACGTGTTCCGGCACGCCGTCGTCCCGCTGGCGAAGGCTGGAAGATTTTTTGGCGAGGTGATACGCACTGGCTCACATCTCGGCTCGTTGCGGGCGGTGGCAGAAAACCGCGCAGACGTCGCCGCAATCGACTGCGTGACTTTCGCGTTCGTGCGCGACACAGTGCCGGAACTCGCGCAACGGGTGAGGGAAATCGGCTGGACTGCTGCGTCGCCGGGTTTGCCGCTGATTGCTGCAAACACGGTGCCGCAGGGTGTGATCGAGTCATTGCGTGCGGCGCTGAACGAAGCCACGGCAGCACAACCCGAACGCGCTGCACGACTGCGCCTGAAGGGGTTTGCGAGCTTACCGCTGAGCGACTATGTCCGCATCACGCAACTGGAAAACGAGGCGCAAGCCTTGGGCTATGCGCGCCTCGCCTGAACTGCAACTTCAACTGCAAGAACGGCAACTGCGGCACATCACGCCGCGCCGGATAAACCAACATCAAGCACCAGCAGTTGCGCGCCATCCGCCACCTGATCGCCGACGGCATACAGCACTTCCGATACCGTACCGGCCGCCGGGGCCCCGATCGTGTGCTCCATCTTCATGGCTTCCATCACGATCAGCGGCGTGCCTTTCTCGACCACCGTGCCCGGTTCCACCAGCACGGCGATCACCTTGCCGGGCATCGGCGCGGTGAGACGCCCTTCCCCGTGTTCGGCATCCGCGGCATGCGCCAGCAGGTTCTGCCATTCGAAGGCCTGCGCCTCGCCAAGGCAGAACACATGAAACACGTCACCCTCCACGAACACGCGCCCCGTGACGTGCGAGTCGCCAATCGTCGCGCCGAACTCATGCGCGCCCGTGCCGCTCCACCACGTAAAGCCGTCCCGCTGACCCTTGTATTCCAGCGTTTGCGCGCCGCTATCAAGGCTATCGCGAGCGAACGTCGCTGCAAAGGCGTTTTCGCTTTCGATGTCGCGCCAGGCGAGGGTCTGCGTATAACCGCCGTTCAGGCGCCAGTGTGACAAGGCATCCCACGGCGACGCGCCATGCGCCGTACCGCCTTCACGCGTGAGCAACGCAGCACAGGCCAGCGCCAGCGCTTCACGGAAGGGCTTTTTCACCGGTGCGAACAACGCATCGTGATGCCGCTCGATCAGCCCGGTATCGAGATCGCCGCTCGAGAAAGGCTCGCTTGTGACAATGCGCTGCAGGAATTCGACATTGGTATACGGGCCCACGACCTCGCAAGCCCTTAACGCGCGGCTCATTCGCGCCAGCGCTTCGGCACGCGTTGCGCCATGCACGATCAGCTTGGCGATCATCGGATCGTAGAACGGCGTGATCGTATCGCCTTCGCGCACACCGCTGTCGATCCGCACCGGCGCACGTGAGCCGGGCGAATCCGTCGAACTGATCGTGAACTCCACGCCTTCCGGCATGCGCAGATGCTTGAGCGTCCCCGTCGACGGCAGGAAACCACGCGCCGGATGCTCCGCGTAGATCCGCGCTTCGATGGCATGACCGTCGAGTTTCAGTTGCGCCTGTGTGAGCGGCAACGGCTCGCCGGAGGCCACGCGTAACTGCCATTCCACCAGATCGAGGCCCGTCACCATTTCGGTCACCGGATGTTCGACCTGCAGTCGCGTGTTCATTTCCATGAAGTAGAAATTGCTCGCACCGGTCATGATGAACTCGACCGTGCCCGCACCGACGTAATTCACTGCGCGTGCCGCGGCGACCGCCGCCTCGCCCATCTCGCGCCGCAATTCAGCGGAGAGCCCCGGCGCCGGCGCTTCTTCCAGCACCTTCTGATGGCGGCGCTGCACCGAGCAATCGCGGTCGAACAGATACACGGCCCCGCCATGCTGGTCGGCAAACACCTGCACCTCGACGTGGCGCGGCCGCGTCAGGTACTTCTCGATCAGCACCCGGTCGTTGCCGAAGCTGCTGGCCGCCTCGCGTTTGCATGAGGCGAGCGCCGCCGCGAAATCTTCGCTGCGCTCGACCACCCGCATGCCCTTGCCGCCGCCGCCCGCGCTCGCCTTGAGCAGCACCGGGTAGCCCATCGAATCCGCCTCCCGCTGCAACAGTTGCGCGTCCTGATCGTCGCCGTGATAGCCGGGCACCAGCGGCACGGCCGCTGCATGCATCAGCGCCTTGGCGGCTGCCTTCGAACCCATCGCCGCGATTGCTTCGACCGGCGGCCCGATAAAGACAATGCCTGCCGCTTCGCAGGCCTGCGCAAAATCTTCGTTCTCCGACAGAAATCCGTAGCCCGGATGCACCGCCTGCGCACCTGTTGCGAGCGCCGCCGCGATGATGCGTTCGTAGCGAAGATAACTCTCAGCCGCAGTCGAACCGCCGATATGCACCGCTTCGTCACACGCCGCGACATGCTTCGCGTTGGCGTCCGCGTCGGAATACACCGCCACGCTTGCGATGCCGAGACGCTTGCAGGTTGCCGCAACCCGGCAGGCAATCTCGCCCCGATTGGCGATCAGAATCTTGTTGAACATGAGGTGTCTCGCTGAGTTGTCCCGTTCGGGACCGTTGTTCTGCGGTTTTTTGTGGCTTGCGGCGATGTCAGTTGCGCCACGCCGGCGAACGCTTTTCGAGGAACGACGCCACCCCTTCGCGGCCTTCCGCGCTGGCGCGCACGCGGGCGATACGCGAGGCCGTGTCTTCGATGAGCGCCTCGTTCAGTTCGCGCCCGGCGATATCCTGCACGAGCTGCTTGCAGGCTCGCACCGCCTGCGGGCCGTTGGCGCACAGCGTCTCGGCCAGTTGCTGCACGGTCGCATCGAGCTTGTCGTCGCTCACGGCTTCGCTGACGAGCCCCAGACGCAGCGCCGTCGCGCAGTCGAACAGTTCGGCGGTGGTGAAATAGCGGCGCGAAGCCTGCTCGCCGAGCGCGCGAATCACGTAAGGGGCAATCGTCGCGGGAATCAGGCCGAGGCGCGCTTCGGAGAGACAAAAGCGCGCCGTGTCCACCGCCACTACGATGTCACAGGCGCAGATCAGCCCCATGCCGCCCGCGTAAGCGTCGCCATTGACGCGCGCGATCACCGGTTTGTTGCAGCGGTAGATCGCCGCGAGCATCGCGGCGAGACGCATTGCATCGGTGTGGTTCTCCTCGTCGGAGTAACCGGCCATCTTCTTCATCCAGTTCAGATCCGCGCCCGCGCAAAACGCCTTGCCGTTCGCGGCCAGCACAACCGCTCTTACGTCATCGCGCTCGTTCAATGCCTGAAACGCCGCAGTCACTTCCGCGATCATCGTTTCGTTGAACGCGTTGCGCACGTCTGGGCGGTTCAGCGTCACCGTCGCCACCTGAGCGGCAAACGTCAGGCTCAAAGTTTCGTATTGCATATCGATCGACTCCTTCGCTTAGGGCCCGTCGCGTTACATTCTGAACACGCCGAAACGCGTGTCTTCGATCGGTGCGTTCATTGATGCGGACAGCCCCAGGCCAAGCACATCGCGGGTTTGCGCCGGGTCGATCACGCCGTCGTCCCACAGGCGGGCGCTGGCATAGTACGGGTGCCCCTGGTGTTCATATTGCTCGCGGATAGGCTGCTTGAACGCCTCTTCCTGCTCGGCGCTCCATGTGCCGCCCTTGCCTTCGATGCCGTCGCGCTTGACCGTAGCCAGCACCGACGCCGCCTGCTCGCCGCCCATCACCGAGATGCGCGCGTTCGGCCACATCCACAGGAAGCGGGGCGAATAAGCGCGGCCGCACATGCCGTAGTTGCCGGCGCCAAACGAGCCGCCGATGATCACCGTGAACTTCGGCACCTTGGCCGTTGCCACCGCCGTCACCATCTTGGCGCCGTTGCGCGCAATACCTTCGTTTTCGTACTTGCGGCCCACCATGAAGCCGGTGATGTTCTGCAGGAACACAAGCGGAATCTTGCGCTGGCAGCACAGTTCGATAAAGTGCGCGCCCTTTAACGCCGACTCCGAAAACAGGATGCCGTTGTTCGCGATGATGCCAACCGGACGACCCCAGATATGTGCGAAGCCGGTCACGAGCGTCGTGCCGTAGCGTGCCTTGAATTCATCGAAGGCGGAATCGTCGACGATGCGCGCGATCACTTCGCGGATATCGAACGGCTTGCGTGTATCCACGGGAATCACGCCATACATGCTCTTCGGGTCATAGCGCGGCGGCTTCGGTTCCTGCAGCGCCACCGGCACCTGCTTCGTGCGATTCAGATTGCCGACGATGCTGCGTGCAATCCCCAGCGCATGCGCGTCGTTCTGCGCCAGATGATCGACCACGCCGGACAGGCGCGTATGCACGTCGCCGCCGCCCAGGTCTTCCGCGCTGACCACTTCGCCGGTCGCGGCCTTCACCAACGGCGGGCCGCCGAGAAAAATCGTCCCCTGGTTCTTCACGATAATCGACTCGTCGCTCATCGCCGGTACATACGCGCCGCCCGCCGTGCACGAACCCATCACCACTGCGATCTGCGGAATGCCGGCCGCGGACAGGTTCGCCTGGTTGTAGAAGATGCGCCCGAAGTGATCGCGATCGGGGAACACGTCATCCTGATTCGGCAGGTTCGCGCCGCCGGAATCCACCAGATAGACGCACGGCAGATGGTTTTCCGCTGCAATCTCCTGCGCGCGCACGTGCTTCTTCACCGTCACCGGGTAGTACGTGCCGCCCTTCACCGTGGCGTCGTTGCAGACAATCACGCACTCCTGACCGGCGATGCGACCAATGCCGGTGATCACGCCGGCGCCCGGCGCGTCGTCGTGATACATGCCGAACGCGGCGAGTTGCGACAGTTCCAGGAACGGCGTGCCCGGATCGAGCAGTTGAGCGATCCGGTCGCGCGGCAGCAGCTTGCCGCGCCCTACGTGCTTGTCACGCGCGGCCTGGCCGCCGCCCAGGGCGAGCTTTTCGACTTTGGCGCGCAGATCGGCAACCAGTACCTCGAGCGCGGCCGCGTTGTTGCGGAAATCGTCCGAGCGCGGATTCAGCTTTGTTTCGATGATCGGCATTGCGTGGCTCTCCTGTGCGCCGCTGTTCTATTTGCCGCCTGGGTGGGCTAGGCGGGCTGAGTGGCACGAGTCAATCAAGCCGTTTCGGCAAACAGTTCTCGGCCGATCAGCATGCGGCGGATTTCGCTGGTGCCCGCGCCGATCTCATAGAGCTTCGCATCGCGCCACAGACGTCCCACCGGATATTCGTTGATATAACCGTTGCCGCCGAGAATCTGGATCGCTTCGCCGGCCATCCACGTAGCCTTTTCAGCGGTATAGAGGATCACCCCCGCGCAGTCCTTGCGCATCTGGCGCACGTGCTCCGAGCCCATCGTGTCGAGCTGGCGGCCAACCGCATACAGATACGCGCGGCATGCCTGCAGCGTGGTGTACAGATCAGCCACCTTGCCTTGAATAAGCTGAAACTCGCCGATCGACTGACCGAACTGCTTGCGGTCGTGAATATAAGGGACCACCGAGTCCATCACCGCGACCATGATGCCGGTCGGGCCGCCCGCGAGCACCGCGCGCTCGTAGTCGAGCCCGCTCATCAGCACTTTCACGCCGCCGTTCAACTGGCCGAGGATGTTTTCTTCCGGCACTTCGACGTTCTCGAACACCAGCTCGCCAGTATGCGAACCACGCATGCCGAGCTTGTCGAGCTTCTGCGCAACCGAAAAGCCCTTCATGCCCTTTTCGACGATAAACGCGGTAATGCCGCGCGGGCCGGCTTCAATATCCGTTTTTGCGTAGACCACCAGCGTGTCGCAATCCGGACCATTGGTGATCCACATCTTGGTGCCGTTCAGCACATAGTGGTCACCCTTCTTGTCCGCGCGCAGCTTCATGCTGACCACGTCAGAACCGGCATTCGGCTCGCTCATGGCGAGCGCGCCAACGTGTTCGCCGGACACCAGCTTGGGCAAGTACTTCTGCTTTTGCGCCTCGGTACCGTTGCGGTGGATCTGGTTCACGCACAGGTTCGAATGCGCACCATACGACAGGCCGACCGAAGCCGAGGCCCGCGAGATTTCTTCCATCGCGATCATGTGCGCCGTATAGCCCATGTTGGCGCCGCCGTATTCCTCCGACACGGTCATGCCGAGCACGCCCAGATCGCCGAACTTCTTCCACAGGTCCATCGGGAACTGGTCGGTGCGATCGATTTCGGCGGCACGCGGCGCAATTTCTTTCGCCGCAAAACCCGCAAGGCTGTCGCGCAGCATTTCGATCTCTTCACCAAGCGGGAATTGCAAACCGGGCAGGTTACTCATTGCAGTGTCTCCAGGAATTCGTAGGCATTCGTGCGCGGTAGGCGGCGCTCGCGGGCGCGGCGGCCTCGCGCGGTCGCACAAGGCGAATTTCACGCTAGATTTACGTATACGTCAATAGGTATTTTTGAGTGATACTCAGATATCATCCAGGCGCCTTAAGACCCTTTGCTAGCGTGCTAAACTCAACGCCACCGGGATCCCCGAACCTCGAAACTTGAACTGGACTCAGATGATGGCCGCACCGAAGGCCGTAACCACGGCGGAAGCGCCCGCATCGCGCCGCCAGCCGGCCGGACGCAAATCGCAGCAGCGCGTGAAGGAAATCCTTCAGGCCGGGCGCGACGTGTTCTCCGAGAAGGGCTACGAGCGTGCCACCACGGCCGAGATCGCCCAGCGCCTCGGCATCTCCGAGGCGACGGTATTCAGCTACTTTCGCGGCAAGCGCGAGTTGTGCGCGCGGGTCATCGGCGATTGGTACGACGAAATCATCGAGGCGATCGAAACCGGCCTGCCGCGCGACGGCAGCGTGCGCCAGCAGTTCGCCTTCATTGTCCGGATGCACCTGCGGCTAATGCTGGTGAACGGTACGGATCTGTGCGCGCTGGTGCTTTCGGAAGGCCGGGCGCGGCATCATGAACTCAGCGAAACGCTCACGGATATGCAACGGCGCTACACGGCTCCGCTGATGCGCGTGCTTGCGCACGGCCAGGAAACCGGCCAGGTGCGCGCGGATGTGCCACTGCGGCTGCTGCGCTCCATGGTGTTTGGGCCGATGGAGCACGTCTTGTGGGACGCCACACTCGCCAACCGCCGCACGGATATCGAAGCCACTGCGGACAGCCTGATCGAGGTGTTATGGGCTGCTTTGCAGCCGCCCGATGCGGCGCTGGCCGCGCTGGTGCAGTTCAGGCACGAGGTGGGTGAGGCGAGCCGGCGCCTGGAAGCGGCCGAGGCGGTTGAGGCAGCGCGGAAGGCGGCAAGCGAAGCGGCGCCGGCCGGGCGGCGCAGCAGGAAGGTGGATGGCGCGGGCAGCGCGTAGCGGCCCGTTTCCGGCCACAGCGCGGGGCGCTATACCGGCGCCACACCTACGTAGTTCTCCGCCATTGCAGTGGCCGCCGCGCGTGAGGTCGTGACGTGCTCCAGCTCCGCGATCTGAAGCTGTTGTTCGAACGGCGACGCATCGTCGAGGCGGTGCATCATGCGGGTCATCCAGTACGAGAAATGCTCGGCACGCCAGATGCGCTTGAGCGCGGTGGCGCTGTAGCTATCGAGCAGATCCGTGCGGTTCTCTTCATAGAACGCGCGCAGGGCGGCAGTTAGCACGCGCACGTCCGCCACAGCAAGGTTCAGGCCTTTGGCGCCCGTCGGCGGCACGATATGGGCCGCATCGCCGGCCAGAAAGAGCCGGCCGTGCTGCATGGTGGTAGAGACGAAACTGCGCATGGCGACAATGTTCTTCTGGAAGATTTTGCCGTCCACGACCTTCTGACCATCGGCCGAGTCGACCCGTGCGTGCAGTTCGGCCCAGATGCGGTCATCGGACCAGTTGTTTACCGAATCCTTCGGGTCGCACTGGAAATACATCCGCTG
>Ga0302220_10002009_pt1 | contig 15282 bp, 9 predicted proteins | sample II_Palsa_E1_3_FD_194572 | JGI IMG/M metagenome (GOLD analysis project Ga0302220, IMG submission 194572) | Peat permafrost microbial communities from Stordalen Mire near Abisko, Sweden - II_Palsa_E1_3 | ecosystem: Environmental > Terrestrial > Soil > Palsa > Peat permafrost | place: Sweden...
GCGCTCGAGTCGAGTCGCTCCAGATACAGTAAGAGCCAAAAGGGGGCAAAGCGTTCGGTTTTGCGAAGCGGCACGGGTCCCGGTCGGATGGGCGCATGACGGCACCAACCGCCATGACTCAAAGCGTCTAGAGCCCACCATCGACTCGATCCCGGTCGAGCGCCCCGCCCCGAGCGAGAAGTACCCTGCCTGGATCGCGGCTATGACCACGACGGCATCCATAACCTTCCTGCAGCCGGAGCTGGTGTGGGACTTCCGGGTCGAACGGGTGGCTTCGATCAGCATCTCGGGCCACAAGTACGGGCTGACCCCGATAACAGCCCGCACCGATCGCTGGTCCACCCGATAGTCGACTACGTCCGGCAAGCACAGCAAGGCAACCGGCAGGTCGCCGTCCTGATCCCCGAGATCCAGCCACGCCGATGGCGTTACCGCATCCTGCAGAACCAGCGGGGACTGCTCCTGGCGACCGTCCTGCGCGCCAGCACCGACGCCGTCATCTGCACCATCCCCTACAAGCTCAGCATCCGGTAGCTAGTGATCTCTGCAAACGTGACGCTTCTCGCTGCAAGCATTTGCCAGCCTCAGAGCTCGAGCAACGCCTGCTCGATGACCTCGGTGAGCGCTGGATGGATGTAGAGAACGCCGGAGGCCACCTCGTCGACTGTGTTCCCGAGGCACATCGCCTGGACGAGCGGCTGGATGAGGATCGAGGCCTGCGGCCCGATGATGTGGGCCCCGAGCAGCAAGCGGGTCCCGGGGTCGGCGAGGACCTTCACCAGACTCGTCGTGTCCTGCAGCGCCCAGCCGTAGGCGGTGTCGCGGTAAGGGCGGGTCGAGGCGATGTAGCGCCGTCCCTGTGCTTGCAGGTCCTGCTCTGTGGCGCCAGCAGAGGCGACCTGCGGATCGGCGAACACGGCGGCTGGCACGACCGGGAAGGCAGCCTTCCGGGGCTGGCCAGGGTGCGCAATGTTGTGCCAGACGACCCGCGCCTCGGCGTTTGCTATGTGCTTGAGCTGGGAGTGGTTTGCGAGGTCGCCGAGTGCCCAGATCCCCGGGGCGCTCGTCTGCATGGTGTTGTCGGTGCAGACGTGTCCGTGGGCGTCGACTTTGATTCCGGCCGCGGTGACATCGAGCAGGTCGCTGTTCGGCCTGCGGCCGGTCGCCACGAGCAGTATCTCGGAGTCGACGCGCCGGGCTCCTGACGGTGTCGCGAGGTCCAGGCTGACTCCCGTGCCCGCGGCCGACACCCGCTGGACGGCCGAGTTCAGACGCAGGTCGAAGCGCTCGCGGTAGTGCTCAGTGAAGCGTGCCCGGATGTCGACGTCATGGCGGGAGAGCAGGTGCTGACCGCGCCCGACGATGGTCACTGCCGTTCCCAGCGATCCGAAGACGTGGCTCATCTCGGCTGCGATGTACCCGCCGCCCAGCACTGCCATCGACTTCGGCAGCGTGTCGAGCCGCATAACGTTGTCCGAGGTGCGGTAGGGGATCTCGGCCAGGCCGGGGACCGGCGGGATGTGGGGACGCGAGCCGGTCGCCAGCACGAAGCGATCGGCCCGGAATTCGTCGTCGCCGACCCGCAGGATCTTCGGGGCCAGGAAACGGGCCTCGCCGCGGAACACGTCGATGCCGTTCGCCCGGCGGTGGGCGACGGCGCGGTCGGGGAGCGGGTCGATGCGGCCGAAGACCCGGTCACGGATCGCCGGCCAGTCCGCCCCGGCCCACTCGGCGCCGATCCCGAAACGGCCGGCATGGCGGACCATCTGGGCGACGTCCGCCGTGTAGACGAGCATCTTCGAAGGGACGCACCCGCGGTTCAGGCAGGTGCCGCCGAATCGATCGGCTTCCACCACCGCGATCCGCCATCCGGCGAACTGGTCAGCCGGCAGCGTGTTCCCGCTGCCGGCACCGACGATCACAAGATCGTAGCTGTGCGCCGCCACCGCTGGCCTTCCCTCCTGGGCCCTCCGGACGCGCCGGCCTGCCCGTTACTCGCGGGCGGCCAGGCTCCTCCCGCCGTTCACCGCATCTGGGCGAGACTGATGTGAAGTCCCCGGCCATGGCCCCGTACGAGAAAGGCACCCGCGCTGTCAAAGGCGCTTCAACATGGACCCGACAGCGTCGGCGCGGCACGGACCCGCCCACTCACCGCTGATGCCGGTCGGATCCTAGCCGTCTGCTGGCGCACTGCCGCAGTAACCACCCAGGCAAATGTACCGCCGACAGGTCACGCCCTGGGGGAACGCGGCGCGGACCGCACCCGCAGTGCGGGGCCGACGGGTCAAGGGCTACTACCTCGATCGCGGCGTGAATGCCCGGGTCCGGCGACTCAATCATTCGATGACTGCGGCGCTGATCCGCGCAGCCGGCTTGTGGGGTGCGGAAACTCTGGCTCAGGTTGTGACCTGCGGCTTTCCCTCATCTATGCGGCTTGTCTGTACTCGTTGATCAGGCCGTTGAGGACTTCCTCGCGCTTCAACCGGACCCTGTCGAACTTGGCAGCAGCCGTCGCTGCTCGTCAGCGCCCATACCGAGGAGGCCCGGGCGATCACGTGGGATGAGGTCGATCTCAAGGTCGGCACGGTGACCGTCTACCGGTCCGTGCGGGGCAAGGGTGACACCAAGACCCGCAAGAGCCGGCGCGTGCTGAAGCTGCCCACCCGGGCCGTCTATGCGTTCCGTGCCCACCGCACCCGCCAGGCCGCAGAACGGCTCGCGGCGGGGGAGATGTGGCGAGAGCACGATCTCGTGTTCTGCCGCGAGGATGGAACGCCGCTGGACCTGCAAGAATGTCCTAATGGCGTCGCGGTCAGTCGGGGGGGAGTCTGCATACGTTGGCTCCCCTTCCTGGCTCCCGTGGCTCCCTCGGGCGAGAGCTTCCCTTGTGTTGTGCGTCAGCGTGTCGGGGTCTGGCCAGGTTCGTTACTCGCCGGGTGACCGGCTGGTGGACCGGTACCTGGAGTTCGGGCCTCAGCACCGCCGGGCGATCGGCTGTTTGCGTGACGTCGAGCCAGAGAACTGGCGACATCAGCCGATGCCGCTGCTGCACCGCAGCCCACTGGTAGCCCGGCGCCTAGGCTTGGATCCCCACGCGGTTGCCCACAGGAGTACTGGGACCATCACACCCCATTCATGATCCTGCTGACCCGCGCCGGTATCGAAGAGATGGAGCGATCCCGCGGGGCGCCGGACCAGGCAACCGAGCATTTTTCCCCGATCTCCGTGATCCACATCCAGGGTGACGCCATCGGCTCTGCTATCCAGGCCGGTAGCCCTCGAGCCCACCAGACTGTCTCTATCGGTGACCTCAACCTGGACACGGTTCGCGAGATCGTGGGCGAGTTGGAGGCTCAGGCAGCGTCTCTGCATCTTCCTGACGACGGCGCCAGGCAGCTTCGCGCGGACATGGCGACGGTCAAGGCTCAGATCGACTTGCCGACGCCGGATCACTACACCATCCGTGAGCGCCTTCAGTCGGCGCGTGCGATCCTCGAACACGCCAGAGGCGGAGCGGCGACCGCCGGCCTCCTGGATCTGCTTCGGACCCTGCATCTTTGAGGGGACGAAACGTCTCATCGCCACGCGCGTCCATGACAGGTCAGGCCGGGCAAAGGTGCCGGTCGTCGTGCGCCAATCGATTTGCCGTCGGCCTGGGTGAGCGGGGTGGGCATGACGGCGGCCCACCGGTCGAAGAATGCCTGGATATCGCCGTGGCCCGAGCCGGCCGCAGATGTCCTGCAGCCCGCCAGGGCGGCGCAGGAGGCGAACCCGTTGGACAGCTCGGTGAACCGGCACCTCCTGCCGGCCGATGAAGATGGCGATGTCGCGCGGCAGCGTCCGGCTCCTGGCGCTTGTGTGCCGCGTACCCGGTAGCGGATCACGTTGATCGTTCAGGACTGATGTCGATAGGACTGATAGCGGGCTCGCCATCTGGTGCTGAGGATGGCCTGGTCGATCTGGTCATCGGTGAGTGCGGGCGCGACAGCATCGGCGACTGCGGCCCTGGCGACGGCGCTCGCCACGACTGTTGCGGTGTCGGCGAGCTGAGCACGGTCGGGAAGAAGTGTCCCGTGCGGGTCGTGGCGGATCGTGGCGGCGTCGCTGACGGCGGCCGCGGCCGCGGTCATCATGGCGTCGGTCACGCGGGTTGCCCGCACGGCGGTCACGGCCAGGCCGACGCCGGGGAAGATGTAGATGTTGTTGCATTGCGCGACCGGGATTCGGGCGTGGCCGGCCTGCACCGGTGCGAACGGGGATCCGGTAGCGACGAGAGCACGGCCTTCGGTCCAGTCAGCGAGATCCTGTGGCCGCGCCTCGCTGCGGCTGGTCGGATTGGATAGCGGCATGATAATCGGCCGCTTGACGTGCGCGGCGATGCGGCGCACGATCTCCTCGGTGAAGGCACCGGCCGCGGTCGATAGGCCGATGAGCGCGGTGGGGTGTACCGCGTCGATCACATCGGTGAGGCCGGCTGCCCGGCCAGGTCCCCTGCCGGGCATGGCCGCCGGCGGCTGGGCGAGCCGGCGCTGCGCCGGGCCGAGATCCGTGCGGCCAGTGATCAGCAGGCCGTTGACGTCGACCACCCAGACTCTGGCGCGGGCGTCCCGCTCCTTCAGGCCGTCGGCCACCATCGACCGCACGACCTGCTCGCAGACTCCGATGCCAGCCGAGCCGGCACCGAGCATTACCACCGTCTGGTCGCGCAGCCGCACCCCGGTGGCCGCTGCCCCCGCCGAGAGCGCGGCCAGGACCACGGCGGCAGTGCCCTGGATGTCATCGTTGAAGCTGAGCAGCTGGTCGCGGTAGCGCTCCAGGATGGGCAGGGCGTGGGAGGTGGCGAAGTCCTCCCATTGCAGCAGCACGTTGGGCAGTTCGGCGCGCACTGCCTGGACGAACCGGTCCACAAAGTCGTCGTAATCGGCGCCGGTGATACGCCGATGCCGCCAGCCAAGGTACATGGGGTCGTCGAGCAGCCCGGCGTTGTCGGTGCCGGCGTCCAGGAGCACCGGCAGGGTGCGCGCAGGATCGATGCCGCCGAGCGCTGTGTACAGCGACAGCTTGCCGATCGGGATGCCCATGCCGCCGATGCCCTGGTCACCCAGGCCCAGAACCCGCTGCCCGTCGGTGACGACGATGACGTCGACCTCCCGCCGGGGCCGGTTGCGCAGGATCTCCGGAATGCGGTCGCGGTCAGGGTAGCCGATGAAAAGCCCGCGCGGGCGGCGGTAGATCTCACTGAAGCGCTGGCAGGCCAGCCCGACCGTCGGGGTGTAGAGGATCGGCAGCATCTCCTCGATGTGGTCAGCCACCAGCCGGTAGAACAGCATCTCGTTGGTGTCCTGCAGCGCGCGCAGGTTAACGTGCCGGGCGACGTCGGTGGGCTGCTCCTGGTAGGCCTGGTACCTGCGGCGCACCTGCTGCTCCAGCGTCTCCACCACGGCCGGCAGCAGGCCACGCAAGCCCAGCTCCGAGCGTTCCTCCTCGGTAAAAGCGGTGCCCTTATTCGTCAGCGGATCCTCCAGCACCCGCACCCCGGAACCATGACCAACGCCCATGACCTGTGCACCGGAACCGGCTACGCCGACAGTGCCATCTCCAGGCCGCGGGAGATCACTCCCAGTGAGCCGCACGCATGTCATTGTGCGACCTTCTCGAGTGAGCGGCCGCTGGTCTTCGGGCCCCCCAGGGCGATAAGGCCGGCCAGCAGCCCGGTGATTCCGATGACGGCGAACCCGAGGAAGAACGTGGTGCCGGCCACCAGCGTGGGCAGCAGGAGGGCGCCCACCGCCCCGCCCAGGTGCCCGCCTCCGTCAGCCAGGGCGAACCCACGGGAGCGCAGGCGGGTCGGGAAGTTTTCGGCGGTGAACGTGTAGGCCACCTGGAGGTATGACCCCAATGCCAGCGACGCCAGGAACGAGCCTGCGGTCACGACTACCCCGTTGGCCAGGGTCCCGATCAGCAGCATCCCGATCAGCCAGACCACGGTGGCGCCGAAGATCAGGTGCTTGCGCTCGATCTTGTCGGCCGTGACGATCATGATCCCCGCCCCCACCGGGTACCCGATCGCTCCGACCGCTAGGTACAGGATCGAGCTGCCGATTCCCAGGCCGTGCACGGAGAGCAGGGTCGCGGCGTCCCCGAGGAACCCGTAGTTGCCGATGTACCACAGGAACCACATGGTGATCATGGCCAGGACCGCCAGGCCGTACCGTCCGTGCGTCAGCTCGTGCATGGTGCTGCCCGGATCCTCATCGTCACCGGTCCGTAGCGTGCCCTCGGGCCCACCGGAGAGCGGCGCCGCAGCCGCCGCCAGTTCCTGCGGGTCGAAGCGCTGCTCCATCGACCCGACCATTAACCCGGCCTTGTCGAGGTGGCCGTGCTGGATCAGCCATCGGGGTGACTCCGGCAACCGCAACCCGAACAGCACGCCCGCCAGCCCGATGAACGCGCCGATGGCGAACAGAAGCCGCCAGCCGATATAGAAGTGCGGTACCAGGGCGAGGGCCACGAACGGCGTGATGGCCTGCCCGATGATGCCGATCATGAACATCGTCACCGAGATACGGCCTCGCTGCGAGGAAGGAGAGAGCTCCCCCACATACGTCGACGCCAGGTTGAGGGCCGCGCCGACGCCCATACCGGTCAGGAAACGCCAGAGCGACAGCGAGACGATCCCGGTCGCGAACGCGGTGCCGAGGGACCCCAGGCCGGAGACCAGCAGCGAAGCAAGGAACGCGAGCTTGCGGCCCCGCCAGTCCGCGAGCGCCCCGATGAGGTTCGACCCCACGATGTAGCCGACCAGCCCGATGGCTATCGCCACGAACTTCACGTCGTTGGTGGTCAGGGCGAACTGCTGGGCGATTCTGGGCATCCCGAAGCCAATGTCGGTGATGTCATAGAAGACGAAGAAGTACGCCAGCCCCAGCACGAAAAGGTCGAAGCGGGGCAGCGGCCACCCCGGCAGCCGGTCCATACGGTCCAGCAGCGCCTGACCCCGACCCGCTCCGCCAGCGCGACCTTCCGGCCCGACGGCCATCTGGCTCATCGCGCAGCCCTGCCGGTCGCGCCCTGCCGTATGACCCCGGCAGGGACGGTCAAGCTGATGCGCGCACGCACCGGCACGGTCCCTGCTGGCCGGACTGACAGGGACGACGGGCCCCGAACGAATTTCATCATCGGATCGCCCCTTCCTCGGGCTCTGTGCATCTGCACGGCCGGAAGCGGTTGCCGGTGACTCTCGGCCGCAGCGTGGGGCGCTGAAAGGGCCCTTGGTCCCCTACAGGAGGGTCCTCGGCCTTGTTTGTCAGTGACGTACGGCGGGGGCGGCGGCTGAGCCACTGTTGGATGTCGTCGACCGTTACCACGCCGACCACGGTGGCGCCGTCCACGACGGCCAGCGGGCCGCATGACCACGCCCTTGCCATCGCGCGCGAGCACGACCGCGTCAGTGCATGGCGCGGGAGTCGGAGTCGGGGCTGTCGATCGAGCCCATGTACTCGCAGGACACCCTCCTTCCTCCGTCCTCAGACTGGAACGAAGCCCGGGCTCACAGCTGGGGGCTGCGGGATTACTTCTAGCGGCCGGCAGACCGCTCCCGAAGTGACTCAGATCGGCGGCTGGCTTCACCTGAAGTGGATGGGAAGGGTCCGCGGGCCTTGGCGGCGGTCCTGGGTGCTGGCGTACGCTTCCGGTAGTACTTGCTCAGGCAGCCTGAACGAGTTCCCGATCGGGTCCGGACCATACGCCAAGTCTCAAGATCGCCTCGCTGCATTTCCTGGCTCCGCGAGGCGGGACTGATGACCGCAGCCATGGTGAGAGCACCTAATGACGGCGGTGGGTCTTCCCGGCTGCGAACGCCCGCATGGCCGAGGACCTGGAAGTCCCCAGGCCGCTGCGGCTGATTCTTACCTTGTCGATCCAGCGAAAGGCGGTTTTCCGCCGCCGCGCCTGCTCCACTTGGGCCTCATCAGCGAATACGAGCGGGCCGCATAGAAGCCAAGGTCAAGACCGGTGGCCGAGTTCTGGAACCCCACAGGCCCTGCCGGTGTGCTGAACCGCCGGGGGTTTGGTAGCGTCAGGTGCCCCGGAAGACCGGTGGGCGCTTCTCGGCGAAGGCCCTCAGGCCCTCGAGATAGTCGCTGCTGTCGTAGGCCTCCCGGCGCAGTCCCTGGACGCGTTCGTACACGTGCGCTGCAACGGGCTGGTAGTCGGTCAGGACGCGGAGCTGTTCCTTAATGACCGCGATGGCTATGGGTGACTTCGCCGCCATCGTGGCGGCCAGCCCGAAGGTGAACCCCTCGAGTTCGGCCGACCCCACCAGGTGGTTGACCACCAGCCATTCCCTGGCCCTCTGGGCGTCGAGAGGCGCGGCGGTAAAGAACATCTCCTTGATGAGGTTGATGGGCAGCCGCCCGAGGCAGTGCAGGAGCCCGGCTGTGTTATACGGCAGGCCCAAGTTTGCGGCAGTGATGGCGAACGTCGCCGTCTCGTCGGCGATGACCAGATCGCAGCTGAGCACCAGGTCGAATGCTCCGCCCCACACCGAGCCGTGCACCATGGCGATGACCGGCGCCGGGAAGGTGCGGATGGCCCGGAGCAGTTGCCCGAGGGGTTCGTTGTAACCCAGCGGGTCGCGCCCCCCACGGGGAAGCTCGTCGATGGCCTGGCCGGCGGACCAGACGTCCATTCCCGTCGCGGCGCGGAGCACAACGGCGCGCGCTTCCTGGGCTTGCAGGCTCCTGAGGGCGGCGACGGCGCCGTTGACCATCCGGGCACTAATGACGTTGCGCCTGCGCAGGTCGGCAAGAGTGATGACGCCAACGTGCCCGAGGACTTCGGTCCGGATGGCACCGTCCGCAAGGCCAGCAGCCCCAGCCGCATCGCCACCGCCGCTCGGCGTCGCGGGCTGCTCGCCCAGCCCACTGCCGCCTTGGCAGGCCAGGGCCACGTAGGTTCGCGCCGCCGCGTCTCTGCCCGCCCCGAGGGTGGTGCTCACCAGCCGCTGCGCCTCGATCTGCTGGTCGCCGGCCAGGGTGTCGGCGACCAGGCGCCAGAGCACCTCCTCCAGGACGCTGAATTCTTCCTGGATCTCGGCAATATCGAAACCGGCCACGAAACGGTCCGCCGCGACCTGCTGCGACGACGCCATCACCGGCTCGGTGCCGCCCTCGCGCACACACTGGACGACGAGCCCGAACAGATCCCGGACGTAACGACGGCGCTCCCCCGCGCTGGCTGCCCGGTGGTGTGCCTGATCGTTTCGCTCGAGCGCGGCGACCGCTTCGTCGACTGCCCGGTCCTGGGCGCTGGCGAGGACCGCTGACGTCTCCACGGCAGATACCTCCGTTCCCTGGCCGTCTGCTCGGATGTTCAAGTCACCGTCTCGTGATACGGAGTCCGCGGCAGCTGGTCATTGCCCCAGTAGAAATACGGATTGATAACGACATTGCGCGGCATAAGGGGGGCACTGTCGCGAGTGTTGATCGCCTCTGGCGCGCCGGACCGATGGTAGAACAAGGCCTCGTGCCAGCGGAGCTGGGCCCTCGGCGGCCGTGCCGTACGGGTCGAGGAGCAGCTTCGCCGGCGTCGCACCGCTGGCCGCGGCTGGGCGCGTACGGACCGTGCACCCGGTAGCCGTACTGCTGGCCCGCGCCGACACCTGGCAGGTAGCAGTGCCAGACGAAGCCCTCCACCTCGGTGAGCTCAACCGGCGTCTCGCTGCGATCCCCGCGGTCGAACAGGCACAGCTCCACCCGGTCGGCCACCTCGGAGAACAAGGCGAAATTAGCATCCGATCCGTCCCAGGTAGTGCCAAGGGGATAAGCCGATCCCGGCCAGACGTGCACCTTTTGAGCTTAACGAGGAACGGCAGACCGGGACAGGGCGGGCACGGCCGCTAGGTCGATCCCCTCGGCCAGCCCGCCGAACGGCGCCCCTGGGCTGCGGGCGCCGCCGGCATCGTCGTCGGGTGTAGCTCTTCTGCAGGGAGTGGCTGAACTGGGAAGATGCGGGCTGGCCGGCCATGATGGCGGGTCGTCTCCTACCGTTTCAGATAGGAGCGAGGAGATGCCCGATGGGTTCGCTGATCGAGGAACTGCAGCGGCGTGAGGCGGCAGCCCGCCAGCAGGTGGACGAGCTGCGTGGTGAGATCACGCGGTTGACCGAGCGGTTGGCGCGGGCCGAGGAGAGGTTGTCCCGGCTGGAGATCACCCGGGAGACGGTTGCCGGGATCTTGGGCGATGTCGGCCCGGGCCAGCCGACGGCGGGGGCGGCTGATCCGGCACCGGTCGGCTCGCGGCTGGCCGGAGGCTCGCCGATCGGGGTGGTGACGGTGCCGCCGTGGCGGCCGGGCCTTGCGCAGTCGGTGCTGCCGTCTTCTTACCGGGATCTTCTGGAGGTCCTGGCCGATGCGGGGCGGCCGTTGCGGCCGGGGGCATCGCCGCCGCGGCCGGGCTGAGTACTGACAAGTCCAAGATCGAGGGGCTGCGCTCGAAACTGAAACGGCTGGCAACAGCTTTCTGACAGCCGATAGTCAGTTCGCACGGAGCTTCACCTTGGGCCGCCGTCCGGCACCCCCGATGATGGTGTCAATCGGCGGGCGATCTCGCCGCAACGTAGGCGGCAAACGCGCGGGCGCTCATGACATGCCTATTGACTTCGTCCACGCGCGCACCGACCCCAAGTCCGATGTCGCATCACTGGCACTATCCGACGTTCGACATCAACATCAACGAGGCCCCGGTGCTTTGCTATCCGGGCGCGACCAGCGGCAGTTGAGGACGTTGGATCGGGGCCACTCAGAAGTGCCGTGACAGACGTGCTTCGGCTCGAGGAAGCACCTAGCGAAGGCCAACACTGGTACTCCTCGTGTGTGGCGTCCCCGTAGGCTCGCACTTCCACGTCATCCGTGTGGCGTTGCCGTGGTCGACGAGCCTGCGAACCCACTCGAGTAGACCGGTCGGCGTGACCGACTGGCCCCCGTCAGCGGGGCCGGCCATGATCTATAGGGGTGTGTTTCCCGCGGTGCCGACCAGCTGCTCGCGGAACTCCGGGCTGGCCAGCCGTTGCGCCTCCACCCGCGCTGCCTCCACCCGCGCGGGCATATCCAGCCGGACCGTGGGCTCCTCGTTCCCGGGAGTGGAGACGAACTTCTCGATCGCAGCGAATCCTGCGTTGGCTCGGGCGCTGGCTGCGGCCTGCTTGGCATCCAACCGCTGCGCGTACCAGTCCGACGCCATGACCGCTTCGCGGGTGAACATGACCCGGAACTCCGGCGAATCGAGGCCCCATCCCTCTGCAGTGAACCCCTCAGCCATGATCTCCAACAGCGCCCGTAGCGGTGGGACGGCCAGTGCGATCGTGCCGTCCTGGAAGTACGAGCGCGCCACCCGCTCGTGAGTGGTCACGATCGTGGCGATCGACTCGGCGAAGATGCCCACGTCCTGCAACTCCGGGCGCAGCATCTCCGAGGTGAAGACCACATCCGGATGCAGGAAGATCCGGCCGAAGTACTTGGTGGCCAGCCTGTCGGTCATCCGGTAGCCCAACCTGCTGGCGGCCACTCGCCGGCCGTCGTGCTCGAAGTCGGTCAGCTTCTCCAGGGCGCCCTCGGCGATGAGGTTGCGGGCGTCTCTCTCGTCCGGGGTCATCCGCGAGAACAGTTCCGGCACGAGCAGGGAGAAGTCGTGGTCCACCCGCACATGTGGCCCGACGTATCCGGCTGCGGACACCCAGCCGTCGTAGCCGGTGAGCGCGTAGGACAGCACCGAGGCGTTCAGGTCGATGATGGCCGGCATGGCGTTGAAGGGGCCCTTGGTCAGCGCGCCCTCGGAGCCAGCTCCGGTCGTGGAGGGGGACTTACCGGTCATCGACGAGATGAACTCCATGAACAGCTCGGGCACCTCCATGTAATGCAGCGGGTTGTACGAGCACAGCGCCGGCGCCGGCCCGTCGGGGGGGTTGTTCCGCCGCCCAGCAGCGACCACCTCCACCGGCAGCAGCAGCGGCGCTCCAGACGGCAGCCGGCGAACCAGGCGCGCGGACAGCTCCGCCACTGCAGTGGCCCTGGCATTGATGCGGTCCGGTCGCTGCTGCAGGTAGCGCGGGTTCTTCGAGGGCTTGCCCTCCACCAGCCGCGGGTTGGCCGAGCTCACGAAGTACGCCGGGCCGTCACCCTCGGCCGTGTCGGCGAATCGGCTGATCATCTCCGCCATCGGCTCGCTGAAGGCGCTGAAGGCCACGGCATCGTCGCGCATCGCGATGGCATCGGCCGGGGTCAAAGGCGCGAAGTTGGACAGGAACGTCTCGGGGGCGGCGATGTCGCGCTCGGCCTGCTTGTCGTACCCCCGGTGAATGGCGTCGTCGGGGCGCTGGAACAGCAGGTCCTCGCAATTCTCCACGAGCTTGTACGAACGCGCCGCATCCATTCCTAATTGGCCGCCCGGGACGACCGTCGAGGCGGTGATGTCGTCCTGGGTCTGCACCTTCACCGCCGGTGAGAAGTCGTGGCGAAGGCTGAACAGGCGCCAGGATGCGTCGGCGTTGTAGCCGACCCGCAGCATGTTGATGGTGATCCTGTCGTCGTCCAGTCGCAGCCTGTTGCCCTGGCGACCGTCGACGGCCACGACGCTGAAGTGACTGCGCCAGTCGTTCCCCCATTCGGGGTGGTAGGAGCGCTTGACTACGTAGACCAGCTCCTTGATGTAGGGCGGGATGCGGTCCAGCCAGGCGTTGTAGTCGGCGCGGTACTCCGACCGAGACGGGGTGAGCAGCTTGATCACCGACCCGATCGAGCGTTGCTCCGACAGGATCGGCCGGTCATCCTGCTCGTGCCTCGCCGGGTCGAGGAAGCGTCTGGAGAAGTCCCGGTCGAGGATCGCGGCGACCGAGTCCATGTCGGTGTCGAAGTCCGCGACGAACTCAGATCCGAAGATAAACGCATCGGTGATGGCCTTGGAGATCTCCGACTTGCCGCCACCGGAGACCGTCGCCGGCTTGTGGCACGACGTGGCGTTGGGCACGGTGCCGATCAGGCTCCATGCCGTCCGGTCGTGGGGCTCCTGGGCGATCCCGACGCGGTAGCCGTTCGGGCTCAGGTAGACCTGGTCGGCGCGCAGGGGGATCGATTGGCGCTGGCCGTCGGCGCCAGACCAGGACACGGTCATGGCGCGCAGCGAGTAGTGCGGGTTGGCCGGCACCAGCACGATGTGCGGCTGCTGCAGGTCGAGGGCATGTCCCTGCGGCTGCGACGCGAACCGCCCCGGATCGCGTTCGAGGACCTTAGCCAGGGTATGGGAGTCACCGGAGGAGGTCTCCGTGTACTCCTGGCCCAGGTTGTAGCTGGCGAAGACCAGCGCGCCGCCGGCGTGCTCCTCCTCGGCGTTGCCGAACAGGTTCGCCGAGTACGAGATCTGGGTCTTGACCTCCTTCTTGCAGTAGCCGAAGTAGGTGTCGGCGATCACCGTCACGATCACGCCGCGAGTGTCCCGGGCACAGATCTTGAAGGCGCGCCCGCCGTTGTACAGCTCGTCCTCCTGCTCCCAGCACACCCCGTCGCGCTTCTGCCGGTCGGTGGCCTGGCTCACGTGGGGCAGCCCGAGCGCCTTCTTCGTCAGCCGGGTCAGGTGCGGGGCGAGGATGACGCAGCCGGTGTGGCCGGTCCAGGTCTCCGGGGCCAGGGACGCGTCGTTCTCGGGCAGGTAGGGGTCGCCCCCATTGCCGAAGATGCCCTCCACGAAGTCGAGGTTGGCGACCATGCCACCGGGCACGATGAAGCGGGTCTCCATCCGCTTCTCGCGCACGGAGCCGGCTACCTCTGGGGAAACCAGCGGGCGAAGGTACAACGAGACGAAGCATGCCGCCGACTGCGGCTGGTTGGCCGTGTAGGGCAGGACCTTGTCGATCTCCGGCGGCTCGAACGCGACGGCCAGCAGCCGGGCGAACGCCACCTTGGGCACGGCGATCTTGTCATAGGGGATGGGGAGCCCGCCTTCGGTGATGTGGAAGACCCCCGCGGTGGTCCGGCGATCGTTGGCCGGGTTGTGCAGCACGCCATTGACGAGCCGGTAGCTGCTCAGCAGCGGCGAGGTGAAGCTGTCGCCGTCTAAGGGCAGGGAAAGGTCGCGGGCCAGGCCCGGCTCATCCAGCACCAGGGTTCGCCGCGGAAGCTGGGGGCGCCCACCGGCATCGGCCAGGTAGTCGTCGAGGAATGCCTGGATTCGCCCGTCCGCCGCGCACAACCGGTCGGACAGCCGGCGGCTGAGCTCACGCTGGCGGGCGAGGATCGGGCGCGCGAGCTTGGCCGACTCGGTGTCCTCGAACCCTTTGGGCAGGGGCAGCCCGAGTTGGGCCAGACGGAGGTTGATGGCAGCGTTCTGGATTTGCGGCATATATGATTGTCTGCTTCCTGACGCGCCCACGCCAGTACCCCCCGGACCTCCAGCACAGGTACGGGCCTCCCCCGGCGAACTCGCGACCCCAGATGCCCCTGATGATCGACGCGTACTAGGTGGCTGGTGTTAATCGGCCCTTGTGCTGGGCTAACCCGGAGTTGTCGTAGCTCTGCGTAGATCTTGCCGGCCTGAAGTGCTGAAACCTGTCGGTGCGCACTATTTGCTGTAGCCACGAAATACTGCGTGTCGCTCCGGTGTCCGCTGGTGCTTGCACGCTATGATCCGGTTATGGTGGTACGCGGCGGTGCGATGCATGTAGCCCGGAACCGGCGGGCGTATACGGCGAAGTCCGGAGAGCAGCGAGTGTATGAGTCGGTGCTGGTCCGCCGCACCTACCGGGACGGCGCCAAGGTCCGGCACGAGACGCTGGCGAACCTGTCCGCGCTGCCAGCCGAGGCGGTGTCCGCGATCGAGGCCACCTTGAAGGGAGAGCGGCTGGTCCCGGCCGGGCAGGCGGTGACGATGACCGCCTCGGCACCGCACGGGCACGTCGCCGCCGTGCACGCCATGGCCGCCAAGCTGGGGCTGCCCGCCCTGCTCGGCCCGGCGGGCCGCCAGCGGGACCTGGCCCTGGCCCTGATCATCTCCCGGGTGGCCCGGCCGGCCTCGAAACTGTCCACCCTGACCTGGTGGAACGACACCACCCTGGGCGGCGACCTCGGCGTCGCCGATGCCAGCACCGATGACATCTACGCGGCGATGGACTGGCTGGAGCACCGGCAGGACGCGATCGAGGCGGACCTGGCCCGCCGCCACCTCGGCCCGGAGCCCAACCCGTCGAAGATGGCACTGTTCGACCTGTCCAGCTCCTGGATGGAAGGCTCGCACT
>Ga0302220_10002011_pt1 | contig 15277 bp, 11 predicted proteins | sample II_Palsa_E1_3_FD_194572 | JGI IMG/M metagenome (GOLD analysis project Ga0302220, IMG submission 194572) | Peat permafrost microbial communities from Stordalen Mire near Abisko, Sweden - II_Palsa_E1_3 | ecosystem: Environmental > Terrestrial > Soil > Palsa > Peat permafrost | place: Sweden...
GTGCCATCATCGAGCAGAAAACCTTCCTCACTGGCTTGCCTTACGCCGTGGCCAAGAAAGACGTTTACTCCAAGATCACGCAGTTTTGTGAGCGCGCGCGCCGAGGTTTTCGGGTGCGCCCCGGGCAGAACCGTGGCGGCCTGATCGATCAGCGAAATCGAGAGAAGGCGGGGGTTGCCCAATGCACCGTAACGGTGGGCCGCAAAGGCAGCGTGATGAAGTTCTGCGGCCAGTTCCACGCCCGTCGCGCCTGCGCCGACAATGGCGACCCGCAATTGCTCATTTGAGCCCGCCGAAGCTTTGACCGCCGCCCTCATCAGCCTTCGCTGCAAGGCGCGCGCCTGCCGCACATTGTCCAGCATATGGCAATGTTCGATGACGCCGGGCACTCCGAAGTCGTTGACGCGACTGCCCAGAGCAAACACGAGCAGGTCGTATTCGAGTGTTCTTTGGGCCAGCAGCTCGCTCTCGCCATCGTCAGATGTCGCCGCGTCGATTGTTACCGTTTTGGCAAGAGGGTCGGCATGGATCAAGGTCCCGAGCTGAAACGCGAAGCCATTGTGACGCGCAAGTGCATGATAACTGACTTCGCCGCTGCCGCCACCTTCAAGACCGGCAGCGACTTCGTGGAGCCGCGGCTTCCAAAAATGCGCCATATTGCGATCGATCAGGGTTATCTGCGCGACACATCTGCATACCCCACGCCCCAACCTAAGCGCCAGCTCAACCCCGCCCGCGCCGCCGCCAATTATGACAACGTGGCGCGGGCGCAAAATAGGGGCTGGAATATCAAACATTGCGAATGAGTTGCTCTCGCACATGTTAATTCTCCAATAGTTATCTCGCCACTAGGCAATTAAAACCATGATATATCCGCGCCTAATTTACCAAGCGGTCTCCACAACAATGCTTTGTCGGCATGCCAAAATTGCCGATCGTGTCCGGCAGCATTTGAATCACCGCAGCAGCAGCTTGCTCCTGGTCAAGGATGTCATACGCTCCGGAAACATCGATGCGGTCTGACCATAGAACGCGCCCGTGATGGTCGGACAATTCCAACGTTATCCTGCGCATGTCGCTGCACCGGCGCACTGTGCCATGCAGGATGAAGCTGGAGCCGGTCTCGGTGGCGACATCGGCAAGAGAAAAGCGGCTCTTTCGGTATTGTATTACCAAAGAGCGAGGCGCCACAGGCATGGCCAGCAACCGGCTCGCCGCCAAAATTACTTCGTCCGACAGTCCATCTGCAAACGCGATCTCGTCGTCATCCAAAGAAAGAGCAGTGAAATACAGGACTGCTATGCCGCTTGGTTCCAGCGGACGGGAAATCGAGGCAGGCTTCGACCCGCTCATGAACTGGTGATTGGCGTTCACGGTGAAGCGGGGAGCGTAGCCGCCGCAAGGGATCGTGATCCTGATTGCATCGTGGGCCCCATTTGTACCATAATAAGCCTCAAGTTTTTTGCGGAGCCGCCGCGCTTCTACCCTTACAGTAGAATCAATCCTGGGGTCATAAGGCTGTATTCCGCCATAGAGACTGTCCCCGATGACCAGTTCTTTAAGAGTCCGTCCGCGACCTTCAAGCTCCTCAGCCACAACAAAGGACAAGAATGCGAAGAGTTTGACAGAGCCTGTAAAGGCATGATCGCCCAAGCGTGCAAGCTGCGCTCTTATCGCTTCGGGCGTTAGTTGAGAGACCATGGTGTCCGGGGCAGATGACGCCGAAATTGACGCGGGCAGCCGTTGAAAATGTTCGATCGCATCAACGCAGTCCCCCTCGTATTCAACGAGATCCGACGGCATTTCGAAGCCGAGAGTCTCAAAGTGCACGGTGAAGCTCCATCAGTGCGCACTCCATGGCGGGGGGGGCATGGTCATGACAGTATCGTCGGAAAGGTTCGTGGCTACGATCCGGGAACTGCCGGGCTGAGTGGCGGCAAAGACGCCAAGACTTGGTCGATCGGCCTTGAGACCGGCGGCTTCGTACAGGCGCGAAAGCAAGCGTTCCTGGATGTAAGGGGCAGCTGGCAAGTTTCGTCTCCACCAAATGGCAATGGGATCAGTCGTCCAATCCAGAGTATGGATAGCTGCGAGAAACCCAAATCCCCTGAGCGGGGGGAGGGCGGGCACCATGTGGAGGGAGCCGGCACCCCCCTCCAGCCCCGCTAGACCTCGCCGCCTTCCCACTTAACATTGATTATGAATCAGTGGTGCGGTGTTCGATCAGGATAATGTCCAACAGCGGGTTCCTGCGACCGCGCGCTGCTCGCAATTTGGCTCGAGACCTTTTTGCCCGGCGCAATTGCGTGAAAAGCGTCGACGCAGTTCGGCACCCACGCACTACGGGATTGTTGGAATGGCGCCAGGTCAGGCTTTCATCTGGCGCCGCCACTGGCCAGGGCTTGCGAGGACGATGCTGGAAAAGACACGTGTGAAGTGGCTTTGATTGGCAAAACCGCTTGCCAGGGCGATTTCTACGAGAGAGTCATTTGATAGAAGCAAGGCCATCTTTGCCTTCTCGATTCTCTGCAAGGTCAGCCAGCGGTACGGCGACAATCCGGTCGTCCGTTTGAACAGCCTGGTAAAGTGCGTGCTCGACAATCCGCACGCGATCGCGATGTCATCCAAGGCAACATTCCCGCTGATCCGCTCGATGAGCAATTCCTTGGCGCGCGCTTCCTGCCGTGGAGACAGCTTTCCCAGGAAGGAGTGGTCACCAACTATGAAGTCGGCATATCGTCGCGCGATGTGCTGGCTCATGGCTTGAAACATCAGATCGCAAAACAATTGATCCCGGCCGTCGGGATGCGTCAGCGAGGGCATCATGCTGACGAGGAGATGAAACAGCACTTCGTCATTGTTGAATTCGTTGAAAGCCCGGTTCCATGCGGGTGTCGAATTGTCCTTATGGGCAAATGCCTGGTTCGGCATCATCAAGTGTATAGTGTGGAAGCCGAAAACCAACTCATGGACAAATGTATTGCGTAGATCGTAGAATCTGACCTGTCCGCGGGTAGCTTGCCCCACAGGTTTTTCACGGCCATTTATCCATGCGCGATGAGGAGGCGCAGGCTTCAACATCAGAACCGCCATCATGGCGTCTCCCAACGGTGTCGCCGTGGTTTCTTCCTTGATATTTATGTCACGACGATACTCATGCAAGGAACATGCGCCGAGGCCGGTAGGTGCAAGGGACAGGTGTTTGACCGTATCGCGCGGTTGTGGCGCAAGGTACACCATTTCACTGTGAGCATCTTCGTAGCGCAGCATTGGAACCTTCTCGTTATTTTCGTGGGAAGCGCCCAAGACTGGCCGTTTCCGCCGCAAGAATGCGTATTCGCAAGGACCTTTTAGACAATTTTGGCCGGAATAGGAAAGATTTGGCCCGGTGGCTTTCATACCCTGTCACCATGAATGACGCCCCTAGCGAAACTGTTATTTTTGGACCGTTTCGACTGAGCCCGTCGTCTTATTCCCTTTCGCGCCGCGTGCCTGGCCAAGCCGACCAGCTTGTGGAACTGCGTCCCAAGGCTTTTGATGTCCTGTGTTACCTCGTTGAAAACGGTGGTCGCACAATCACGCCGGACGAGTTCCTATCAAAGTTGTGGCCGGAAACATATGTACAGCCCGAAGTTCTAAAGGGCCATGTCCTGGCAGTCCGCACGGCACTGGACGACCGCAACACACCTTCGCGCTTTATCGAGACAGTGCGGGGGAGGGGCTATCGCTTTATTGCCGATACCCGTCGAACCTGGGAAGATGGCTCACCACGCGCTATGGGCAATCCCAGCCTGTCTTGTGTAGGGCGAGAGCATATTCGCGATTTGCTCGGCGGCCACCTGACCCAGGCATGTGCGGGTAGCGCCCAGGTGGCGTTCGTTGCCGGCGAAGCGGGAATCGGCAAAACCACCCTGACCGAAGCTTTTTTGCGAGAAGCGGTGGTGCGGGGTGCCACCATCGTGACAGGCCGTTGTTTGCCGGGCAGTGGTGAGACCGACGCCTACTACCCGATCTTGGAAATTCTGACCGCTTTGGGAGCAGGGCCGATCGGAAACACGTTGCGGTCTATTTTAGGCCAGCACGCACCGGCGTGGCTGTTGCAATTGCCGGGGCTCGTACCGACCGGTTTTTCCCATGCCCAGCAAAGCGTGCTGGACGCCACGCCCCACAGGATGGGGCGTGAATTGTGCGACGCTTTGTCTGTCCTGGCACGGTGCAGACCCGTGGTTATCCTTATCGAGGATATTCACTGGGCGGATCAGGCGACACTTGACCTCATCCAAACGCTATCCAACCGCAAGCTTTCGACCAAATTGCTGATCGTGGCGACGTTTCGGACCATGGGCGATGGCGGGGCGGGGCATGCGGCCAACATGATGGCACAACGGCTTGCGCTCTACGGTCTGGCCGGATTGCTCAGGCTGGATCCTTTGTTGCGCGAAGATGTGCAGGATTTCCTGAACACCCTGGGCCACGCGCCTCCTGATCGATTGGTCGACCATCTGCATGAAAGAAGCGAGGGCAACCCGTTGTTCATGCGGGCGATGCTCGATGCTCTGGTGCAGCATGGCACTGTCCGTTGCGACGACGATGGCTGGCACCTGGCCGATGAATTCGATAGCCTGGCGATCAAGGCACCTCTCAGCCTTACCCAAATCATCGAGGCCGAAATTGGTGCGCTGCCGGCAGGTTCCCGAGCCGTCCTGGAAGCGGCAAGCGTGACCGACGGGCCATTTTCGCCATTTATCAATCACCCGGCGTCGGGCACCAATGAAAACAATTTCGAAACCATATGCGAGGATCTATGCCGTGGCGCGCATCTGATCCGACGCTCCGACGTGGTCGATATGCCTGGTGGCCGATCGGTGCAGACCTATCGGTTTCGCCACGCGCTGTATCAGGAGGCCGCTTATGACCGTCAGGGTCCGCTCGCGCGATCCAGAGCGCATGCCGCCGTAGCAAATCATATCAAGCTCGTTTACGAAGAGGACCTGCCATCGGTTGCCTCGGCGCTCGCGCGTCATTACGCGATCGCGCGCCAGTGGCCCGAAGCGATCGCGTTCCTGCGGATGGCTGCGCGCCGCAACATGCAGCGGTTTGCCCACCGAGAAGCTGTTGCCATGCTCGAAACTGCGATCCACTTGTGCAGGCACCTGCCGGGAAATGTGTCCAATCCAGCCTTGCTTGGCGCTCTTGAAGAACTCGCGACGATACATCTTGGCGTATTTGATCCGCGCGCGGTCGAGGTTTATGAGCGCCTGACCGATCTGGCCCGTGATACAGGGGCAGTCGAGATCGAAGCACGTGGCTACATCGGGGTTGGTTTTGCCGTAAGCTGGACCGACAGTTCGCGCTCTCTCGACTTGATGCGTCAGGCCCTCACGTTGAGCGGCCAGATCACCGACCCAGTGCAACGCGCCCGCGTGCGAAGTAGTGCACAAGGTTGGCTCAACTACATACAAGGCTGGAGCAGCGAAGATGCTGCGGGTGTTTTCGCGCAGGTCGAAGTGCTGCGTGATCTTGGCGATCCAATAGCGTTGCAGCTTGCGCACGTCTATCTGAGCCTTACGCTCTTCACGTCGGCGCGTTATATTCAAGCGGTGGATACGATTGGTGCCGCGTTTTCGTATCTTCTTTCCCACGGTCAGGAATCGCTTGTCTTTGGGCGTGCCATTGTGGATCTTCCGGCTGGGGACCCCCTGGGGCCAGATGTCCGGCGGCCTGCTGGGCGAGGCTCTGGACGGTTTTGTCGCAGGCATTGCCGCCTATGAAGCCAATGGCGACGTCAACCGCAGTTTTACGCTGCGCATCTATCATGCTTTCCTGCTGGTTCATCTCCATGACAACGATGAGGCGTTGCGTCTGCTTGACGACACCCTGGCAGGAATACAGGCAGGGGGACACACACTTTCACCAAACGAAATGCGGATCGAGCTGATCGTCCGGGGTATGGCGCAGCTTGGTCTTGGAATGATCGACGCCGCGATGGCAAGTCTGATGGCTGCGCGCAATCAGCTTCAGGCCCGCAGCACCTTGAGTAGCTGGTATTGGCGGCTGGCATTGCAATGGGCGCTGACGGACGTTCATCTGGTTTCGCACGATCTGGCGTCGGCGCGCACTTACGCCCAGGCCTTTCTGGCATCGGCGTGTGCCACAGAAGAACGCACATGGCGCGGTATCGCCTGGGAGGCATCGGCGCGCGTAGCCTTAGCCTGTGGCGAAATATCTGCCGCGCAAATCTGTGTGGCTCGGGGATGGAACGACATCGAGGGCTACGACGCACCATTGGCGCGGTGGCGGTTGCACGCGGTCGAAGTCCTGCTGGCGCAAGCGGCCGGCGATAAACGCGCCGCCCAACATCATGGCGACCGTCAACGGCAGGAGATTACCGCTCTGGTTGCAACATTGCCCACGGGGCATGCTGGCCGCGCTTCACTTGCGCATGCAAAGCTGATCATGCCCGTGCTCCACGCCAACCAGTCAGTCCCGCGCTAGGCCGAGGTGGAGCGTGCGCGCCTGCGGCTGCGCTGGCGTTGACCAGGCCCTGAAACGCAAATGAGGCAGGGCCGAAAAACGAAAACATAACCGTAAAAAAACTGGGCGCTCACCCAATAAACGAGGCGTGCGTGTAAGGTCTGTCTCAAGAGCAGATCGATCGCGGGGTAGAAACGCACTATGGAAGACTCACTTTTTCAGCTTCGCCAGGCCACTATCTGGGCCCAGCCGACGTTTTCCCCGCGTATCGACACCCTTCGCGCCATGGCGCACATCTGCTGTAATGACGCAGGGTCGCAGCGGAACAGGGCTGGTTCAAAAGTCAAGGCGGCATGGGCGCAGGCATTGCGACTTGACGTGCGTGCGGCGTGCGCCACGCTGAAACGCGCCGAGCAGGCAAGCGCCGGCCTCGCCATGTCCGCCGCCACGCGGATGGAGGCCGATCTGTTGTGGTCGTTTATCGCAGCTTTGGACGACGACGCCACATCGGCGCTGGCGCACGCGGAAATGGCCAGTGGGTCGCCCGATCCTGCCACCAACTATGTGGCACGTGTCCTGTCCCGTTCGGCGCTATGGCTTAAAGGTGATTTGCGGGGTTTTGCCGCGCACCAGGCAGAAACTTCACCGACAACAAAAGGGCGTCGGGTCCAGGTAGCCAAATTTGCACAGCGGTCGATGGAGGCCGCGACAGAGTTCCAGCAACTTCGCCTGCCCATGGCCGAGCGGATGGCACGCCGGGTGATCGAACAGGCTGACCGATTGGCAGGGTGCGAGGACACGACTCTGCTGCCAGAACTTGTTCTGGCGCAACTGGACTATGAGAAGGGCAATCTTGCCGAAGCGGACAGTGCTGTCCGGGCAGTTTTGCCCCGCGTGCGTGTCGCGGGCATAGCCGAGCTTGCCGTCCGGGCTTATACCACGCTGGCATCTTGCGCGATCCAGCAAGGGCGCAACGAGTTTGCGACTCTTGTGCTGCGCGAGGGTCAGATGTTGGGTGAAGAGCGGGGCTGGCGGCGCCTGATCGCCGCCTGCCTGGCACTGCGGATCAGTATGCTTGTCGACTGCGGCAGGTTTGTGGACGCGCAAGGCGTTGCCGACAAATTGACGCGCCTTTACCCTTCGGTCGACCACTCTGCCTGCCCGCGGGCCGTGACCGTTTTTATAGAACTTGTGCGTTGCGAACTTGCGATAGCTACAGGTGCGGGCGCAGATGCGATACCTGCCTTGCGTGCCATGATGGCAGAGGCGTTGGCGCGCGGCGACATGCTATCCGGGGTGAAGCTGGGCTTGCGCCTGACAGCCGCGATGGCAACAGCCCGGGACGATCATGCGGCCAGAACGACTTTGCTCAACCTGATCGCGGTCGGTTGCGAGGTCGGGCTGTTCCAGACGTTTGTGGAAGCAGGCGCAGCGGTGCGCGATGTGCTTGTCGCGATGCAGGGAAAACTCGGCGCTCCGCATCTCGACGACTATGCTGAAGCCTTGCTCGATCACTGGCAGGGAAGCGTTGTCGAAGCCAGGATCAGCAAGGGCGAGAAACGCTCCGAAGGGTTGCTGACTCCGCGCGAGCGCGATGTCCTGCACCACATGAGCCTGGGCCAGTCAAACAAAGTGATTGCCATGCATCTGGGCATTGCGCCCGAAACCGTGAAATCGCACGCCAAAAACATCTTCTTCCGTCTTGGCTCGTCCAACCGCACGGAGGCGGTCTCGCGCGCGGTGAGCCTGGGCATGGTTTGACGATGCCACACGCTCGGCTGTTTCCACCGATCGGGTGATGGCGGGGCAGATCCACCGGGATCACGATTATCGCAATCAAACCATTTTGACTGCGACACTGATGTCTCTCTCGATGCGGGGTGCACAACATGCCAGCCATAATCGGACGCCCTGCTGTTCGCAGAGCGCATATCAAAAGGGGCGCGCTCGTGCTCGCGCTGGTGCCAACCGGCTGTACTCTTGGCGCGCCGTCGTTCGAGCTGTTTGGTGCCTATTTTCCGCTCTGGCTCGCTTGCGCGCTTTGCGGAGTATTGGCCGCTGTCATTGTACGCGCAACTCTGCCGACTGAAGTGATGGGCAGCGCTTTGCCGTTGCCATGGCTTATCTGCTCGGGTTCGGGCGTTGTGGCTGCGGTCCTGCTGTCTTGGCTGTGGGTGGGATATTAAGCGATGGAAACCGCGGGAAAGACGTCGCATACGGCGCTTGGAAAAGGTATTGCGGCCGGCGTCATTCTGCTTGCGTGTGGGTTGGCCGTCGCAGCTTCGGTTGCTGATACCCGCCGGCCGAGCACTGATGCTGCCTCTATCGACGCAGATATTGTCCATGTCGCAGCCACGGTGGGCGGACGGATCATCCACATTGGCGCGCAGGAAAATGCGCAAGTCAAACGGGGCGATCTGCTGTTCGAGATTGACCCGGAGCCTTATCAGATCGCGGCCCAGCAGGCCCGTGCCAACCTTGCAATAGCGCAAGCCGAACTTGGCACGCGCGGGCGCATGGTGCGCAACATGCAGCAGCAGATAACCGCCGCGCAGGAATTGTCGGCCAAGGCGATTACCGGCCACGATCTTGCCGCACGCACGGCAGCACGCCTGCGGCCGCTTGAAGCCATGGGGTATGTGTCGAAACAAACGCTCGACGATGCAGAAACCCACGAACGAGAGGCGGTAACAGCCATCGCGCAAGCCAGGACCCAGCAATCCGTCGCCACGACCGCGGTCGATACCGCCGCTGCCGCTCAAGCATCACTGCGCGCGGCCGAAGCGGCGGTTGCGCTGGCCGACTACAATCTGCGCCAGACGCGCGTAATGGCGCCGCAAAACGGGCGCGTGGTCGGTCTATCCGTGGCCACGGGCGAAATCGTTGCCCCCTCGCAATCGATCTTTACGCTGGTTGCCGCCGACGAATGGTTTGTAAATGCCAATTTTCGCGAAACCGAGTTGCGCAACATCCATGTCGGCAATTGTGTTACGGCTTTTTCAATGCTTGATCGCGGCAAGGCGCTTACTGGCGTCGTTCAGGGCATCGGTTCGGGCGTTTCGGAAGATGACCGCATCAACTTGCCCAGGGCCTTGCCGATCGTGGAACGTTCGCTCAACTGGGTGCGCGTGGCACAGCGTTTTCCGGTCCGCATCCGGTTGCAAAGCCCGCCGCCAGAGCTTGTCCGGGTTGGCGCCAGCGCTGTCGTGCAGGTCAATGGCGGGCCCTCATGCCCGCGTTCCTGACAGGTCGAAAGCTGAAATCGGGCGGCCTGGCAGAAATCCTGGTCAGACCGACTCCCGGCCGGCTGGGTTTTGCGCTGAGGATGGGCCTGATCTGCAGTCTGATCACGTTTGTTGCCGAATTCTATCAGCTCTCCAGCCTGGCAACGACAGTTTACGCGGCGTTCTTTCTGCTGCGCCCTACGCGCGGTTCGACTATCCTGGCCTCCATCGTGATGCCCGTGTTTATCACAGTTGCCCTGGCTTCGACATTGGTGCTGACCATGGCAGTGCTGGACCATCCGTTGTGGCGGGTATTGGCCATGGCCCTGTTTTCATTCGTCGTCTTGTACCTGGGCTCGGCCAGCAAGCTTAAACCGTTTGCTGCGACATTTGCGGTAATCGTGGGCTATGTTCTCGATATGCTGGGCAGTCTGCAAGTGGGCGAGATCGCCACGCGGGCGCTGTTATACGCGTGGTTGATTGCGGCAATCCCGGCAGCCACGTGTATCGTCGTATCGCTTGTCACTGGACCTGCAGCCCGTCGCGTTCTGGGCCGCGCTTTGGCCGGCCGCCTGAACCTTGCAGCCGCTGCGCTGCGGTCTGGTGACGTGGCAGTGGTTGCGCAATTGAACGGCGCCTTGCAACAGGGCGATGCCGGCTTGCAGGAATTGCTCGCTTCCGCCCGGATCGAGCGCGCGCTGCCTGGTTCCAGCGCGGCCGCTCTCAGGTGCGCGGTCGCCTCGACAATGGCCATTCTGACATGTGTGTCACTCATTGCCCGCATCGATCCGCATATTTCGTGGACAGACGGGCGTCACCGGATCGCGCAAACCCTCGACGAAATGGCCGTAATTTTACGAAGTGGCGGATATCCGGTTGCGATCGCCGCGTCGATGATCGCCAGCGAAGGACCTGACGTGCCAGTTGCACTGCACGCGCTGAGCAACGAACTGACCAGCTTTGCGCAAGGGGAAGTTCCCGCTCCCGCTCCGAGCATACCCGGTTTCATGGTCCCCGATGCGTTCACTAACCCGGCCCATGCGCGCTTTGCGCTGAAGGCGACGATGGCCGCCATGGTGTGTTATCTGACGTTTCAGTTGCTTGATTGGCCCGGCATTCATACCTGCCTGATCACCTGCTATGTCGTATCGCTCGGCAGCGCGGGCGAAACAATCGAAAAGCTGACACTGCGCATCTGCGGCTGCCTGGTCGGCGCAGCGCTGGGGTTTGTCGTTCTTGTGTTTGTTCTGCCGGGTGTGGACAGCATTGCCGGTCTGGTCGCGCTGATCGCGCTTGGCACGATCCCGGCGGCCTGGGTAACGGCAGGCGGGCCAAGGGTGTCCTACGCCGGGCTCCAGATCGCTTTTGCCTACTATCTGGTCGTGCTGCAGGGGCCGTCTCCGGCTTTCGACCTGTCGCTGGGCCGGGACAGGATCATCGGGATCATTTTCGGCAACTTGATGGTTTATGTGATTTTTACGCGGGTCTGGCCGGCTTCGATCTGTGCCGCGATCGACCCCGCACTTGCAAAGCTTGTGCGCCTGATGGCGGCCATGGCCAGTGATGTTGCGGACAATGCACGCTGGCAGGTTGGTCCCCTGCGCAATGGAATTGCAGCCGTGTCACGCCAGTTGCGCGTGGCGCGCCTGGAGCCGCTGGCAATCCGGCCGACCGATACATGGCTACGCGACCGGAACGACAAGTTGGCGCAGATCAGCGCGGTTCAGGCGCCGCTGCTTGTCATGGCCCTTGGCCAAGGCACCGGGCGCGCCAGTGCCGCCGGGCCACTGACAAAACTGGCCGGGCAGCTCGAACACAATCCGTCAGGGGGCAATCCCGACTGGGCTATTTTGAATACTCTCATCCAACCTCGTGAGGATCACCATGCAGACAGCTAGACTGGTGGCCAGCGCGATGGCTTTGGCCGTTGCCGGTGCCCAAACCGGCCATGCCGCGCAGGGCTCGGCTGCGCATGACCGAACATATGCGCTGCCCGATGAGCCCGTTTCTGCCGATATGCCGGGACCTTCGCAGATCGATCCCAACCACAGTTATGCGCTGTACGAGTTGATCGACATTGCCGAAACCGCAAATCCGCTTGCGCGCGGTGCGTGGGATGAAGCCAAGGACGCCGCACTTGCAGTGGGCCTCGTGCGCAGTGCCTATCTGCCCCGGCTGACTGCTATCGCGGCTGGCATTGCCGAGACAAGCCATGATAATCAGCGCCTCGACGGCGCGCCTGTCGATGGCAACGGCAATGGACGCACGGTCATTGCAGCTCTGTCTCTCCAATGGCTGTTGTTTGATTTCGGACAGCGACGCGCATTGGAGCGTGGTGCACAACTTCTGCTTACTGCGTCGAACATTCATCTCGACGCGGTGCATCAAAAGATTATTCGCGATGTGAGCGCGAGTTTCTACACTGCGGCCGCAGCGCATGACGAAACGGTCAATGCGCAAGTCGCGCTCGACGACGCGCTCAAAGTGCAAAACGCGGCCGAACAACGCCGCGCCCAGGGCCAGGCTACTGTCGTCGAAATTGCGCAAGTCCGCCAGGCCAGCGCACAGGCGCGCGTGCTGAGCGTGATGGCTGCCGGCCATGAGGCCGACGCCCGCATCACGCTTCTCACCGCCATGGGCGTTTCGCCGCTGGCGCCTATTAGGCTTGCGTCGATTCCGGAGCGACCACTTGCGGTGCAGGACGGTATCGACGCGCACGAGGTTGTTACGCGCGCGCTCGGTCGCCGCCCCGATATCCAGGCTGCGCTTGCGCTGGAAGGATCGGCAGACGAGAACGTCAACGCAGCACGCGCAGACTTTCGGCCCAAGGTCTTTTTCGCCTCCAGCGCCAGCTACCAGACCGGGCATCTGTCGATCGCGGCGGTGCCAGGCTCCGGCGTCGATGGCAGCAACAATCTGTCCGGAAGTTCGGGCAACTTGCTTGGTGCAGTCGGCGTATCCATCCCGCTTTACGACGGGGGCATGCGTTCTACAAAGCTGGCGCAAGCCCGCGCGCGCGCCGACGAGGCACGGGCGCAATTCGATGCGGTGCGGATCACGGCGGTGCATGACATTGTCTTAGCGCGCACGACTCTCGATACCAGCCTGGCGCTTTATGCCGCGTCCACCGAACTGCTCGGCGCGGCACAGACCAGTTTTGACGCAGCCTTGGGCGCTTACAGCCATGGTGCGGGCACGGTGACCGAGGTCAATGCGGCGGAAATCGCCCTGATGAGCGCACGCAACGGTCACAGCGCTGCATACAGCGGTGCGCTGTCCGCCGCAGCCAGCCTGGCGCTGGCGACCGGCGATCTAGCAACGACCCCGGGAGTTGCTTCAGGTTCATGATCAGCAAAACGGATGGCCGCCGGTGTTTGCGCGCGCGTCCGGTGTCTTTGCATGTGAAGAGTGCTGTGATGACGGGTTGGCTTCGGGATGATGACCAACCCGTACCGCGGCCGGTCCGAGGTCGGACCCAGCCCGTGCGTCGGACGCCGACCCTGCATGGCAGGCGCCGGCGTCCGCGCGAGCGGATCAGGCCTTGATAAAGGCCAGCAGATCGGGATTGATTATCTCGGGATGGGTGGTGCACATGCCGTGAGGATAGCCGGGATATACCTTGAGCGTACCGTGCTTCAGCAGCTTTGATGACAGCAGCGCCGAATCGGCGATGGGCACGATCTGATCATCGTCACCATGCATGATCAGCACCGGAACGCTGATCGATTGCAGATCATGCGTAAAATCCGTTTCCGAGAATGCCATGACGCAATCGTAATGTGCCTTGACACCCCCCATCATGCCCTGGCGCCACCAATTGTCGATTGAGCCCTGCGATACCTTGGCGCCCGGGCGGTTGAACCCGTAAAACGGCCCGGAGGGGACATCGATGAAGAACTGGGCGCGATTGGCCAGCAACGCCGCGCGAAATCCGTCAAACACTTCGATCGGCAGTCCACCGGGATTAGCGTCCGACTTGACCATGATCGGCGGCACAGCGCCGATCAGCACTGCCTTTGCGACCCGGCCCGGCCGGGCCCGCGCAACATAACGCGCAACCTCACCACCGCCGGTCGAATGTCCGATATGTACAGCATTGCGCAAGTCGAGATGGTCTGCCAGTTCACCCACATCAGCGGCATACGTGTCCATGTCGTTGCCGACCCAGGTTTGCGTCGACCGCCCATGCCCGCGCCGGTCATGCGCTATGACGCGATACCCGTGTGCCAGGAAATACATCATCTGCGCGTCCCAGTCGTCCGCGCTCAACGGCCAGCCATGATGAAACACAATTGGCTGGGCATCCTTTGGGCCCCAGTCCTTGTAGAAAATGACAGTGCTGTCTTTGGTGGTGATCGTATCCATGACAAAAGTCCCATTGTTGATATTTTTGGCAGTTATGCTGTTTGCGAAGGTTGTGGGCACCGCGCCCGCGGCGATGCCTGCGCTGCAAATTCCTATTCCGCCGGCAAGCACGCCACGGCGTGATGTCGCGGGCCAATTGTGGTTCTTCATCACTTGCGGCCTTTCGAAAATCATCAATCCGGATGATTTCCCAATGTGGAAATTTGCGAGAACATGCCATAACTCGGTTGGGGGGTGGAGCGGCTCTTGCGGTGGCAGTGCGTCCCCCGGCCCCCCGAACAAAACTTCGGCCTCCCCCTGATCGGGTGATTGCCGACCTTTCGACGTTCGCTCATTCTCGCAACATGACAAAGGCCCTGCGGGATCGTCGGCTCGCGCGGCTGGATATAAAACTCCTGATTGTATTTCAGGAAGCCATGGGGTCGGGCCACGCAAAGCTCGTGGCCGACAAGTTGGGGATGACGCAGGCGGCAGTAAGCCACAGCCTACGTCGCCTCAGCGATCTCGTGGGATCGAACTTGTTTGTTCGAAGCCACGGTGCGATGGTCCCGACTGATCGCGCGAAACAACTTGCTCCAGCTATTAATAAGATATTAGCCGCCGCACGCAGTATTATGCCGCCTGAAATTTGAACGATCTCAGATTGTCGATAATAACAGCGCCGGGATTTCCGGATGTCATCGGGTATTAGCTACGCGGCCACTGGACAAAGGCTGCATGGCACAACAGCGTTGTTCGGCTGGGCGGACAGTCGGTCTTTCGGCTATCGATGTGCCGGTTGCCCAGGGAGACGGAGGATCGGCTTCGTGTTCCAGTACCTTGCGCACTGCACGCATGGGAACCTCAGGTGCGAATGTGTTTGTTGTCTTGCTTATAGTAGGCCCCTCTTCTTATGAGTCGGGGCCTCCGACAATCCCGGTGCGGTCAGTTCAGGGCATGTCCGCTACCCCACAGAGGCGGTTCCCGCGATAGTGCTTGCCAACCAACGACGAATGGCCAAAGAATCGGTCTTATGCGGACCGACATAGATCATCTCCCTGCCACAAAGCAGCGCGAACTTGAGCGCATCGTCGGAATGATTTTCGACGAGTTCCGCGCCGCCACCGAGAATGCGACCGGACGCAGCAAAGGTGCGCGCATCCTAAAAATCGTGTTATTTGGTAGTCATGCGCGCGGCGACTGGGTTGATGCGCCGCTGTCGGCGAACCAGTATA
>Ga0302220_10002019_pt1 | contig 15229 bp, 10 predicted proteins | sample II_Palsa_E1_3_FD_194572 | JGI IMG/M metagenome (GOLD analysis project Ga0302220, IMG submission 194572) | Peat permafrost microbial communities from Stordalen Mire near Abisko, Sweden - II_Palsa_E1_3 | ecosystem: Environmental > Terrestrial > Soil > Palsa > Peat permafrost | place: Sweden...
CTTCCGCTGCCGGCCGCCCTTATTCAGGCTGCGCCAGCAGTTCGCGTAATAGCCGCGTTTCGGCCGCATCGCCACCGCTCAATGGCGCGATGACGCTACGCGGCGCATCGATCAGCAACTGCCAGCCATGTTCGTCGACCGTTTCACCGGTAATCGCGCCCGCTGCCTTCAGCCGGGCATGCAGGCGACCCGCTGTCAGTGGTAGCTGAAGGGCGGACTGCACCCGCTCGCCTCCGAGCAACTCGCCCAGCGCCTGACGCAGCAGGTCGATACCGACGCCCGTGGCTGCCGACAACCATACGCGGGTCGGTTTGCCGGCCGCATCGCGGTCGATCCTCGGCTCGATGCCGGCCAGATCGATCTTGTTCATGATGTGCAGTTGCGGCAGGTCGCCCGCGTCGATCTCGTCTAGCACCTTGTCGACCACCCGCTGCAGACGGTCGCGCTCGTCGTCCGCGGCGTCGCTGACATGCAGCAGCAGGTCGGCATCGCGTGCTTCGGCAAGGGTGGCGCGGAAGGCGGCCACCAGATCATGCGGCAGCTCGCGGATGAAACCCACGGTGTCGGCCAATACGGCCGGGCCACAGCTGAGGTCTTCCAGCTTGCGCACGGTCGGATCGAGCGTGGCAAACAGCAGGTCGGCCGCGTAGACATCACCGGTGGTCAGCGCGTTGAACAGGGTCGACTTGCCGGCATTGGTATAGCCGACCAGAGCCACTCGCGGCACCGTGTTGCGCAGTCGCGCGCGACGCTGCTGGACGCGCTGGGTCTGCACCTTTTCCAGCCGCTTGGTGAGCATCTTGACGCGCTCGCCAAGCAAACGGCGATCGAGTTCGAGCTGGGTTTCACCCGGCCCGCGGTTACCAATCAGGCCGCCGCGCTGGGTGTCCAGATGGGTCCAGCCGCGCACCAGCCGGGTGGCGATGTGTTTGAGCTGGGCCAGTTCCACTTCCAGCTTGCCTTCGTGCGAACGCGCGCGCAGGGCGAAGATATCCAGGATCAGGCCAGCCCGATCCACCACCCGTACGTTCAGCAGCTTTTCGAGGTTGCGCTCCTGCACCGGAGTGAGCTCGTGGTCGACCAGTACCACGTCGGCGTCCAGCGCCTGCACGGCCTCGGCTACCTCGTTCACCTTGCCGCTGCCGATGTAAAAGCGCGGGTTGGGATCTTCGACACGGGCCGGAACCACGCCCAGCACTTCGGCACCGGCGGATTTGACCAGTTCGGCGAACTCTTCCCCGCGGCGCGTCGTGTCGCCTTCGCCGCGGGAATGCGGCAGCACCAGTACGGCGCGGTCGCCTTTCTTTTGTCTATCGAACACTAGTGGGTGTGGCCTTTTTGAACGCAGACCCACTTCATGCGGGCTAATGCCCCATCAATCAAGCGTCGGCTTCGTCGGATGCGGGCGACGCGTCGGCATGGCTGTCGTGGCCGTCATGACCGTCATGACCATTGCCGATACGCACATTGCGGCTCGGAACCACGGTGGAGATGGCGTGCTTGTAGACCATCTGGCTGACTTGATTGCGCAGCAGCACTACAAACTGGTCGAACGATTCGACCGTGCCCTGCAATTTGATGCCATTGACCAGATAAATGGCGACCGGCACGCGTTCGCGACGCAACGCGTTCAAAAACGGATCCTGCAACGATTGTCCCTTGGACATTTCTTGTTCTCCCCTTGCAACGGACAGGTCCGAGAAAAAACGCCGAAGGCGCCCCGGCCCAACTTGCTTGGAATCTTAGCTGCTTTCAAACGCTTGGTGAAAGGAGATTGTTAAGCCCGAAAAGTGCCGGTGCTCACGCCTCCGGCACGGCTGACTGAAAGCGCGGAGCTCACGCCCCGAGCCGGTCTCCGGGCTCGCCCAGAAATAGCTGCAAGGCGTCGCTGGCGCGCGCGAGCAGGGCCGGCTGATCCGGGTCGAACAAGCGCGCACCGAAGTCGCTGCGCAGCCAGGTGATTTGTCGTTTGGCCAGTTGCCGGGTAGCGAAGATGCCGCGGTCGCGGAACTCGGCCAGATCGGTCATGCCGTCGAGGTGTTCCCACGCCTGGCGATACCCGACAGCACGGATCGCCGGCAGGTCCGCGTGCAGATCGCCACGGGCACGCAGGGAGCGTACTTCGTCCAGAAATCCCGCCGCCAGCATGGCGTCGAAGCGCTGCGCGATGCGTGCGTGCAGAACGCCACGGTCGGGCGGCAGCAATGCGAGCTTCAGCACTCGCCAGGGGAAAGCCTTTGAGCCGGCGGCGCTGCGCTGCAGCACGGATAGCGGCCGGCCGGTCAGCTCGATCACTTCCAGGGCGCGTTGCAGACGCTGCGCATCGTTGGAGCCAATCCGCTTCGCGGCATCTGGATCAAGGCCGGCCAGCCTTGCATGCAGGGCCGGCCATCCAACTTGCTGTGCCTCGGCGGAGAGCCGTCCACGAATCTCCGGGTCGGCTTCCGGCAAGTCTGAAAGCCCCTGTTGAAGCGCGCGGAAATACAGCCCGGTGCCGCCCACCAGAAGGGGCACCCTGCCCCGCGCAGTGATCTGCTGCATCGCCAGCAGCGCATCGGCGCAAAAATCCGCGGCGGAATACGGTTGCTCAGGATCGCGGATGTCGATCAACGCATGCGGGTAGCGCTTCAGCGTCGCCGCATCAGGTTTGGCTGTGCCGATGTCCATGCCGCGATAGACCAGCGCGGAGTCGACACTGATCAGCTCCAGCGGGAATCGCTCACTGAGTTCGCATGCCAGCGCGGTTTTACCGGAGGCAGTGGGACCCATCAGGAAGATGGCAAGGGGGCGTTGGTCGACGGGCATCGGGGCATTCTAGTGGTCGTCTCCTACTGAATCGGTGTTGGACGTCGACGATGTTCGCCCTTGGCTCCCTCCCCTCCTTGCAGGGGAGGGTTGGGGTGGGGTCAAGCTCTTGCTTCAGGCGTACTGAAGAGCCACCCCCTCTCAACCTCCCCCTGCAAGCAGGGGGAGGAGCCATTCGCGGGCACGGTCAACCGTCGTCGCGGACGGGACGTTTCTGAGGACTTGCTACACATCACGATGCCGACACTGCGCCCGACGGCGGGGCCTGCCGATGGCAAGCGCGATGGGCGTAGTTCCGACAAAACCACGGTGAAACGATTGCCATGACCTTCCGCAAGTCGCTGTATCTGCCCTGCGCGCTGGTCGCTGCAGGCTTGTTTATATTCACTGGCCTCGCCCGCGCTGCCAGCACTTCGCCGCCCGATTTCAGCGGCGTCTGGCGGCTGGATCAGCTGCATAGCGATGACGTGACGGTCATTGGTGCGCGGCTGCGCGCGGAGAAAAAACGCGAACAACCGGCTGTGCAACCAGCAACTGCCGCATCGACCGCTACGCCCGCCGCCAGTCAGGGCTCGGGCCAGCATGGTGGACATAGCGGTGGCATGGGTGGCGGTGGGATGGGCGGGGGCGGCATGGGGGGCGGCCATGGCGGAGGCCATGGGCACAAGTCCGGCAACACCAGCAACAATGACAGTGACAGCACGGCGTCCAACGATTCACCGCCGCCTTTGCTCAGCGCCGATTCGCTGTTGAATGTGCAGCAGGATGGAAAAAATGTGCAGGTCGCGCTCAGCGACTCGAGCCGGCTGGACGCACGTCTCGACGGTATCGCGCATCAATCGCTCAACGGCAGCGCCATGGTGCGCAGCCAGCTGACTGCAGACGGTCTGCAGATCTCGATGGAATTCGATGGCGGCGTGCGCCTCGAGCAGAACTGGGTGCGCTCGCCAGACGGTCATCAGCTGACCGTAACCGAACAGTGGACCACACCTTCGGTCAAGCAGCCGATCACCTTCACGCGCAATTACATCCGCCTGGATATCTGAACGGGCACCGGGGCGCACAGGCCATGCCGCAGCGCGTCAAGGCGCGGCATGCACATGGCGATCTATAATGGTGAATTGAATAACCCCATTCCCGCCCTTCCCCACGGGCTAATCCTGGAATCCCCATGCAGCAGACGATGAAAGCCCTGGTCAAGCGCAAGCCCGAGCAGGGCATCTGGATGGAAGAGGTGCCGATGCCGGTGGTCGGCCCCAACGAAGTGCTGATCAAGATGGAGAAGACCGCAATCTGCGGCACCGATCTGCACATCTACAAGTGGGACGAGTGGTCGCAGCGCACGATCAAACCCGGCCTGACCATCGGCCATGAATTCGTCGGTCGCATCGTTGAGATCGGCCCGGGCGTCACCGGCTATAAAATCGGCGACCGCGTCTCCGCTGAAGGCCACATCGTCTGCGGCCACTGCCGCAACTGCCGCGCCGGCCGTCAGCACCTGTGCCCGAACACCGTCGGTATCGGCGTGAACCGCAATGGCGCGTTCGCCGAATACATGACGATGCCGGCGTCGAATCTGTGGCCGATCCCGGACCAGATTCCGTCCGAGCTGGCCGCCTTCTTCGACCCCTACGGCAACGCCGCGCACTGCGCATTGGAGTTCGACCTGATCGGCGAGGACGTGCTGATCACCGGCGCCGGCCCGATCGGCATCATCGCCGCCGGCATCGCCAAGCACATCGGCGCGCGCAACGTAGTGGTCACCGACGTCAACGATTATCGCCTCAAGCTCGCTGCCGACATGGGCGCGACTCGTGTGGTCAACGTCTCCAAGCAATCGTTGAAGGACACCGTGAAGGATCTGCACATCGAAGGCTTCGACGTCGGTCTGGAGATGAGCGGCAACCCGCGCGCGTTCTCCGACATGCTCGATTGCATGTACCACGGCGGCAAGATCGCGATGCTCGGCATCATGCCGCGTGGCGCCGGCATCGACTGGGACAAGGTGATCTTCAAGGGCCTCACCCTGCAGGGCATCTACGGCCGTCGCATGTACGAGACCTGGTACAAGATGACCCAGATGGTGCTGACCGGTTTCCCGCTGCAGAAAGTGCTTACCCATCAGATCGCGATCAACGATTTCCAGAAGGGTTTCGACCTGATGGACGCTGGCAATTGTGGCAAGGTCGTCTGCACCTGGTGATGGTCCGCGTGCCGGTTTTGTCGGCGCCGCAAACCTTTAATTTGTCGCTCTGTGCCGACCGCATCCCGGATGACCACCTCCGGGATGCCAGTCCGTGGTCGTTCGCCACATAGCCCTTGTCATCGAGGCGTCATCAGAGCCATGCGCTAACGGCGCCGTAGGCATCACGCCGATCGCTGGTGTGACCCACACGGTATCCTCACATCGTCGACATGGCTAAACTCGCACTGCTAGCCGGGACCTGACCGGGATGCTGGATTGACGGTCATGGTCGTGTGATTGACCCGCCGTGGGGTATGGACGACATGATCTCGAACAGGCTCGCGCGCATCTTTCATCCATCCGCCCTGCGCGATCGCGCCGGTGGTCTATATCGCTCACATCGGCTGCGCAAGGTTCTATTGATCCTGCTCGTGCTGTTGGTGCTGTTCGGCGTGTTTGGCTTTCTCGCCGCACCATCGATCATTCGCTCGCAGATCGAAACCCGTGCCAGCACCGCGTTGCAACGCCCCGTCACGCTGGGTGCGGTGCATCTGGACCCATACACGCTGCGACTGGAACTGGATCAGCTGCATATCGCCGATCACGACGGCAAATCGGCTTTCGTGGATATCGACCAAGTGGTCGCCAACGCGTCCTGGGCGTCCCTGTTTCGCCTGGCACCCGTGCTGGATGAGCTGACGGTTCAGCATCCGCGAATCCACATCGTGCGTACGGCAGACCAGCAATTCAACTTCAGCGACATCATCGATCGGTTCAACGCCAAGCCAGCGGATCCGAAGGCGTCGCCCGCGCGATTTGCCTTGTCCAATATCAGCGTGCACAACGGCGACATCCAGTTCGACGACCAGGCCAAGAACGCCAGTCACCATGTCGAACAACTGGAGCTCGGCATTCCGTTCATCGCCAACCTGCCCAGCGAAACCGACGTTTTCGTGCAACCGCTGCTGGCGATGAGCGTGGATGGCAGCCCGATACATGTCGAGGGACATACCAAACCTTTTGCCGACAACCGAGAATCGACCGTCAGCTTTGCGCTCGACAGGCTGGACCTGTCGCGATACCTCGGCTATGTACCGGGCCCACTGCCCATCGCGATTCCCAACGGTTTGCTCAGCGGCGCTCTGGAGCTGCACTTTGTGCAGGCCAAACCGACACCGCAGCTGGAGCTTACCGGCAACTTGCAGTTGGATGGCTTCGTGCTCAACAGCAGCAAGGGCGAAGCGATCACCAAACTCGGACATGGCACGGTGCAGCTAGTCGATGTGCAACCGCTGCTGTCGCGCTATCACCTGGGTGCATTGAAACTGGATCAGGCCGAGATCTACTACACGCAGGATGCGGGCGGCCACAGCAACTTCGATACGCTCACCGCGGCCCCGGCTTCCACCGAGGCCGACAAGAAAACGACACCGACAGACCTTCGCATTGCGACGATGACGCTGGCGGGCAGTGCCGTGCACTACACCGACGCGAGCCAGAACAAACTCGACCTGGCGAATCTCCACGGCAACCTGCAAGGCCTGAGCATGTTGGCCGCCGCGCCCGCGAAAATGGATCTGTCGGCGCAGCTGTTTGGCGGTGATATCACCGCGCGCGGCACATTGGATCTTGCCGCGTCGCATCTCGTGGCGGCGCTGGGATTGAAGCAGGTGGATATGGTTCCGCTTCAAGCGATGGCGGATTCGTCGGTGGCTGCGCGGATGACCCAAGGCAAGCTGGACGCGACCGGCCAGCTGCAACTCGATTGGGGCAAGGCCGTCAACGTGCACCTCGCCGATGCGCATGCAAGCGTGAGCGATTTTGCGTTGCAGCCACAATTCAAAGGCCATGGCGCGCCTGTGGCGTGGAACAAGCTGGACGCTGACATCAACCAGATCGATCTGGCCCATCGCGAGGCGCAACTTGGTACGGTGACAGCGACCGGGCTGAGCTTGGATATCGAGCGCAACAGCAACAAATACATCACGCTGCTCGATCTTTTCGCAGTCAGGAATACACATCATGCCGCTCCTGACCACACGCCACCATGGCGCTGGAGCATCGCCCACCTGGGTATCAAGAACGGTTCACTGAATGTGGTCGATCTAGCCGCTGGCGACAAGCCGGTGAAGATCAAGATCGACTCGCTCAGTGGCGGCGTCGACAACCTCAGCGACAAGCTCAACGAGCCGCGCGTTTTCAAGCTGGGAGGCAAGCTGGGCAAAGGCAGCTTCACCGCTTCCGGCAAGCTGCAGCCGATACCCATGGTGGCTGACATCCAGTTGACCACGCGCCAAATGGATATTGCGAACTTCGAGTCTTACATCAGCGTTCCGCTCAACGTCATCCTTACCAGCGCGCGCGTCAGCAGCGATGGCAAGGTGCATTACGACGGCCGCGGGGCCGAACCAAAATTCACCTACCGAGGCAAGGCCGCGCTGGAGCAGGTGCGCGTGCAGGACAAAATCACTGGCGACGATTTCATGCGCTGGCGCACGCTCAGCGGTACGGGCATCGATGTGGCGTATGGCAGCGGCACGCCGCGCATGCATGTGGGTGGCCTGGTGCTCAGTTCGTTCTATGCGCGCATGATCGTCAATGCGAATGGACGTCTCAATCTTTCGGACGTGGTGGCGAAGCCGGAAACGGCACCCGTATCAGTGACCCGTGCCGAAAACAACGCACCGACGGCACCGGCGGCTCCCAAACCTCAAACCAGCGGAACGACAACCGCAGCCACGGTCGCCACGCCTGCCCCGCCTGCGGCGGACATCCACATTGGCGGGATCACGCTGGTGAATGGCCAGCTCAATTACACCGACAACTTCATCAAGCCCAACTACACCGCCAACCTCACCAAGCTGACCGGCAAAGTCGGCGCCTTCGGAACCAAGGAAGGCGCACCACCCGCCGACCTGGCGGTACAGGCAGCGTTGGACGATGACTCACCGGTTGATATCGACGGCACCATCAATCCGCTGGCGCCGGTGGCCTTCCTCGATATCAAGGGCAAGGCCAATGATGTCGAGCTGACCCGGCTCAGCGCTTACTCCACTCGATATACGGGTTACCCGATCACCCAGGGCAAACTCACCGTCGACGTGCACTACGCGCTTGACCAGGGCAAGCTCAACGCCGACAACCATATCTTCATCACCCAGCTGACTTTCGGTGACCGCGACGAAAGCCCGGGCATCTCTCATCTACCAGTGAAACTCGCCGTCGCGCTGCTGAAGGACTCCGATGGCAACATCGACGTCGATGTACCGGTGTCGGGTTCTCTGGACGATCCGAAATTCAGTCTCGGCGGCCTGGTATGGCGCGCCATTGGCAACTTGATCGCCAAGGCGATCACCGCTCCGTTCCGACTGCTTGGCGCGGCATTCGGCGGCAGCAACCACGAAGACCTTGGCTATGTGGAGTTCGACCCAGGCTCCGCGAACCTCGACGCGAAAGCGCAGGAGCGACTCGGCAAAATCGTTGCCATGCTCAAGCAGAAGACCTCAGTCAACCTGGACATCATCGGTCGAGTCGACCCTTCCAAGGATCAGGATGGCCTGCGCAAGGTCACCGTGGACGACATGGTCCGCCGCGAGAAACTTGAGGATCAATCCGGTAAGCAGGCGGACACTTCCGACGCCGCGCTGGCGGCCGTCAAAATAACGCCCGACGAGTATGAGCGTTACCTCAAGCGCGCCTATAAGCACGACGACTTCAAGAGCAAGCCGCACAATCTCATTGGCATGCAGAAGTCGCTGGAACCCGACGAGATGCGCAGCCTGATGGAAACCAATGTACCGGTGGACGACAAGGCGATGCACGACCTGGCCGAGCGACGGGCCACTGCGGTGCAAACGTGGTTGCACGGCAAGGTCGACGAGAAACGCGTGGCGTTGAAGGATCCCAAGCTCACGGCCGAAGGCATCGACGACAAAGGCAAGACGACGAGGGCGGATTTTGGCTTGCATCAGAGCTAAGGGCTTGATCAGAGCGTTCGCCACGCGGGCGGCGGCTGGGAAGTAGCGCGAGCAGCAAGAGCAACGCACCCGGTCTTCGCCGGGGAGACGAAGAAATGGAAGTCCCGCGAGCACCCGCCCCTCACCCCAACCCTCTGCCCAAGGGGGAGAGGGAGCGAAGCGCCGCAAGTGACCGCTCTCCTGCGCTTCCTTCACAGCGCAGCGCTGAGGGCTCAAACTATGTCTTTGCCCCCCAGTTGGAATCCCCCCATGAGCTACCCCGGCCAGACGCGTTACGCCAGCGAACTCGAATCCATCCGCGAACAGGGCCTGTTCAAGGCCGAGCGCATCATCACTTCGCCACAGTCCGCTGAAATTGAACTGGAAGGTGGTCGCAAGGTGCTGAATTTCTGCGCCAACAATTATCTCGGGCTGGCTGATCATCCCGAGGTCATTCAGGCCGCGAAAGATGCGCTGGATACCCATGGCTTCGGCATGGCCAGCGTGCGCTTCATCTGCGGTACGCAGGATCTGCACAAACAGCTGGAAGCGAAGATTGCCGAATTCTTCGGCACCGAAGATACCATCCTCTATGCCGCCTGCTTCGATGCGAATGGCGGGCTGTTCGAGCCACTGCTCGGTGAAGAGGATGCGGTGATCTCCGACGCACTCAACCATGCCTCGATCATCGACGGCATTCGCCTGTGCAAGGCGAAACGTTTCCGTTACGCCAGTAGCGACATGGCCGATCTCGAGAAGCAGCTGCAGGCGGCCGACGACGCTGGTGCACGCACCAAGCTGATCAGTACGGATGGCGCGTTCTCGATGGACGGCTTCATTGCGCCGCTGGACAAAATCACCGCCCTGGCTGCGAAGTACAACGCGTTGGTACACATCGACGAATGCCACTGCACCGGCTTCCTCGGCGACACCGGCCGCGGCTCGGCCGAGGTCAATGGCGTCATGGACAAGATCGACATCTTCACCGGCACCCTGGGCAAGGCGCTCGGTGGCGCGCTCGGCGGTTTCACCACGGGCCGCAAGGAAGTGATCGAGATGCTGCGCCAGCGCTCGCGCCCTTACCTTTTTTCCAATTCGCTGCCGCCACACGTGGTCGCTGCGGGGATCAAGGTGTTCGACATGCTTGAGTCGGCGGGCGAGCTGCGCGAGCGCGTGAAGGCAAATACCGCCTACTTCCGCACACAGATGACGAAGGCCGGCTTCGACATCAAGCCCGGCGTGCACCCGATCGTGCCCGTGATGATCTACGACGCGAAGAAAGCACAGGCCATGGCGACAGCCTTGCTCGACGAAGGCATCTACGTCACCGGCTTCTTCTTTCCGGTGGTACCGCAAGGTCAGGCGCGCATCCGCACGCAGATGAGCGCAGCGCATACCCGCGCGCATCTGGATCACGCGATTGCCGCGTTCACCAAGGTGGGTAAGCCGCTGGGTGTGATCGGGGCTTGATATCGAGGACGCGCAGGCTCCTGGGTACGTGCCTGCGCAGGAATGACGGTTTTCGGCTCGTCGGCGTGGAACTGCCAGCCACTGTCTTCTTACTGGCGAGTACCAGTTACTGGCGCGTATCCAGCGAGCGCGCCTCATCCGCGCTCAGCATGCGCCACTGACCCTTTGACAGTTCGCCCAGTGCCAGCGAACCGATCGCCACCCGGATCAAACGCAGCACATCAAAACCCAATGCAGCCAGCAACCGGCGGATATGCCGGTTACGGCCCTCATCCAGCACCACCTCCAGCCAGACATTCTTCTCGCCGACGCGCAGCAGCTGCACCCGACCGGCTCTTAGAAAATCACCGGAATCATTGACGCCGGTGAGCATGGCCGCCAATGCGGCTGCATCCGGCTGACCCGCGACCTGCACGTGATAAGTCTTGTCCAGATGCGTGAGCGGATCGGTAATGCCAGCCGCCCAGAGCGTATCGTTGCTGAGCAACAGCAAGCCTTCGCTGGCCTTGTCCAATCGCCCGACAGGCCCTAGCCAGGGCAGTCCTGCGCTCGCCATGGCGGTGTAGACCGTCTCGCGGCCCTGTTCGTCCGCGGCGCTCACCACGAGTCCGCGCGGCTTGTTGAACATCACGTAGACACGCTCTGCCGACTTCACCGACTGACCATCAACCGCAATCTGCTGACGGTCGATCAGCGTCGGATGGTACGGATCGCGCACGACATGACCATCCACGCTTACGCGGCCCTCGCGAACCCACTGCTCGGCCTGGCTGCGAGAACATGCACCCAACTTGGACAACACCCGAGCCAGACCATGTCGCGGCGCTTGAGTGGGTGCGTTGGTACGGAAAGAACGAAGACGTGGTCGCGGCATCCGGCTAGCGTATAGGCCCGGACCTCAGGGCGACAAGGATCATCGCGATGCGTGCGCCACCGCGCAGCGTATAACACATAGGTTGGGCTGAGCAGCCCGTAACCCCAACGCTCACGTGCGGCGAGGGTACGTCGTCGGAATCACGTTCATCCGACCCAAGGTTACGCTCAAAAAAAACCCGGCCGAAGCCGGGTTTTTCTTCACACTGTGTAGCTCAGGTTCGCTTACTGCTGAACCTGCAGCTCCGTACGACGGTTCTGTGCACGACCGGCATCGGTGCTGTTGTCGCCGATTGGATCGTTCATGCCGTGGCCGATCGGGCCTTCCAGGCGGCTGGCGTCGATACCATGGCTGGTCAGGTACGTGTACACGATCTGTGCACGACGCTCCGACAGCTTCTGGTTGTACTCAGCCGTGCCCACGCCATCGGTGTAACCGGCGACGGTGACATGGACCTGCGGGTAACGCTGCAGGGTGTCGACAGCCTGATCGAGGATCGAGATCGAATCCGAGCTCGGCTCAGCCAGCGTCTTGGCGATGTTGGTCTCACCCTTCTTCGGGCGATCGAACTTGAAGTTCACACCACGCAGATCGATAACGACCTTCTGCGGGCAACCATCTGGGCCAACGATCGTGCCAGCCGGCACGTTCGGGCACTTGACCTCCGGCGGCGGCGGCGGCGGTGGCGGAGCCACGGGTGCCGGAGCTGCTGCAGGAGCGCCGAAGCGCGAAACGATGCTCAGACCCAGGAACTCGTCGCCGAAACCGTTACGGTTCGGCAGGCTGCTGTCGTCGAAGTCATAACGATAGCCCGCTTCCAGGCGAACGTCGGTGCTGTCGGTGATCGTCTTGGAAACGCCAACGCCCAACTCAACTGCCGGAGCCCAGCCGTGATCCAGCGAGCTGATGTGCTGAGCGCCCATCACGCCTGCCAGCAAGTACGGACGCCATGCATTCCAGTCGCCGTAGTAGAAACGAGCGGCTACGCCGTAATCGTTGCTGGCCCAAGAATTGTTGTTGTTATGGCCGCCACCATTCAGCGGGCCATTGTCGATTTCACGCTTGGTACGGTCGACGAAAGCATCGATCGAGATATTCGGCGTGATGAACGTGCCGAAACCAAGGCCGTAATAGAACTGGCGGCTGTTGGTGTCGCGTTTGTCATCGTTGTAATACCCACCCACGGTCGGGGCGATGTACCAACGATTATCATAACTGGCAACACCTTCAGTCGTGGTCGTCGTGGTCGTCGTCGTCGTGGTGGTATCAGCCGGGGCTGGAGCCGTGGTGTCCTGCGCATGAACGGCACCTACGCCGCCCAGGGCCAGCGCTATCAGAAAATACAAGCCCTTACGTTTCATCAGGTGTCTCCTCTTTTTTAGGTTTTCGCGTCCGTTCCACCCTAACCGGAAACCGCGCGTCAGAACTTAATTACATTATTGAAGGCTCAATGCAGCCTAAAGCTTGGCGTTCATACAACAAGCGGTGGAGAGTGTAGCAAAAGCGTTAAGTGGATGGGACAGTAACTTCCGCAAAACTAAACCTTCTTGGTGAGACTCCGTTCAGGAAAGCCCCGAACCCAGTCTGCACCTACATTTGCGACCTTGCAAGTTTGACGGTAACACCCCTTCGCCCTCTGTCAGATTATATCTAGGCCAAAAAAGTTACCGCGAAATGGCAGTTTGGACGAGCCGGATACTGCCAGTTCGCTTCGCACGGTCTTAATCTCTCACTAACGAAGTCTTTACAATGTGAAGAGAGCAAGGAATTGCTGCACAGGCATCGCATCGAGCTGGGCGGGGTCGCTCGTGGCCGCCATGATCGCCTTGACCTGATGCGCCGGCAAATGCCCACGCATGGCCGCCTCGAATTTCTTCAGCAACACGGGAATACCCTCGGCGCGACGCTTGCGGTGGCCGATCGGGTAGTCAATCGAGACCTTTTCCGTGCTGCTGCCGTCCTTGAAGAACACTTGTACCGAGTTTCCGATATATCGTTTGGCCGGGTCGAAATAATCCTTGGTGAACTGCGGGTTCTCGCTGACCACCATTTTGTCGCGCAGCGCATCAATACGGGGGTCCAGGGCAACCTCGTCATCGTAGTCGCTGGCCACCAGGCGGCCGAAGATCAGCGGCACGGCGACCATGTACTGGATGCAATGGTCGCGGTCGGCGTAGTTTGCCAACGGCCCGGTCTTGTCGATGATGCGGCAACCGGCTTCCTGGGTCTCGATCACGATCTTTTCCACCTGATCGAGCTTGCCCGCGACTTGTGAATGCAGCTGCATCGCGCATTCCACCGCGGTCTGTGCGTGGAATTCGGCGGGGAAGCTGATCTTGAACAGCACGTTTTCCATCACGTAGCTGCCAAACGGACGCTCGAACTCGAACGACTTGCCCTTGAACGCTACGTCGTAGAAGCCCCACGTCTTCGCGCTGAGTGCCGACGGATAGCCGACCACACCGCGATAGACCGCATTGATTGCATGGGTCACGGCGCGACGGCAGGCGTCACCGGCAGCCCAGCTCTTGCGCGGGCCGGTATTCGGCGCATGGCGATAGGTGCGCAACGCTCCGTTGTCGATCCAGCTGTGCGACACCGCAGTGACAATCTGTTCCTTGTTGCCACCGAGCATGGCGGTTGCGACTGCCGTGGAGGCCAGGCGGACCAGGATGACGTGATCCTGCCCGACCCGGTTGAAGCTGTTCAGCAGCGCATAGCAGCCCTGGATTTCATGCGCCTTGATCGCGTAGCCCAGCACGTCGCGCACGGTCAACGGCGCGCCGCCTTCGCGCTCGGCTTTGCGGCTCAGGTAATCGGCTACAGCGAGAATTGCGCCCAGGTTATCCGACGGGTGACCCCATTCGGCGGCCAGCCAGGTGTCGTTGAAGTCCAGCCAACGGATCTGCGTGCCGATCGCGAACGCGGCTTGCACCGGGTCAAGCTCGTGCGAGGTGCCAGGCACGCGAGCGCCGCCTGACAGCGTCGCACCGGGTACCAGCGGACCGAGGTGTTTCGCGCATTCCGGAAACTTCATGGCAAGCATCGCGGTGCCCAGCGAGTCGAGCAGCATGTAGCGCGCGGTGTCGTAGGCTTCCTTCGAATCGATCTGGTAGTCGGCGACATAGTCGGCGATGTCTACCAGCGGCTGGTCCGGATCGGGACGTACGGCGGAACGGATGTCATGCGCACTCATGAAAGATCTCGCAACAGGGAAACGCCCATTTTAGCTGACCAAGGCTCCCGACAGCAGTCCCGCGGCGGCGAAGCGCCAATAACTGGCGACGCTTGAGTTTGACGCACTCGACACGCGACACTGCCGCGCCCTTCCCTGCTCGCGGAGTTGCCATGAAGCTCTACTACCTGCCCGGTGCCTGCTCGCTGACCGACCATATCGTGCTGGAATGGATCGGGCAGCCTTACGAAGCCGTCGCCGTGCCGCGCGATCAGTTGCATTCGCCCGAGTTCCTCAAGCTCAGCCCGAACGGCGTGGTGCCCGTGCTTGATGACGACGGCTGGGTGCTGAATGAAAATGTTGCGATCCTCGGATACCTGGCGGAGCGCTTCCCGGAGGCGAACCTTCATGGCAAGACACCACGCGAGCATGCCGAGGCCAATCGCTGGCTGGCCTTTCTCAATTCCGACGTGCATCAGTCGTTCAAGCCGTTGTTCGCACCTGCACGCTACGTTGCCAATGTAGCTGAACACGCCGAGCTGCAAGCAAACGCCCGCGCCCGGCTGCGGGCTCTCTTCGCACAATTGGATGCACAGCTGAACGGCCGTGACTGGCTCACCGGCACACGCTCGATCGCCGACCCTTATTTGTTTGTCGTTCTGCGCTGGGCAAAAGCCAAGAACGTCGACTTGCACGGTCTTGATCACCTTGAGCATTTCGCACAACGCATGCACGCCGACGCAGGTGTCAAGGCAGCCATGCGC
>Ga0302220_10002020_pt1 | contig 15228 bp, 14 predicted proteins | sample II_Palsa_E1_3_FD_194572 | JGI IMG/M metagenome (GOLD analysis project Ga0302220, IMG submission 194572) | Peat permafrost microbial communities from Stordalen Mire near Abisko, Sweden - II_Palsa_E1_3 | ecosystem: Environmental > Terrestrial > Soil > Palsa > Peat permafrost | place: Sweden...
AAGCCGACTTTTGGATGCCCCAGCATAAGAGCCAGCGAACGACTACTCCTGGCCGGGTATTGCCCCACGCGGTCGTCCGTACACGATCCTCAAGAGACGGTGAATTTTCTCGATAGCGGACGCCGCCCGGCGATCAAGCAGTCGTCTCCCGCGAGCTGAAGTGAGCCTCCCATAACGCTCACGCATTTGCCGCCAACACGGACCCGCGCATGACCGCGCACAACGACAATTCCGTCAAATGCTAGAACTAGCGTTGCTGGACGACAGCTTCTATCTCTACCGCAAAGCCACGTGGCAGTGAGCCCACCCCGATCGCCGATCGGGCGTGCACGCCCCGGTTTCCCAGCACCTGTACAAACAAATCCGATGCACCGTTGATGACCTCTGTGTGCTCGGTGAAGTCTGGCACGGCATTCACCATTCCAAATACCTTGACCACCTGACCAAGCCTTTCAAAGTCACCGAGCGCTTCTTTCACCACTGCTAGCAAATAAATCGCCACCTCTCGAGCATGCTGCTGCGCTTGGGATACGCTGATCTCAGCACCTACTTTGAGAACCGGATCGCATGGTGTGCGAAGGGGAGAACCTTTGCCTGAAAGGTAAATGGTTTTTCCGTAGCGAACGTAAGGCGCGAAGTTTCCGCGAGGCACGGCCAACGCTGGGAGTGTGATGCCAAGCTCCGCAAGACGCTGTTCGACGTTGCACATGTGATTAGTCCACGATGAATAGTTTGGCCCCCACCGCCGACATGGAGCGGTGGGGCTCCGCGTTGTCGGCGACCTGGTAAGACACAACGGGCGTTAGCTCAAATCGCCGCCCATCGGACAGTTGCTTTCCAACTGCACTTCGAGGCAAAGCAGGACGTGGCCCTTGACGGTCATTATCTGGATTCGTCCGCCCAGTGTCAACGATCTAGGTGGCTGTGTCGACCGTCCGAAATTGGCCGCACCCGGGCCGCCGATGCCGTTGCGCCACTCTTCGACGCGTGGACGGCGGGAGTCGCCTCGAAGGCGAAAGTCGAGTTTCCCTGAACTCCACATGAGCCGCGGCTTGCCCTGGAGCGTAGCGGAAGGGTAAGGTCGGACTCGATGTGGGTATTAGCCAACCAGTTGGTGCCGCGGCGCTTAGCTTACGGGTTCTTTAGGAATCTAAAATAGAAGGCTGCAAACACCAAGACAATGCCGATGTTCACTATCAGCCGTTCCCAGAACCGATTCTTAAAGAACAATAAATCTACGCTAACGACAACGGCTATCAACACCACAATGTAAAGTACGACAGACGTGTTCCTTATCATTCCAATCACCAGTTCAAATATATCAAGAGCTGCTTACCTATGGAGTTCCCGGATTTGCCTCTAGGAGTCCATTGAAGTTCAAACAGGGCAAGAGCGAGCGTCGCCCGGTACGGCTGGGCATTCGTTAAACCGGTGCGCAAGCTCTACTACAACATGACGATTACCTTCGTGTCGGTCATCGTTGCGCTAGTGGTTGGCGGCATTGAAGCGCTGGGTTCGCTCGCGGACCAATTGCACCTGACTGGCAGCTTCTGGGATGCCATTGGCAGCCTGAACGACGACTTCGGCACGATCGGCTATTTCATCGTCGGCCTCTTCGCGGCGAGTTGGATTCTTTCTCTGGCGTTCTACAAGTGGCGTCGCTTCGACGACCTCGAACTTAAGCCGTAGTTTAGCGACTTCACCTCCCCCTAGAATTTCCGCGCCTCATCCAATTCGACGGGTGGACCAACACGCCTAAGGTTTCTAGCACAAATCAGCGTGCGAAGGTCCGCTGTTTGGGGGAAACTGACGTTCGAACGTCCGGCTATGCGCGGGCGCGAATGGCGGGAGATGGCCGGATAGCGCCTGACGCCGTTCGACCCTGCGCGACCCACAACGCGTCCTCGATTTTGTCGATAACGGATATTCGCGAACTCGCTTTTCGTCCCTCTGCGGTCAGCCGGCTCTTTTTGGCAATTCGGGCAGTCTTCTATAAAGGTCCGCGCAAGCATCGTCGCCTTGCAGCTCCGAAACCGTGTAAGAGTACGCTGCGTGAGCTACGCGGAGAACTGCTATCCGCGCGCATTTTCCGTTTCACTGACGCACTTCCTCCGACGAACGTTCTCGCCGGTTAAAACGCTGCGCGCCCCTCGGGCAGGCGAGCACCGCTCAAGGCGACGATCGTCTTGACAACGCGAGTCTTCGAATTTAAATTAATGTCCATAGGGTGAAATGAAAATCCACAATATGGACAAATGGAGGCTACATGACTACAAAGGACACCGTTTATCCCGCCACGATGCCGTACCAACTACCGTTTCCGGCGGAGGCTCAAAAAGAGATCGTCGTGCCGATGGCGATCCCCGACGACGAACGGGTCTGGGTACCGCAGGCCGAGAACGTTTCATTCCGGCCACTGTGCCTGAACGCATCGCAGGGTTACTGGATGAACCTGTTGCGGGTACGCAAGTCTGGCGTGTTGAGCCGTCACCGCCATCCGCAAGGCGTTCACGGCATGGTGCTGAAAGGGCGCTGGCGCTATCTGGAACATGACTGGGTCGCCACTGAAGGATCCTATGTGTACGAGCCACCCGGCGAGACCCACACGCTGTATGTGCCGGAAGACGTCGAGGAAATGATCACGTACTTTCAGGTGAACGGCGTGATGTACTACTGCGACCCGTACGGCAACCACACCGGCTACGAAGACGTGTTCACGAAGATCGACATGTGCCGCAAGCACTATGCGGCGAACGGACTGGGCGCGGGTTACGTCGACCAGTTCATCCGATGAGCACCGCGCGCGGCACCGCGCACTTCGACTTCAGCGGCTGCGTGGCGGTCGTCACCGGCGGCGCGCAAGGGATTGGCCGCGCGATCTGTGACGCATTCGCAAATAGCGGTGCGACCGCCGTCAGCTGGGATTTGACGGATGAACCCGTCGTGTCGGATCGGCGCGCCGGCTACCGCGTGGATGTGTCGAAGCCCGACACGATCGCGCATGCGACGCGTGCCACGCTCGAACGATTCGGCCGTATCGATCTGCTGGTGAACAACGCGGGCTTTGCGGGCCCGACCGAACCGCTGGAGCACACCGATCCTGACATGTGGGCGCGCGTGATCGACGTGAATCTGCTGGGCGTCTATCACACCTGCCGTTCGGTCGTGCCAGTAATGCGCTCGGCTGGCGTTGGTCGCATCGTCAACATCGCATCGCTGGCCGGCAAGGAGGGCACGCCGAATGCGTCCGCGTACAGCGCCGCCAAGGCCGGCGTGATCGCGCTCACCAAATCGCTCGGTAAGGAACTCGCGCGATCGGGCGTGCTCGTCAACGCGATTGCGCCGGCCGCCATCGAAACGCCGCTGTTGCAGCAGATGTCCGCTGAACACGTGCAAACGATGATAGCCAAGAGTCCGCTCGCGCGGCTCGGCACGGTCGACGAAGTGGCGTCGTTGGTGCTATGGCTCTGCTCTGCGGCAAGCACATTCAATACCGGCGCGATCTTCGACCTGTCCGGAGGGCGAGCGACCTACTGAACTGGCTGTACCACCACAATAAATCATAAATCAAGGAGACAACCATGGCACACAAAGGCGCGCGGCTCAAGCGCATTCAGGTGATGGCGATCGGCTTTCTGACGCTCGCCGGCATCGTCAACTATCTCGATCGCAGCACCCTGTCGATCGCCAATCATTCGATTAGCCAGGAACTGGGACTCTCTGCGTCGCAGATGGGCTTGCTGCTGTCCGCATTTTCGCTCGCTTATGCGCTCGCGCAGTTGCCGGTCGGCGCGTTGCTCGACCGTTTCGGTTCGCGCGCGATGCTTGGTCTCGGGATGCTGCTCTGGTCGATCGCGCAACTGGCGGGCGGCTTTATCCAGACGCTGAACCAGTTTCTGTTTGCGCGGGTGGCGCTGGGCGTCTGCGAGGCCCCGCTGTTTCCGGCTGGCGCCAAGGTTGTGAGCGAATGGTTTGCGGCAAAAGACCGGGGTGGCCCGATCGGCATCTTCGTGTCATCGAGTACGATTGCGCCGATGATTGCGCCGCCGCTACTCACGGTATTGCTGCTGTCGTTCGGCTGGCGCACGATGTTTATGGTGATGGGGGCAGTGGGTGTCGCAGTGGCGGTGGGCTGGTATCTGCTCTACCGCAATCGCGATCAGGTTTCCTTGACATCCGCCGAAACCGCTCATCTCGAGCAGGGCGAGCACAACGCGCCTGTTCAGACTTCGCCGGGCTTCGGCGAATGGGCCGGGCTGTTAAAACATCGCAATACGTGGGGAATGCTTCTCGGCTTCATGGGCGTGATCTACATGGTTTGGTTGTATTTGACGTGGCTGCCCGCGTATCTCGAACATGAGCGGCATCTGAGCATTGCGCGCACTGGCTGGGTGGTCGCGATTCCGTATGTGTTCGGCACGCTCGGCATGCTGGGCAGCGGCTATATCGGCGACTTCCTGCTGCGCCGTGGCAGCGCGCCGATCCGCAGCCGCAAGTGGCCGATCTGCCTCGGCCTGCTCGGTGCCGCGCTGTTCACGGTTCCTGCTGCATACACGCCGAGCACCACGATGGCGGTGGTGTACATCTCGCTCGCAATGTTCTTCGTCAATATGGCGAGCGGCGGCGCGTGGGCGCTCGTCAGCGTGGCTGCGCCGCGCCGGCTTGTCGCGTCGCTTGGCAGTATGCAGAACTTCGGCGGCTATCTCGGCGGATCGCTAGCTCCGGTGATCACCGGCGTCGTGGTCGACCAGACCCATTCGTTCGTCGATGCGCTGCTGATCAGCGCAGCAGTCGCGTTCGCGGCGGCGCTGGTCTATCTGTTTGTCGTGGGCGAAGTCGTGGCCGAAGAGCCGGTCGCGGTGCCCGCATGACATCAACTCACTCTGAAGAGGATTTAATCATGACTTTTGCTCCGCGTTTGCTGGCAGGCAAGGTAGCGCTCGTAACGGGCGGGCTGTCTGGCATCGGCGCGAAGATCGCCGCTCAACTCGACATGCTCGGCGCTGATGTGACCGCGGCCGGCATCGCGCCGTCCACCGGTGTCGATGCGGAACTGCCCGCGTCGGTGCGGCAACTGACGCTCGATGTCGGCGCGCAGCCGAGCGTCGATGCGGCGCTTGCGACGTTCTCGCGGCTCGACATCGTCGTCAATTGCGCGGGTGTGATTCGCCGTCAATCGGAGCATGAGATCGACGTGTTCGAGGCCGTGCTGAACATCAACCTCACCGGAACGATGCGCGTCTGCTCGGCGGCACGGGCGCTGCTGCGCGAGTCGAAGGGCTGCATCGTCAATACCGCGTCGATGTTGTCATTCTTCGGCGGCGGTCTGGTTCCCGCCTACAGCGCGAGCAAGGGCGGCATCGCGCAACTGACGAAGTCGCTGGCGATCGCGTATGCCGCTGACGGCATCCGCGTGAACGCGATCGCGCCGGGCTGGATCGCGACCCCGCTGACCACGCTGCTTCAAGGGGATGACGAGCGCTCGCGCGCGATCGTCGAACGCACTCCGCTCGGGCGTTGGGGGCGCCCCGACGAAGTCGCGCAAGTTGCGGTGTTTCTGTGCAGCCCGGCCGCCTCGTTCATGACCGCTTCGATCGTCCCGGTCGACGGCGGATATCTGGCGGCATAGCCTGCGAGGTCCGCGGCAACCCGCGAATACCGTCATAATTGCGCTTTCATATCTGTTATCCGCCATGCCGACACCCAGTCCGGCCGGCTCCGACCAGAAGGTCGTGGCCGGCACCGCCGCTTTCTCGAAGTTCATGTCCGTGTTGCAGCTGGTCGCAGATGCGGACGCTTCGCCGAACGTTGCTGCCTTGTCCGCCGGCACGGGCTTTCCGCGCTCGACCGTCTACCGGATCGTCGCCGCGTTGGTTGCCGAAGGACTGATCAGCGAAAACCCCGATGAGGCTACCTTTAGTCTCGGCCCGCGGCTGATCAATCTGGCGAGCCGCAGTTGGGAGCGATCGAGTCTGCGGGTCGCGTCGGTCGACGCGCTGCGCGAATTACGCGACCTGACCCGCGAGACCGTGCACCTCGCGGTGCCCAGCCTGCAGGGCATGGTCTATATAGACAAGCTCGAAAGTCCGCAGACCGTGCGGATGGCGTCGCGCGTCGGCACCCGTGTGACGCTTTATTCGAGTTCGGTGGGCAAGGCGTACCTGGCGGCGCTGGCTCCCGCCGCGCGCGACAGGCTGATCGAGCAACTCGAACTCGCGCGCTTCACCGAGCACACGATCACGTCTCGCGCGAAGCTGCGCAAGGAGATTGAAGCCACGGCCGAGCGCGGCTACGCGATCGACAACGAAGAGAACGAGATGCAGATCTTCTGCTACGGCGCGGCGATCCTCGGCGCCGACGCGACGCCGGTTGGTTGTGTGAGCATCAGCATGCCGCTGTTCCGGCGCAACGACGCGGCAACTGAAGCGAATATCCGGCACCTCCTCAATGCGTGCAATGCGATCTCGGCAAGGCTGGGTAAGTCGGGATGAGTGCAAGCCGTGGGGGGGCAACCCATCGTCGCTGCGGAAAATAGCATGAGCATGAGCAAGAGCAACTAAGTTCGCGTATCGTTGCCTCATTGGCAACAGCATTCTGCTTGAAGAGGTTATAGATGCGCGAAATCAATCAGCAACGGCTACGTTATTTTCATGAAGTCTTCGTTCACGGCTCGATACGCGGTGCCGCGGACAGCATCAATACGTCGCCTTCGGTCATCACCCGACAAATCAAACTGCTGGAGGATGAGCTCGGTGCGACGCTGTTCGAGCGCGAAGCGCGCGGCGTCAAGCCCACTGAAGCGGCCGCCCACCTTTTGGAGTTTTGGAGGGGCTACCGCTCACACCAGGAGCAGCTCGAAGACCATCTTGCCGCACTTCGCGGATTGCAGGAAGGCCATATCCAGTTAGCAATCAGCGAGGGCTATGTCGACGCGCTGGTCGATGAAGTGCTGGCCCGTTTCTGCGCACAGTACCCGAGGCTGACGATCGGAATGGATGCGCTTCCCGTTGACGACGTGCTGACGGAAGTCGCCGAAGGCCGTGCGCACATCGGGCTCGCCTATAATCCGCCGCCTCATCCGCGCATCGAGTATCGCGCCAGTTCCTCACAGCCCGTGGTGCTCCTGGTGAGCGCGTCGCATCCTCTGGCCAAGATCGGAAGGGCGGTTTCCGTGGCCGAGATGGTGGCGTATCCGCTGGCGTTGATGCCGTCGACGTATGGAATCGGTCAGGCGGTGCAAATGGTCGCGCTTGCAGAGAACATCGAAATCCGCCCCGCGTTGACGTCGAACTCGCTGATCGCACTGAAGCGGCTCGTCGAGTCCGGAAAGTTCGTTACGCTAATCGGCGAATTTGCGGCCTATCGTGAGCTAGCCTCCGGCAGTCTGGCTGTCGTGCCGATCGACCATGCGTTGTTCAAAGGGGCGAAGGCGCGACTTCTCGTCAAGTCCGGCAGGCCGTTGGTCGTTGCGGCGCAAGAACTCCTGACCTGGATACTCACGGACATGGAAATGTTCAGGCAGGACAGGGCGCCTCGGTTTGCGTCCTGACGCAAACCCGCGCGCTCTGATGTATCGATGTCACTTATCGATGTAACTTACGACCGCTATCCAAACGTGAATGCGTAAGCCGTTGCGCCCGGGTCGAGAAATTCGATGGTGAAGGTCCGATCTCGTACCGGCCCGGTTTGTCGCACCAATTGATACAGACGCACCCCATCAATCGTGCCACTGCCGTCGGCCGCCACATCGGTTCCGTGTGATGAGCCAGGCGCGGCCCCGTCTATGCTCACGCGGAATCGAATCGGCTTGCCGTCGGGCGCGGGCCCTAACACCAGATGCAGATCACGCGCATGGAACCGGTAGGTGATCTTTCCGGAAGCGCCCGCAAGTCGCGCCTGTTCGGCACCGATGTTCCATGGCCCTTCGAGGCTCCAGTTATTGAGCGACATCTTAGCGGGAGCGCTGTAGGTTCGGGTTTCATCGGGCGAAACCTTCTCGGGGGATGCGAAACCTTCGGATTTTGCATAACCGACATAGGTTTCATCGGAAAGCATGTCTGCTTGGTCCGGCGCCACCTGTGTACCGCTGGCCTTTGCAGTGATCGTTGTCGAGGGGACATTGGGATGGCCGGCTTCCCTCAGCAACTGCTGGATGACCTGTTCCGATTTGGCGTACTCGCCTTCTCCGAACTGATGATAGCGGATGCGGCCTTGAGCATCGACGACGTAGAAAGCCGGCCAATACTCGTTGCCGAACGCGCGCCAAATTGCGTAGTTGTTGTCGATGGCGACCGGGTAATCCACATTCAAATCGTGCGTAGCCCGCTTCACATTCGCGACGTTGCGCTCAAAGGCAAACTCCGGCGCGTGCACTCCGATCACCACTAATCCTTGGTCCTGATACTTCTTGGCCCATGCTTTTACATACGGCAGGGTCCGGAGACAATTGATGCACGAGTATGTCCAAAAATTGACCACAACCACCTTGCCGCGCAGGCTATCGGCGCTCAAGGGCGGGGAGTTCAGCCATTCGACCGCTCCCGACAGCGACGGTATCTCGCCCTCTACCGGTAGCGGTGCCTGCGGCGGCGTGCTTATCGGGTCGGCCGCTTTCGCAACAAGTTCGTCAGCAGGGTGGTCGGCGGGCGAGTTGGCAAGCGGGTTGCTAACCGGGTCGCCAACCGGGTTGCCAACGGTCCCCGCCGATGTCGCGCTAGGAGACAGCCGGTCAACCAGTTTCTGTTCGATACCGGCAGTGGAGATCGTCGACACCTGAGCCAACACAGTGGTATCAAACCCCGTTGCAATCGCGGCAACACCGAATAGGATCGCTGCGCCAATTCCGCGGCGGATGCGCTCGCCCGCGCCAAGTGAGCGCTTCATTGCCGCGAACACGCGCCCCCCGATCAGCAAGGCAACCGCCAGCGAGGTCGCAGCACCCACTGCATAACTGAGAAGTAACAGCGCTGTGCCCGCGCTCGCCCCGTGCAATGCCGCTCCTGTCAGAACCAGGCCCAGGATCGGACCTGCGCACGGCGCCCAGAGCAAGCCGGTTGCAACGCCGAGGATGAGCGAAGACACGATGCGTGGATTCGCGCCATCATCCTTGGCGAAGTCCACAAGACGGCTTCCCGCGCCCACAAGGGGACGCATGAGACGCTCGGCGAACGCCGGAAAAAGCAGCGCGAAGCCGAAAATGCCGAACAGCACCAGCGCAATCCAGCGGCCGTATTGATTAGCCTGCGTGACCCAGGCGCCGCCTACGGTTGCGAGGCTGGCGACTGCCGCAAACGTGAGCGCCATGCCAACTAAAAGCGGCAGGCCGCTGCGAACGAAGGGCTGACCCGCTCGCGAAAACACCAGCGGAAGCATGGGTAGGATGCAGGGGCTCAGGATGGTAAGCACACCACCCAGGTAGGCGAGGATGATAAATAACATACGATGTTTTCCTTTCAAATCCGGTGATTTCAACGCCAGTCGAATAACAGTCAGCCGCGACCGTCTGGTGTCTACTAGGCGGGACGAAAACCACAAGGACAGTCCGCCGTTGATGCATTAGAACGCGCGGAAGTATCTGGCTTGTGTCGGAAAAACACGATGAACGCAATGTAGTGTATCAACGCGGCGTGCAGATACATTGCGACACAAATCAACGGTTGTGTGAGCTATCAAACGAAAAGGTGGCGGATCAACGCCGCCGGTCCTGGCGACGCGATCGTGACGAATTGATCGTAACTCTAGCAGTTAGCGAGCCGCCGAATTGGGAAACCGCAAGCTGAAACAAATCAGGCCATGCGCAGTACACGACACCTCCGCCGTGCCGTCGTGCAGCACCATGATGGCTTTTACGATGGCGAGTCCGAGCCCATTGGATTCGGTAAACACGCTGCGCGCCGCATCGCCACGATAGAAACGATCGAACAATCGGTTCAGTTGCGTGGGGGCGACCGGCGCACCGGTATTTTCAACGGCGACCGTGGTGTACTGCCCGTCTTGATGACCGCTTAGCCGTATCGTTGTACCGGTATCGGCGTAGCGCACGGCATTGACTACCAGATTACTGATCGCGCGGCGCCACAGCATGGCGTTGGCGTGCACGCTGCCCGTCGCATCGATGTCGAACTGCAACTCACGCTCCTGTGCCAGGCCTTCGAAGTATTCGGCGATCGTGGTCAATTCGCCAGCCAGATCGAGCGGAGCCGTTTCGATAGCGAAACCTTCATGATCGGCCTGCGCCAGGAACAGGATGTTTTCGATGATGCGCCCGACGCGCTCCAGTTCTTCCAGGTTCGATTCAAGCACGGCTTGATATTCGTCCACGCTGCGATCTTGCGCCAGCGTAACCTGGGTCTGCCCGACCAGCACGCCGATGGGGGTGCGGATCTCATGGGCGAGGTCGGCCGAAAACTGCGACAACCGCTCATAGCCATCGGCTAATCGATCGAGCATCGCGTTGAAGGCGCTGGTCAGCCGGCGCAATTCGATCGGCACGTCGCCTTCGGGCAGGCGGGTGGAGAGGTTCTTCGGGGTAATTTCACTGGCCCGGTCCGCCATCGTATGCAAGGGCCGCAAGCCGCGCGTGAGCACCAGATACGCGAGCAATGCCGTCATCAGCACGGCGATCACGCCGGTGAGAAAGATGCGGCGATAGTAATCGTCGAGCAAGGCCACTTCCTGCGTCATCACATGCCCGGCGATGATGTCGACGACATCGCCTTGATCGCCCGCTTGCGCCTGGACCATGGCCCAACGCACCTTGACGCCGTTCGGACCGGGGCCGTAATAGAGCGCGTCGCGCGTCACCTGTTGTCCGATCGGAACCGCGTGCAAGTCCGGCACCGCCAGATTGTCCGGATTGATGCGGATGAAGGGCGCTTGGCCTGGGCGGCGAAACATGAATACGTCGCGCTCATTGCCGAGCATCGATTCAAACACAGCCGGCCGGGCCTCCAACTGCTGGGTGTTATACATGTCGTGCAGCAAAGTGCGGAAATGCTCGACGCGTCCGATCAGGGCGTAGTCGGTGCTGGTCTCCAATGCGCTGCTAGCCGACATATAGAGAAACATCCCCAGGCCAAACACGATCGCTGCAGCGATAAACGAAAACAGCAGCGTGATGCGCGCGGTCAGCGAGCGCGTTTTCCAGCAGATTCGCCAGCGGGTCAAGGTTGTTCTCCGAATTGATAACCGATGCTGCGCACCGTGTGGATCAACTTCTTTTCGAACGGCAAATCGACCTTGGCGCGCAAACGCTTGATCGCGACATCTACCACGTTGGTGTCGCTGTCGAAGTTCATATCCCATACCTGGGATGCGATTTGGGTACGCGACAGCGCTTCGCCCTGGCGCTTCACCAGCAGGTGCAGCAGCTGGAATTCCTTGTTGGTGAGGTTGATGGTGATGCCTAGTCGTGTCACTTTTCGACGCAGTACGTCGAGGTGCAGGTCGGCGATTTGATAAAACTCTTCCTCGCGCACGACGCCACGGCGCAGCAGCGTGCGTATCCTGAGCAACAGTTCGGTAAACGAAAAAGGTTTCACCAGATAGTCGTCCGCGCCGAGTTCCAGGCCGCGGATACGATCGTTCAAATGATCGCGCGCAGTGAGAAAAATTACTGGCAAGTCGCGCTTGGCACGCAAGGTCGTCATGATTTGCCAACCGTCGAGACCGGGCAGCATCACGTCCAGCACCACCAGGTCGTAGGGCTGCTCGAGCGCCATATGCAGGCCGTCGGTGCCGGTGCGTGCGAGATCCACGGCGTAGCCCGATTCGCGTAAGCCCTTCTTCAGGTAATCGCCGGTTTTCGGGTCGTCTTCGATCACGAGGATGCTCATGGCTCAGCTCTGCGGAAAAGGTTGAGCTTCATTCTAGCCAGAATCGCATAAGGGCAGCGGATTCTGACAAAGTTGTCATGAGCGGGTCATACCACGCTCACTGCCAGCCGCTCATTATTCGTACATCGTCGCAGGTGTTAGCGATGAGTCGCAAATCACTTGAAAACTCGCGGTTGACCTTCGGCCGCCCCTACAGGGAACTACCATGAAAACCAACCTTCTTCGCCTTGCCGCAGCCGTCGGCGCCACGCTCCTGATGGGCGCCGCTCTTCCGGCTGTCGCCGCACCAGTAAAAAACGTCGTTCTGGTCCACGGCGCTTTTGTCGGCGGGTCTGGCTGGAGGCCCGTGTACGATATTTTGACCAAGGATGGATATCACGTAACCCTGGTCCAAGAACCGCTCACCTCGTTCGCGGAAGACGTGACCGCGACCAAACGTATTCTCGATCGCCAGGACGGCCCGGCGATTTTGGTCGGACATAGTTACGGCGGCGCGATTATCACGGAAGCCGGCAACGACAGCCATGTGGCCGGACTGGTCTATATCGCGGCTCACGCCCTGGACGCAGGTGAAACGGAAGTCGGTAACGGCAAGAAGTTTCCCAATGCGACGCCCCCACAAGACCTCGTAAAGACGCCGGACGGCTTCCTGTTCCTGGACCCGGCACGCTATCCCGCTGATTTCGCCGCCGACCTGCCGCTCAAACAGGCGCAATTCGAAGCCCAAGCGCAGATGCCGACTTCGGCCCAGGTGTTCACCGCTCAGATCGCCGATCCGGCATGGAAGGTGAAGCCGAGCTGGTACTTGGTCGCCAAAATGGATCACATCATCAACCCGGACCTTGAGCGCATGTACGCGGCACGCGCCCATAGTCATACGGTCGAGATCGCAGGAGCGAGCCATTCGGTCTATGAGACGCATCCCAAAGAGGTTGCCGCGCTGATCGAGCAAGCGGCGCAACACGCGCAGGATTGAGTGTTTCAGGTTCGGGGCATCGCGGCGGGTTTACATGCTAGCGTTTTCGACGACGCGGCCTTCTGCGCGCCAGCGGAGCATGCCGCCGGCGAGGTTCGCAACGGCCTCGAACCCTGACTGGCGGAGTATGACCGTGGCTTGCGCCGAACGTCCGCCGGCCCGACAGACCGTCACGATCGGGCGTTCCGGCGCGAGTTCGCGGGCGCGCTTCGCCAGTTCGCCCAGTGAAATGAGTCTGGCCTCGGGAATACGCCCCAGCGGTCCATCGAACTCATCAGGCTCGCGCACGTCGACGATCTGGACCGCACGGAGATTGTCCTCGAGCCATTGGGGATTGGTTTCCCAGATGCCCGCAAAGGTGTACGTCAGCGGCGCCCAATCGGGTTGGGCCATCTGCGAGAGGTCATTTGCGGCGAGGCCGCATTTCAGGTTCGCCGGCACCGCTATGTCGATCTGCTTCGGATGCGGCAGGAGCAGGTTCGCCATATATCCGGTGAAATCGTCTTCGCAGAGTTCACCGCCAAGGCGCGGATTGAAGCGCCGCTCCTCGCCGACACTCGTCACCGTCAAACCACGGTAATCGTGGGCCGGGTAGAGCAGGCATGTCTCAGGCAGAGAGAAAATCTGGTTGTGGACCGACCGGAACATCGCGTGCGGGTCACCACGCTGGAAATCCGTCCGGCCAGTGCCCCTGATCAGCAGGCAATCGCCGGTGAACGCCATGGTCTCGTCGTCGAGCACGAGGCTGATGCAGCCATTCGTATGGCCCGGTGTCGCGCGCACCACCAGGTACCGCGCGCCGAACTCACACCGGTTGCCATCTCGCAGATAGCGGTGGGCGCCTTCAGCGCCGCTCGCGGCCGATATCGCAATCCGGCTACCCGTGCGGCGCGCCAGCATCCACGCGCCAGTCACATGATCGGCGTGGACGTGGGTGTCGATCGTATAAAGCAGGCGTAATCCAAGCTCGTCTATCAGTGCAGTATCCCGGAGTACCTGTTCAAATACCGGATCGACCAACACGGCGTCTCCCGTTACGCTATCCGCAAGAAGATAGGTGTAGGTGGACGATTGCTGGTCGATTAGCTGCCGGAAGATCAACACGATTTGCCTTGGTCGCCTGCATTACCTCGGTTGTGCCACGTACCGCAGGTAAGGTTTCACGGTTTTGAAACCCTGGGGATATTGCAGCATCGCGGCGTCGTTTGAAACGGACGTCGGAATGATCACGTCTTCGCCAGGTTTCCAGTTCACAGGCGTCGCCACCGTGTATTTCGCGTTTAGCTGCAGCGAATCGAGCAGACGCAACACCTCGTCGAAATTTCGGCCTGCGCTCATCGGATACATGAGTATGGCTTTGACCTTCTTGTCGGGCCCGATGAGAAACACTGAGCGTACCGTCGCATTGTCCACCGCCGTGCGCGGGCCACCGCTTGCGTTCGGGTGAATCATGTCATACAGCTTAGCGACAGTCAGGTCCGCGTCACCGATCATCGGATAGTTGATCGCGTGCCCTTGCGTCTCTTCGATATCCTTCATCCACTTCTGGTGGTCGCTGACGGGATCGACGCTGAGGCCGATAATCTTGGTGTTGCGCTTGTCGAATTCCGGCTTGAGGCCGGCCATGTATCCGAGTTCAGTCGTGCAAACGGGTGTGAAATCCTTCGGATGCGAAAACAGGATCGCCCAATGGTCGCCGATCCATTCGTGAAAACGGACCGTCCCTTCGGTGGTCTCGGCAGTGAAATCCGGCGCTTCTTCTCCTATTCGAATCGACATCATCATCCTCCATGGGGCGGGTGCGTCGGTGTACTGGCGCCGCTGTCGCAGCGAAGGCCCCGGTTGTCTCGAGTGTAGTCAGGCGATGGGTTGGGCTAACGATCAACGCCCGGCGCGTTGGACTGTATTGCGCGGGAAGCCCATCTGCGCGCGCAGCGGGTTTCAGAGCCTCTCCCGACAGCCGTGATGCGGGGCAACATCGGGATGCGCTGCGAGTCGCTTTTATAGTGTAGAACAAAAAAAGACGTTTACTGCGACTGTTATACGGGGCAAATCCGCCAATCGGCATCTTACTTTGGCCTAGCCGCTCGCCTTGCAATTCGCGCGGTGGACCCGCGCGGTGGGCATATTCGCGCAATCTCGATCGCGTAAAATACCCGCAACATTGCTCCGCCTGGAGCGGCATGCCGTTGCCCGCGCGTATGCGCGTAACCCCAAGGTGAATACGATGCTGATCAATTGCGCCGCGTATCAAGACGGTCGGAAGTTGGCCGATATAGAAATCGACGACATCAACGCGTATGTGTCACGGCCCGAATGCTTCGTCTGGGTCGCGCTGAAGGACACAGGACCGGGTGAACTCGCGCACCTGCAGCAGCAGTTCAACTTGCACCAACTCGCCATCGAAGATGCGCAGTC
>Ga0302220_10002029_pt1 | contig 15180 bp, 13 predicted proteins | sample II_Palsa_E1_3_FD_194572 | JGI IMG/M metagenome (GOLD analysis project Ga0302220, IMG submission 194572) | Peat permafrost microbial communities from Stordalen Mire near Abisko, Sweden - II_Palsa_E1_3 | ecosystem: Environmental > Terrestrial > Soil > Palsa > Peat permafrost | place: Sweden...
ATTGGAGAAGTCGATTTCCTTGCCCTCGCCGTCCGACAGCATGCCTTTGTCGAACACCTGATAGAACAGGTTTAAGACATCGAGATGGGCTTTTTCGACTTCATCGAGTAGCACCACCGAATAGGGACGCTGACGCACCGCTTCGGTCAGCACACCGCCTTCGCCATAACCGACATAACCCGGGGGCGAGCCGATCAGGCGGCTGATATTGTGCTTTTCCTGGAACTCGCTCATATTGATGACGGTGGTCGATTTCTCGTCGCCAAACAGAATGTCGGCCACGGACAGCGCCGTTTCCGTCTTGCCGACGCCGGACGGCCCAGCCAACAGGAACACACCCATCGGTTGCTGTGGGTCTTTCAGACCCGACTTGGCAGTCTTCAGCACTTCCGCGATTTGATGCATCGCATGCTCCTGGCCGCGGATTCGTGCATTCAACGTATCGGCCATGCGCATCACGCTCTCGGCCTGATCGCGCAACATCTTGCCGACTGGGATGCCGGTCCAGTCCGAAATAACCTTGGCGACCACGTCGGGGTCGACATCGACACGCACCAGCGGTTGCGTGCCCTGCGCCAGTTTGAACGCGACGCCGGCGCTAGCAATCAGTTCCGCCAGGCTATCGAGTTCGGCTTGCGGTACACCTGCAGCCTTGGCCTGCTGGCGTGCCGCGCGTGCGGCCAGCAAGGTCTGCGCCGCGGCCTTTTGTTCCTGCCAGATGGCGCGCAAGGCATCGGCCTCTGTCGCCAGTGTCGCCAGCAAATCGTCAATCGAGGCCAGGCGCACCATGTCGACCGGTTGCTGATTGTCGTGATCGCGTGTCAGGCCGCTTTTTTCGCGCTCCAGCGCTTGGATCTTGCGTTCCTTGTCTTCCAGCACATCGGGTTTGGCGCTTTGCAAGACTTTGACACGCGCACACGCCGTGTCGAGCAAATCGACAGCCTTGTCGGGCAACTGGCGGCCGGTAATATAACGGCTCGACAATTCGGCGGCGGCGACTATCGCGTCGTCGCGCATCACCACCCCATGCACGTCCTCGTACTTTTCCTTCAAGCCGCGCAGGATCAGCACTGCGGTGGCCAGATCCGGCTCATCGAGTTTCACGAGTTGGAAACGGCGCGCCAATGCCGCATCTTTTTCAAAATATTTCTTATACTCGGCCCAGGTGGTGGCGGCGATGGTGCGCAGCTCGCCGCGCGCCAACGCGGGTTTCAATAAATTGGCCGCGTCGGAGGTGCCGGCCTGCCCGCCTGCGCCAATCAGCGTATGGGCTTCGTCGATAAATAGAATAATCGGTTTGGCCGAGGCTTTGACTTCGGTAATCACGCCCTTCAAGCGATTTTCGAATTCGCCTTTGACGCTCGCGCCCGCCTGCAGCAAGCCCATATCGAGGCCGAGGATGGTGACGTCTTTGAGCGAATCGGGGACATCGCCATCGACGATACGCAGCGCCAAGCCTTCGACCACGGCGGTTTTACCCACGCCCGGATCGCCCACGCAGATGGGATTGTTCTTGCGGCGACGCGCCAGAATATCGACCATCTGACGAATTTCCATATCGCGGCCAAAGACCGGATCGATCTTGCCGGCCCGCGCCTTGTCGGTAAAGTTTTCGCAAAAGCGCGCTATTGCACTGCCTTCGCCGCTTGCAGCCGCGCCGGCTTGTGCGCCGGTGCCGCCGTCGGCCGCACCGGCCGACTCTTCGATCGACGCGCCGCAGGTCTGGTTGAAGGTGCCCAGCAAGCTTTCGCGGTTCAGTGCGCGCAGCGGCGTCGCGTAATCGCCGGTAGCGTAATAGGTGGCGCGCGCCAGGAAGGCCAGCAGCACGGCGCCGGAGCGAATCCGCGTCTCGTGCAGATTGACCGAGGCAATCAGCCACGCGTCTTGCAGCAGTTCCAGCAGCAGCGGCGAAAAGGCCGGGCGCCCGGCATTGCCGCTGCGCATATCTTCGATCGATAATTCAACGCCGCGCCTAACCTGCGGTGCATCGATTTCATGCTGGCGCAGCATCAAGGGAATATCGGATTGGATGTCGTCGAATAATTTGACCAAAAAATGTTCGACGGTGATTTCATAATGGCCGCGCGACACGCACAGGCCGACGCCATCCTCCAGCGCTTGTTTGCAATAAGGGTTGAGGCGGCCCACCAGAGGCTTCAGTTCGACGAGCAGCATGGTAACTCTCCTTGTAATCTATGACTCAATCCGGCAAAAGAACTACAAACTGAACTGGACCCGGGTGGCTTGGTGCGCCTGCTCGGGAATCAACCAGGTATCGAGCCCCAGGCGCGACCATTGAGCACGACCGGTGCGCGCCGCGCGCGCATCTTCATGACGTAAATTGATTTCCACATCGATATCGAGTGGGTCGATCAAATAGAACTTCGTCAAGAAACGCAGCCGTTCGTGCCCGGCCGCGCCCGGCAATAATTGATGAAATAAGGACTGCGGCACATCGGACAATTTGATCTTGATATGGCTGCCGTAATCGTCGATTTGCGTGCCCAGATAAGCGTCCTCGCCCAGGCAATGCCCTTGGCGACCGAGACTCCACTGCTGGTCGGCGGGGATCGTCAAGGTATGCAGCACGCAACATTCGATGAACACCTGCGCGTCTGGAAAAGCATCGGCCAGCATGGTTTTCAAGCCGAGCACGGAGCGCGGGCGCTGATTGAGCAGGCCGGCATAACGCAGCAACTCGGCGCTGCCCGGCAACAAATCGACGCGCAACTCGGGATCGTCAAGGCCGACAAACGCATATAGGTGATTCAGCGCCGTCGCATCCTCGTCTTCGACGATGCGTTGTTGCAGGCGGTATTTGGACCAGGCGTCGAACAGTAAGGGGTACATCGCGTAATGCACGATGTCGAGAAATTCCCGTGTAACGTGACGCCCTTCGCGCTCTTCTTCGAAAAGATCTTCGGTGTAATAGGTCGGCAGCGGCGACGCTACACCATACAAGCCGAAGAAGTTGGCGGTAATTCGATAGCCGCCCTGCGGCAGCGGCTCGATACTGTCAATATCGTTCTCGGGAAAACCGAGCCCGAGCTTGGGCCGCACCCGCAGGTTTTCCTGGCGCGAGCCGGTGTTACGGTCAAACAGGCGCAGCAGGCGCACGGCCTGAAAATAGGAGTAACGCTCGCCTTTGGCGAGCAGTAACTCTCTTACAGGAGCGGCTGTTGTCCGAGTCTCGGCGGCCATTTAAAGACAGTCCCTGAAATAGCGTCTTCGAGTTCGACGCGGGTATAGGAATTGATGCCGGCATAATCGCCGAGGAAGCGTTCCAGCATGCACCCGAACATATACATGTCGCCTATGCCGGCGAAAAAATCCTGCCGGCATTTGATGCGTATCCGTTGGCCGCGCAAGATGCTGCCGCGGCCAATTAGCCGTGTCTCAGGGGTGGCCAGCACCTCCTGGATACCCTCGATGCGACGGCGGTTGGCCAGTTCCGGTCCCTGCTCCTGCCGATCGGAAAATACATAGAGACCGAGCATCGCCTGCAAATTTTCGGCATTCGCGACCGACAGAAAATTTAATGACACATGCGAGATCAGGCGCCATAACAGGGCTTCGCCGGCCGGCGGATTCAGCGCCGGCGCGACCGGGCGAATATTCTGAAAACTCATGCGATCGGGCGAGGTGCTGGTCGGCTGGCTAATGTCGCCGAGTTTCAAGCTTTCCGGCAGCGAACGATTGGTGCAGGTGATACGGATCGAAAGCGTCTCCGGCAAAGGCACTTCCCCCGGCGGATAGTTCACTGACAAATACACTTCATTACCACGACCGACGGTAGCCGCGCGTTGTGTGGTGCGATAACTGAGCTTGGCGCCACGGCCGTCGTGTCGGAACATGCCGAACGGTTGGTAAAGCCTTTCCTTGGCGACGCCCTGCTGGTAGCCGACCACCTGATCGATGGCATAGACTTGGTAATGCTGGCGATTCCGGCCTTCCGGCACCACCCGGTATTCGGTGACGCGGTGTTCTTGACTGATAGGATCGGCCGCATGCGGAAATAGATTGATGGCCGGTACCACGTTCAGTATAAAACTGTCGGTACGAATTTCCGGGATCCAGGCAGGCATCGAGTCCAAGGTAATAAATACGCTGAAACTCGAACCCTTGCCGCGCGCCTTCCAGCGTTGCAGCCCTTCAATATCGATAAACAGAAATTTTTCCGGCTGCACAAAAAATTCCTGCACATTGTGAAAGCCGCTAAAAGCGTGGCTCGGATAAGGCAGTAATTCGCGATCGAAACCCGATGCGCGTAAGCCTTTCGGCCCCAGTTCGAAATGTTCGCCGTCACTGCTGGAGATCCGCACATTGCGTACATGATTGGTCAGCAGCAACAGCAGTTTGGCCGCTTCCGCATAGCCGCCGCTCAGAAACAGGCGAATACTGTCCGACTGCCATTGCGCCAATTCCAATCCTTGCAACTCGAAGTCCATCATCAGCACCGGCGCGGTACCCGCATAGCTGAGTACATTGACTTCGGTCAGTTGCAGCGGCTGCACGTCGAGATCATACGAAGTACGAAACAAGCACGGTGTGCCGTCCACCGGCAGAGACGCCAGTTCGGTGCCGGCCGCGATCCGTACGGTTTCAGTCAGCGGCCCCTTGGGCGCGAAATTGATCAGCGTGGAAGCCGGGACCGGGCGCAGATAATGCGGGAACAATAAATTCGCCAGCTCTTGCACGAACTCGGGAAATTCATCATCGAGTTTTTGCCGCGTCAAGCCGGTCAGAAAAGCCACGCCTTCCAGCAAGCGCTCGACATCGGGGTCGGCCGAAGAGCCAGACAACATGGGCGCGAGCGCGGGATTATTTTGTGCGAATTCGACGGCCAAGCTCTTCAGCTTGTTCAACTCATTTTCGTAATATTGATTGAACATGCTCGTATAGCCGAATTTTAGAGAGGCAAACTATTTAAGTCAGGTGATGTTCACCCGGCCATTGGCGCCCACGGTGGTTGAAATCTGCAAAGGTATGTCGCGATTGTCGACTTCCAGCGTGCCCTCCAGCGCAAATCGGATCGATAGCACATCAGTCTCTTCGCGGTTCAGTATGACTTTCGGCGATTTGATGCGCGGTTCATACTTGAGCACCATGCGACGGATTTCTTCTTCGATTTCACGCGTGGAACCTGCAGCCATCCCCCCGGCAAGGTTGGTGAAATCGGGCACGCCGAACAGCGGGTCGATTTGCACACTGCCTTGCCGGGTATTGAGCAAGCGGGCCAGATGATTCATCACCGAGTGCACGAGAATATCCACCTGGGTCTGGTTGGTGCGTTGATCACCGACCTCCCAACTGGCGATTCTTTCAAGCAGTCGACGCTCTCTCATGACCGGCCCCGCTCAAGCACCGCTTAGGACTTAGGCGCGAGCCAGGAGTCTTCAGCCTCAATACCATCCGGATCGAAGGTCCAGGTAATTTTTTCGTAGGTGAACGCCACATCTTCCATATGGCCCATTTGCTTGTTCTTCTCGGCCAGGCAGTTCGGCGTCCAGGATCGGATATTGGTCAGGATCGCGTTCGACAGCTTGACGGTGTAATACTTCTCTTCCGTGCCTTTGGGCGAAATACGGTAATACTCCAGCGTCACGTCTTTCATCTGTTCGCCGGAGGTCAGCGCCTGGAACAGCTTGGGCGACGACTTGTCGATTTCCTTGGTGATGGTCATCGGACAATGGACGCGCTTGCCGGTAGGCAGACCGGTTTGCGGGCTCTTCGGAATTTCAATAATGTGATCGACCGCTTGCACGAGAATTTTTCCTTCGTGACCTTTAACCTTGGTCGAACCTTCGATTTTTCCTTGATTTTGACCGTCAAGGAGGAGGTAGCATGGCATTGGCATAATATTTTCCTTTAAAAATCTGGTTTATATTTCGATTAAGTCGGATCGAAAACCGCGTGGCTCGATCCTCTGCTTAAATCACCGGAACCCATCGGTCCCGGTGCGTTTGCCCAGCCCTGTTTCGCACTGCGCATGTTGCACATATTGAAGGGGCTGTGTTACTACCTCGTTTCAGAAAATCCCGCCTGTGTTACAACTGAAACACGAGGCATTTCTGTCAGCTTTATACAACTATTTCTTTTCTAATTTGCCGACCAACGACAGCGTGAACGATGCGCCCATATATTTGAAATGCGGGCGTACCTTCAAGTCGACGCGATACCAGCCCGGATCGCCTTCGACGTCGGCCACCACGATTTCAGCCTGACGCAAGGGACGACGGCTACGCACCCCTTCAGCCGGGTTATCCATGTCGGCCACGTATTGGCGAATCCAGGTGTTGAGTTCGCTTTCCAGATCGCCGCGCTCTTTCCAGGTACCGATGTTTTCGCGTTGAATCACCTTGATGTAATGGGCCAAGCGGCTGACCACAAACATATAGGGCAATTGCGTGCTGAGCTTGTAATTGAGCTCGGCTTCCTTGCCTTCCTTGCTGTTGCCGAAGAACTTGGGTTTTTGCGCGGAATTGGCCGAGAAAAACGCCGCGTTATCGCTATTCTTGCGCATCGTCAGCGCCATAAAGCCCTGCTCCGCCAACTCGAATTCACGACGCTCGGAAATCAACACTTCGGTCGGAATCTTGTTCTGCAGTTCACCCATGGATTCATAGGTATACACCGGCAGATCGCTGACCGTGCCGCCCCCCTGCGGGCCGATCACGTTGGCGCACCAGCGGTAATCGGCAAAACTTTCGGTCAGGCGCGAAGCAAAGGTAAAGGCCGCATTGCCCCATAGAAACTGGCTATTGCCGCCGGAGACATCTTCTTTGTAATTGAATTTCTTGGCCGGCACGGTATCCGCGCCGTACGGCACGCGCAGCAAGAAATGCGGCAGCGTCAAACCGATATAACGCGCGTCTTCAGTTTCGCGGAAGGCATTCCATTTGACGAATTGCGGGCCTTCGAAAATCGACGCCAGGTCCTTCAAATTCGGCAATTGGTCGTAAGAATCGACGCCGAAAAATTGCGGTGCGGTCGCGGCGATAAACGGCGCGTGCCCCATGGCCGAGACGCTGGCCGCATATTGCAGCAGCTTGATATCCTGGGTGCCCGGGCCAAACTCATAATTGGCGATAATGGCGCCGAAAGGCTGGCCACCAAACTGACCATATTCGGCCGTGTACAGGTTTTTGTATAAACCTGATTTCGTGATGTCCGCCGCATCCTGGAAATCGTCCAGCAGCTTGCTCTTGCTGACGCTGAGCATCTGGATTTTGACGTTCTCGCGGAAGTTGGTGCGGTCGACCAGGAATTTAAGCGAGCGCCATGCCGACTCTACTTTTTGGAAATCGGCGTGATGCAGGATCGAATCGACTTGCGCGCAAAGCTTTTGGTCAAGGTCGGCGATCATGCTGTCGACGGTCCCCTGTGTAATACGCTCTACCGCATGCTGGGGTTCCAGTAATTGCGAAATAAAAGCCTGAATCCCTTGCTTGGTAATCGAATAGGCTTCGTCGCCCGGTTTGATACGCGCCGATTCTATCAATTGATCGAGCAATGAATTACCGGCCGCGGCATCCGCGGCTGCAGGTGCGGCTGGCTGTTTCTGTTCGTCACTCATATTCGTTCCCCGATAGGAAATTACTTGTCTTGGATGCCGAGTTCGGTCAGCAAACGCGCGCGCACACCTTCATCTTCGATTAATTCTTGTACTTTTTTGCGGAAGTCCGGGATGTTGCCCAAGGGGCCCTTCAATGCTTTGAGCGCGTCGCGCAAGGCAATCATTTGGCGCAATTCAGGGACTTTGTCGACGATGGCATCGGGTGAAAAATCATCAATGGAATCGAAGGTCATATTCACGGCCAGCATCGCGTCCGGTGCTGCTTTGGCGTCCAGTTTGTCCGGCACGGCCAAATCGAGCGAGAGTTTTTGGGCTTTCAGGACATCGTTGAAATTGTCCTTGTCGATATTGATTGGCTTCATTTCTTCGATCGGCGTTTCATCTTCGCGCAGTGTGTAATCACCGATAACCAGCAATTTTAGCGGCAACTCAACTTCGGATTTGGCATCCCCGGTGGCCGGACGGTACACAATATTGACGCGTTCTTTTGGTGCTACGGAACCATCGGATGCCATAATTTTTCTCCTGATTAATGAGAGCCCAAGCGCAGAGCTCAAACCAAGCTCAATCCGCCTGAGAGTTTCTGCAAGAAAGAATAGCAGCTTGGCGAAATCTATTGCAAATCAATTAAGCTTAGTTGCCTTAGATCAACTCGCCTGGGTCAATTCCGATCCATACTTAGGATCTGAAAATAAACCACAGGGCGACATCGTACCTAGAGTCGAACTCTAATCAGTGTTAACCATAATCAAAGAAATGAATCGCCGTGCTGTATTGCTATACAGAGTTACGGTTACCACAACATGACACTGAATATACTATGCTGCTTGATCGAAGCGCTGCAGGGCATGTTCGCGCGTATCGGCTACGTTCAGGATATTCAAAAAACCGCTGATTTCAAAGACTTCGCGTATCGGATTTTGTATACCGCATAGCACCAAAATCCCCGCAGACTGTTTGAGGCGCTTGGCCGTCACCAGCACCACGCGCAAACCGGCGCTGGAGATGTAATCGAGCTCGCCTAAATCCAGTAATAACTGGTTCACGCCCCGGCTGATGTGCTGCAGAATTTCGGCTTCGACCTGAGCCGCATTGCTGCTGTTAAGCTTGCCCTGCAGGCTGACGATGAGGACATTGCCCAGCGTTTCGTAATTGCTTGTCATCATGATTCCAAATTCATCGGCTAAGCACGCAGCGCGTGCGAAGAGCAGCTATCGCCTTTACGGTTTTACACCATTTGTTTGACGAAACGCAGGCAATTTTCATTATTGTTCCTGGTGTAAATCACCTCGTCCATCAACTTTCTCAAAAAATGGATGCCAAGTCCGCCGATTTCGCGTGACTCTAGATCTAGATCGAGTTTGGGCGCCGCCATGCACAGCGGATCAAAGGCGCGGCCGTTATCGCGCACCTCACCCTCGACCTGCTGCCTGCTTAGGGTCAGACTAACATGGATGCGGTGCGCGCCGATATCGGAATCGGTATAAGCATAATGGATCACATTCACCACCACTTCTTCCAGCACCAGCTTGAGATTAAACGCCAACTGCCCGGACACGTGATGTTGAGCGCAAAATTCGTCAACCGAATCGGTTAAGCGCGAAATCTCGGACAATTCATTGCTCAATTCTAGTATCAGTTGGGCCGAATCTGGCATTAGGCTTTCCTCATTTCTATCAGAGCATAGTATGCGCGAAAACGGCTAAATAGTGCCGTTACGCTAAACCACACTCCTGAACTGCAAGTAGGCGTCAATTTTGCCGGTGCGTGAAACGTTGCGTCACACCGAATCATCTCGTACCACGGCAAGCGGCCCTCATCCTGTCTGCATGTCATGACTGGGTGCCGTTGCTGACTTTGCGGTCGGTGTGCTCTGTAGCGGCACATCCCGCTTGATCGACTCCGGCGTTGCTCCAAACGACTGCAAGCTGTTGTCTTGCACCTCGATTTTCACAGGGTCGGTCTGTTTCCATTGCGCCTTGGGCACAAGTAGTTTCCAGGTCGAATTTTTTCCCTTACCTCGAAAAAATGCCACGACGCCCACATACTCGGCAGCGTCATTCATGGCATCACTGATACTGGCGCTGGAATCGGGCCGCAGTACGACATCCCGGGTGCTTAATACGTCGGCCTTCAGCGCGGCGAGATCATTTGTCTGCAATTGCGCATAATTCAATTTCTCGAAAGCTTGCGGGGTCTTTAATTGATAGATGCGCACCACCGTCGATAACGATTGCCCGGAACCATTTGCGTTTAAAGACGCGCGGCTGACGAGGTCCAGGTTCATTGTTTTGACCTGGGTCGTGAAGGCCCATTTGGCCGCGTCTACCGTACTGTCCTTGATACTCTGCCCCACTCCGCAACCGTTAAGCATCAATACGAACAGCGCTGCAACGCAGCATCGAAACGGCTGTTTCATCGGCGTAGTGATCCGCTCTTTCATGTGTTTCATCATCCATTTATCCTACAAAGATGTCGTTGGTTCATGTGTAGTGTGTGCAGGGGCGTTGCCGTCATGGCTTGCTGCCCAGACGCCCAGTTGTACTCGTGTCAGAGCGCCTGCCCGGTCCACCGAGCCGGATGCGCGCAGCCGCGGCAATTGGGTGGTGTAGCCGAGACAGACCTGATTCGAATTCAATACCGGCGCCGGCATCAGTTCCGGTCGCACCTGCAGTTCCAAATGGGCTTGAGCCTCATGCGCCAGGTAAAAGCGCAGCAGCGCGATCACCGCACGGTGCTTAAGCTGTCCCGGCATCAAGTCGAGTACCGATTCGCGTAGCTGCGGTGTAATTGCGATACGCACGGTATTGGCGCGATCGTAAAAACCGCGACCAAGCAAACAATTCTCGCCCAGCGGAGTCTGCTGATAGCCTTCGGTATTCACCCACACCGGAAAACACTCTTCCACGCTGATCCGCGCATCCGGCACGGCGTGTTGCAGCACCCCCGCCAGCCCCTCGGCCGTGCGTGTCTTCTGGCAGGCCAGCCCGAGCATCGCCAGCAACTGGCGGGTGCCGACGGCTTGCGCAATATCCGAATAGTCCATGCCGAGGCCGACCAGACTCAGCAGCTCGTGCGAGATGTCATTCCCTGTGATGCTCTTGAAGCCCGCCGGATAGCGGTACTTGCGCCAGATGCGGTAATCCTGCGTCACCACGCGGTGATGAAATAGATCGAGAAACCCGGCCAAGTGCTCGGCCCCGTCGCGATTCAGAGCGACCTCGTCGACAAAATAGGACGGCATCCGGGCATCCGTGCCATATAGCCCGAGAAACGTGGTCCGTACCGTTGGCGGTGCGCCTGGGTGATCCCGATCAAATTCGACCGCATCGATTTCGCGGTTCGGAAACGCAAGTCGCGCCCGCGAACGAAAACGCACCGGGTCGGTGGCGGGCGTATCTGCGCCGCCCAAAAGCGGATGCTCGGGCGCCGCCAGTTCCAGCAGTTCGCAAAACCGAAAAAAATGTATCTCCGGCGCGTTGACCAACAACGTCGGCAACAGCGGTCGGTCCGCATCAACGGTGAATACTTGTTCCGGCACATAACGCTGAGGTCGGTTCATCTTGAGTCGGTTCACGCTGGGTTCGTTCAAAACGGCGCGCCCTCCGCCTTGGTCTCGGGCCATTCGATGCGCCGGCCGCTCGGCTGGGAGACGATCACCAGCTTGGTGAACAGGTTGAGCGTCGCGTATAAGCCAAAGAAACGGTTCAACATCGCGCCGAACAATTGAACATCTCCGTCGCCGGCGAAGCGGGTACTGTCTAGCGTCACCTCGATTTCGACGCCGCGTTGCAGACCGCCTTTGAGCAGTTTTTGCAGCACGCGATGCCGTAGATCGACGATGGCTTCGATGCGGCGTTTGTTCAACTCGCCCTCGGTCCAGTCGTAGAGCGCCAGACTGCCGCGCAGAATTTCCGCGTTGAGCAAGGACAAGTAGTTCGGGGCGAGATGGGACAGCACCCGCCAATGAAAGCGGTCACCGGTCGGCGGGTACACCGGCTGGGTCGGCGCCGTCAGGTTGCGCACCGAGTCGATATGGGTGAAGCCGTCGCCCATCCGCGTCATGCCGGCTTCGCGCAAGCCCTTGCGCGGCAGCATGCCGTTGCTGCAGCTGACGGACAGCGACAACACTTCCTGTGGCAAGGCATCCTGCTGTTCCCAGACCTGGCCGCCCAGCACCAGCCAAGTATCGAAGCGCCCGGACGGGCCGCGCTGCATGCGCGTATGGAAGTAACGCTCCGGCATCTCATGGCGCAGCATGCCGCCGCGATGGCGAAACGCAGCGAACGGGGCGTATTCGAAACGCATGCCGGTACCCGGCTCGTAACCCTGAACGCTATCGACCGAATATACCTCGGCGTGGTCGCCATGCTGTTTGGGTGCGTGCACACGATATTCGGTTTCGAACTGCTTGACGGTAATCGGATCGGCTTCGAGTCGAAACAGATTGATCATCGGTGTGCAGTACAAGCGCACATTGTCGGCGGAGAAACGCAGATCGTCGGGATAGGCTTTTTCCAGCACCAGCTCGACGTCGAAGTACGGAGCCGTCTTGGGGAGCGCCTGAAGGTCGAGACCGACCAAATCCACGAACATGAATTTTTCCGGGAAAGTGAAATATTCGAGCAACAACTGGTAGCCGCCAAACGCGTTGTCGGCTTTCGGCCATAGGCGCTCGTCGGCGGCGAAACCGGCGGGTTCGAAGTGCAAGCCCGGCATGCTATAGGGGGCTCCAGGACGCTCCGAAGGAAACCCCGGCACACGCACCTGGAGCGCCAACGGCTCGGCCGTGAGCGCCGCATACAGCGCGAGCGCGACCGGCCGCTCGGCGTGCAGGTACCAGCGCAAATGCGGCACATGCAGTTGCTCGCGCTGTGCCGCCGGGTCCAGTTCCAGCCGAAAGCGCAGCACCGAGCGGCCGTCCTCGCGTGCATACCCTTGTGCTTCGGTCAGGCGCAGCGGATAGATGTCGATCGCCTGTGTGGTGCGGTAGATACAAGCCACGGTGGCGTCAGTTTGGCCCGACGAGTTAACACCCGTGGCAGATGACAGCGCCGCCGAAATCGGTTCGGACATAACCTCCAAGCCTGGAGCCAGTGTCTGGCGGCTGGTCAGCTTGCCATATGAGGGCCTCAATTCGAGAATCGACAGCGACGGGATCATCCGCAGGTAGTGCGGCCAGAGCATACTCACCAAGCCTTCGGTCAATTCGGGCAAAGCATCGTCGAGTTTGTGGCGCAAGCGCCCCATCAGAAACGCGAAACCTTCAAAGAGCCGCTCGACATGCGGATCGCGTTCACCGATGCGGTCGACATTGAGCATGCCGGCGCGATCCGGGAAGGCCTGGGCGAACTCCTTACCGGCTTCTGTCAGGTAGCGCATTTCGGCTTCGTAATAGCGCAGAATCTCGTTGTCTTGGGTCGGGTTGTTCATGCGTGGATTCTCTCGTAGCGCTTAGATGAGTGTTACCGCGCGTGCCGGGTCGATGGCGGTCAGCTCGCCCATCAAGCCGTCGATGCGCTGAAGCAAGCTCGGTTTGTCGGCATCCTTGCGGACCAGACGGGCTTTAAGCAGGCGTAACAGATGGTGCTTGGTTTCAAAGGCGAGCGACGGCTCCCAACTGGCCAGTTGGAAGCGCTGAGTGGCGCTGTCGAGCGTGGACAGCAAATGCAGCGCCGTATCGCCTCGATCAAGCTGCTCGGCCAGATGTGCCATCACCCGTTGCCGTAGAAAACGATCGCGCTCGCCGTCCTGCGCGGGCAAATGTTGCAGCCACCCGAGCGCGACATCGAGTCCTTGCTGCGCGGCCAACTCGAACGCTTGCGCCTGGGTTTCGGCCCAATCGAACTCAGTCGATGAAACGCTGACCGGAGCGACGACTTCGCCACGCTCCACGTCGCGCACCGTGGCGTAGCGCGCAATCCATTCCCGCGTGGAGTCGCTGGCAAAAGGCGAGCCGTCGGCAAACGCGAGTTGGTCGAGACCGGGCAAACGCTCGAGCATCAGGGCGCAGTCGGTGGCGGCCAGATCGCGCACTGCCGCATAGTCGCCACCCGCTTGCTCCTGGGCTGTAAAGGCAAAATACTGCAGGTCCAGCCAGAAATGATTGGCGCCTTCGGCAAACGCCGCCTCGACGCGAGCCAGCAGCTCCGGCCACTGCTTTTGCAGCAATAGACGCTTGAGCTGGGCGCGTAACTCCGTGCGTGGTGCGACCAAGTGCGTCTTGCCGCCGACCTCGTGCGGCGGCACTTCGCTCAAGGTATCCCAGCGTACACAGCGCATCAGACGGTAGGCGGCCAGATAACCCTGTGGCTGGTCTCGTAGAAACTGCGCCATCTGGCGTGCTTGCTCGAGCAGTTCGCGGTTGGACGACACGTCGATGGTCGTCGGCAAAGCGACCGGCGCAGTGATTGGTGCAGTGATTGGCGCAGCAACCTCAGGTGCTCGAAGCTGGCTGCCGTGGTCGACGGCAAGCGGCGTTTCGATGTGACCCGCCAAGCGGCGAAATAGCGCACTTAAGTCAGGCCGCGTGGACTCGGGCCACTGCGCCGTGCGTTCGGCAAGCAGTGCCAGCGCCGACAAAGTACGCTCGAAGAGCGTGCCGGACAGCCCTTGCACCCGGTCAAGCCGGTCCGCGAAGGTGTTACCCGCCAGCCATTCAAGCGCCGCCCGGCGACTCTCTGCACGCGCCGGCAACAAGTCCTCGCCAAACCGTTCATCTGCGGTGATGAAATAAGCTTTCATTGCGGGTAAACACCTAACTAATTTTTCTATCGCATTTGCGTTAACTTTCTTACTATTTATCAAATGATAAATTAACAATTTCTAGAATCCGGACGGAGCGAGATATTCGACCAGTGAAGTCCTTTATCTCACTTCGCGCCCTCGAGGTGCCAAGTCCATTAGGAGAACCACTATGTGCAATCCAACCACCTATGTGGGAGACACGCCAGTCAGCGGCAGAAGTAAAGTGCGGCGCGAAGCGTGTATCCGCAGCGACGTCCGGTTTTACCAACTCGTGAAAAATCGCCGGATATTTTCCTGGTCGCTTACCGCCGCAATGCTGATTGCATACTTTGCCTTCATTTTGACCATCGCATTCGCGCCTAACGTACTGGCCACGCCTATTTCGCCAGGACATCCAACCACTTGGGGCATCCCGGTCGGATTTGGCATGTTCATTTTCACGTTTATGTTGGTGGGTATCTACGTTTATCGGGCTAACACCGTATACGACGGCATGGTGGCCAACATCGTAAGTGGAGGGAAATGATGATTTTTCGGAAACTGTTTCTCATAGTTGCCGCAATTCAAAGCGCAACCGCCTTCGCCGTTGCACCGTCCGGTTCGGCACCCGTGATGGTGAGCTTGCATCAAGCCACGAACCCCGGTGCGATTGCGATGTTCCTGGTGTTCGTTGCCGGAACGCTATTTATTACCCGGTGGGCTGCACGGCAAAATCATGGCGTGGCCGACCATTATGCGGCGGGCGGCCGCATTACAGGTCTGCAAAATGGTTGGGCCATCGCTGGCGATTACATGTCCGCAGCTTCTTTGCTTGGCATTTCCGCTCTCGTCTTTTCGAACGGATACGATGGGCTCAT
>Ga0302220_10002035_pt1 | contig 15148 bp, 11 predicted proteins | sample II_Palsa_E1_3_FD_194572 | JGI IMG/M metagenome (GOLD analysis project Ga0302220, IMG submission 194572) | Peat permafrost microbial communities from Stordalen Mire near Abisko, Sweden - II_Palsa_E1_3 | ecosystem: Environmental > Terrestrial > Soil > Palsa > Peat permafrost | place: Sweden...
ATGAGGATGAAACCGATACCCGGCACGTTCGAAAGTATGTCGTCGAGATTCTCAATCGCCTCGGTGCTTTCACACATCAATCCAACCAGGATTTCTCCCTGCGGGGCCAGCGGCCAGACATCCGCCTTTTTGTAGTAATCGGCCACGCTCAATCCCCAATAGCGTGCTGCGGTAGCGGGGCCGTCACCACGCGCGCCTTTGGGCTCATATAGCGCCGCGCCCTTGGGCCGCGCATACCGGCAGGACGCCACGGCGTTATAGGCCTGCTCTGCCGTCGCCACATGTGGCCACACCACGCCATAGGCGCCGCGATCGAGCACCTGCTTGGCGAAGGCCTGGTTCATTTCCACCCCATTGGCGGGAATACGGGCAATCGGCGTGACGCGCGGCGCGACCGAGCCGGATTCGGCAATCTGCTTGCGGTTCAGCATGTATTGCAACGCATCGCCTAATGCGGATACGTCATAGGGGTTGTGCTCCATTTCGAAAACAATGCCGTCATACGGCGCATCGCTCATGTCGCTGGCAGTCTGCTTGTCCAGCTTTGCAAATGCCGTGTAGGCGGGCTTGCCGGATTCGAAAGCACGAATAATGCTGTTGAGGCGGGTGTCGCTCATAGTCTTTGTCTCTCGTTGTGCGTCAGCACCGAAGCTCGCTTTTAAGCCAGAGCCCGATACAGCTGTTTCGCGGTCTTGCCAAAAATCCACTCGCGGTCCTCGACGCTCAGGCATGCCAGACCGGCCTGAGCGGTCGCGAGGATTTCCGCAAGCGTGCCCGGCGACGTCGGAAAATTCGAGCCCCAAGCCATCCGCCTTGCGCCGAACGCATCAACCACACGCGGGAAGAACGTTGCGGCGCTTGCGTTTTCTTTCTTCACATCACCAAAGATACGCGGCGTGAGCTTCAGGAAGATATTTTCGAGCGGCGCCAGATCGAACAGGCTTTGCGCCGCGGCATAGGGCGGCCCGTCAGTGACCTCAGGGCGTCCCAGGTGATCGAGGATGATGGGTACCTTCGGGAAACGCCGTGCGAGCGACGTGACTTGCGGCAGTCCGATCGGGCCGGTCTGTATGCACATCGTCAGGCCTAGTTCCGTGCACAGTTCCCACGCCGGAAACGAACGGGGATCGTCAAGTTCGCTCGGATCGAACTCCTTCGTGCTACCCCCAGTGAACAAGCGCAAACCAGCCAGGCCGAACCCGACCCATTCGCGTATGCGTTGCGGCGCATCCCGCTGCAACACGTCGACGGAGCAGACTGCCGCGAGGCGTCCTGGATACTTCGCACAACTTTCTATGACATAGCGGTTGTCGAAACCGTAGGTGGTCGAGGAATGAACCACAGCCGCCTTTGCAACGCCGGCGTTGTCCATCGCCGCAATCAGCGTCTCGACGGTGGTCGGACGCTCCTTCGACCAATCCGAGCGTTTTCCGAACAGGGGGGCCGGCGGATAGCGGCTCTCATCGTCCGAAATGACGTGTGGGTGGATATCAACAAGGGATGAAGCCATGAGTATCTCGGTCCTTTTCTAGTTCCATGAAGCCGGTGTCATTTGCCACGCGCCTTGAGGCGTGCATCGAGACGAGGGTAGACGCGCCGCGCATTGCCCTCGAAGATCTTGAAACGATCTTCGTCGCTGAGCTCGGTACAAGCGTCGAGATAGCGCTTGGTGTCGTCGAAGTACTGGCCGGTCGCCGGATCCTTGCCTCGCACCGCACCCACCATTTCCGATCCAAACAGCACGTTATCGGTCGGTATAACCTTGGTCAGCAACTCGACGCCCGGCTTGTGATAGACGCAGGAGTCGAAGAAGATGTTGCTGAGCAAACCTTCGAGCGGACGATCACACATTTCGAGCGACATGCCCCGATAGCGTCCCCAGTGATAAGGAACCGCGCCGCCGCCGTGCGGAATGACAAAGCGCAGCGTCGGAAAATCCTTGAACAAGTCGGACTGCAGAACCTGCATGAACACCGAGGTATCGGCGTTCAGGTAATGCGCGCCGGTGCCATGGAAGCAGGGGTTGCACGAGGCTGCCACGTGTATCATCGCGGGCACGTCCAGATCGACCAGCGCTTCGTAGAGTGGATACCACTCGCGATCGGTCATCGGCTTGCCGGTCCAGTAGCCACCCGTCGGATCGGGGTTCAGGTTGCATCCCACGAAGCCCATCTGCTCGACGCAGCGCCGCAGCTCAGCGACAGAGTTCGCGGGAGCCACGCCCGGCGACTGCGGCAACTGGCAAACGGGCGCGAAGTTGTCCGGATAGAGTTCCGTCACGCGATACACGAGGTCGTTCGATACCTCGGCCCACTCCAGGCTCGTACGTTCATTGCCCAGATGGTGGCTCATCAATCCGGCGATCGGCGAGAACAGCGTCAAGTCGCTGCCCCGCTCGCGCTGCAGCCTGAGTTGACCATTGCCAACCCCTTCGCGAATCTCGTCGTCGGTCACATGCGCGCCCGCGCGAGACGGCGCGTTGTCCGGGTCGTTTGCGAACTCGACCTGCTTGGCGCGCCAATTGCGGAATGAACCCGGTACGGTCGTGAAATGGCCGTGGCAATCGATAATCATGTTGTCTCCTGTCGACCGGAGTCGACGCCAAAGCGTCTCACTCGGGTCTCATGCAAAGTAGTTGCTTGGTCAGCGGGCCAGAGGGTCCACAAACAGTTCGTTAATGGACATGCGACGAGGCGTGAGACCCTGCTTGAACGCGGTGGCTTCCAGCGCTTCGATCGTCTTGATATTTTCCTGAAGACCGTACGGAAGCGGATCGTGTCCGACGATCTTGCGCAGCGCGAGGTACTTCTTGTCGCTGGTGCTGGTGGCCTCCCCCGCATCAAGACGCGCCAACCATTCGTTCTTGGCCTGTGCAAAAGCATCAAAGATCGATTTCGCGACCCACGGATGCTCGGCGAGCACAGAGTCTTTCACGACGATGGTTCCATGCATCGGATACACCCCTGTACGGGCGTAGTACTCGGCCTCGAGTTCGGTCGCATTGGGCAACAGATCGGGATAGTCGGCCTCAACTTCCTTCCATTCACCCGTGGGCGCACCGGTGCGCCCAATGCCCGCGTTGGCGCCAAAGCCCGCGGACAGTTCGCCTTTGGCCATCATGTCCGCCAGCGAGCTGCCGGCGGGAGCGTGAACCACGTTCGCCGGCAACTTGAGCTGAGTGACATGCTCCTCGTCATCAACGACCCAGGTTACCTTGGAAGAGTCGAGCCCGAACTCGTCGATCAGGACTTGACGCGTCCACACACCGGTCGTAACCGAGTAGGCGCGCACCCCGACCTTCTTGCCCTCCAGGTCTTTGGGGGTTTTGATCCCCGCGTCCGGGCGCACCAGGAGGCCGCCGTGGTGAAAACGCCGCACCACAAAAATCGGCAATGCGACGAACGGCGCGCCATAGGCACGGGCGATGATGTAGGTCGTCGGCGCTAGCTCGCAAACGTCGAATTCGACATCGCGCACCATCCGGCGAAACGCGCCAATTTGCGGCTTGACTGTGATGAACTCGGCGTCCACGCCCTCGATGGGAATGGATCCATTACGGATCGCCGATGTGTTTGGGTGCTCTGCGATGGCAATCTTGAGCGCGATTTTTTGGGTCAACTTGGTCTCCCGTTTGGATAGGCTCTCGATCGACCTGACGACGCTGCAGCGCGATGCCGTGTACGGGCAAGTCGCATGGCAGTTCAGGTGATCTCGTGAACCACATGATCTTGCCGCAGAGGTTTTCCGTCCATTGAATTAAAGCGCCTTCGTCTTAACCAATCGGTAAAGGCCTGGAGGCGACCAGTCCACATCGTGATACCGTGAGCGCGATGAGAAAATCGGGTGAAGAGCGCCGTCACGCCGCGCGCCTTAACCATTTGCTCAATCCTGAAGCCACTTTTCTCAATTGCCCGCGCCGACGCACTGGAGCAACCTAGGCGCGTCAACGGAGACAACGTGATCCACCATCGAGACGGCGATCGTCTCGGACTGCCACGATGGCGGATCGCGGATAAATATAAATAGGGACGACTATGAACTTCAGGACCGCGTTATGCGCTTGCGTAGCGCTGACGAGTATTGCCCCGGCATGGGCCCAGGAAGAGGCCGTGAGCCCAGTCAACCAAACCGCGAGTACGGTTACGCTATACGGCTCGATCGATCAGGGGATACAGTACCTTAGCAACGTGGCCACGGGTAAAACGACCGGCCCCGCTTTCCAAATGGCTTCGGGGATGGCGACCTCCTACTTCGGGTTTCGCGGCATAGAGGACCTGGGCGGGGGATTGAAAACCATATGGAATCTGGAAGGCGGCTTTTCGCCAAATGTCGGTACCTCAAGCCAAGGTGGACGTATCTATGGACGGCAGGCTTATGTCGGCCTTGATGGAAACTATGGGCGCCTGACGTTCGGCCGCCAATACACCATGCGGTTTTATGCCATGACCACCATCAATCCGTTCGGGGACGGCGCGCAAGGCCTTACCACGCTGGACAACGGCGTTGCCAATCCTCGCGCTGATAATGCCGTTAGCTATCGCGGTTACATCTTGCCAGGGCTCGAAGTCGGGGTGAATTATAGTCTCGGGCGGGATGGCGTCGCCACGACCCCAGTGACCGTGGTCGCCAGTAATTGCCCGGGCGAAACGATACCCTGGCAGGAATGCAAGGAATGGTCTGCACTGCTAAAATACACCGGAAATGCCTGGGGCGTATCCAGCGCCTATGAGCGCAACAATGGCGGCACTTCGGCGACCTTCGGCGGTCTCACCTCGCCTAACCTGACGGACAGCCGGTTCGTCGTGGGCGGCTACGTCAATGTGAATCGTGCCCGGTTCGCCGTGGGCTTGATAAAACGCACCAACCTGGGCATCTCCACGCCAAGGAGCGACCTGGTTTGGGTGTCCGGCACGGTGCCCGTGTCCCCGTTCGTTTCCATCGACGGCATGCTCGCGGAACTCAAATACGAGCATTCGCCCAACAAGGCGCTGGTAGAAGTATTGCGCGGCGTCTACATTCTGTCCAAGCGCACATCGCTTTATGTGACGGTAGATCACATCCAGAACAGTGGCGCTCTCGCGCTTGCGGCGAGCACCATTGCGCCCGTCGGCGATCCCCCCCCGGGTGCTGGGCAACTCTCCGTCATAGCCGGTATCAAGCATCTGTTCTGATGCCCTTTCGAGGGCTCACGCACCGTTCGCGGCATTGCCTGCCGCGAACGGTTCAGCCTAATAGCTTCGCCGCGGCTCGCGCCGCCGACATGTCGGCCACTGCGGCGATGGGTTGCTTCTGCTTCAGGCTGCCCAGGCCGATGAACATGTCCTGCTCATAAGCGATGTCGTCGTCGGTCAGCGATAGATCCTTGGAATAGGGCCGCTGCACTTGGTTGAAATCCCAAATCGCCTGGGCCGAGGCCTGGTCGAAATTTTTCTGGGCGCGCTTGCGCGCTTCGAAAAACGCGTCATGCGCGGCCGGCGACATCAGGTAGTCGTAGAGCGCCCCATAGGCGGCCATTACCGCGACGAGTCCCTCGAGCTTGTCCGCGAGGGCGGACTGGGAGGCATACGCGGTCTGGAAGATGCATTTCGGCAGCGCCTGCCACATGTTGCCCTCGCTGATCACCACAAGCCCGTCCTTGTCGTTCAGATGCGAGATGCTCGAACAGCAGGCATCGGCCTCGCCCTTCACGACCGCCTCGTAGCATTGATCGTTGGTGCCCATGTCGGCGAAATTGACCTGCGTGGCGTCGATGCCCTTTTCTTTCATCAACTGCAGCATCAGCGTATGTAACAGGCCCAGGGTCGGGCCAACCGCAACAGTCTTGTCCTTCAGATCGGCTAGCGTCTTGATGCCACCAGGCTTTGCAAAGAGCGTCAGCGCGGACTTTTTCATACCGGCACCGACGATCTTGACCTTGGCGCCTTGCTCGATTCGCGATAGCACCATGTTGTAGCCCGATACCATGCAGACATCCGCGGCTGCGCTGGCGATGGCATTGAAGGGGCCGGTGGCGCCCGGGACCTGCACAATTAGCGCATCGACGCCGAATTGTTTGAAATAGCCCTGCTGGTCCATCAGCGCGTTCAGCGTGGCGTTCTCCAGCCCAGGGTTGCTGACGACCCTAAGCTGCGTGGCGGCGGCCCGCGCCACATGCGGTGCGGCAAGTCCGCCGGCAGCCAGGCTCAGCCCGAGAAGTCCGGTGTCACGCAAGAAGCGCCGGCGAGTAAATGTCTGGGTCATTGGCAGTCTCAGTGCGTCGGCCAAACCGGCGAGCTGTGTTGACGCACGTACTCTGGCCGACGGTAGTGGGCGCATCGTGCCAGCGAGTTGCCCCACAGTCGATTGAGTAAAATTGCCGCAGGCTTTACAAGATGGTAAAGTCAATTAGGATAGTCAATAAACGGCAAGGGTAAACGACGTGTCAGAGTTCGACTGGTACCTGCAGATCAACCTGAAGGCGCGGCACTTGCGGTTGCTGGTGACGATCGATACCTACCGCAATCTAACCCAGGTGGCCGACATCACGCATGTGACGGTGCCTGCCGTGTCGAAGTCACTGACCGAACTCGAACGCGGCCTCGGACTCACTCTGTTTTCGCGCACCGCGCACGGCTTGTTGCCCACGCCGTATGGCGATTGCCTCGTTCGCCACGCGCGAGCAATGTTGACGGTACTGAATCAGGCCCGCGACGAGTTGAAGGCGCTGAGCTCGGGAACCGAGGGCAAGGTGTACATCGGCATGTTGCCCGCTTCCGCCTCCGTGTTGCTGCCGCGGGCGTTGAACATCCTGAAGCAGCGCTCGCCGGGTACCAATGCGGTGGTAATCGAAGGTACGACGGCGCTGCTGTTGCCCGAACTTTGGCAAGGCCGGCTCGACTTGGTGGTCGGCCGCCTGCCACCGCCGGCCGATACGCACGGCAGCTTCGAGGAGAAGGAGCTTCTCGAGGAGCCGGTGGCGCTGATGACGGGCCATCACCATCCGTTGGTCCGCAAGAAGGACCTGAATTGGTTGGACCTGCGCCCCTACCCCTGGATACTACCGCCGCCCGGCTCGATACTGCGTGATCCACTGGAGCGCGTACTCGAAGCGCACGACGTGCCGCTGACCAACAACTACATCGAGACGCTCTCAATTCACGTCGCGCGCGCGCAGTTGCAAGTCTCGGATTTCATTGCCGTGATGGCCGGCACGCCCGCCGACGACACCATGCAGCCTCTATATCAGTTGCCGTTGAACCTGCCTCGATTGCTGCGCCCAGCCGGCGTGCTGTGGAATCGCAACCGCGGCCTCACGCCCAGCGCGCAACTGATGGTTTCGTGCCTGGAAGAGGCCGCCCAACGTGTGGCGACCGGCCCCAGCACCCCACCGCGCCGGGTCGCGTCTCCGGTCAAAGTGAAGCGACACCGTTAATTGCCGGGCGCGCAGCAAGGGGCCGGGGGCGCGCGCTAGCCCCCTCCCCTGCCCAAAAAGGCGATGCGCGCCGCACGGCCGGACGCCAGCCTTAACCATTTGCTCAAGCCCAAAGCCGTTTTTCTCAATTGCCCACGGCGACGCACTGGCGCAACCTACATACGTTGACGCAGACAACGTGATCCACCATCGAGACGGCGACCGTCTCCGGCTTTGCCACGATGACCGATCGCGATAACTAGAAAGAGACACGGATGACGATGAACTTCAGGACCGCAATATGCGCTTGCGCGGCGCTGATGAGTATTACCGCGACGGCTGTTGCTGGACCCGTTTCTGGTCAGTCGGTCGAACAATTCTATCGCGGTAAGGTCATCACACTGCTGGTTAGTGCCGACGCAGGCACGCCGACCGACATTATTGCGCGTCAGTTCGCGAGGTTCTTCGTAAAGTACATGCCCGGCCAGCCCAAAGCGGTGGTGATGAACGTAATCGGGGCAGGCGGAATGGTTGCGGCAGCCTCGCTCCAGTCCAGACAGCCGAGTGACGGCACCGTCATTGGCTTCTTGCAGCGCAACAACCTCTATATTCCCTTGCTTGATCCGCGGCAGAACCGATTCGACCCGCGAGCCGTAAGATGGCTGGGCAGCCTCAACTCGGTTGACTACTGCCTGGTCGCGATGACCCGTTCCGGCGTGACTACGACGGGTGATCTCTTCCGAAAGAAACTGTATATGGGGGCGACTGGTTACTCTAACGAGGATCGGACGCTGCCCGCGCTACTCAATGAATATCTCGGTACCAAGATGAGCATTGTTCCCGGCTATACAGGGCGCGGCGAGGTTTATCTGGCGATGCAGCGCGGCGAAATCGACGGCTGGGCCTCGACCACAGACGGGTTGCAGCAGGGCGAGCCGGTGCGCATGCTCGCCGAGGGCAAGATGAAGGTGCTACTGGAACTGCGATGGGACAGCTCACCGGCCTTCCCCAATGTTCCGAACCTGAGCGCCTACGTCACCAACCCGGACGTCAAGGCTTTGCTCAACTTGTTCCTGTTGCCGTTCCAGGCGGGACGACCCATTGCGGTGCCCAAGGACGTGCCTCAAGACCGTCTCGACGCGCTGCGCGCAGCGTTCTCAAAGACGATCGCAGATCCCGCGTTCATCGCAGCGATGAAAACTCAGGGCTATCCGATCGATCCCATAGACGGGAGCGCGGTGGAGCGGATTGTAGGCACGCTATACGCCACGCCCGAGGCACAGCTCGTCGACGCACGCAAGCTTATCTATAGCCCTGAATGATGCCCATTCTCCAAGAGGTCCAAAGAACATGAAACCAGAAATCATCGACATTCACCCCCATATCATTTCGACGGACGCTGCCCGCTACCCCATCGCTCCCCAGCATGGACATCGCTCGGACTGGTCTTCCACGCGTGCGGTGACATTCGAACAGATGATCGCCGAGATGGATGAAGCCGGGGTTGCCAAGGCTGCGATCGTGCATTCCTCGACGACCTATGGTCACAATAACGCGTACGTGGCTGACAGCGTGGCGAAGCAGCCGAAGCGATTCACCGGTGTCTATTCCTTCGATTTGCTGGCATCCGATGCGCTGAAGACGTTCGACTACTGGCTGTCCCATGGCATGGGCGGGATTCGGCTTTTCACCGGCGGGGCAACACATCAGGGTGACGGGAGCTGGCTGGTCAATCCGACGACCTTCCCGATCTGGGAGCGGTGTGCCGAGATCGGCATGACCATGGTGGTGCAGACAACGCCGGCCGGTTTGCCGATGGTGACAGAACTAGCCAAACGTTTCCCTACAGTACGGATCGCGCTCGATCATTGTGCAAGGCCCGTTCTTGATGGTGGGGCACCTTATGCGGCCTGTGCGGAGCTATTCGAACTGGCTGAATATCGCAACGTCTACCTGAAGATTACACCGCGGACCTTTGATCTCGTGCAAGCGGCACCCGGCGGGCCGGAAGCATTTTTTCCGCATCTCGTGCGGGTGTTCGGGGCAGATCATCTCGCCTTTGGATCGAACTACCCGGCCTCTGCGGGGCCATTGAAGAAGTTGATAGATCAGGGGCACGCCTGTTTCGCAAGCCTGAGCGAAGAAGAGCGCGCCTGGGTTTGGGGCCGTACGGCGCAAATCCTTTATCCCGCTCTTGCCAACAGTCAGTCTTGATGTCAAAGAGAGGGGCGCTCGCCTTCGCCCCTCCCTGGCTCGATGCGTGAGCCAGCTAAGCTTGGCCCCTAATCAGGACGACTCATGCATTTCCTCAACGACGCAACGTTATCGGCAGCCGGCCATGCGCTGTCGACGATTTTGCAGTTTAATCGTCTTATCTTCCTTTGGTTTGGTGTCCTGATTGGCTTGGCTATTGGGTTGCTGCCCGGGATCGGTGGACTCACCGGCTTTGCGCTACTGGTGCCGTTCACCTACACGATGGATCCCTACGCGGCCTTTGCGATGCTGCTCGGCATGGCTTCGGTCATTACGACTTCGGACGTGATCCCGGCGGTGCTATTTGGCGTACCTGGGCACGCGGCTTCGCAAGCGACCGTGCTCGATGGTCTGCCGATGACTAAACGCGGCGAAGCGGCGCGCGCGCTGAGCGCGTGCTACACGTCCTCGTTGCTTGGGGGCTTGATCGGCGCGCTCATCCTTGCAGTCTCATTGCCTTTGGTGCGGCCTTTTGTCCTTTCCATTGCCACGCCTGAAATGCTGGGGCTGACCATTTTCGGAATCTCGATGGTTTCGTCCCTATCCGGCAACTCACCGCTGAAGGGCGTCGTCGTAGCCTGTTTCGGCATCCTGGTCGGCATGATAGGCACCAATGTGGAGACTGGGCAGATGCGCTGGACAGGCAACCTCCTCTATCTGCAAGACGGTATTCCTATTGTGCCGATAATACTTGGCGTCTTCGCACTGCCCGAACTGTGTGATCTCGCTATCCGACGCACGGCGATAGCCGAAAATTTTAAGTTCAGTTCGCGCGAAGGGATGCGGCAGGGCGTCACTGACACTTTTCGGAACTGGTTCCTGGTCCTTCGTTGCGGCACGCTGGGCGCGATCCTCGGTGCGATCCCGGGGATCACCGGGGCGGTGACGGACTGGATCGCCTATGGCCATGCGCTGCAAACCTCGAAGGGCGCGAAGGAGACCTTCACCAAGGGAGATGTGCGCGGCGTGATCGCCCCGGAAGCGGCCAATAATGCGAGAGAGGGCGGCAGCCTGGTGCCCTTGTTGGCTTTTGGTGTACCCGGCGGCGCGGTGCAAGCGATTCTGCTCGGCGCGATGATGGTGCATGGGTTTATCCCAGGGCCCGACATGCTGACCAAGCATCTCGACGTGACTTATTCCATGGTTTGGTCTATCGCGCTTGCCAACATCTTCGGTGCGGGCCTGTGTTTCCTGCTCAGCGGGCAATTCGCCAAGGTCTCGACGCTGCGCCACACACTCATCCTTCCGGTCATCATGCCGATCATTTTCATCGGCGCGTTTCAAGGCTCGCAAAGCTGGGGCGACATGTTCGTTTTGCTGATTGCCGGCCTGATCGGTTGGACCATGAAGCGCCTGAAATGGGCACGTCCACCGCTGATCCTCGGTTTGGTGCTCGGCAAGCTGATGGAACGTTACATGACGATCTCCTTCACCCGCTATGGCATGCATTGGATGACGCGGCCGATCGTCGTGGTCCTTCTTTTGCTCGCGGCGTTGATCTTTTTCAAACCGCTGACCAAGCTGGTGCGCAGGGGCGGATTTGCACGGCTGAGGCCCGGCGGGGACGTCACCTTCAAGCTCGATGACCTGGCCTACGTATTCTTCATCGGCATAGCGATTTACATGCTGGTGAGCGCGCAGGGGTGGATCTTTCTGGCCAAGATAGGGCCGACGGTGGTCGCAAGCATTGTCGTCATCGCCGGCACAGCCAGTCTCGCATACAAGATCTTCGTCATTCCCGCACAGGTCGGGCTGGCCAACGCCGGCGACGGCGTCCACATGGATTCGACGATCGGCCATGACAACGTACTGCCAATCAAGTTGGTGTTGATGCGCGCCGCGAGGTTCTTTGGCTGGTTTATCGCATTTCTCGTCTGCACGGCGTTGATCGGCATCATTGCGACGGTGCCGCTGATGATCGCAGCCTTCATGCGTCTCGAGGGGCGTGAGTCCTGGCGGCTAAGCCTTATCCTCGCGCTCTGCGTGACGGCGTTCGTCTATGGGGTCTTCGACCAGATCCTTCATATCCCCTGGCCGAGCAATCTCATTGGTCATTGGGTCCCGGCGCTGGCAGGGGGCGCTTAAGCTCGTCGTGGCGCCGCTCGCTTGGGGCTTGGGGCCCGGGCAGGCGCAACGCGTTGCGCGCGTCAAGCAAGCACAAAGTTGTATTCCTGGGGCAGAAGTCCAATTGGTACGCAGCGTGCCGATGCGCGATCCTGCTTTGGCATCGTTCACTGGAAGGAGATAGAAGATGGAAAATCGACTCGAGCGCATCGACCCGCAGAAGGCTACCGACGAACAGAACAAAGTCATCGCACAACTGGGCGAAGGACGCGGGCGCATTCCCACACCGTTCAATATCTGGCTGCACAACCCGCATCTGGCCGGGGGAATGGAGATCATCGGTACCCATATCGACCACTCACCGGTACTCAGCGAGGTGGAAAGCGAGGTGGCGATCCTGTCGACGGCGGTCTTTTGGAATGCGGGTTATGTCATCGCCAACCACAGTCGGCATGCGCTGAAGGCCGGTGTACCCGAGGCGGTGGTCACAGCAATCCTCGAAAAACGTCGGCCCGAAGCCATCGGCGGGCGCCTTGGGGTGATCTGCGACGCGGTCTGTGACATTCTCGCAGGCGGCGTGATCGACGATGCGCGCTTTGCTCGCTACGAGACCGAGCTGGGCCGCGCGGTGATTGCCGAACTGCTCATCGTCGTAGGCTATTTCACCTCGGTTTCGCTCGCGATGAACTTGCACGCGCTTCAGCCCAAAGGCTGATCGTTCCCACGCGCCGGTAGCTAGGCCTGGCATTACAGGGCGCGCTGGTTGCAATGTTTTCAGGTAATGGCAGCGACTTTACCGATGCGGATTTCGGACACTTTGGGTATGCCACGCTGATTCTCACCCAGCAACGTGACAGTGCCCTCGTCAGAGCTGGAACTGAGCCACGGAATCGACCAACTGCGCGGCCTGCTGCTTGAGACTCTCGGCCGCCGCGGCGCTCTGCTCGACCAGCGCGGCATTCTCCTGCGTCGTCTGATCCATCTGGCCCACAGCTTTACCCACCTGCTCGACGCCGGCGCTTTGCTCCGCACTGGCGCTGCTGATCTCGCCCACGATGATCGTCACGCGCTGGATGGCGCCAACGATCTGGGTCATCGTCGTGCCCGCCTCGTCGACGAGCGTGGTACCGTGTTCGACACGCTCGACGCTGTCGGAGATCAGCGCCTGGATCTCCCTGGCGGCCTGTGCGCTGCGCTGAGCGAGGTTGCGGACTTCGGTCGCGACGACCGCAAAGCCCCGGCCCTGCTCACCCGCGCGGGCCGCTTCGACCGCCGCGTTGAGCGCGAGGATGTTGGTCTGGGCCGCGATGCCGTCGATGACGCCGCTGATGTCGGCAATCTTGCGCGAACTCTCGTTGATGCCCTTCATGGTCTCGACGACCTGGGCCACCACGTTTCCACCCTGCAATGCGATCGAGGACGCGCCGGTGGCCAGCTCGCTGGCTTCGCGGGCGTTGTCGGCATTCTGCCTGACGGTGGCGCTGAGCTGCTCCATGGAGGCGGCGGTTTCCTGCAACGCGCACGCCTGTTCCTCTGTTCGTTGGCTGAGGTCGGCATTGCCGAGCGCGATCTGCGCCGAGCCGGTCGCGATGGAATCGCTGCCGTTGCGCACTTGCCCGACGATGCGGGCGAGCGAGACGGTCATCTCCTTCATGGCCGCCATCAGGCTTTGCGCGTCGCCGGGCTGCACGTGCAGGTCGACGTTGAGATTGCCCGTCGCAATCTGGCGCGCCGCCTCGCGTGCGTCGTCGGGCTCACCGCCAAGCTTGCGCGTAATCGAGCGCGAAAACATGACGGCGCCGGCAATACCCGCCAGCATGGTGAGCACCATGGCACCGAAGCTCGCGAGCACCGCGCGCTTCTGCTTCTCCTTTGCCTGGGCGATGGCAGCGGTGGTCTGCTCGACGAGCTTGCTACCAGATTCGCGCAGCAGAATCGCCGGTTCCCGGTCGATGCCATCCATCGCCAGGTCCCCGGCGGCAATATCGAATCCCGAGGCCTTGAATTGCTCGATCGCCTTGCGGTACGACTGCCCCATCTGCTCGTGGAGAACGTTGAATCGCTCGATCATCGATCGGGCGTCGCCGAGCGGCAACTCGACCGCGAGCTTCTCTGTGGCGGCCTGGCAAGCCTGCTCGTATTTCTCGAAGGCGCCCCAGTACTTCTCGAGTTGCTTGGGGTTCTTGCCGCGCATCACGACATCCTTCGCGTTCTGCACCTGGTTCTTGAAAGCGACCAATGCATCGGCGACTTGGCGTGCCTGTGCACCATCCACTTCGACGAGCCGCTCGTACGTGTCCGCGGCCTCGTTCATTTGGAAAACCCCGAAAAGTCCCGCCGCGGATGCAACCAGCAACGCGACGCCCAACGCCAGGGGCAGTTGATGGACCAGTTTCATGTATCACCCTATCAAGTAAGTAGAGCCGGCGCCCGACACGCCAGCGACAACGACACGTCGTGCCGCCCAGTCAGTGGCGATATCGGTACCGTGTCTGGTGTTCCTAAATTTTCATTGGCGAGAAATTCCCGGAAATCACAATTCAATCTCGAAGCGATTGCCAGGCTCGAAGCGATGACTCGATGTTGCGGCTTGCCCAAGGGCACTGTCACGACGCTGAGATGGTCGAGTGAGATCGTGGACGACATGATCTTGCGGTGTCTGCCTTCCGTCTATTGAAATAAAGCGCCGTTCCGCTAACCAATTAGTCAATGCCTGGCGCGGGCAAGCAGCATGCTTGATATCGCAAGCGCTATGAGAAGATTTGGACGAGGTCGAGAGCGGGGGAAAAAGAAGAATCGCAAGCACAACGTTGCGTTATGGAAAGCCGAGTGAGTTGCGCCGGGATTCTCTTGCGCGACAGCTACGTCGGTTGGAAGCAAAACGAAAAACGGGTTACAAGAAAAGCTCTTGTAACCCGTTCAATTACTGGTGCCGACTGCAGGACTCGAACCCGCCACCTTCTGATTACAAATCAACTGCTCTACCTGATGAGCTAAGTCGGCACGGACCGAATTTTACTTCATTTGATCACTTTTAGGTGCGGGCGCCCGCCTTTAGGTGCATCGGGCGGTCCATCGGTGCCCGGGTGCTCGCCATCTTCACCCGTATCACCATCCTGCCCCAACACATCTTCCGACGTATCCGCCGATTCCAGCGGCATCCCTTCCTCGTCAGAACCGGCTTCCGACTCTTCCGCCGGAAACGCCATCCCTTGCCCGTTTTCGCGCGCGTAAATCGCGAGCACGTTCGCAATCGGTACTTCGATTTTATGCGGCTTTCCGGAAAAGCGAGCGCTGAATTCGATCCATTCATTGCCCATCTGCAACTGATTGGTCGCATCGAAGCTGATATTCAGAACGATTTCGCCATCGCGCACAAATTCGCGCGGCACGCGGGTTTGCGCATCGCAGCGCACCGCAATATGCGGCGTGTAACCATTG
>Ga0302220_10002040_pt1 | contig 15122 bp, 16 predicted proteins | sample II_Palsa_E1_3_FD_194572 | JGI IMG/M metagenome (GOLD analysis project Ga0302220, IMG submission 194572) | Peat permafrost microbial communities from Stordalen Mire near Abisko, Sweden - II_Palsa_E1_3 | ecosystem: Environmental > Terrestrial > Soil > Palsa > Peat permafrost | place: Sweden...
TGTGCGGCGTGATCGCGACGATGTTGTGCCTGTTTCGGTTAATGCAGGAGGGTAGGTCACGACAACGTAATGTATAAGGTGCGGTTGAATCACATCCATAAAGATAAACAATGCGGTACCGCGCGGCCTCAGGCAGAAGTCCGACGAACGGTGGCACGGCAGATATCCACGCATCGATACGGTCATCTGACAGCCCAGGGCCGCTTCGCTAGTGTTAGTAGCCGCTCGAATGTCCCAGACACGACGCGAACGAATGCCGTTTCCAGGTGGCCGCGATGGCGCGCCCCGATCGATTCATTCGCGCGTGGTTGAATACGCTGTCACGCGATTTCCAAACAGGACCCCACGACAGAATCGCAACCGGGCATTAGCCGGCTGATGAGTCAAGCCGATTGACTTAGCTTGTGGCGAAGGTACCAGCGCACACACAGAACAATGATCTCCCGATCAAAATGCTGACCTGCGAACACCCCCGCCAGAACTTTCCCCTTGCCCATCACCAGCCACCAGATTGATTGGATCGCCACCTTAGCCAATTTGCCTATTTGCCTATTTGCCTATTTGCAGCAGAACCGTGCGACAAGTGTCGCCGTCCGCCAAGCGTTAATCGGCAATCAATATGGACGGCAAAGTTCTTTCTTGTCTTGTCATACATTCGATGATCGATGTGCCGGTGATCGAGGCTGTGACCTGGACATGCGCGATGGGTAACAGTCGGGTGTGAAGCTCCGGGGACGATGTACTTCTCGAAAGAATACTCACCTCGGCGACGAGGAAGGAGTCGACACTGCCAGCCGCCGTGCGGTGTGAAGGCTAGGCAAGTTCCGCATGCACAACGTAAAGTGAACTGCAGTTTGAATTCTCGTAATGCAAGATGAGCCAAAGCTGCTGTCAGGCTCAAACCAAAAGGTGAATGGCTGGTTACGCTCCCGGTTCTTGAGCGTACGCCGTCGAAGCGCCATCGGGAAAGAGGCAGGTGCTAAACGGATAGGCCCGCGCAACTGGCGGGTCGGCAAGGAAGAGAACGTGGTAAGCCAGATTCTTCGCCTTGATTTCGGTTCATCGCAATCAAGGCAGGCAACCCGTGAGGGGCGCTGTGAGGAAGCGGGTATGAGAATGCGGAAAAAGTGAAGGGCGGCTGAGAATAGGCCGCATAGGGGTTCAAAATTTGCCCCAATCTGAAAAGATGCAGACTTTCGCGTGGTGCAATTGTCGTGGGCCTACATTCGAAATTCGACGAAGGGCAGCTTGTGAGTAGCCGGTCTGACTACGGTTCAGCGCCCTTCGCCTCAGTAATGACGCGAATCAACGATGTGACGTTTGCGAAGGGCTTGCGCTGCAATGGCAAGACCGGCGTCAACTAGACGCTAATGCTGTGTGCGAGCCGTGTGCGGGGAAAGCTCGCATGCACGGTTCTTCGGGGGCCGCGTTTCCGAGAAGAACCGTGGCTACCCTCTCATCGCGCGCTCTGCCGCGCGGGACTGGCAAAAGTCATCCTTGCCAGCGTCCAAGCCCGCATCGTCGCGCGCTTTCTGTGTCCGCACGCCTTGAAGTGGCAATGTCAAGTTGTTGATCTGTTCGCTTATAGTCCGGCCTCGACAGGCCGTCAGTAAGCCCACCATCCGGGGCCCCACATGCCCCAGTTCCACGCGGCGTTTTCATTCATCTCCGCATTCATGCGCTCCTGGTTGATGAAGTTTTGTCGAATCTGTTCGCGCTTGTAGTTGTCCCACGCATTTTCGTCGCCGATATACAGGCAGCCACACGCATACGGGTCTGCGTATAGAAAGACGACTTTCCCGTCCTTGACCTTCTGAACGACACGATTCGGCGGTAGCGTCTGCAACTGCAAACGTTGTTGATCGGTCGTCACAGGGACTATGTGGAAGCCCGCCGCCGCCAAAAGGTCATTGCGCTCGTTGGCTCGTTCGACAGGACTCGCACATCCGGCAATCAGAACGCTCGCGCTCATTGCAATCAGAACAGTGGTCCATCTGAGTTTCATCATCATCATCCTCTTCGAGTATTCCTTAATATAAAAAAAACGGTGCGAAAAATGCTCATTGAAGATCAGGCTGCAATTACGGGCTTCGACGGGTGCCGTGCACAGGCACAATTAAGCGCTTCACTACGAACGCCAGCCGCGCACACTTGGCGAAAAATGGAAAGTGGTGACCCAGGCTCTCACGCGGATCGCGCGCATTGCGGCTCCGGTGAGAGTCATCACGAATGCTCGAATAGCGAAATTTTCTTTGCCTTGATCATGGATCTGACTTTCGACATGAACGAAGCACTAGGATCTTTAGTACATGCTTCGGCGACAGTCTCTCCGACCGGCTGAGCCGTATCGATCACCATGCTGTCCGTTTCCTTGACGCCGAGCTTATCGACACCGGCAACCCAGTAAACCAGGGCAGGTCGATACTGTTCATCGACCGCGACATAGTCGGCGCAGCTCATTTTCGCCGGACTCATTTTCTTCGCCTGTGCGCTAGCTGCCTGAGCCGCGGCCAAGCAGATAACAATCACCAAGATTTTGGTAGATTTCATAAAACATCCCATGACGTGAATAGGTGCCGATGCGTCGCAACCGCTAAATTTATAGACCCGGGCAACCCGCAATGTGCATGCCATCCGGTACCTCTGCGCATCTTAAAAGCGCAGAGTTAGCCCAGTGTTAACAGCCGAAAATCGATTGGAACGGGGCTCCTGCCGCCTCGGGGTTCGCATCGACCCCGTTCCGGTTATATGGTCGGATGGCCGCTCATGAAATAGCCGCATCGAAATCGGGTGCTCGTGCCGCGTGGACCGACCTTACTTCGCCGGATCCGCCGCGCGCCCACTGAGCGGGCAGTCATCAGCTCACTCGAGCATGAATCGCCCGCGGCTGAGAGGTGCGCTCTTTCCTCGTTTGCTCCGACGCCGTTGCGATCAGCACTAACCGCCCCGTGCAACGCGCCACGGCGTCGCTAGTCCGCTGCCTCCAGAAGCACCAGCTCGATTCCTGCCCCGCACCGATCACGACCATGTCGACGTCGAGTTCGTCCGCCGCACTGGCGATTGCGCGGCCGATACTCACGTGTTGCAGCGGCAAGATAAGGGTTTGCGCCGGCGTGTCGAGCGCGGCGCGTTCGATTACGTCCTTGCAGTGCTGTTCGACTGCATGCGCATGCTGGTCGATCGCGACGAGCAGGTCGCCGCAGCCATGTTCTCCCGCAGCCAGCGCCCACCACGGCATTGAATCCACCACATGCAACAAGGTAAGCTGCGCGCCATTTTCACGCGCGCGGGCGATGCCCGCCGACAACGCTCCTGCGCTCAGATCTGGGCCAACTGCAACAAGTACGTGCTTGACCATTTCGGGTGCCTTCATCAATCAGTTGTGTGTTGCCTGCATGATCGGCCGCGAAACTTAGCGGTGAATGAGCGCGACTGGTCCTGTCGCATCCCTGGATGCGACGCACGCATGACGTCGACTATCATCGAGTCAAGGAGGGTCCACATGAATAAGCCGCCAAGGTCTCTGGCACTCGCGGTCGCGTTGACGTGCGCCGCACCAGCAGCCGACGCTCACGCACGAACTGTGAGCTATCCGTATGAAGTGATGTGCGTGGCGCCGCCCGCTATGTAGTCGATCTATGCGGATGATCACGACACGTGTGACGTATCAATACCCGGTCGCAATGGCCCGTGCGGTCAATTCATTTGCGCGTTATTGATGTAATGTAATTGCAGCGGCGACAGGCGTATGAGGAAACGACCTCAAGCCTTGCTCGAACCGCCCAGCATGACGGTCCAGCCAAGGCCGCGTACATTGTGGACAACCGAGGGACCGAACTTCCTGCGCACCGAATGAATCAGCACATCGATCGCATTGCTCTCCACTTCCTTACCCCAGCCATATAGGCGGTCTTCCAACTGAGCGCGAGAGAAGATCGTGCCGGGGCGTTCGAGAAGCGCCAGCATCAACGCGAATTCGCGCGCCGATAGCACCGACGTCACGCCGTTACAGCACAGCGTGCGCTTGTCGAGATCGAGATTCAGGGAATCGTCGCCGAGGCGCGACACCGCATAGCCCGCCTTACGCCGCAATACCGCGCGAATGCGGGCAAGCAGTTCGGGAACGTCGAAGGGTTTGAGGATGTAATCGTCGGCGCCGACGTCGAGGCCCTGCACTCGCGCCTCCAGATCGTCGCGCGCGGTCAGGATCAGCACCGGCACCTTGTTGCCGGCCGCTCGCGAGGTTTTCAGCAAATCAATCCCGCCCATGCCCGGCAAGCCGAGATCCAACAGCACGACTGTGTATTCGGCGGCCGCGATCGCCGCGCTGCCGGCGTTTCCGTCACGCACCCAATCGACGCTGTAGTCCGCGTCCTGCAACGCACGCAGCAGACTTTGTCCGATCTGCAGGTCGTCTTCAACCAGTAGAACTCGCATGATGTCGTTTCCACAGTAACGTTTGGTGTCGTTGGCCGCCGCGCGAGGAACAGAAATTGGATTTCGATTCCAAGCCGAGCCTGCCAGTGCAGCCGCTGCGCGGGCACGGGTCATTTCGCATCATAACTGACGCGTGCCTGTGGCAGGCACCGCGCACATGGCGCACGCAATCCTGAGAGCAAAACACAATAAAAAAGGCCGACCGCTCGTACGGTTGGCCAAAGGATTCTGGCTTACGCCGAAAGCCAACGATCTCAGGTTACACGCGGCGAATTAGAAGCGAGTTGCTTCGTTCACGAGTCGGAAGATGCCGACGGAAATGCGATCGACGCGACAATTCCCGACTGCCCGTCACGGCGATTATGAAGACTCGCCACGCCGCCATATTTACTCGCGATCGCATCGACGATGGACAGTCCGAGGCCGCTGCCCTCGATTTGCGTATTCGCTCGAAAGAAGCGGTTGAACACCCGGGGCAGCAGCTCCTCCGCAATCCCGGGCCCCGTGTCGGTCACGTCTATCCAGACCATGTCCTCGCGCACCTGCACGCTCAGATCGACTTTGCCGCCATCCTGGGTGTAGCGGACCGCGTTGCTGACCAGATTGCGCACCGCCATGCCGACATCGGCTTCGATCGCGTGCACGAACGCGCTGGCCATTTCGTCAGCGCCAATATCGATGCCACGCGCCATTGCGGTCGGCAATATTTCGGCTACTGCGTTGACGACCACGGCGGGCACGTCCACGCGCGTCAGCATATCCGCTTGCAATGTCGCATCGGCACGCGCAAGCCTGAGCAGTTGCGTGATCAGACCACCACTGCGTGTGATGCCGCCGCGTAGTTCGCGAAAGCGCTCCTGATTGCTGGGTGCGATATGCGGCTGCAAATTGTCCGCCTGCAGTTGAAGCGCGGTGAGCGGCGTGCGCAGTTCGTGCGCGGCGTCGGAAATAAACTTTCGTTCCGACTCGATGGAGTGTGCGAGCCGATCGATCATCAAATTGATCGAGTCGATGAAGGGACGTATTTCGATCGGCACGCCCGACGTCGACAATCGTTGAAAATGACTGACATCGATTTCCAGCACTTGCGCACCCAAACGATTCAACTTGCGCAACGAGCGGCGCACGACAAGCAGCACGGCAATCCACACCAGCGGCACGAGCACGATCATGGGCCAAAGCGTATTGACTGCACGCGCTTGCGCAAGCTCGCGCCGCACCGCTGAGCGTTGCGCGACCTGAATCACCATCGACGGTTCACGCAGCGTGTAGATGCGCCACGCGTCGCCGTCAACGGCTGTGGTCACGAACCCCGCTGGCGCGTCACGCGGCAGCGCCAGGGACGGTTCAGTCGACCGGTAAGGCGTGGCCTGATCGTCCTTCCAGATCGTAATGACAATGTCGCGTTCCGGTTGCGAGCCACGCGCGGGAATGGTGGGCAGCGAATCTGCGAAAGCACCGCGCATGCGGCCGGCGACCTGTTCAAGCCGAAGGTCGAGCAACGCGCTCATGCCCGCTTTAGACAGCTGATACGAACTGACGCCCTGCACCACGCCGACGACGCTTGCCAGCACGCAAAGCGCGAGGACAAGCTGATTTCTTAGAGACTTGAGCATAGAGACGCAGAAGAAGTGTTTCGTCCAATGGTTTATTCGTGGACGCCGGGACACTCAATGCAACGCAAGAGACGGGTGAGACGGGCTCTTTTTGTGAAGTGATTCTACACCCCGCGACCAGGCGCTTTCTGGCGTTGAAACCACGGCAAAGGCACACAACCTTTGCTGCGCGCCCACCGTTTGCAACGAGCGATAGACCTGCTCTGATTTAGCGATCGCTCAGTGCTCGCTATAGAACGACCTCATGCCGACGTCGTACAGCGAATGAATCCCGGTCCCGCTTTGCGATGCGCCGTCGGCGACACCATGATAACCGGCGGATGCGTCGCCTTACCGGTCGACGATTGCTTCGGGAACCTGAATTCCCGCGGCGTCATCCGTGTTGTAGCCGAACTGTTCGAGCGGCGCGAGTTCGGCCTGCACTTGCGCGCGTCACCGCATTACACCGCGAACGAACACGCAAGACAAACGTAACACAAAGGCAAGACAAACAGCAGCGGCTATGGCTATGGTCATGGTTTAGATCAGCGATGTCATGACATTTCCCTCCAGTCGTGTTTTCTGGTCATTCGATGAGTCGGGTGTTCTCTGCCATGGATTTCACTGTAAGGAATAAAAATTAGCGAAGAATGAGCGGCCGTCTGGACGTGAGTCAGCGAGTCGCTGATGCGGCTGCAGCCTGCATTTCATAGCGCGCGTCCTGCATCAGCCGGATTGCGCGTCCAGCATGGCCACCCATGTCGTAGTCGTTGGCACGTTGCGCGGCGCGCATTCGTTCGATGGCTTGCTGCGCGTTGAAGTCGGCGGCTTCGATGTTCGGATGACGGCTCATGAAATAGCCGTCGTCGGCGACCGCGCAGCCCGAGATCAGGGAAAGCGCGACGGCGGTTGCGGCAATCATTGTCAATTGTCTTTGCTTCATGATGCATGCTCCATTGAGGTGATGGATGTCCGGCGTTCGGGTATGTCGCCTGCCCGTGGCGATTGATTCAGCACGTGGATCGGACGCATCTATCAGCGCCAGTAGCCGTATCGGTATCCATATCCGTAGTGCCGATACCAACCGCGTGGGTGTCCGTAGTAGCCAACGACGATGGGCGGCGCATACATGGGCGGCGGCGGCGCGTAGTACACCGGTGGAGGCGGTGGTGCATAGACCGGAACGGGCGCGATGGGCACCGCGGCCACCATTGGCGCCATCGGCACCCCAATGCCGAATCCGACGAATACATGAGCCTCGGCGGCGCTCACGAGGCCGACGCTTAGTGCGACGGCAAGTGCCGCCTGGCGAATTGCTTTCATTTTGTTCTCCTTGACCTCCGGCGCAGCGCATTGACTGCCTCGGTTGACTTACATTCTGGTTATCGAAAATGAGGAAAGAATGAGCGCCTCCTGACGTATCAAACGGACGATTGATCACAACGCGATGCATTTTCGGAGCGCCGGGAAAGCCGCTCATTTCCAGCTAATTTGTGGTGCCTACGATCCATTCGTCGATGCACAGGTTCAAGTTGGAACCGCTAGTCAGACGCGAAAAACGCATTTGGCACGCATCGGACTGAAGCGATGACGCGGACCGCCGGCCCGACATGCATCGCGCCACTCAAGGAGCACATCATGTTTGCCGCATTTTTGGAAAAGTTGGGGTCGTTGTTCGCGCCTTCTCACTACGACAAACACGGACCGTATCTCGCGTCATCGTCCGATCTCGTGGATCTCGAACGTCGCATGCTTCATCTCGACAGCGGCGACTATCCGTTCAGTCTCCATTCGAGCGTCATACCGCGCGACAACGAACTCTGAACGATTGACGGACAAGGAGAACAGATATGCGCCACTATCAATGCGACAGCCCTGAAGCCGCGGCACGCATCGTCGCGGCATGCTTATTGTCGGACGGACACGTAAGCATGGACGAGATCGAAGCGCTCAATCGCCACGGCATCGAACGGCGATTGTCGTTGCACCCGCGTCAGTTCATGGCCGTCGTGCAGACACTGTGCGAAGACCTGACTTGCGCCACCTATCTGAATTGGGGCGATGCGTGCAGGCTCGATCCCGTCGTCGTCGCGCAACTCGCGGCCGACGTGCAGGATTGGGAAATTCGGCGTGACATCATCTGTCTATGCAAGGAAGCCATTCACGCGGATAGGCATATCTCCGAGGGAGAAGCCGGGTTTCTTCGCCTGTTGGGCGCTGCGTGGGAATTGCCCGAGCACATGGATCGGGTGCGTCCACGCGAGGTGATCAGACTCGCGCGCGTATTGCGAGTGAAATGACTGAAGGCCCAGCAGTATCGTATGCACATGCTTCGTGCGATCCACGACCTTTTGTCGATCGCGCAAATCTTTGAACATCTTCCCCCGTTGCCAGGCATCTGCCATCACGGAGTCTTATCGCACGCGAGCATGAAGCCATATCCTGGTTGTTGTATGACAGCGGGGCATATCGACAATCGGTATCGTTAAGACATCTTCCCGGAGGGTCGCCGGATAGAGGCAGAGGCGGCTCGCCACAGGACGGGGCGCCGATCGGTCGGCTGGCATCTCGCCGCTGTTCTCTCGCGATAACGGAGGACGGACAAGCTTAATCTATATCAGTAACGATTACTTATACAAACCGGCAGTAGAGCTACCCGGCGGCTGACGGATGGTTGTCTTTTTTCGCCTGTATCTGTCCTTTCCGAATCATATTCATGTATATGATCGTCAAACGGCAGATGAAAAACTTGCAAAATAGAGCCATCTTCAACTTTCCAGTTCTACTAGTTGGTAACGTACCATATCCTCATCATATCGCCTGTGTACGAGTCAACCGCTTTACCGCGACAGAACCCCCTGCCCCTGCACCGCCGCGCTGAAGCACCTGGGTGATGGTGGCCGCATCATCATGATCGGATCGGCGGTAGGCGAGCGTGCCATTGCACCTGGACTGGTGCCCTACGCAGCCACGAAGGCTGCCATCAGAATGTTCACTCAGGCCCTGTCCAGAGAGGTAGGGGCCCGGGGCATTACAGTCAACAATGTGCAGCCCGGTCCGATCGATACAGACTTGAATCCCGCCTCAGGCGATTGGGCGGTGCCGCAGAAAGCCGCGACGGCGCTCGACCGCTACGGACGCGTTGAGGAGATCGCCGCAATGGTAGCGTTTATTGCCGGCCCGGAATCCTCGTACGTTACCGGAGCGAATCTTACTGTGGATGGCGGAATGAATGCCTGAGTCTACGCACATACCAGGCCTACGGATCTGAAGAAAGCGGCGTCCGCTAGGACGCGGCGGAGAGTCGATGAACAATGGAGTCGGCTCTCCACTAATGACTTAGCACACAGCCACCAAACTGCGCCGATGCAGTTCGCTGAGGCCGCCCACGTCCGGTTCGCTTTCGCACACTGCCGCAAATCAGTTAAGGCGGTCGAGCTACCGTCAGGCCGCAACGAAGTACCTGAACTGACGTACTCCCGGCGAGGTCCTTTTCCCTGTCATGCCCATCAGGCATGGACGCGTTCGCTGCCGACCGCGAGGCCATCCGCTTCAACAACGCCGACGCCGCCCTCCTCCGGCCCCCCAGACACAATTCGTCTGCTCGAGATCAACGACTGATCGCATCTGTGCAAGGCCGAAGCGGGCGTTGCCAATCGCATGAGGTGATACCCGGCCAGGAACGGCGGGGTGAACATCGGGTCCGGGCCGTCGACGATCAATCTTCCTCCTCATTTTCCTGCAGCATCGCTCGCGGTCAATTGCAACGTCGACAAGAACAAGTAGTGCTTTCGGCGATAGACGGTCTTGCCAATCAGGCCCGTACCAACCAGCTTAGGGCTGACGCATGCCTGACTGATGGGGAACAATTGAATTGCGACTGGCCATGGTGATCTAGCGTCGAAATTCGTCCAGAATAGAATCCATTCCCACCAGGACCGAAAGGTTCGGCAACCGGTCCGGCAAGCATTTGCAAATCCGGCTACGCTGTGTGCGGCTGTTGCCCTCTTGTCGAACCGGCGACGCAACAAGTGACGCAACAATTGATCATCATCAGGAAAGCAATGAAACAACCGATCAGAATCGATTTCGTCTCCGACGTAGCGTGCCCGTGGTGTGCTGTCGGCCTATCCTCGCTGCAACTTGCACTGTCACGACTTGGCGATGCCGTCGACGCCGAATTAGTGATGCATCCCTTCGAACTGAATCCGCAGATGGGCGAGGAAGGTGAAGACCTTGTCGAACACATCAGCAAGAAATACGGACGCACTCCGCATCAGGTAGCCCAGGCGCAGGCCGACCTGCGGCAGCGCGGCTTGGATGTTGGTTTCACCTTCGGTCCGCGTGCACGCATCTATAACACCTTCGATGCACACCGCCTGATCCATTGGGCCGGTATCGAAGGCAAACAGGTAGAGCTTAAACAGGCGCTACTACAGGCATATCATGGCGAGGGCAAGGCCACGAGCAGCCATGAGGTTCTGGTCGAAGCGGCGGAATCTGCGGGACTTGACGGAGTTGAGGCGCGCTCTGTTCTGCAAGGAGGCGACTATGCCAACGAGGTTCGTGCAGAAGAAGAGGAATACCAGGCAATGGGCATCCATTCAGTGCCATCGGTCATCTTTAACAACCGCTACCTGTTGACCGGTGCACAACCCGTCGAAGCGTTCGAGAAAGCCATTCAACAGCTTCTGGCCGAAGCGTAATGTGACTTCGGCATCGCCATGGCGCTTCGTCGTTGATTTGACATCGTGCTTCTCGTCATAGCGGATGCACGAGGTTGATATCCCCTCCCCTTAGACAACTCCCCCGATGCGCATCGGGGCCTCTGGATGCTCAACGAGAGCAGGTAAATGGCGATCGCTCAGGCGTAAGGCGTGCCTGCCATTGCGGCATTCAGGCCGATGGTTCCTTTATCAACAATAGCGAGAAAGGCGGCTTTCGCTTCCTCTGTATCTCGCCTCTGTCGAAAAATCCCGTGAGCCTGGATGAGGCCCGCGGTCCATGTCGCCAACAGCAAGTCGGCCGCCAGATGGGCATCGGGATCACCAGGTTCTCGCCCTACGCATTCGCATAGCGCGACCCTGATGACTTGCGCGAGTTCGTCACGTATCGCCCTGGCCCGAGCCTTGAGGGTTTCGCTGCGTTCGATCGTCTCTATGAAGCCCTGGCTCGCAACAGTAAATTCGATGAAAGGGCTTTGTTCTGCTATCAGCCGATGAGCGAGCAGACGCAACGTCTCGATCGGAGCGACGCGGGGATCGCGCTGCCGCAAAGCCTCTCGCAGGATCTCGCGTCCCTCTTCGTCGCGATCAAAAAACATGTCCTCCTTGCGGGGAAAGTGATTGAACACCGTCATCCGCCCGACGTCGGCGGCTTCTGCGATCTCGTCCACCGTCACCTGATCGAACCCTCGCTCGAGGAAGAGGCGCGTGGCGGCATTGGAGATGCCTTCCCGCGTGGCGAGGCGCTTACGGGACCGGCGGTCGGATGGCGTTGACATGGTGCTCCTGATAGAACAGTATACATATACTGAGTACACATTGGGATGCAGTATATGTCAAAACACGTTGATGTTGTAGTGGTGGGCGCCGGGCCGGTCGGGCTCCTTACCGCCATCGAGCTGACTCTGGGCGGTGTGCGCGTCCTCGTGCTGGAGCGTCTGGCCGTCGCGAGCATGGCCATGAAGGCGATGTCGATCGGCCCTCTTGCAAGCGAAGCGTTGCAGCGCCGCGGCATGGCTGCGGCCATCGTCGCCGAAGAGGCGCGGAGCCTGGCGACGATGCAGAAGTTTGCAGAGCAGACCGGAGCGGACCTGCGTGGTCGAGCGTCCAGGTTCAGTGGCCATTTCGCTGGCCTGCTGATCCGGAAGGACGCGCAGAAAGAGCCGGAACGGCGTGCACGCGCAGTCGATCAGCATGGCCTCGAAAGCATGCTGGCCGACCGAGCGCGCGCTCTTGGAATCGAGGTGCGCCGCGAGTGTGACGTCACTCGCTTCGTGCACCAGGTGGATGGTATCGACGTGGAGTGGGTGTCTCCGACAGGCGAAGGCCGTATCCGATGCGCCTACCTCGTGGGTTGCGACGGTGGGCGCAGCCTCATCCGCAAGATGGCCTGCTTCGACTTCCCCGGCACGGCGCCTACTTCGACGTTCTACCAAGTCATCGCCGAGATCGACCATCCCGAACGCCTGTTGCCCATTGGTTGGCGTCGCACATCGGGCGGCGTGTTCTCCTATGGGCCTGTCCCCGGTCGATTGTTCATGCTGGACTTCACCGGTCCGCCCGAAGATCGGCAGGCTCCGGTCACACGTGAAGAGGCCGAAGCCGTGCTACGCCGCATCAGTGGCACGGACGTGCGTGTGAACGCGCTGACAAGCGGCAGCCGATGGGCGGACAACACGCGGCTTGTCGATACCTACCGCAAAGGCCGCGTGCTGCTTGCCGGTGATGCGGCGCATGTCCATTCGCCGTTCGGTGGTCAGGGCCTGAGCCTCGGGCTCGTGGACGCTGCAAACCTCGGCTGGAAGCTCGCCGCGGTCGTTCGAGGTGAGATGCCCGAAAGCCTGCTCGACACCTACACGGCTGAGCGGCGACCCGTGGCCGAAGCCGTTCTGGCGAACACCCTTGCCCAGGCCGCCATCCTGCGGCCCGATCCACAATCGGGTGCGATGCGCGATCTCGTGGCGAACCTCATGCAACTCGATGACGTCAATCAGTTCATCAGCGAAATAATGCGCGGCCTTTCCACCCGTTACGATCTCGGGCCCGAGCTCGGCGACGTTGGACGGTTGAGCGGCGACACGCCGGTCAGCCACGGCAATGCCGACGTCTCGCTCTACGAGGTCATGCAGGACGGCACAGGCGTTCTTCTCGACGCCTCGTCCGACGGGAACGCGTCCAAACTCGTTGAAGCCACTGCGCAGAGGATACGTTGCGTCGCCGTCGACACAGGGCCTTCGATGCTGATCCGTCCCGATGCCTGCATCGCCTGGGTCGGTGAGGAGAACGGCACAGACGGATTGGAGAAAGCGCTCCGTCGCTGGTTCAATTAATTCGCGGCTATCAATCTCGCCGGTAAGGCTGGGCCGGAACGTGATTGCGCTTGATTATGAGTTGACGCATTTACAGTTGCAACGTCGACAGTTTCAATACGCACTACTGCTTGGTTTCCGTTGCGCCGGCGCCCGGCTTCACGCTGCCATCGGGCTGCGGAACTTCAATTGGTTTGACTTCGACGGGGGCGGTGCCATTTTCTTTCAACCCGAGCTTATCGGCAGTCTTCGGTGACACGTCAACAATTCGACCCTTGACGTAGGGGCCACGATCTCTGATATCGACCACCGCGTTATTGCCGTTTTCCAGATTCGTGACCCGGGCCTTGGTGCCAAGCGGCAGAGTCTTGCTCGCGGCGACATTCGACTGCGGATTCATGGGCGTACCGTCGGCCATCTTTTTTGAGTAAAACTCGTGACCGTAGTAAGAGGCCTTGCCTTTGCGCGGCTTGCCGGAGCGGTCAAGACTGGCGTGCCCCGCTGCCTTCGAGTTCGCCAGCGTGGCATCGGTGGATGCCGCCTTTTGCGCCGGAAGCGCCGTGCTCACGCAGCACCACAAAACGAGGAGCAGAAGCGTTCGAAACCTGCGTTGCGTTTTCAGGCGCACACGTTCGGCTCCGGTGAGAAGGCGCGGTAGCCAATTCTCCGTGGTATGAAGATCATCTTCCATGTACCACTCCTCCTCAGCCTGTCAAAAGCCGTGGGCACCTGATTCAGCGACAGTACACCTGAGTGACGGGTGTATGCGGGGTCGTAAAAAGACTCTCACGCCAGACTGGAATGTCTGTACGGTACCGAACCCAGTTCAATCATCTAGCCCCGGCAGTTATCGCCCTTACGCTGACACCTCTTCCTCGCGATAGAACGGATAGTCCGTATAACCCACGTTCGTACCGCCAAAGAACGTGGGACGGTCATACGAATTCAGAGGCAATTGGAGGCGCAGGCGCTCAGGCAAATCCGGGTTGGCGATGAAGTCGCGGCCAAATGCAACCAGGTCAGCGTCGCCCGCCTGCAAGATCGCTTCGGCCGTGTGGCCCTTGAAGCCACCAGCCGCAATAATCGTTCCCTTGTAGTGCTTGCGAATCAGTTGCGCGGCAACGGGGTTCTGATCCTTGCTGTCGTCATCGACATTGCCGAGCACACGCGGCTCGATCAGGTGCAGGTAAGCCAGATTCAGTTTCGCCAGCGCTTGTGCCACGTAAGCGAAAAGACCCTCCGGATTGCTGTCGGACATATCGCCCCAGGTGCCGCTCGGGCCAAGGCGCACTGCCACGCGTTCGCTGCCCCAGACCGAGATGACCGCTTGAGTCGCTTCGATCAGGAAGCGGGCACGGTTTTCGAACGAGCCGCCGTAGATGTCGGTGCGCTTGTTGCTGCCGTCCTGCAGGAATTGATCGAACAGGTAGCCATTGGCGGCGTGCAATTCAACGCCGTCGAAGCCGGCCTGCTTGCCGCGAATGGCGGCTGTACGGAAGCTCTCGACCAGATCGGCGATCTCGGAGATGGTCAGCGCGCGGCTCGGTGTGTTCGGGACCCAGCCCGCTTCGGTGTAGGCGACGCCGCCATGCGGCACGGCGGAAGGTGCCACCGGCTGGGCGCCATCCGGCTGCAGCTGGCTGTTGGACTGGCGGCCCGCGTGATACAGCTGCAGGAAGATGCGGCCACCTTTGGCGTGCACTGCTTCCGTCACCTGCTTCCAGCCGGCAATCTGGCTGTCTTCGTACAGGCCGGGAGCACCCAGATAGCCGTTGCCGTTGGGCGCAGCGATGGTGGCTTCACCGATCAGGAAGCCGCCTTCTGAAGCGCGTTGTGCGTAGTACTCGGCCATCAAGGGGCCCGGTTTGTCGCCCTCTTCGGCGCGCATGCGGGTGAGCGGCGCCAGCACGACGCGATGGGAAAATTCAAAAGGACCTACTTTGACGCTTGAATGAAGTTTGGACATGATTTCCTCGAGATTCAGTGGCTGGTGAATTTCCATCAACAGCGGGTTTTTCGACCTTGAGGAGAGTGTATGGACCGAACGAGAAAAGACA
>Ga0302220_10002041_pt1 | contig 15119 bp, 13 predicted proteins | sample II_Palsa_E1_3_FD_194572 | JGI IMG/M metagenome (GOLD analysis project Ga0302220, IMG submission 194572) | Peat permafrost microbial communities from Stordalen Mire near Abisko, Sweden - II_Palsa_E1_3 | ecosystem: Environmental > Terrestrial > Soil > Palsa > Peat permafrost | place: Sweden...
AACGACTCGCCGTAGGAAAATCGCCTGACAGCAAAGCAATGGAGACCGCCGAGCCTCCGAGCACGCGGCTCAGTGACGGCTCCTGCATTGAAGTGCGCACTAAATTCACCGCTACATCAATCAGCGAAAGGGCCTCGTCGGTGTAACCTTGCACCCACAAGATCCGTGCGAGCGCACTCTTGGCTACAGCAAGCGTATTCACGCGAAAGCCAACGGAATTACCCTGTTTTTGTTCACTTTCGTTGATGCGCTCTAGCCCCCGCTCCATTAACGCTCGCGCCTTGGTATGTTCGCCGAGCCACGACAACGACACGCCGACCATCTGATTTGCAAGTATCCCCTGAAACTCTTCACCGCGCTCGTCAGCGAGCGTCTGTAACAGTGTCGCGTACTTCAGCGATGCCCGGATACGACCACCAAACAGCATCGCGTTGAAGAGACCCCAAAGCGCGCGAGTCTGGAATTCACCGTCGCGCTCCTCGGTAGCCAAGGACAGGACTTGCAGCGACAACTGAGTCGCTTCGCTTACCGGTCCGCGCGTGTAAAGCAGCGCTGCGGCGAGCGCTGCACGTAACCGCAGTTCACACGGGGCGTCTACCGATCCCGCAGGAAGCTTTTCGAGCGCAGCGACCGCCCTTCCGGCGCGCGCGCAGCATTCCTCGATCAACGACCAAGCCAGCAATGCCTCGACCAAAACGCCTGTGAGTTTGACGCCGAGAAGCTTATCGCCCTCAACGGAGAACGCCCAATCCAGCGCGCTACGCGCATCGTCGAGTGCATCCCTTAAGTATTCCGAGGTTTCCCGAGTCCCAAGGTCGCTCGCCAGCATCTCGCGGCCGAAACGTTTTTGCAGCCAGCGTGCGTGAGCCGCGGCGACTCCCTGCGCTTCTCCCTCATCGTCCAGCTTTGCGCGCGCGTAGGCCCGGGTCGATTCCGGCAGCCGATAGCGGATCAGCACTCCTTCGAACTCCAGCGCGAGCCACGACTTCTCAGCCAACTCCCCAACACTCGTGATGACCGCCATAGGCGTGGTGGCGTCATCCACGGCAACCGCGCATGCATCATCAATCAGAAATGAGCCAGCGAACTGACTCAGCCGTCGAAACACCGTTCGAGCCACTGGATCAAGTAACGCATAGCTCCAGTCGAACGTGGCGCGAAGGGTCTGGTGCCTGGGCAACGCTGTCCTGAGGCCCCCTGCCAATACCTTCAGTCGATCGTTAAGCCTACTGTGAAGGCCATCAATGCCCAGCGTTGCCGCGCGCGCAGCAGCCAATTCGATGGCAAGCGGGATGCCGTCCAATCGACGGCATACTTCTCCAACTAGCGAAACGCTCTTGACGTCGTCCGCGATGTGCGGCTGCAACATCCGTGCACGGTGCAAAAAAAGCCGCACAGCCGAGCGGGCCAGGACGTCTTGGCACTGAGCATCCTTCTCCGGCACATCGAGCGGCTGCACCCGATATACCGATTCGACAGCCAGCCGCAGCGGTTCGCGACTCGTTGTCAATACGCGCAGCGCGGCACTGCGGCTCGTCAGGAAATCTGTGATGTGGGCCACCACGTCGATAATGTGCTCGGCGTTGTCTAGGATGAGTAGACATTGCTTATTGACTAGCGCCGCGGAAATCCGATGAGCGCTCACGGCGCCTCCTGCAAATACCAAGCCGCAGGCGTCGGCAACGGCAACAAGCGCCGCGGAAGCGTCCGCATGGGACGCAAGACTTGCATAATAGACGCCGTCGGAAAAACGACGCGCAATGTGCCGGGCCACAGCAGTCGCCAGACTCGTCTTGCCGATTCCCCCCGCCCCTACCAGTGTCACAGCACGAGCCTTTTGCAACAGTTCGTCAATCTCCCGGATCGCAGGTTCGCGGCCGAACAATTCTTCCGGGTGCTGTTGCACGACTTCACTCATACATGGCGACACAGCCTCGCCAATAGCCTTCGTTTGCGGCTCCGACTCCTCCGGGCACCCCGCCAACTGATAGCCGCGCCCGGTTAGCGTCACGATCAGATGCCTGTCTTCGCCAAGCACCTTGCGCAGAGCCGAGAGATGGACCTGCAGGTTGTTTTCCTCAACGATCGTGTCAGGCCACACATGTTTTATCAACTCGTCCTTCGTTACCAGCCGGCCACGCGAGGCCGCGAGCAACATCAGGATGTCGAATGCCCGCGTCCCGATCTTCACGCGTTCGGCGCCACAGTTCAGCGTATGCCTTGCCGGATCGACTTCAAAACGGCCAACCTGAATCATTGCAAACTCCCTGTTTAGCCATGACACGTTCATCGTCGAGCGTCGTCCGGCTTGGTGCCCCATTCAAGGCCTGCACATCAAAAGTAACGCGGCTGGTTAAGATCCTAATTGCATTGGTCCGGCGGCGCAGTCGCGAAGCGATTCGAGCGAATTGATCGCCAAGTCAGTGCGGCCCTGGTCGCGCCAGACGGTTGCAAGGCTTACTGCAGCCCGCCGGCTGAACAGGTAAGCCGCTTGAATCGCGGCCTCATCCTGTGCGATCGAGAAGAAGCAAGCAGCGTCAGCGATGCGGTTGGCACGCACTAGCAGCTCCCCTTTTAATCGCAACAGCTCCGCGGCGTACCAACGCTCACCGCTCTCCTCGGCCCGCGCCAACGCTTCCCGGACAATAGCCATAGCCTCGTTGTGACGACCCGCCGCCATCATTGAACGCACCCATTGCCCGGTCAGGCACACAAACGCGGAAAAGTTTCCGCAATCCCGCGGTAGGCCGAAGATTGTTGCTGCGGGCGAGCTGTCGCCTGCATTGCCGGCCTCGGCTAGACGCAGGCATTCTTCATAAACCCTTGCGCACGAAAGCCAAGAGGAGAGTTCGAACCGTGATGAAACGTCGACCAGAGTCGATAGCGCCCGATGCGCGGCTTCAAATTCATTCGACAAAATTGCTATAGGAAGCAACGACTCTGCCAGTACATAACAAGTACTGATGGAATTTTCGTGTTGCAGCGCCATTTGCAGCGCACTCGAGGCGATTCGTAGCGCTTTGTCCACGTCGCCCTGCAACCAGCTCACCCGCGCGAGCACCGCCAGCGATCCGAGGCGCCACTCACTCCTGAGACCGACTATATTCCAGCGCAGATGCTCACTAGCGTCAGCCGCCAGTGTTTGCTCGAGACAATCACGAGCCTCTTGCTGACGGCCGGCGTAATGAAGGGCAATCCCCCTCATGCGGGCACCGATCAGACTCAGCGGTCCGTTCGGCCCTTCGCCACAGAGCTTGCGGAATCGGTCTGCGCAATCCAGCAGTTCGTGTATTTCGCCTCTGTAGTGGTGAATGATCCAAAGCCCCCATAGGGCACGAAGTTCGAATTCGCGATTGCCAGTTCTGACAGCGAGCGCAAGGACCTTCTGCCACGCAGCGACGGCGCTTTCCCTCGGTCCGTCAGTATAGACAAGACTCGCACCCAAAGCGGCGCCCAATTGCAGCCTTTCCTGAAGAATTTCGCCGAGATTGTGCTTGCCTGAATCGAGAACGTGTAAGGCGTCACTGGCAAACTTTCGGCATTCATCGACTAGCGAAAGTTCAAACAGATATGGAACGGCAACAACAGCAAGTCTGACCGCCAGCCCGGCGTCCCCGGACGCGGACAAAGCCCAGGCAAACGCAGCGCGCAATGCCCCCAGCTCACGCTGAAATTCGCGCAACCACTCCGTTATAGGGCTGTCAGACCAATAGCCCCTTGTCCGGTCGAAGCGTATGCAGAGATAAGTGGCGTGCGCCTTGATCGCTCCCGGACGATCGCCAGCATGATCGAGCATGACCGAGGCGCGTCTAAACAACGCACTACGGAATCGGTAGCGAGGAGTCGGAGCGCTCACGTCACGCACGGTTAGCGAACGCGCTAATAGATCGGCGAGCACCTGTGCGGCGCGGGAACTGTCCAGGCCTGCCGCCGCCAGCACATGGCAAGCACCCTCTACCGAGAATCCTTCCTCAAACACCGCCAGCCACGGAAGCGCCAACCTTGCCGAATCGTCGAGGGCATCCACGTTCATGTCAAACAGCTTGGCGAGCCCATCGTGCAACGACTTGGATGACGCATGTCCCGCTTTCGCTGTCAGGCTATCATCGCGGTCCGCCACCAGACAGTCCGCACGCCCTGACGCGCCTACGAGCGCGGCAGCAAGTTCAATGGCTAGCGGGATACCCCCGAGATCGCGACAAAGCGTGGCAAGCTCTTTGAGATCGTGATCTACCGTTGCAAATCGCGCACCGGCAGCTCGAATCGCCGCAACAAGCAGCCGTACGGCCGCTGAGTCAAGGATCTCACCATTTGAGGCAGATATCGGGGGTACGTCGAGCGCTGCGAGATGTAACACAGTCTCGTGCGGAGTCTTGAGAGGCTTTCGCGCGGTAGCGAGCACCCGAATGTCTTCACTTGCATCCAGTAGCGCTTCGGCGAGCTCGGCCGCGGTCAGCGGTGACCCGTCGACTCCATCCAAGACGACCAACATCTCCCTTCCAGCAAACTCGATCTTCAGTTGAGCCAATACACCGCGCTCTGCAGAAAGTCTTCCGCATAGAGCTATCCCGACTGCGTCCAGCATCGCTTGTGGCTTGCTGAGAGTTTCGAGCGATACCCAATACACCCCGTCCGCGAAAACTGATGCTTGGGCAAGTTCAATCGCAAGCCTAGTTTTGCCAATGCCATCAACACCAATTACCGTCACACATTGACCAGATAACATGGCGCGGCGGAGCGCCTCCATCTCGCGCACCCGACCGATCAAGGGCATATGATGCACGGGAATTTTTCCCCTCGGTGGGCGATTTCCGCTCAGGTCGCTTACGGAATGTCTGTCACGTCGTGTACCAAACGACTCGGAAATCCTGCCCGCGGCTCTCTGGCGCGGATGGTGAGACAACGCTACGGCATCGAACCGGCCATCACATGCCTGCAGCACACTACTCCGTTTAGAGAGGTCCAAGGACCGGTGGCTCTCATCGTCTCTTTCGACTTCAAACGCTTCGGCCAAGACATCATTGCTTTTTCCGCAGGTGCTTCGATCTCGGACGAAAAGATCGAGAAGCTCAGCTTCGTTAAGTCCCAGCGTGCCGGAGTGGTAATCCAGAATCGCGCTGCGTGGTGTTCGCTTCGCATCTGTGAGGTCTTTAGGCATGATTCTCTCCGTCGGTTATGGGGCAGGGAAATCACAGGGCGCCCGCGCTCGATCCACTTGCCAGACAGGCGTGTGCACGACGACAAAGTTCGCACACGGCACTGTCGGAACTTTGGGTATTAAAAGCGGTGAACAAGGCATCATCGTATCGGCGTCTAGAAGCCGTGCGAGTGCTTTTCCGATTTCTGAATCGCGACGCCCGAGACGATGTCCATGTGGTTAGCCCAGAACGCGTCCAGCCCAATCAATAAGCTCGCGCGCTATATGCGAGCGCCGAGGTACGAGACGTTGCGTCGCACCTGTCCGACGCATTTGTGCTTATTCCCCCGTAAGGATGTCCCGGCACATTCTTTGTTCTTTCATGGGTTTAAATGTACGTCAGGGTTACTTCGGTTACAAACCTACGAGAGGACGCCTTTACCGAACAATGGTTTCGGCCAATCATACGTTTGTTTGGACAGACTGGATGCTCGCGACGTTATTGACCGGCGCAGACGCGGGCAATGGGCCCATATCGTACCTCGGCGGTCTAATCCATCGCCATACATCAGTATTATTTACGCTGGGCGTTGGGCAAGTTACGCTACAAGTAAAGGGATGCTTGTGCACGCGAGACCGATCGTTTCCATGGTTGACGACAACGAGGCTGTTCGTATCGCTACCGCGATCCTGATTCGCTCTTTGGGGCGGCAGGCGCAGTTGTTCGCCTCCGCAGAGGAGTTTCTAAATTACGGACAGATCAAAGAGACGGCGTGTCTAGTCTCAGACGTACAGATGCCAAACATGTCCGGAATGGAGATGCACGTTCGCCTTCTCGAACTGGGGTAGCGCTGCCGACCATCTTCGTCACGGCATTCCCGACGGTCGCTCTGCGGGCAAAGAGCGAGAAAAACGGCGTGTTGGCCGTCCCCGAGAAGCCGGTTGACGCCGCGGATTTCGAGCGCTGCTTAAATCTCGCACTGGCAGGACCGACAAGTCCTTGATAAGCCGGTCGAAGGCTTGTCAGGGTTCTTTAACGATCCTACGGACGAACACCAAGTGCTTCGCCCTTGCGGACCAGATCTGGGACCGAGCGTGAATCTAACTTTTTCATCATCTGCCCGCGATGAATCTTTACGGTGATTTCACTGAGCCCCATGGCTGAGGCAATCTGCTTGTTCATCAGACCCGCCACGACGAATCCCATTACTTCACGCTCACGCGGCGTCAGCGAATCGTAGGCAATGCGCAACGCAGCAATTGATGCTTCAGCGGCCAGTCGCTCGCCATCGCGGCGCAGAGCATATGTGACCGCTTCAAGCATGTCCTGATCACGAACCGGCTTCGAAAAGAAATCGAATGCACCCGCCTTCATCGCCCTGACCGACATTTCGATATCACCGTGTCCTGTAATGAAAAGGATCGGTATTCGTAAGTCCGCTCTTGTCGCATCTTCCTGAAACGTCAGCCCGCTTTCGCCGCGCAACCTCACATCAAGGATCAGGCAACTCGGCGCATCGTATTTCGGAAAGGCTAGAAACTCCTTCGACGACGCAAACGTCTCGACACGCAAACCTGTAGAGCGAAATAAGTTACCAAGCGCAGAGCGAAACGACTCGTCATCGTCGACGACATAGACGATGGACAATATGTCTTCCTCGTGGTGGTTACCCGAATCCGACTGCGAGCCCTGAACCATTCCTACCCCTTATTGTGTTGGGCAGGTCCGGGACGAAATCGGGTTGGTGATCTCGATCCCACCCCAGTAAGCCCCAAACGATCATGCTCAAAGATACTTTCTAACGACCAAGTATAGTCGGTTTCGAATTGCGCATCGTGCATACCTCGTTCAGGCCGGGAAATCTGTCGCTCCCGACAGATTTCCGGCCGTCAAGAGAACTTTGGAACGACTGCAACTACAAGCCATCACTTGAAGAAAGCTGAGCTGAAACAAAAACTGTCGATGAATCGCGACTTGCAATCAGCATGACGGAAGTGCCGAACTTCGCAAGATGAGAAATTGCTATAGGGCTGGCGGCAAGCGTAGGAACGCCACGCATTGCGAACGAAAGTCTCACAGGAAGATGGATCAAGACTTCACGGGTGCGGCGGCCGAAGCAGCACCGCCTATTTGTGCCGCCTATTTGCGCAACAGCGACTAACGTCGCGCATACAGTTCGATTGCCAGCGGGTCCTTGTTGCTGTCGTGGCCCGGAACTCCAGAGGCGCTGTCGAGCCGCACAGCTTCAGAATGCTATGGCTTCCCCAATGCAAGACTAAGCCAATACTCCATGGCAACAGCATCGACAGGTTTGCCAAGAATTGCCAGCACACCATTCGTCTGGACTTTCGCCTGAACCGCGATGGCCGGAAATGCCGTGATATAAATAGTTGGCGGAGCGTACCCCCGTTTCAGCAGTTGATCGTGCATTTCTATCCCGGATATGCCCGGCATACGTACGTCGGAAATGAGAAGTGAGACTTCAACAATGGCTGGAGACTGCAAAAACTCCTCTGCTGAAGCGAACAGGCTGGTCCGCCAACCCAACGAGCGCACCAAATTAGACATAGCCAGACGCACAGATTCTTCGTCTTCCACGATAGACACAATCTGAGTGACATGCACGCAAGGGCCTCGGCATTCGGAAGTTACGTAGAAACCCGCATTCGTTCATAATAGATGCCTAACCAATGCAGGATACGTAACATACTGCCGCGTGCAAATCATACAGATGTATGAGCTTTTCAAGCGAGTAACAAAACTTGGGAGACTGTCCAACCTGCGCAGTTTTTCCAGGGGCTTCACCCGCCTGCGCCGGCCGTGTACGCTGGCGCACAGGTGGTCGTACTCACACATCCTCTGCCTGTCGATGCCGCTCACTTCAAACATGGCGGTGGCTGTTTCATAGACCGCTTAGGGACTCGGCTCCTGAACCGGGTTTTAGCCATCGCAATCGCCACAGGGTGCAGCATGATTTTCAAGGGCGGCGCATGTCCGGACATCAGGAAGTCGAGCCCACGGGTTATGCCCGAAGGCAGGTGTGCCAGGCGCTTCATGATTTCTTCTCCGCACGCGCGCTACTGCGTCTGCTGGCGCGTTGCTCGGCCCTCTCGCGCGCTTCCTTGACCCGGTAGGACTCGCCCTTGATGGCAATGACTTCGGCGCGATGTACCAGCCGGTCAACGAGCGAGACGACGCAGGCGGCGTTCGGAAACACCTCGTGCCATTCGGAGAACGGTCTGTTGGTTGTGACCACAGTACTTGCCGAGCCGTACCTGCGGCTGACCAGTTCGAACAGCAGATCGGCGTGGCGGTTTGAGTACGAGAGGTAGCCGACCTCGTCAATGACCAGGACGTCAGGGGATGCATAGCGGCGCAGGCGCCGGCGCAGCGCCGAATCGCTGTCCAGTGCGGCCAGTTCGCCAAGCATCTGACCGGCGGTCGTGAACAGCGCGGTGTGACCGAGCACGAGCGCCTGATAGGCGAGATTGAGCGCGAGGGTCGACTTGCCGACACCATTCGGGCCGATCAGCACGACGTTGGCGGTATCCCTGACGAACCCGAGCGACATCAGATCTTCAACGGCAAGCCGGTCGCAGCGCGTGGGCCAGCTCCAGTCGAAGTCGCACAGCGGCTTGAAGTTACCCAGGCGTGCATCACGGATACGTCGCTCCAGTGATCGGCGGGCGCGCTCGTCCTCTTCCCACTGCAACAGCGGCGCGACCCACTGTTCGGCGGCCACATCGGACCAATGCGCGAGCAGTCCGTACAGACGCAGGGCGTTCGCGCGCCCCTGAAGGTTCTCAGGCGTGTTCATCGGCGTCTCCCGCAAGCTGGTCGTAGATCTCGAGCCGGTGTGGTGTCACCAGCGTGTCCTTGTTGCGCACGTGTTCGGGCAGGATGAGGGTGACTGGCGGCGGGGCCTGCCGTGCCTCGCGCCGGCGCTCAAGCGCCAGACGTACCGGATTGGGATGAGGCGCCGCGTCGCTGGCAAGGGTTTCCTCAATCGCGGCCTGCAGTTCGGCGGGGCCATAGCGGTCGAGCAGTCGCAGCAGGTGCGTGGTGATATTGCCCAGGTTGCCGCCACGCGCAGCGGCGTGCAACATCAGGGTCCGGCTGGCCGGCGCAGCCCGGACCAGATGATCAAGACCACGATGGTGACGGGCTTCGCGCTTCCTTGCGACGAGCGCATCGATGTGCGTGGCAATCTCGATCTGCGCGCCGCGATCGTAACTGCGTTCATGGGTGGCGAGCAGATCGGCGCCGTCGAGAATGCGTACGCGCCGGGGATCAGCGCATACCGTGAGCGTGCGTCGCACATGGGTATACGGGATCGTATAGTCGTTCAGGTCGAAGCGCACGTAGGGCGTCTTGCCGACCTTCACGGCCAGGAGCAGCTCACACGGGTACGGATTCTCCGGCACGCGAGCAGGCTGGGCTATTCGCGCCCGAAGGCCTCGTGCACGGTGATCGTGGGTTCCTCGCGGCAGGGCCGCTCGGCAGCGGGCCCCGCGCACCAGATTGCCGCCTGGGCATTGAGATCGTCGAGGTCCGTGAATCTGCGCGCGGCAAAGAAGCTCTCGCGTACAAAGCGGTTTGCCCGTTCAACTCGCCCCTTCTCATGATTATGGGCTCGAGCCCATAATCACGAGAACGGCAGCGTGGAATCCTCGCATCGATATCTGAAGGAAGCGGTCGACCAGGCCCTGATGCTGCGCGGCCATCGCGACTTCGCGGACCGGGTGGCCTACGATGAATTCATCCGTGAGGTGGTGATGCGCCGAAACCGGCGCAACGCTGCGGCGTTTCGCATTGAGCGCGCACAGTTGCAGGATTTACCTGAACGCCGTACCACTGACTTCGTCGAGGAAGAGGCGCTCGTGACCCGTTGCAGCACGTTCACCGTGCGCGGCATCCTGTACAGCGCGCCGTCGCGCCTGATCGGCCATCGCCTCAAGGTGCGTCTCTACGGTGATCGGCTCGAATGCTATCTGTCGGGCGCACTGGTGCACAGCACGCCGCGAGGCTCCCGTGCCGCCGATAACCGCCACGCGCTTGATTACCGCCACTTCATCGACTCGCTCAGGCGCAAGCCACAGGCATTCAAGGGGCTCGCGTTTCGTGATGCCCTGTTTCCTCGCGAAGCCTATCGCCGGACCTGGGAGCAGTTGGAGGGGCAGCTGTCGCAACGTCAGGCCTGCAAGAGCATGGTGGGCCTGCTCGAACTCGCGGGACACCACGGCGTTGAAGCGGTACTGGCCGAACGGCTTGAAGCGTTGCTCGCAGCCGGTGACCTGCCCGATCTGAAGCAGTTGCGCGATGAATTCGCGCCACGTCAGGCATTGTGCCCTGAGGTGGTGGTCGAAATCCCCCCGGTAGCGATCTATGACGAGTTGCTCGACCAGGTGGCAGCATGAACGCTCCCGCCCATGACAACGGCCGTCTGGCCCTGATGCTCAACGAGCTACGTTTGCCGACCATCGGCAGGTTGTGGCCCGAGTTCGCGGAACGATCTGACAAGGAAGGCTGGCAGGCCTCCCGGCTACTCGGCGCATTGCTCGAGCACGAACTGGCCGAGCGAGCCAAACGACGCATCGAGCGCCACCGAACCGAGTCACATCTGGACCCGACCAAGACACTTGCGACCTTCGACTTCGGCATGGTGCCGATGGTCTCGAAGGCGCATGTCACTGCGCTGGCAACCGGAGAATCCTGGCTGGAGAAAGGCGCCACGATTCTCCTGTTCGGGCCGCCCGGACACGAGACATAATGCACACCTCCGTATGTTATTGAAGATCAATGGATAATTGATCGGGATCCGCTGACTGCGGACCGCTCTCAGCCTGCCGCGCCAGATAAGCATCGACATCCGACTGGCGGATGATCCAGGGTGCACCGGGACATGCCTGTGACGCGGACAACCTTCCCACTCGAAGAAGGCGGATGACGGTCGGTCCACTAACGCCCACGAGAGCTGAGACTTCGGCGACGGTCAATTCGCCGCGCTCCTGCCGCTCGCCCTCGCGATACGTTGCGATGTGGTGATGATTACGCAACGTGCAGACTCTCGCGGTCGTCCACGTGTGTCCTCTCGCCGTACGTTTGCCCAAACGGTTAATGACCGCTGCGATGGCCTGATCCGGCAGCGTTCTTGCCAATGCTCGAACGATGTCTATGGTTTCGACATCAGTAGTCCAACGATGCTCACCTGTGTGGCTCTTCTCGAATACGATCTCGGTATGATCGCCACCTTGCCAATGCAAGCCAGAATTGCCACATGCAGTGCTGATCGAACGACTCGCCGCGGTAGTTGTTCAATCCGACGACGACGATTCGCTCGCCGCAGCGAGGGTGAAACGGATATTGAATGACCGCATCATCGTAATGACGATGGGCAGTATGTTGCGGGTTCGCCTGGTGCCGGCAAGAGTCATCTGGGAAGCGCAATCGGACACGCCCTGATCGATGCCGGCTATCGTGTGTTGTTCACCCGGACCGGCGAAATTGTGCAGAAGCTCCAGGTTGCGCGTCAGAGTTTGCAACTGCCGTCCGCACTCGCCAAACTCGATCGGTTCGACCTGATCATCCTGGACGATCTGTCGTATGTGAGGAAGGATCAGGCCGAAACCAGTGTGCTGTTCGAACTGATTGCCGAGAGGTATGAGCGCAAAAGTCTTTCAATAACGGCCAATCAGCCGTTCTCTGGCTGGAATGATGTGTTCCCCGACCCCGGCATGACGGTCGCAGCCATCGACCGGCTCGTCCATCACTCGAGATCTTCGAGCTGAACGTCGAAAGCTATCGCCGTCGTAAGGCCAGCGACAAACAGAGCGCGCGCCGGCGACAATTACCCGACGACAATTACGATGGAGGCGCGACAACTATGAATTAGCCAGCGACAACTACACCCGTCGACCGGCCAAGACAGTTGTCGCTGACCGGCCGTGCTGCTTGACGCCGTCTAATTGGCACCGGCTAGGGGCGTCTTAACACGGTCGATTCGAGCCTTGACAACAGGAATGACACTTCATGGATGCGATGCTGCCGCCCGGGCGTCCTAGAATCCCGACGAGGAATTTTTTCGTGGCCGATCACTGCCTCATGCAAACGCCATTCACGGCTCGAATCTCGCAAGGTCGCGATCAGCAGCGCCCGCCCCGTTGCTGACTTCCGACGAGAAGGAAGCGGCCGATCGCCTGCGGGATCGTGGGACGCGCCGATAGCCCGCTTGGTAAAGGATTCCGAGAGCTGCGCCGTCGTGTCCTCGACTGAGTGGACATACTTACCCTTTACACCCTGTTACACTTCGTTAGCACAATGTAAGGTCAACGGAGAGATTGTGCAAGGCAGACTTGAAGCTGCAGGCGCAGCGGCGTTGATCGCGGATGCGGCGGCGGCGGGATCCTGCTACTGCGGGCCGGTATCGAGCTCACCGCGGATAACTGTGGGCAAAGAGGCGTGGGTGAACCCGTCGATCCTTTAATGCGATCTACACAATGTCGCAAACTGGCTAACCCGCTCGCTTGGTATCGGGCGAACAAGGATGACCTTGCCGCCAAGATCAACAAGGACCTTGGCCTACCACGCATGTCGGTTACCCCCAATGGGGCGAAGGACTACGTCTGGCCAGTGACGGCCGGAGAATTCGGCCTGGTTAACACGTACAGCGTGCAAGGTGTGCGCGTCAGCGATGTCGGCACCGTTCAGGTCAACAAGTACCTCGCACGCCAGCGCGACTACCTATTAAAGGAAGTGTGCAACTACGCAAACCCTATGCGTAGATGGCTGGCTGGCGGGCTCGTCGGCACTTATGTATATCAGGATGAGGACAACGCGCCGATGGGCGTCATCGAGGTCAGCGAGTCGGACTGCGCGGGTAACTGACCCACCATGATCCTCGAAGCCCGGCTAGCGAGTCTACGCGCTGGTTTCGCATCCACCGGCTCGCATTGCTCAATCGCAGTTTTGAGATGCGCAAGCAGATCGACGAGGCGTTCGCGCGTGCCGATCTGCCGTTGGATGTTCGTGTCGAAGCGGCGAGTACCGATTCGCTGATGCTTCTCGCGGAATCGGGTTCGTTCGCGACGATCGCCAGCACCTTGTTGTGCACAAGCAGGAAGGGCTGGCCGTTCGGAGGATCGCGCATGAGGATCTGAGCCGGATCGCAGCATTGCGCTGGCGGCGCGGCCGTTCGTTTTCGCCGGCAGCGGAAGGATTCATAGCTGCACTTCAGAAGCAGATCACCGGACACTTCGGCAAGCGGACATCCCGGTGAAATGACGATGTAACGAAGGCGAACACGTCAGCACGTTACAAAGATCTCTGTTTCGTTCCAGTCTGTGGTGATCTCAACACGAATCGTGACCTACATTTCGAACTCCGGCAGACGTGCCCGCCCAGATTTTGGGAAGCACACGCTGAAAGCCCAAGGTTTTTAACGCCCCCAAACTGATTAGCTGGACTTTAGACATTCAGCGCCCCATTGAGGGACGCTGAACAGGGTTTCGAATACGAAATGAATACGCAAAAACGCTTGACATGAGCGTGCAATCGTGAGGCCGCCGCGCTGCTTGCGCGAGGTGTTAGCGCAAGCAGCGCGGCGGCCAATGAGGATCGTTTTCGATTCCTCACCGGTTGCTCATGTCCCTGTCCGAACGCATACGCTTTTACCTGCACGAATGGATCAACGTCCTGCTCACGGCCGTGCCGCTTCGCTCCCACGCATGCTTCATCGAGCTGCTGTGCGGCTGCATGATCTCGCCCGAGGGCTGGGTCACGAGAGCCATCACGGCCAGCGGCGGCTCCCGTCACTGGACAACGTACTACAAGCTCCTGCAACGCGGCAACCTGCGCACGGTGCGGCTTGCCCGCGCACTGCTGCGGCTGGTAATCACGGTGTTGCCCAACGATGTGCTGACCCTGGTGCTCGACGACACGCTGAACATGCGATGTTCGAAGAAGGCGCCGGGTGTGGCATGGCGGCACGAACACAGCGGCAAGACCAACCGGCCGAAGTACGTCTGGGCCCAATGCATCGTCACGCTGGGCGTGAGCGTGCTGGGCAATGGCGGCGTCGGCTGGGTCCTGCCGATCCTCTCGCGTCTGGTTCCTCAAACCGGCAATCGCAACAAGCTCAAGATTGCGCTCGCGCTCGTGCGTGCGCTCTCTGGCGTGACCGACCGTCCCATCCGGGTGCTGTTCGACTCGTGGTTCATGCGGGCCCGATTGGTGCTGCCGCTGCTGAGCCGGAACATGCACGTCATCGGCCAGGCGCGTATCGACACGGCGCTGTTCCTGCCGCCCGCGATACCCGATTGCCCCCGGCGCGGCAGACCGCGCATCTACGGCGATCGCCTGCGTGCGCAGGACATCGAAGCATTGCCCGCGACGGAATTGACGATGCGGCTCTACGGAAAGGAGCAACGCGTGCGGCTGCGCTCGACGCTGGCGCTCGCGCGTTTCCTCAAGGGCACCCCGGTTCGCGCCGTGTGGTGCCAGTTCTACGACGACAAGCGGCAGTGCTGGGCACGAGCGCGCCTGATGCTCGCCACCGAAACGGATCTGGGTGCCGAGACGCTCACTCAGCTCTATGCCCGCCGCTGGGGGATAGAGCCGCTGTTCCACAATCTCAAGCGATGGTGGGGACTCAACAACCTCTGGCAGCAAACGCGCACCGTGCTCGAGCTGTGGATGCAGATCCGCTCGTGCGCCTGGACGCTCACGCAATTGCTCAGTCTGGCGATTGCCGACGCGTTTCCGATGGACGTGATTGCGCCTTGGCGTATCGGCCAACCCGTCACCGCTGGGCTTGTCGCCCAATGGCTGCGCCGCGAATTTACGGGACTTGCCGATTGCCTTCAGGGACATGGCAAGTCCGAGAAATTCCGCTGGTTGCGTGCGCGTTGCGCCCCTTGCAGAACAGGGTGATGTCGCTTCGGTGGCTTCGCCCGGACGTTTCATCGCAGTTCCAGTCTCGTTCGT
>Ga0302220_10002046_pt1 | contig 15084 bp, 6 predicted proteins | sample II_Palsa_E1_3_FD_194572 | JGI IMG/M metagenome (GOLD analysis project Ga0302220, IMG submission 194572) | Peat permafrost microbial communities from Stordalen Mire near Abisko, Sweden - II_Palsa_E1_3 | ecosystem: Environmental > Terrestrial > Soil > Palsa > Peat permafrost | place: Sweden...
GGTCAAGATGGAAATCGATTCGAAGCCCGAAGAGATGGACCGGCTCGATCGTCGGTTGATCCAGTTGAAGATCGAGCGCGAAGCGGTCAAGAAGGAAAAGGATGAGGCATCGCAGAAGCGCTTGCAATTGATCGAGGAGGAAATCGTGCGGCTGGGTCGCGAGTATTCCGACCTCGAGGAAATCTGGATGGCGGAGAAGGCGGCCGTGCAGGGCAGCGCGACGCTGAAGGAAGAGATCGAGAAAGTGCGTGCGGACATCGTGCGTTTGCAGCGTGAAGGCAAGCTCGAGAAGGTTGCCGAATTGCAGTACGGCAAGCTGCCTGGACTCGAAACGCAACTGAAGCAGGTCACGCAGTCCGAGACCGCGGAGCAAAGCAATCCGACGCGGCCGCGCTTGTTGCGCACGCAAGTGGGCGCCGAGGAAATTGCGGAAGTGGTGTCGCGTTCGACCGGCATTCCCGTGTCGCGGATGATGCAGGGCGAGCGCGAGAAGCTGTTGCAGATCGAAGGCAAGTTGCACGACCGTGTGGTGGGTCAGGATGAGGCGATTGGCGCGGTGGCCGATGCGATTCGCCGTTCGCGTGCGGGGCTGTCGGATCCGAATCGTCCGTATGGTTCGTTCCTGTTTCTCGGGCCGACGGGTGTCGGCAAGACTGAGTTGTGCAAGGCGCTTGCCTCGTTCCTGTTCGATTCAGAGGATCACATGATCCGTATCGACATGAGTGAGTTCATGGAGAAGCACAGCGTCGCGCGGTTGATTGGGGCGCCGCCGGGTTATGTCGGTTATGAGGAAGGCGGTTACCTGACCGAGCTCGTGCGTCGCAAGCCGTATAGCGTGATCCTGCTCGATGAAATCGAGAAGGCGCATCCGGACGTGTTCAATGTGCTGCTGCAAGTGCTCGACGACGGCCGCATGACCGACGGGCAAGGGCGCACCGTGGACTTCAAGAACACGGTGATCGTGATGACATCGAATCTTGGATCGCACGTGATCCAGTCGATGGTCGGCGAGCCGCACGAAGCGGTGAAGGAAGCGGTCTGGGAGGAGGTCAAGCTGCACTTCCGGCCGGAATTCCTGAATCGTATCGACGATGTGGTGGTGTTCCATTCGCTCGACCGCGAGAACATCCAGATGATCGCGAAGATCCAGTTGCAACGGCTGCATGAACGGCTCGCGAAGCTGGAGATGCAACTGGATGTGTCGGAAGCCGCGCTGGAACACATCGGCAAGGTGGGTTACGACCCGGTGTTTGGCGCACGGCCGTTGAAGCGCGCGATCCAGCAGCAGATCGAGAACCCGGTCGCGAAGCTGATCCTGGCGGGCAAGTTCGGACCGAAGGACGTGATCCCCGTGGACATGCGGGATGGCGAGTTGGTGTTCGATCGCGTCGTGCATTAAGACGCTTCGTCAAAGCTCGTCCTACAAACAAAAAAGGGGCAACGGATTACGCCGTTGCCCCTTTTTACTACTTGTCAAAAGGCCCGAATCCCGGACCAAAACCGCTTAGGCCTTCGGTTCTTCGCTCTTGCCGAACAAGCCTGCCAGACCGCCGAGGCCGCCAAGCGAACCCAGCAAGCTACTCACATCCAGCTGGCCGTTCGCCGGCACCTGGCCGTCCGGCGTCGCGTGGTTCACGAGATGCGGTAACACAGAAGCCAAAATGCCGGAGACCTGGTCGCCGGACAAGCCAGCTTTCTGCGCCATCTGGCCGACCGCGTCTGAACCGAGCACGTTGGTCACGGTGTCCGAGCTGATGGGCTTGTTTTCGCCGTTGCCGACCCACGACGAGACAATGTCGCCCGCGCCATTTTCATGGAAACGCTGGATCAAGCCGTTCAGGCCGCCGGGCTGGTTGTTGACGAACTCCATCGCAATGGCGACCAGGCCGGACTGCGCGCCGCCACCTTGAGACGAATTGCCAAAAGAAGAGGCGAGAGTATCGAGTAGGCTCATGGCTGTCTCACTTGAAAACGATGCTGGTTAGATGCCGTCCGGCGTCATGCTTGTTCGCGTGTGCCGGACGGAAAACATGCCGTCTCGTAAGACGGCCGGTGTGTTGCTGCTGCAAGGCGACCTGGGCGGCTTGAATTCGAGCTGCGCGTTGATGGCTATTCCACGCGGCCGTTCCACACTCGGGATCCAGCGCCGAAGTGCGTCGCCGTCCTCAGGTTGCTGCCGCGTCGCTCGCGGCTTTCTTTTTCTTGGATTTCTTCGACGCCTTGGCGCCGCTCGCGCCCGAGGCTGCGTCGGCCGTCGCTGATGTCGCTGTCGTTGCTGTGCTCGAACTAGCCCCAGCACTGGCCTTGGCCTTTTTACCCTTCTTGCCCTTGGTGGCAGAAGCCGCGTCTGCTGTTGTTGCGGGAGTTGTTGCCGGCGTCACTGCGGGCGTCGTGGCCGTGGTGGCGGCGGGTGACGTGGCGGCGGTTGCGGCCGTGGACGACTTCACCGTTGATTTGGCGGGCGCTGCGGCTCCTGCGCTGGTGGCGGCCGGCGTCTTGCTGGCCTTTGTCCCGGTCGGCGGCGCGGATGAACCGCCAACCGTCAGCCCGGCCTGCTCCAGGTTCGTCACGGATTTCGTGCCGAGTCCTTTCACGCGGCTCGCGAGGTCGTCGGCGTCCTTGAACGGGCCATTCTTCGTCCGCTCGTCGATGATCGCCTTCGACTTCACCGGCCCAAGCCCCTTTACCGCTTCAAGCGAGGTTTGGTCCGCCGTATTCACGTCGACGGCCGCGAACGCGGCGCCTATGGACAAGGCAAGGGCCAGACAAAGCATCAACAGCTTTTTAAGCATGACAAGTGCTCCAGGTTGAAAAATAAAAACAAGAATCGATGCCGGCCTTACTGGACGCCTGGCCAGAAAGTCCAACAAGCATAGGACAAAATGCGGGTCAGGATAATGGCAGCGACCTCCGTCCGGTGTGGGCGGGATTATTTTTTACAACATCACCGGCTATTATTTTGCCGGTTGTAGCCAATCCCCTGTCCGGTTTCGAATCCGTTTAGCGATTATCACCAGACTCATGGCGGATGAGGGCGGGTCGGTTCAGATTTAACGTTTTCCGGATATAAGCTTGTCGAAATAGAGGCTTTGCCAGGTTTGATCCTTATTAACCTTTTGTCTTGATTTTCGCAAATGCGCCGCGTACTTCGAATTTCACGGAATCGACCACTACGCCTTGTCGGTCGACCAGTTCGAGCGTGTGATGTCCCGGCCACGGCAACCATGCCATTCGTGACATGCTAGTAGACGGGCCGGCCAATTTTCCGTCCAGCCGCCACACGCTGCCCGCCGGCGCGCTTTGGGCGCTCTCGAACCAGACCCGCTGGCGCGCGGCGGGAATATCGGGATCGAGCGCGAAAATAGTGCCGTCGGTGGGTGACGCAATCCGGGCCGTGCCGTTGCGCACGGCTGCGCCTTGCGCATTCGCCGACAACGCGATCCGCGACATTTGCGTGCCGCTCAGGAACCAGTCGTCGCGTGCCGGCTCGATATCGTTTTGATAAACAATCTTCGTGCGCACCACGCCCGGCGGCGCGACCGGCGGCCGGCTTGGGGTGCGCCGGTGAAGGTAGTTCACCAAGGCGGCCCACACGGGCGCCGCGCCTGTGACGCCGGAGACATCCCACATCGGCGCGCCGTCCGCGTTGCCCACCCACACGCCAACCGTATAGCGCGACGTGTAGCCGAGCGCCCAGTTATCGCGCATGTCCTTGCTCGTGCCGGTTTTCACGGCGCTGAAAAAGCGCGTGGCGAGGACGCTGTCGAAGCCGAAGGTACGTGTGCGCGCGTTGTTATCGGCGAGGATGTTCGTCACGATAAAACTGGCTTGCGGGCTGAAAACGCGCGTGCCCGGTGTGGTCGGTGCATGCGCCAGCACGTCCGACATTGGCCCGGTCAGACCGCCGTTTGCGAGCGTCCGATACGCGTTCGTGAGGGTCGCGAGCGTCACGTCGGCGCTGCCGAGCGCGAGACTGAAGCCGTAGTAATCGCCGGCTTGCGTGAGCGGCAGGCCGAGCGACACCAGCGTTTTCGCGAACCGGTGCGGCGTAACCATCACCAGTGTGCGTACGGCCGGTACATTCAGCGACGACCCCAGCGCCGTGCGCATGCTCACCCAACCCTTGAAATCGTGATCGTAGTTTTGCGGGATATACAGGCCGCCGCCGGTGGCGAGATCGAGCGGGGCGTCGTCGAGTAAAGAGGCAGGCGTGAGGCGCTTTTCGTCGATGGCCTGAGCGTACAAGAACGGCTTGAGCGTCGAGCCGGCCTGGCGCAACGCGATGACGGCATCGACTTCCGGCGCGTTCGACAACCCGCCCGCCGAGCCTACCCACGCGAGAATTTCACCGCTGCGGTTATCGATGACGATCGCGGCGCCGTCGTGCACATTGCGCTGATGCGCGCGCGAGTTGAGTTCGAGCAAGGTTCGCGCGAGCGAGTCACGGGCGAAGCGCTGCAGCGGGGCGTCGATCGTGGACTGGACACGCGCGCCCGCTGCAGGATGCACTTCGCTGGCCACACGGCGCGCGAAGTGCGGCGCGAGCGCGTCGTCATCCGAGGACCGCGGCGAGGTAGACGTAGACGCAGACGCAGACGCGGTGCGCGTGAGGGTCAGTTGCACGTAGCTGTCGAGGTTCGCGCAAGGGTCCGTAGCCGATGGCCGTGCCCGGTCCATGTCCCGCAAAATGCCGCATGCCCGAGCCGAGACCTTCGCGTAATTCGCATTCGGCGCACGCACCAGTGCGGCGGTGAGCGCGGCTTCACGTTCGTTCAGCCCGGACGGGAGTTTGCCGAACAAAGTCTGCGATAAAGCCGATAAACCCACGATCTCACCGCGAAACGGCACGAGATTGAGATAGGCCTCGAGAATCTGGTCCTTGCGCCAGGCGTGATCGAGCCATAACGCGCCGACCGTCTGCGTCGCTTTTTCGCCTATTGAACGGCGTCCCGGCCGGCGATCTTCATCGATCAGACCGGTCAGTTGCATGGTCACCGTCGACGCTCCGCGCGTGCGCGTGTTCCACAGGTTCGCCCAGGCAGCCGCTGCGGCTCCTCGCCAATCCACGCCGCTGTGCTCGTAGAACCGCCTGTCCTCGGATACAACGATTGCCTCGCGCAACGCCGGCGACACATCCTGCAACGCGACCCAGTCGCCGCGCCGCCCGGTTGTGTCGACACGCGTGCGCTGCAGCGGCTCGCCGTCGCGGGCGAGCAGCACCCAGTCGGAACTGCGCCAGCCCGAGCGCACTTCTTCAAAAGTCGGCAGCGCATTGGCCGAGCTGGCAAGCATGCAACCGACAAGGGCGAGGGCGGCGCGTTTCATCGCGTTATTTGGCCGCGGCCAGTGGAGCGACGGTCATTGTTGCGTTGGGAATCGCACCGAATACGGAGGGTGCGTAGAGCGCTTCCACGCGCGTAGGCGGCAACCCGAATGTGCCCGCGTTGTTCAGCCGGACGGTGTATTCCACCTGCAATTTTCCCTTCGGCAGATAGTCGTAATACGCGCGATACCCGTCGAAACCACGCTCGACAAACGCCGGCCACGCGCCTTGCGTGCTCTTTTCGCCTTCGGTCGCCACCTCCGAATCGCGGCCGAGGCCCGAGCCGAGGATGGTTGCGCCAGCCGGAATGGGATCATTGACGACCACCCATGTCATATCGCTTTGGGCATCGATGTCGAGATGCACACGGACTATGTCGCCACGCGAGAGCGTGCCTTTGACCGCCGGATCGATCGGCGTGATGGTTTTCGTGATTCGATAACCCGCCGCAAACGGCGCTTTCAACGCAACAGCCGCGAGGCTCTCGATGGTCGCCCAGGGTTTGCCGCTGCCTTCTTGTGTCAGGTTCAGCGTGCTGGATGCCCAGGGCAACGTCACGTTGCGAGGATTCGCAGGCGAGGCCGGTGCGTTCCAGGCGATGGCTTTCTCCGTCGTGCCCAGCGCAATGCGCGTCTGACCGCTCACCGGCGTGCTTTCGAACACCTTGGAGAAGCGCTGCACGGCGAGCTTGCCCCACAGGTTCGATGTCGTGGTTTGCCACGCGCCGTTCGTCTGCAACGCAAGCAAACCGCCGATCAGGCGAGGCATTTCATCTTTCCACGCGGGGTTATCGGCGAAGGTCAACGCCGTGCGTGCCGCATTCGATTCGGGGCCGGTCATGAGCCAGTAGAGGTCGTCGTCGGCGGCGGTGGAGAAGGTGAGGCGCGTGCCCGAATACGTCAGACGGGCGCGCAAGATCTGCTCGACCTGAGCGCGCTGATCGTCGCGTTGTGCGATCCCGTCGACGCGCGAAAGGATCGAGTAGTAATCGAGCAGCGCGGAGGTCGGCCATTGATTCGGCGCGATGGTGATCGAACCGAGCATGCGCGGTGCAGCCAGCCCGTAGCGCGACAAGGCTTCAATCGCCGAGAGTTTCACAAAGTCCAGGTCTTGACGCGGTGACCAGAATTTCCGCTCGATCTTGCCTTCCACGAAGTTGGTCAGAGCGGCCGCGAGTTTGTCTCGGAGGTCGTCGGGCAGAGCGAAGCGGGGATCCGCTTTCGATGCTTCATCGCTGACGGAGAGCAGATAAGCCGACAACGCCGGACTACCGTAAGGCCGCGAATCGTCCGAGGGCGGGAAGTAGTTGGCGAGGCCGTCGCTATCCAGATACGAGGGCATCCGCGCGATCACCGTCTGCCATTGCGTGAGGTCATCAAGACCCAGCGCGCGTGACGTTTGCTGCTCGAGGCAGTTATACGGATAACGTTCGAACCAGCGTCGCACGCCCGGCAGGCCATCGGCGAGTTTCGGCTGCAGTGTCACGGCAATGCCGCCTCGAATCTGTCCATCAGCCGATGCCACCGCGGTCTCCGGCGGCGACACGGGCAACGCGAACGTACCGTCGACCTGGGTGATCGTTGCTTGCTGCACGGTCACGGGAATCGCGGCCACCACGCGTTGCGTGAGTTTGACGGCATCGGTGGCTTTCGGACCGCCTTGTTCCGACGCGCTCACTTCCCAGTTCAACGCGCCGGTTGCAGCCATACCGATAGCGTCCGGCGTCTTCACGTCCCATGAAATCTCCTGCGATGAGTCCGGCGCCAGCGTCACGTTTTGCGCAGCGAGATCGAGCGTGGGAACACGCGGCGTGACGACGACCTGCATCGTCCGCGCGGTCGTATTGCGCAGCGTGAACAACGCGCGGAACTGGTCACCCACACGCACGAGCGGCGGCAGACCCGATATCAACTGCAGATCCTGCGTGCTGCGTATCGACGCACTGCCGGTACCGAATTGACCCGCGCCCACAGCCCCGATCGCAACAATACGGAAGCTCGTCAACGCGTCGTTGAGCGGCACGTCCACCGTTGCTTCGCCGTTCGCATCGAGCGTCACGCGCGGGTTCCAGAGCAAGAGCGTGTCGAACAGTTCGCGTGTCGCGCTATGTCCGCCGCCACCGCCCGCGGGCACGGCTTTACGCCCGAAGTGACGGCGTCCGATGATTTCCATTTGCGCCGTCGATGTCTCCACGCCGTACGCGCGCCGTTGCAGCATGGCGTCGAGTACGTTCCAGCTTTGATTCGGCATCAGTTCGAGCAACGCTTCGTCGACTGCGGCAAGCGCGATTTGCGTGCCGGCCGGCGCGGGTTTGCCGCCCGGCAGCGTCACGCGGACTTTCACATGGGCCTTCGAGCGTACGGCGTACGACTTGGCATCCGGCGTGACGGTCACGCCGAGCTTGTGCGAGGCCGTCCCCACCTTGATCTCGCCGAGCCCGTAACGGAACGCAGGTTTTGACAAATCGACCAGCGGCGTAGGCGCTTCATACTGCCGCCCTTCGTACCAGAACGCGTGCACCCAATCGAGCGGCGCTTTCCAGCCCCACGTGAAGAACGAATACCACGGCACTTCGTGAATCCGCCCACGGATCGCGAGCACGGAGACATACACGTTCGGCCCCCACGACTCCTGTACTTTCAGCTCGACAGTCGGGTTCTTGCCGTCCAGTTCCACGACCTTCGTCTCCACGATACCCTCGCGCTCCACCGCCACCAGCGCAGTGGCGAAGCGGAACGGCATGCGTACCTGGAAGCGGGCAGTCTCGCCGGGTTCGTAGCTTGTTTTTTCCGGCAGCACGTCGATCCGGTCGGTGTTTTCGCCCCCGAACCAGAGTTGATCTTCGCGCGTGACCCACACCGACGTGGTCGCGTTCGCCACACGGCCGTCACCGTCCCGGGCAATGGCGATCAGGTCGACGTTGCCTGCCTCTTTCAGCTTTGCTTCGCAGGAAAGCAGGCCGTGGTCATCACTTTTGCCGCTGCATAGCGTGCCGAGGTCCTTGGTTTCCGTGTGGTTATCGTAGGCGTAGAAACCGCCGACCATGCGCTTGCGCGAGCTGGTCATGGTCCGCGCAACGCCGCGGATCTCAAGCGCGATGCCCGCTCGCGGCTTGCCTTGCAAGTCGACTGCGAGCGCCTGCACCGGCACCGCGTTGCCGACTGACACCCAGTCACCCGCCTTGATGCCGGCCGCAACCGCCGCGGGCCAGAGCGTGGCGCTGCCGCGCAGCGTCTGGATCTCGCCGTTGGGGTCCGCGAAGGTCGCTTCCAGTGCGAGCTGTTTCGGCGCTTCCACCACCGGCAACGACTTGAGCGTGAGGGTTCCCGTGCCGTTGCGGTCGAGTGTCAGTGCGGTTTTATCGGCGATGAGCTTGGCCGTGGACGTATCTTCCTGCGCATTGCTGTTGTCGTCCTCGCCCTCGGTTGCGGGCGCGCTGGCGCCGTCATCGGCGGGCTTCTTGTACGGCGCGAAGCTAAACGATTCGAACTGCGAAGCAAAAGCCGGCGATGTATCTTTCATCAGCGCCGACACTTGCACCGGCAGATTCGATGCCGGTCCGCCCGACACATACTCAATCTGTACCGCCAGCGGCGCCGTGGTCGCGGCCACCAGCGCGCCGGTCTTTTGATCGCGAATACCGATCGATCCCTTGAACACTGGCAGGCGGAATTCCTCCACGCGGAAATTGCCGGTTTCGATGCTCATGTGCCGCGCCGAATCCTGATCGTCACCGCTGTTATCGCTGTCGCTGTCGCTGTCGTTGTCCGGATTCGTCGAACCGTCGTCCAGCGTCACGCTGTATTCGCCGAGCTTCGCCGCGGCCGGAATCGGGAAGGTGGAATCGGCGCTCCGGTCGCCCGCCCATTTGAGCGGCAGATGATAGGTCTGGCCGCTGCCCTCATGACGGATCGTCACGCGCGATGGCAGATGGGACGGGAACGCAAAACCGTTGAGCGTTTCCTCGCGCATCAAATGTTTCATCGATACCGTTTCGCCCGCGCGCAACAAAGTCCGGTCGAATACGGTCGTGGCGCGCGTGGTCTGGCCGCGGCTCATATCGGTAGGCACATTGAAGCGCCACGATTCAATCCCGCGATTCCAGTCCGAGCGCACGAACGCCATGTCCGGGCCGGTCTTCGGATCATCGACACGTGCCGAGACGAAAAAGCCGGCATCGTCGATGCTGTTTTCATCGCAAGGGCGTGCCGCTGCCAGCGGTTTGCCAATCGTCGCGATACCCTGCGCATCGGTTTTCGCAGCGGCGACCTGATCGCCGTTGCAATCCGTGACCCGCACTTGCGCGTTCGGCACGGGTTTGCCGCTATCGAGCGCGGTCACCCAGACGATGCTGTTTTCGCGGCCAAGCTTGAAGTGCACGCCAAGGTTGGTGACAAGCACCGAAGTACGCACGTACATGGACTGCGGTTTGCCGAGCAACGACGCGCCCAGTGCCGGCGATGCCAGTTCGACCACATAGAAACCGGGTTTCGGAAGGGGAATGCCGACCACTTCAAAAGGCCGCAGCGACTTGGGATCGGCCTGCGGTACGCTCAGGCTTTCAACGCCCGGTTGCTTCGCCAGCAACGACAGCGAGCGGATATCGATTTGCGGATCTTTCGCCGTGCTGCCCTGCGCGTAGACCGGCTTGATGCCGTTGCTGAGCGCCTGCGGCATCTCCTGTTTGATCTGCGCGACGGACATTGAAAAGCCATCGAAACGATCGACGGTCTTCATCCATCGACGGATCTCGGTGTCGGCATCCACGCGCAATTTCGTCACGCTCGATGAGCCCGCGTTGAGCCCGTTCACTTTCAGGTCGGCCTCCACGTGGCGCAGCGTGACGGGCAACATGGCGGGCATGTTGGGCTCGGCGAAACGCTCGATGATCCCGAATGTCGACGATGAAAACTTGGCGAGCGGCGGCATGGGCGCCGTCGATGTCTTTAGCGGAAAGAGGTCCGCGTTCGAGAGCGTGCGGCCACTGGAATCCTTGAGTCCTGCCGGCAGTTCTATCGATAAATCCGCGTGTTCGGGCAACGGCGCCGCGAACTGGACGCTGGTGATGTCGTTGTCTTTTTCATCGGGATCGAATTGCGGCGAGGTCTTGCCACCGGGGCCGCGCAAGCTGATTTTCTCGGCGTCCGCTCGCGGCACGGGCGAGCTGAAGCGGATGCGCAGCGGACGCAACGGCGTGCAGGGCGCCTTGGCGTTTTCACGTTCGCAGGAGAAACTCGCGGTGAAGGGTTCGCGGACATCGAAGTCGAAGCGTTTCTCCACGTCGTTCGCGAGGCCGCTCGGGCCGGCTACGCCCGCGCCGTACACGAGTTGCATCTTCGTGGCGGACGGCAGGGTTTGCTGGCAGGCGAGCGTGAGCACGCGTGCGCTGTCTTTTTCGAGGCGAAAATGTTTGAGGAGGTCGGCGCGTGCGTTGGCGTCGACGGTTTTGACGGGAATCCGGTTACCCAATCCATTCGATTCGCACCAGATGTCCTGCAACGCGGACGCTTCGGTCGCGGGGCCGTTCAGACGCAGGACGAAGATCTGGTTTTCTTCTATCTCGCCGCCGCCGGGCATGACTTGCGTGACAAACGGGCCGCCGGTTTCAAAGCGGAACTGGCGTGGACCGGTGAGCGTGTTGCCTGCGGTGGATTTGAGCCCGTCTTCCAGCGCGACCGAGCAGCGCATGCCGGGTGTGAGGTCAAGCGTAAAGTCGAAGGCCCAGGTTTTATCGTCGATCCAATGAGCAGAACCTGCCGATGATCCCCCGCTGCAATGGACCTGAGCCGGGGCCTTGGCTGCGGGGTCTCCGAACGCGATCATGGCTTCGTCGAACTTGACGACCACCTGGCGGACCTGCGTGACCTTGCCCTGTGGTGACACGCTCAGCGTGCGGGCGGCGTCGGCGCGATGCGTGGCGCCCAGGAAGCCCAATGCCAGCAAGGACAGGGCAGCCAGCGTAGCCAGCGGCCAGCGTTGTTTTTTTATGACGCGGATCATCGCACTCGTTCCAGGGTGGCCAAAACGCTGGCGATTTTACCGGAATGTTACGTCATCCTTGCCAATTGTTTTCGTTTTGTGACAAGACGTTCCAAACTGATTGCATGGAGTGCGCGATTGTTTCGGCTGAACCTAAACTGGCTCGGCCCCTGCGCGGACGCGATCGTCTGGAAGGTGCCGCGTGCTGATGTGCCGCCAGTACAGAAACAGTCCTACGCCCGCTACGCCCAGGCTCAGCGAGTTCGCGACCCAGAACCCGCGTGCGCCTTGCAGCCACGCGGGCGTATAACCGCCCACGTTGAACCCGAGCAAGTACCCGCCCCCCAGCCCGATACCCCACAACGCGACCGCGTAGATCACCGTGGGCACGACCGCGACCTTGTAGGCGCGCAGCACGAAAGCCGTGGTGATCTGGAGGGCATCGAAGAAATGATAGAACACGACAATGGCCAGCAACGGCATGGCCGCCGCGATCACCTGGCTGTCAGGCGTGTAGGCCTCGAGCAAGTACGGCCGCAATGCAAACAGCGCCGCGCCGTACACGCACGCAATACCGCACGACAACGCAATGCCGTGGCGGGCGAGCGAACGGGCGGCATCGAAACGTTCTGCGCCAAGGGCTTGCGAGACGAGGGTCGCGGACGCCACGCCTATGGAGAGCGGCGTCATGTAGAGCACCGCGCCAATGTTGCCGGTGATCTGATGTCCAGCCAGCGTGGTTGTACCGAAGTGCGAGATGAACAGCGCCATGAACGTGTACGACGTCACTTCGATCAGATAGGACAGCCCCATCGGAATGCCGAGTTTCAGCAACGCCTTTTGACGTTGCCAGACCGGCCAGCAAAATCGCGAAAACACGCCGAACGGCCGGAAGAACTCGACACGCAGAAGTACCGTTATTCCGACAATGGCGATCAGCCAGTTGATCATCGTGCTCGCAATGGCACAGCCCGGACCACCGAGCGCCGGCACGCCGAAACCGCCGAAGATGAACCACAGGTTGAGCGGGACCTTCAGCATCAGCGCGCCGACTTGCAGGAACATGACCAGGCGCGGTTTGCCAACGGCGTTCGTGAGCGAGCTATAGACACGAAACGCGAGACCCGCGGGCAGTCCAAACGACAGGATGCGCAAATAGGCGAGGGTGCGATCGTGCAGGGCGGGGGGCGTGTCGGCGATGCTCAGGAGAGGCTGCGGGAAATACAGGCAGACGAAGCCGATCACCGATAACACCGCCGCAAGCCATAGCGCCTGCCGGACTTCCTCGCCAATTTCGGCTTCGCGCCGCGCCCCGAACAATTGTCCGGCAATGGGCTGCAAGGCCGTCAAAATGCCCGTCAAGCCGATGTAGACGGAGATGTAGATCGACGAACCCAGGCCGAGTGCGGCAAGGTCCGTCGCGGAATAACGGCCGACCATGGCGGTATCGATCACGGCGAACGCAATGATCGCCAACTGGCCGATCAGCACCGGCCAGGCCAGGGCCACGATCTTGCGGACGTCCGGCCACATGGTCAGTTGCTTCCGCGATGCAGCGACTTCGGTCGCGGCCGCTTGACCGGCGCCACCGGCCGCTCGATGCGCACATACAGCCGGAATCGCTCGTCACGGTCGGCCACGCGCCGGCCTTCCCATACGAGCTTCCACTCGAACGCCGAGATTGACGATGGTTCGCCGTAATCCTGCGTGTCCTGGCGCAGGATCACGTCGCAGTCTTCATCGAAGGCGAAATGCATGCCGCCGAAATACGCGAAGGTCGCAATCTGCGCGTCGCCCAGACGCACCGGGGAAATGCAGGTGTAATCAGGCGGCAAATGATCGGCGATCTGTTCCGCCACGTCGCGATACGTCCGGCTGTAGTTCACCACCGGCAGCCACAGCGTCATCAGCAGTACCCACATCAGCGTGGTTCCCGCACTCGACAGCACGACGCTGCGCCACAGCACCTTCGGATGACGCGCGAGCCGCCAGCGCGCGAGCGAAAACCAGCACACCGTTACAGCGACCGCGCACACGAACGACAGGATCTTGAATTCGGGCTGGAAACCAGGCGCGAGACGCGCGAGATTGCGCGCGAGCGGCGCGGGGAAACCAAACAGGCCCGCGGTCCAGACAAGCCAGACGAACGTGGCGAGCAGCGTGAAACTCAACATCGCGAACCAGTCGATGGCGTTGATCGCCCCGCGCTTGAGCGTGGGCAGCGCGAACGTGGCCAGCACGGACAACGGTGGCAGCAGCAGCATGAACAGGCGGTTCGACTGATGACTTTGCAGGATCACCAGCACCAGCAGCGGCCCGATCACCGATAACGGCACAGCCACGTGCGGCGAGCGCCGCAGTCCGCTCCAGCTCACGAAGGTCCAGATGGCGAGCGGCCAAGCCGGCCACGTGAAGAGCGGCAGGTTCTTGAGGGCGTAGGAGAGTGCCTGGATCGGCGAACCGGAAAACGAGTCGAAGCTGTTACGCCACCATTGGCGCAGCCACCATTCGCCGTCGTCCGGGTAGAAGTGCAGCACCGGCCACACCCATGCGCCGATCAGGATGACGGCCACGGGCACGCCGAGCACGACGAGGTAGAAAGGCCGCACCTCCCGCACGATGACAGTCATGGCCAGCGTGCAAATCAGCAGTGCCAGCACCAGCACCGGGCTGCTCGACAAACCCACGAAGCCGATCGCGGTGCCCCAGATGAGCGCGCCCTGGATCGGCTTGTCGCAGCTACGCACGAGGCCGTAGACCAGCATGGCGGTGCCGGCAAACTGAGCAAGCTGGGGCGTGGTTTCGTGGCCGCGTTCCGCCAGGCCGAAGCACGCGAGCAGGATCAGCAGCGCGCCGTCTGCGAGCGTGCGGCCGTAGTCGCGCGGCTCGGGCTCGCCGCCAAACGCATATTTGAACGGTTGTGCCTCGTCGCGCCGGCCAAGTAGGTATGCCGTGTACCAGACGAACGCGCAGGCGATACAAAACAGCAATCCGGGTACCACCCGCGATGCATTGCTTGCATCGACCCAAGGGCTCAGCAGGCGGATAAAACCCGCGCCCAACCAGTACATGAACGGGCCGTCACCGGTAAGCGCCTTGCCTACCAGATTCGGCAGCAGCCAGTCTTTCACGCTGCCGTTGGCCATGGTCCACATCACGCCGAAGCCCGCTGCGTCCTCGTTTTTCCACGGGTCGCGGCCGAACAGTCCAAACGACGCATAGATGATACAAATGGCGAGCAGCAGCCAGCGCGGCAGGGCGCTGGTGGCGGAGGCGGTCAGGCGGACGACATTTCGCATGCGTTTGGGCGAGGGAGCAGAAACTGATGGAGCGCTGATGGAGCAATTCGGCGGCGCTTGGGTCGTGCATGACACGCGAATCTCGTGCCTTGGCGGCTCGTGCGACTTTTACCGAATCCGGCATTGTAGACGGGCGGCGTCGCGCGCGTCATTGCAGTGCTTGCAGCGAGGGGGTTTGGCGGGGCGAGTTTGCCCGATTGGCTCCAGATTTCCCCGCTGCATGGTACAGAGACGGGGCAGAGACGGGGCACAGACGAAAAAAAGGCAGCTTTCGCTGCCTTTTTTCGAATCCAGCCTTGGCTGTTTTCTCGACTAATTACTTCTTTGCCGAAAATGCAGCGAACTTCTTGTTGAACTTCTCGACGCGGCCGGCCGTGTCCATGATCTTTTGGTTACCGGTGTAGAACGGATGCGATTCCGACGACACTTCGATCTTTGCCAGCGGGTACGTCTTGCCTTCGAACTCGCCGGTTTCGCGCGTGT
>Ga0302220_10002048_pt1 | contig 15082 bp, 16 predicted proteins | sample II_Palsa_E1_3_FD_194572 | JGI IMG/M metagenome (GOLD analysis project Ga0302220, IMG submission 194572) | Peat permafrost microbial communities from Stordalen Mire near Abisko, Sweden - II_Palsa_E1_3 | ecosystem: Environmental > Terrestrial > Soil > Palsa > Peat permafrost | place: Sweden...
CCGCAGCCGAACCTCCCGCAGCACCGGCCGCTGCCTCGCCAGCACCCGGCGCCACCGCCCCCTCAGGGCCTTCACCCTCAGTAACGCTCGCAACCTACGGCGCAGCGCTGCGCTACGAGGACATCCCGCCGCAAGTGCTGCAGCGCGCCAAGGACTGCATGACGGACGCGGTCGCCACCATCATCTATGGCGCCGAATTGCCTTGGAGCAAGATGATCATCGCCTATGTCCGCGCCAACGGGTCGGGCGGGCGCAGCCAGATCCTCGGCAGCGGGACGGACCCGGTCCATCCCCCGGCGGCGGCACTCGCCCAAGGCGCGATGGCGCACGCGTTCGAGCTCGACAATCTGACCAAGCCGGACAGCGGCGGCCATCCCGGCGCCACCTTGTTCACCTCGGGCTTGGCAATCGGCCAGGACCGCGGCCTGGACGGGCGTGCGCTGCTGACGGCATTCGTAGCGGGCGCAGAGGTCATGTTCCGCATCGGGTACGCCACCAAACACACGAACGAAGAACGTGGCTTTCATGCGCCGGGCACAGTCGGGCCGTTCGGCTCGGCGATCACGGTTGGGCACATGCTGAAGTTCGACGCCGGGCACATGACCAACGCGCTCGGCATCGCGGGATCCTGTGCGGGCGGCTTGCTGGCCTTCGCGCACGCGGGCAACGGCGCGATGGTCAAGCGGCTCAACGTCGGGCGGGGAGCCGAAGGCGGTGTCGTGGCGGCCAGTCTGGCGGCCGAAGGTTTTACTGGGCCCAGCACCGTGATCGAAGGCGAAGGCGGTTTCTTGCGCGCGTTTTGTCCCGAGTACGACCTGAGCGAACTCACACGCGGCCTGGGCACGAACTACGAAACCATGAACATCATGATCAAGCGCTACGCGTGCCATATCACCGCGCATACGCCCGTCGAGGCCATCCTCGATCTGCGCAAGAGCAATGGCTTCGGACCTCAGGATATCGCCTTGATCGAAGTGGCCGGCAGCAAGCGCATGGCGACGGTCAATAACATTCCCGTGCCGGCCGATGCCCTGCTTGCCCAGTTCAGCATTCCGTTCTGCGTCGCGCTCGCGATGTACCGCAATCCGATCGACCCGCGTTCGTTCGACGAAGCGGTCGCACGCGATCCGCAGATCCTGGCGCTCGCGCAACGCGTCAAGATGTCCGCCACGCCGGGACAGGGCAACGAGGATCTGGCCTGCAACGTCACCGTCACGCTCAAGGACGGACGCACGCTGAGCCGACGCGTCACCGCGTTCACCGGCACGCCTGAGCATCCGCTCGATCGCGCCGGCTTGCGCGAAAAGTTCATGTTGCTTACGCGCAGTCACTCGCCCGACACCATGGGCACTTTGTTCGACCGTCTGCAAACGCTCGAAACGCAGCCCGACCTTGACTGGCTGCGTGTCTAAACGCTGACACTTCGGACACGCCGACTTGGCGTGCTCCGATTTGACGCGCGTCTAAGCGACGCGCGCTCTGAATCGACCCTCTCTGAATCCGCTCACGCCGAACCGCTTTACTCCAAACTCGCTCACTGCGCCTCGTTCACTCCGATCCAGCGGCACGAAATATGCTGCTGCCTAGACACGGGTGCGTTCCCGCGATGGCGAAGTCACGCCCTCATCGACCAGAAACGCACCGCGCAAACTACGCTTTCGAACTCAGGAGTCGTCATGTCGGAGATGTACGAAGTAGCGCGATGGAGCGATTTGAAAGTCGATCGCCCGATGCGTGTCGAAACCCATGGACGCAAGCTCATCCTGGTCCGCGATGGCCAGGACGTCCACGCATTCGGCGCCGAGTGCCCGCATGCCGGCGCGCCGCTCGATGGCGGTGCGGTATGTAACGGCCGGATCGTCTGCCCTTGGCACAAGGGTTCATTCCGGGTCAGCGATGGCGCGTTACTCGAACCGCCCGCGCTCGATGGACTGATCCGTTACCCGGCCCAGCGCAAGGATGATGAGGTCTGGATCGGCATCGCCCCCATCAAGGCGCACCATGAAAATCCTGCCGCCGATAGGCGCATTTTTGCCATAGTCGGCGCTGGCGCCGCGGGCACTTGCGCCGCCGCCGCGTTGCGCGAAGGCGGTTTCGCTGGCGAGATCGTACTGATCGGCGAGGAAGCCGACCTGCCGTACGATCGCACCTCCTTGAGCAAATTCGTCGTGGCCGGCGACATGCCGCTGGCCGACGTTCCGTTGCTGCGAGATCGCACGTTTTTCTCGGACCATCACATTCGTTTTGAAGTGGGTGCCGCGACTCGCCTAGACGCAAGCAACAAAACCATAGCCATCACAAACGGACGCACGCTCACGTACGACATGGCCCTCGTTGCGCCGGGAGGACGTCCGAACGCTCTCCCCGTTCCCGGTGCCGAACTCCCGGGCGTACACATGCTGCGCAACATGGCAGACGCCGCCGCCATCCTCGCAGACGTCGACGTGGCTCAGCGCGCAGTGATCGTCGGCAACAGCTTCATCGGCCTGGAGGCCGCATCGGCGCTGCGCAAGCGCAACGTCGAAGTGATCGTGATCGCGCCCGACGATATCCCGTTTGCCCGACAGTTCGGCACGGAGCTGGGCGCCATGTTCAAGCATCTGCACGAAGCCAATCAGGTCAAATTCATAAAGGGCAAGGTCGCGCGGTTCGAAGGCAGAATGGGTGTTGAAACAGTGTTGACGGAAGGCCGCGAGCGTGTGCCCGCAGATCTGGTGATAGTCGGCACGGGCATAAGGCCCGCCACGGATTTCATCGAAGGCATCGCCCTACGCGAAGATGGCGGCATTTCGGTAGACGCAGGCATGCGCGCCGCCGACGGGTTATACGCCGCGGGCGACGTCGCTGCATTTGTTCTGGATGGAGCGAGTGAGCCGGTACGCATCGAACATTGGCGCGTCGCGCAGCAGCAGGCGCGGTTGGCGGCCAACAACATGCTGGGCGCGCAGGAACATTACAGCGACGTGCCGTTTTTCTGGACTTATCACTACGGCAAGAGCTTCGAATATCTGGGCCACGCGCAGCAGTGGGACGAAATCGTTATCGACGGCGATCCCGAGCAGCAGAACTTCATTGCGCTGTTCGTGAAGGACAAGAAAGTCGTAGCGATTCTGGCTTGCGAACGAGAGCGCGAAACCGCCTCGCTGATTGTGCTGATGCGCGAGAGCTTGACGAAGGAAAAAGCGCTGGAGGTTATCCGCGCAACGGACGGGCGAAGCTGAGCTCGTGCCCATCGGGATCAGTGACGTGAAAATACCGTTCGTGCCACGGCGCGTCGTGCGGCTCGAACTCTGGTGTGATACCGGCAGCGAGCGCCTTGCGATATAACGCGTCCACATCCGAAACGTAGATGATCACGCGCCCCCACCAATTGATCGGACCGTGCGTTTCCGCGATCAAGTTGAGAAATGAGCCACCCATTGCGAAGGACGTGAACGCTTCGGTGGGCCCTCCATGTTGCAGGGCAAAACCGAGCGTCTGATAAAAATGCACGGCGCGCGACATGTCACGCGTCGCGAGCGTAATGGCGCTCAATCCTTCGATTTTCGGTTCGGACATGGGCGGGGAGCCAGGGAGTAGCGTAGTGCCCTACGTTACTCCTTCAGAGCGCGGCTGCCAATGCCACGGCATCCTGGCAGGCCTGCCCCCGCGAAATGGTATCGGCTTGCTCCCCCATCAAGGTCTTGTCTACCGTGACGGTATGGATGTCGGTGATGCCCACCATCCGATACCACATCGCCATGTAAGCGGCTTGGTAGTCGTAATCGATCTCCGGGAACGCGCCACCCAACGACACGCCACGCGCCGCCACCGTGACGGCCTTGCGGCCGGTCAGCATGCCAATCAAGCCACGTTCATCGAAGCTGAACAGCACATCTTTTTGCGAGATCGCGTCGATCAAGTGCTTGAGCCGATACGGAATGCCGAAGTTCCACATCGGCACGCTGAACAAGAGTACGTCCGCCTGATGAAAACGCGCGGCGAGCGCCTCGATTTCCTTCCACACCCGCTCTTCTTCAGGCGTACGCGACCGACCATTGAGGCCTGCGTATTTCGCATCGAGCGCCGCACCATCGAAATCCGGCAGCGTCGTGTTCCACACATCCAGTGTATCGATGGAGCTTGCGGGATGGTGACGTTGCCAAGCCTCGATGAACGCGAGTGCGACTTGACGCGATGCCGAACGTTGCTTGCGGGGTGAGGTTTCGATATGGAGTAAACGCATGACTGTGCAGATCCTTGTGGGGTTCGGCCTATTCGGCCACTGGGTTGCGGACCCGAAACAACTGGCCGCGATAAGAATTGATCGGCGTGTCGTAAAAGCCCGTGTTGTAGACGAACTTGCCGTCCGGCGAAATGGCCAGGTTCGCATGATGTTGGCCCGGCAGCGCCACTTGTGCGATGAGCTTGCCATCCGGGCTGATTACCGCGAAGCCGCCGCCGTCGTACAGTCCCACGAACAGGTTGCCGTGCTTGTCGATACGCACGCCGTCGGGGCTATAGACCGTGCCGCCCGCGTCCCCGAGGATATCGGAGAGCTTGACGAATTGCCGGCGGTTACTCAACGTCCCGTCGGGGGCAATCGTAAAGCTCAAGATGCGACCGGCCCGGGTTTCGGCGACATAGAGCAACTTGCCGTCCAACGACACCACCAGGCCATTGGAATAATGAAAGTCTCCCGCAACCTGTTCAACACGGTGGCTGGCCGTGAGGTAATACACCTTGCCCAAGTTGGTTTCCGATCCAGATCCGCTGAAATACACGCCACCTTTCGCATCGGCCGCGAGATCGTTCGGGTAAAGGAAGGGCTGCCCCGTGTCGTCTTTGGCTATGGTCTCCAGTAGCTTGCCCTCTTTGGAAATCTTGACTATGGTGTTGCTGTCATAACAGGCGACCCATAGCCCATCAGGTACCGCGACCAGCCCGTTGGCGCCGCAACCGTCCTGGTGCCAGACGGGTTCCACGCGAGGTTCAACGCGAGTTTCGCCCGGGCTGCCGACCAGACGCAGCACGTCGGAGGTGGAATAATCGACAAAGTAGAGCGTGTCCCCCACAAAGATCGTGCCCTCGGGGAACTGGAGATTCTTCGCGACGATTTCGGCATCGGCTGCACGCGACTCGTGCGTTACACCCAGCATCGATAAACAGGCGAGCGCCGCAACCAACAACTTTCGCATTTTCCTTAGTCCCGGGCAGTGAAGAAGATTCGGCGTACCGTACTTGCGTCGCGAGTCGATACGCTGGCGTTCGCGATTTCCCCTTCAGATTAAACACTTATCGCGAAGTGTGCTCGGGCAAGCAATGCTGCTGCACGATTTCCACATCCCACCACGACGGCAGCAAGCGCCGAACTTCAGGCCGCGCGTAGCGATCGTCGATCAGATATAAGACGCCGCGATCGAGTGGTCCGCGTATCACCCTGCCCGCTGCCTGCACGACTTTTTGCAGGCCAGGGAACAGATACGCGTAATCGTAGCCTGCGCCGAACGCCTGCTGCATGCGTGCCTTCATTTGCTGATTGACGGGATTGAGCTGCGGCAAGCCGAGCGTCGCCACGAATGCCCCGATCAGACGCGTGCCCGGCAAATCGATGCCTTCGCCGAACGAACCGCCGAGCACCGCGAAACCGATGCCGCGGCTGTCCTGCGTGTAGCGTTCCAGAAATGCCCGCTGATCGGTTTCGGTCATCGCGCGGCCCTGTTGCCAGACGGGAATCTGCGGATAGCGCTCGATCAGCGCATCGGCGACTTGCGCCAGGTACTCGAAGCTGCTGAAAAAACTGAGGTAGTTGCCGGGCATGCGCTCGTATTGGGTGGCGATCAGTTCGACCAGCCGCGCCATCGAACCGTCGCGATCGCGATAACGCGTGGACAGGTTCGCGACCGCCCTCACCTGGAGCTGGTCCGCCGTGAACGGGGACCCGACATCCACGCGCACCGCGGTCTCAGGCAGGCCGAGCATATCGGCGTAGAAATGCGCCGGCGTCAACGTGGCCGAGAACAACGCGATCGAATGCGCACGCGCCAAGCGCGGCGCAAGGTGAGGAGCAGGAATGATGTTGCGGATGCATAGCGACGCATGGCGCCCGCAGGCGCCCGGTTTGGCCGCTGGTTTGGCCGATATCGTAATGTCGAAGATCGAATGAGCACCGAAGCGTTCGGCGATCCGTACGAAATGGATCGCATCGAAATAGAAGCGCAGCAGGTCGGGGTCGAGCGCGGCGCCCTGCTCACCGACGAAATCCGTCATCGTTGCAATGACGTTCTCCAATGCCGCGATCAAACCGCCGGGAAGCGTCGTACCGGCCTCGTACTCGCCGGCCTGGGTTTTATAGAGCGCGTTCCAGTCGCGATTGACTTTATCGAGTGTGCTCTTGAGAACCGCAGGCGCCGCGCGGCGCGCAATACGCAAGCGTGTTGGATCGAGCGTGGCCGAATACATCGAGCGCGCGCGTTCCACAAGGTTATGCGCTTCGTCGACCAGTACGCTCACGCGCCAGCGGTTCGCCTCAGTGAGCGCAAATAGCGTCGCGTTGGAGTCGAAGTAATAGTTGTAGTCGCCGACGATCACGTCTGCCCACCGCGCCAACTCCTGACTCAGATAGTACGGACACACGCCGTGTCCGAGCGCCACCGTGCGCAACGCCTCGCGGTCAAGCCGCGCTACTGCCAGGGCGGCGTCGCGTGCTTGGCCCACGCGATCGTAAAAACCTCGCGCGAGCGGGCACGATTCGCCATGGCACGCCTTGTCAGGATGCTCGCAGGATTTTTCGCGCGCGACGAGTTCAAGCACGCGCAGCGGTATCGCCGGCGCGAGCGCATTCAACGCATCGAGCGCGAGTTGCCGGCCGGAACTCTTGGCCGTGAGAAACAGCACCTTGTCCAGTTGCTGGCCAGGCCATGCCTTGAGCAGCGGAAACAGACTCCCCATGGTCTTGCCAATGCCGGTCGGCGCCTGGACCATTAGGCAATGCCTGTTCACGGCCGATCGATAGACGGCCGCGGCCAGTTCACGCTGACCGGGGCGAAACGATGCATGGGGAAAGGCCAGGGTCTGGAGCATGCTGTCGCGCGCCGTGCGGTGTGCGAGCTCCTTGCGTGCCCAGCCGAGAAAGCGCTCGCAATGCTCCACGAAATGCGCGCGTAAGGCATCGGCGGTTTGCAGCTCGGTGAATAGCGTTTCTTTTTGGCTACGGATGTCGAAGTAGACGAGTGCGAGGCGGATCGTGTCCAGACCGAGCTTGCGGCATAGCAGCCAACCATAAAGGCGGACCTGAGCCCAATGCAGATGCCGATGATTATCAGGGACGGCTTCGAGCTCGCCCCGGTAGGTCTTGATTTCTTCGAGCTGGTTCGCTTCGGCGTCGTAGCCGTCGGCCCGACCGCGGACGTGGAGCACGTCGTACGTTTCCGATAGCGGGATTTCGGTTTGATAGTCCGCGTCATCCGCACTACGGCGACTCGCCACGATGGCATGGCCGGCGATGCTTTCCTGCGCGGTCGGGGCCGGCGTGAAACGCAAGTCCAGATCGCCGCGCTTGGCTGTGAACTCGCACAACGCCCGTACCGCGATCACGTAAAGGGGTTGATTCAGCGGGAGTTGAGCCGGCGGGAATTGACCCGGCGGCAGTTGACCCGGCGGGGCTTGACCAAGCGGGGGTTGACCAAGCGGGGGTTGACCAAGCGTGGCCTGGTCAGGTGTGAGTTGATCGGGCATCGTGCGCCAACCGATTACTGTGTTTATATACAGTATGTTAGCACGCGGCCACGAAATCTAACTGATGCGCCACCCAGGCGCCGATTTACGGCGCAGACTGACCCGGCTGGTAACGACTCGTCGGGTATCGACCGCCTGACGCAGAGCGCCGGCAGGATTGCCCGATAGTCGCAGACCCTCGCTGTGCAACGCTAGCGGCGATCTTGCAGCAATTACATCCGACGACGCGATTTGGCTACGGTTTCGCAGTACTGGAAGTGCAGTTCCAACGCGCGCTTCGCTTCACGACGGAACGTCGCTTTAGCGTTTTGCAGCCATGAGCCGAATGAAGCGAACAAAGAAGCTTGAGCAGTGGTTTTCATGATGGCGCCTATCGTTGTAGGTGAATACCCGTTAGGGATTACCCTGATTATAGCCCAAAGTGCTGCGTTGCAATATCTTTTAGTCTGATTTGTGTCAGATTTTCGTCACTGGCCGGTTTGATAGGGCTAGGCGTCACGAAAGCCCTGCGTTCCCCACGCTTGCGAGGCCGAACTCTCATGAAAACCCACACGAAAACAGATCTGCCGGTTTCGCAGATTCGCCGCTATCTCGAGCCCGGCCCGGTCGTGCTGGTTACTTCGGCGTGGAAGCGCCAAACGAACATCATGACGATGGGGTGGCATACGGTGATGGAGTTCGTGCCTTCGCTGATAGGCTGCGTGATCGCGCGCAGCAATTACACGCACCAGCTCGTCAAAAAGAGCAAGGAATGCGTAATCAACATTCCGACGGCAGAATGGGTCGACACGGTGGCGGAGATTGGCAATTGCTCCGGCGCGGCGCTAGACAAGTTTGCGACGTTCAAGTTGACCGCGGCGAAAGCCGAGCAGGTTGGCGCACCCTTGATCGACGAATGTTATGCCAATTTCGAATGCCGGATTGTTGATGCGCGGCTAGTCAAACAGTACGATTTCTTCATCTTCGAAGTGGTGAAAGCCCACGTCGCCGTCGCGCCTAAGTATCCGCAGACCCTGCACTATCGCGGCGACGGATCATTCATGGTGTCCGGCAAGAACATCAGCAGGCGCGGACTGTTCGAGCCGGAAGTACTGGCACAGGGGTAACGATAATGGACGATCCCTTTGATTTGCAACGCTTCGTCGATGCGCAGGAGCCGGTTTTCGAGCAGGTCTGCAAGGAATTGCGCGCCGGCGAAAAGCGCACGCATTGGATGTGGTTTGTCTTTCCGCAGATCCAGGGCCTGGGCTTCAGCGCAATGGCGCAGCGGTTTGCGCTGGCCTCGCGAGCAGAGGCGAGCGCTTATTTAATGCATCCGCTGCTCGGCGTCAGGCTCACGGAATGCACACGGCTAGTGAACGACGTGCAGGGACGCTCGATCAGGGAGATTTTCGGGAGCCCGGACGACATGAAGTTTCGCTCTTCGATGACGTTGTTCGCACACGCGACGCCGGACAACTCGATCTTCGTCGATGCCCTGCACCGCTACTTTGGCGGCGAATTCGATCCTGCCACGCTGGAACGGTTATAACGGCGCGCGGGTCTTGGGCTCAAGGGTCGGGCTCAAGGGTCGGGCTCAAGGGTCGGGCTCGAGGGGCGAGCTCAAGAAGTCAGGCTCAAGAGTCAGGCTCAAGAAGTCCGGCTCAATGAGTCAGACTTCTTTCGTCGGCACTCAGCGCGCGCGCCGCTGACGCACCGCGGCGGCGAGCGCGTCGAGCACCGGCTCGGTCTGCGCCCAGCCAAGACAGGCATCGGTAATCGACACACCGCGCCGCAACGGCACGCCGGGCTTGAGGTCTTGACGGCCCTCCTCGAGATTGCTCTCGACCATCACGCCCATGATGCGGCGCTCACCCTGCGCGAGTTGCCGCGCCAGATCCTGCGCCACATCCACTTGCCGCAGATGGGACTTGCCTGAATTGGCGTGGGAACAATCGATCATCACCTGCTCGCGCAAGCCGGCCGCCTTTAGCGCGGCACAACTCGCCTCGACCGCAGCGCTGTCGTAGTTAGGACCCTTCTTGCCGCCGCGAAGAATGACGTGCGCGTCCTCGTTGCCGCGGGTTTCGAAAATCGCCGCCATGCCCATCTTGGTCATGCCCATGAACGCGTGGCTGGCGCGTGCCGCAACAATAGCGTCCGCGGCAATCTGCACGCCGCCGTCAGTGCCGTTCTTGAAACCGATCGGACAGCTCAGACCCGATGCCAGTTGCCGATGGCTCGGGCTTTCCGTGGTCCGCGCGCCGATGGCGCCCCAGGCAATCAGATCCGCAATGTATTGCGGGCTGAGCAGATCGAGAAATTCCGTTGCAGTGGGCAAGCCCAGGCCGTTGACTTCCAGCAGCAATTCGCGGGCACGACGCAGGCCCTCATTGATGCGAAAACTGCCGTCCAACTTGGGATCGTTGATATAACCCTTCCACCCTACTGTCGTGCGCGGCTTCTCGAAGTACACCCGCATCACGATCAGCAGATCGTCTTTTAGCGCATCGGCGGCTGTCTTCAAGCGATGCGCATATTCGATCGCCTGCTCGTGGTTATGGATGGAACACGGGCCGACAATGGCCAGCAACCGGTCGTCACGGCCTTGCAGAATGTTCGCGATGGCCGCGCGGCTATGCTCGACGAGCGTCTGCACACCCAGCGGTATAGGCAACTCGTCCTGCAACAGCGCCGGCGAAATCAGCGGACGAACCGCACCGATGCGCACGTCGTCAACACGAGTCGTGTCCTGGGTTGCGTCGGCGAGGCCGGCCTCTTGATCATGCAATGGATTATCGATGCGGCTCAAAATGGGCTCCAGGATCCGCTGAAAAGACCTCGATTATCTCACTGCACTCAGTAGTTGTCGCTCGATCTCCAGCGCGGGTCCTTGAAGAAACGAATCAGCTTGGCAACCGCGGTTTCGAGTGCCGGACTTTGATCGTTCTGCTGCTCGGCAGACGGCGCGATCGCTCTCAAACGACTGAGCACGGCTGCGCGTGCCGATGCCGGCAAAAGCATCCGGCCGGCCTTTCCGGATTTGTTGAAGCTCAACGACGCATCGCTCGACACTTGAACAGACATCGACAGCAGGTCCCACGCATCGTTGACCTTGACCGTAAAATCCGCGCTTTCAGGCGCACGCGTGCCGATCGGAGCGTCGAGGCCCGGGCCGTTCAGAAAATCGGTCGTGTGCTGCTCGACATAATTTTCCAGCCCGGCAAGCTGGTGAAGCGAGGCGGTCAGGCCCGAAGCGGAGACCGAAATCGCCCGGTTGTTTGATTTCGCGTAGGGCTCGACATAGGAGGCCGCACACCGATAGCCCGCCTCGGACGATTGCAGCGCCGCCAACAGGGCCGGCGCGCTCTGCTTCGGGCCCACACCGGCGCTGAGCGCCGTGACCGACAGGTCTCGCGCGGCTTTGGCCTGGCGCAGCGCGTCCGTCATCGCCATGTAGTAGTAGTAAGTACTGTAAGGCCGAGCCCGCGGCACCGTGCAGGTGGACGCCATGGCGTTCGCGCTGAATATGCCGCTAAACACGACGAGCGCTACGACCGTAGCCAACCGTGCGAGTCTTGTTGTCATTTTTGCTCCTTCGGTAGAGTCGCAGATCAATTCGAATTGCCGCTTCGCTGTTCGGTATTTTCGGTCGCCATGCTTTTCCTATGCTTCTTCAACACAACTCCCACACGTGGAGCCAAGCGCAGCTTCTTTTCCTTCAAAATTTCGGGCGCGGTGACGCCGGGACATCGTGCTTGATTAGTTCATTCAACAGAGACTCGACGTTGCTTGCGAGCGACGGCAAATCGTTCTGCACGACGTTCCACACGATATCGAGATCCACCACGTATCCACCGCGTCGAGGATATGGCGCAGGTAGTCGGGCAGACGAAGTTTGTCGCGACTCATACCGGCAATGCCTCGGCGATGACCGCAGCACGGAACGTCGCAGGAAGACCTTTCGGCGTGAGTACGTCCACGTCCACACCGAGCAGACGAACCAGTGCATCCTGGATGATGCCGATGTCCAGCAAGGATGTGTTTGGTGTCGTATCGACCAGAATGTCGAGGTCGCTGCCGTCTTCGTCTTCGCCACGAGCGACCGAGCCGAAGATGCGCGGATTCATGGCTTTGTTGGCTTCCACAATCCGCCGAATCTCGGCGCGGTGTTCATTCAGTACGATGGAAGGTCTCATGAAGCTCTCCAATTTCACGGTCTCGTAATATGCCCCGTTGGGGGTGTATTAAGCCTTTTTTGCATCCCAAACCAAAATCTCGCGCATGTACGCCCAAACCACGTGAGGCATGTTCCGGAAATCGCTCGTCTCCGGCAGCCACATTGTTTTCCTACACGGTGACAACTAGATCGGTGTACCTCGACAGGTGGCCATCTGAAGTCACCAAACGTAATGGTTCCGAGAGAGCCTGTGCGACCAGAAGCCGGTCGAACGGATCGCGGTGAATGTCGGGCAGATCGCGAACCATCGCCGCGTGAACCGCCCGCACCGGCAATTCCGAAAAACCGCTCGCTTCGATCTCGGACACCAGCAGGTTGACGTCCACGTCGAGCTTGCCAAGCCCTGCTTTGATCGACGCCTCCCAGATACTGGCGCTACTGACGAAAACATCGTCGGCATCCAGTATCAGCTTGCGTGCCGCTTTGGTCAGCTTGCGATCGTCCGTGACCGACCAAAGGAAAATTTGCGTGTCGAGAAGCAGGCGCATCAACGGCCCTCGAATGCTGCGATGACATCATCGGGCAGCGGCGCATCGAAGTCTTCCGCAATGCGAACCTTGCCTTTCAAGCCACCAAACCGGCGAGCCGCCTTGACCCGCTCCATCGGCACCAGTCGCGCGGCCGGTTTGCCGGCTTTGGCAATTACAATTTCCTCGCCGCTGGCTGCGGCATCGACTAAGCGCGAAAACTGTGTCTTCGCTTCATGTATATTGACCGTCTGCATAACTGCTCCTAGTGGACTAAGTCCATATTAGTCCACTATGATCCGCGGGTCAATACTGTGCATCGGTGATCGCTGTGCGCGCATCAACCACAGAATACGGATACCCAAAATAAGCTGCGCCTCATTAGCCCGATAAGCGAACAGCAATTTTGTACAAAATTGCCTCGAAACGCCGCTGCACAATGGAAGCGTTACCAAATGGGTGGGCGAAATGAAAAACAACGGATATATCGCTTTCGGGCTGCTCGGCCTGATCTGGGGCTGCAATTTTATTTTCATGAAATGGGCGTTCCAGTTGATTCAACCCACGCAGGTCGTCTTTCTTCGCATCCTGCTGGGATTCCTGCCTATCCTCGGATTCGCCCTGTGGCGCAAGGAGCTCAAGCTCGCCCATTTACGCTATTGGTTTCATTTCCTCGTGATGTCCTTGCTCGCCACCACGCTTTACTACTACGCATTCGCGCGCGGAACATCGTTGCTGCGCTCCGGCGTCGCAGGCATGTTGAGCGGCGCCATCCCGCTTTTTGCTTTTATCACCGCATTTATCTTTCTACGACAGGACAAGCTCACCGTGCGTCAGGCGCTGGGCATACTGCTAGGTTTTGGCGGCGTACTACTGATTGCGAGGCCGTGGACGATAGGCGCGTCGGAAGTCAATGCAATCGGGGTGCTCTATATCGTTGCCGGCTCGTTGAGCCTGGGCTGCTCGTTCGTGTATGCGAGGAAGTTTCTGTCGCACCTGTACATTTCACCGGTGGCCTTATCCACCTACCAGATCGGCTTCGCATTGCTCTCGATATCGATCGTGACAAATTTCTCCGGCATGTCGCGAATCGCGCTGGATATCCGCGCCCTACTCGGCCTGGTGCTGGGGTTGGGGCTGGTCGGCACCGGTGTCGCGTACATTCTCTACTACTACCTCGTGCAGAAACTCGGTGCGGTGTCGGCTTCGGCCGTGACCTATATTCCGCCGGTGATCGCGCTGTTCATCGGTTATGTGGCGGCGGGCGAGCCGATAGGCGCGCTCGACCTGGCCGCAATCGCGTGCATTCTGGGAGGGGTGTATGTGCTGCAGACGTCGGCGCGAGTCAAGAATGCACAGCCCCCGGCGGCGTTCCATAAAAGCGCCGAAATTCGCGACTAAGGTGCGCCTGGTCGGCATAACCGATTTCGATAGCGACGGTGCGCAACGACCGGCCCTTGAGCACCAGATGCCTTGCCTGCTCGACGCGACGCTGGATCAGATACGCGTGCGGCGCCATGCCCACCGCCTTGCGGAATTCGCGCAGCAGATGGAACGAGCTCAGGGCCGCGACGCTCGCGATCTCGTCCAGCGAGGGATTCAGCGTGACGTTTGCGTCGATGTATTCGCGGGCACGTTTCACCGCCGCCGACATCGCCGGCAGGACCGATGGTTCACGGCGCGCGACGGCATGCCGATCGACCAGTTGATGCAAGGCGGCCGTCAGCCGCGAGCTTTTTTCCAGGCGCGACGTGTCGGCCGATTCCGAGCACAAATGTGCGATGCGTAGCAAACGCAAGGTATCGGGATCGTCGATCACCGAATCCGGAAAGAAGATCATGCGGCTTTCGAGGCTGCCCGCGGTAGCGAGGGTACCTAAGAGCGCCGCATTCAGATCCTGCGGCGATATATAAATCATCCGGTAGTCCCAGCCCACCTCGGTCGCGGCGCGTCCCTCGTGCAGATGCCCCGGATTGATCACGCAGATCGTGCCTTCCGGCATGACGAACCGGTCCTTACGGTGTTGCAGCACCGCCTGAGCGCCGCGCTCGATAAATCCGATCGCGAATTCTTCATGCATATGCGGCGGAAAACTGTGCGCACGATATTCCGCTCGCAGAAGCTCGGCGTTGGCAAGCGAAGACTCTCGCCACACCTTGACTCTGTTCTTTACTGCGACCGGAGAGGTTGAATTCATGAAAATCGACTCAGGCTCGAAAACGAATCATAGGGGCATGTGACGGATGCAAGCCGGTGCATCTCGTGTGCACCCGCAAGTTCAGCCGATTTGCGTGGAGCGTCAGCCACCAAACCCCTGTAGATTCAGTGGATAGCTATGGCCGAGCCACACCGCGCAGTCGCGGTGGTCTCGCAACGCGTCGCTGGTATTGGGGTGCAGGAAAATATCCAATGCGCCGTGATTGAGTGTGAGCCACCCCATGACCTCGGCGAAATGGGCTGGCGAGATCGTGATCTGATAGCTCCAAAGCGGATGGGGGCCGACCGGTCGCTCGTGAAAGCGCCCGATCTCCACGAGACCATCCAGGTTCGTCGCCACCTGTTCGCGAAACGCTAACGCGGCGTCGCGACTCGACGCATCGAAATAGACGTGTGCGTGCCAGTGCGTGATATGCGATACATCCAGATACGTCATGATGCCTTCTTCCTTCCGTTCGAGTTC
>Ga0302220_10002050_pt1 | contig 15079 bp, 10 predicted proteins | sample II_Palsa_E1_3_FD_194572 | JGI IMG/M metagenome (GOLD analysis project Ga0302220, IMG submission 194572) | Peat permafrost microbial communities from Stordalen Mire near Abisko, Sweden - II_Palsa_E1_3 | ecosystem: Environmental > Terrestrial > Soil > Palsa > Peat permafrost | place: Sweden...
GAGGAGGTCTACCGCGCCTCCGCAGCCTAACGCCCAGTCCAAACGCTAGAGAACCCAACCCATATCCGAGGTCTTACCGATGTACCCTCATGCTCCCAATCAGGCGGCACAGCCCCACCTGTTTCAAAAGGCCTCCAGCGCACCGTCTATGAGCGGCGAAGAGCGCAACGGCAGTGGCGAAAGGCCGTCCTTCTACGGCACTCAAGCCAGCAGCGATGACCTGCGGTTTGGGCGAACATTCGCCGCCGACGAGCGAGAGGCTGACTTCGGTCCAGAGGGATTCATCCGGCTCGTATCCCGCCTATGCACGGTCACTGCTTCGGGGCTTAACCGGCGCCCTGCGGCTCGGCGCTCTTCTGCTTCGACTGCGTCGCCCTTTGGGTTACGGTTTCCAGCTTCGCCGGACCCTCCGCAAATGCAGAGCTTGGCACTTGGGAGCCGGGCCCACTTCGCTTATTAGTGACCCGAGCAAGATCGGGAAATTCAACTCACGGAGATCACCACCATGTACCAGAACAAAGTCACCCTCATCGGCTTCCTCGGCAACGACGCAGAAGTTCGCACCAACGACAACCGCAGCTTCACCACTCTCTCGCTGGCAACCAAGAGTTCCTACAAGAAGGACGGCCAGTACATCTCGCACACCGAATGGCACCGTTGCGTGATCTTCGGCAAGCTCAGTGAGTTCGCCGGCACGCTGAAGAAGGGCGCTCATCTGCAGGTGGAAGGCGAGCTGCGCAGCCGGGAGTACGAGACCAAGAAGGTCGGCAAGAAGCCAGCCCAGAAGAAGACCATCTGGGAGATCCGGGTGAACTCGATTCTCAAGCTGGACCGGGCGGAGAAGGCAAGCCCGGAAGAGCAGGAGACCGAACCCCAACTTCCTCTGGAAGCGGCCGCATAAGCCGCTTTCCCTTCATCAACTCGGGAGCCCGGTAGACGCCGGGCTTCCCACCCTGTGAGACACCCGATGAGCACTACGATGACCCACGACTTTCTAAGCCGATGCTTCTACCCAGGAGAGACAGTCGCCATTCTCCTCCGCAAGGAAAAGCCCGCGTCTACGACGCAGCGTATCGTCCGGCTTGAGCAAGTGATCTCGCCGCGCTATCTCGCGTGGCTGCGCTACGAGAACCACAACGGCGCGAACGTCTACGTTGCTGCCAATCCGCTTCGCCCCGGCAGCCGCAAGAGGACGAAGGACTGCATCGCGGAAGTTCGTCATCTCTACATCGACATCGACGTGGACGGCGAGAACAGAATCGCTGCGCTCATGGCGTCGGAGGCCGTACCGGTTCCGACCGTGATCCTCTCGACATCACCGGACAAGTATCAGGTCCTCTGGCGCGTCGAAGGCTTCGACTTCGACGGGCAGGAAAGCACGTTGAAGCTGCTCGCCATCGCGTTCGGCGGTGACTCCGCTTGCACCGACCGCAACCGGGTTCTCCGAGTGCCCGGAATCCTCAACAGCAAGTACGATCCCGCTCACCCCGTCACGGTCGAATATCCCAGCGATTCGACCCACCATCCTGCGGACTTCCGATTGGATTGCTCAGTCCTCGCATCCACGCTACCGCTTCATGGTGCCCCAGGGACATACGCAGCGAGCAAGAACACCGATTCGGAGCGGGATTGGGCGTGGGTTGTCCAGCAGCTTTCGCTCGGAGAGGATGCCGCGAAGCTCACACTGATGCTCGCTTCCCGGCGGTCGGACAAGCCGAATCCTCTCTACTACGCCCAGCGCACCATCGACAACGCTTCGGCTCGTCTTTCGTTGCTGGAAGAAGTGGCAATTGACGACGTAATCGCCATGCTGGAACGCCGCCGTTCCACCGAGCTTCCGGCTGCGCTTTGCTCCGCCAGAGCGCGCGAGATTGCGACCACAGCGCAGCGCATGATTGCGCGCACCAAGTTTGCTTCAATCCATCACCCAAAGGAGAACCACAATGCCACTGCTTGAAGTCGTCCAAACCCGTCAGATCAGCGCCTCGATTCGCCTCACTGACTCCACCGCAACCCAGGTCGATCAATATGCCGCCTTCATCCGCGCTTGCGCCGACGATGTGGTCGAGCAAGCTCTCACCTATGTCTTCAGCAAAGACCGCGATTTCCAGGACTTCCTCAAGACCCCGGAGGCCCGGAAGGTCGCTTCGACGTTGCGGATTCGGAAGGCCCCGGCTGCCGAGGCATCTGAGCCGGTTGCTCGGAAGCCTCTTCCGGCATCCGTAGCCGCTCCTGTATCCCAGGCTAAGAGCGCATGATCCTCCATTTCATTCCGGGGCAGAGCCACTACGGTGCTGCGCACCGGAAGAATGTTGACACTCCATCCCTAGTAGGGAGCTGCTGAGTTTCCCAGGGAACTCAAGAGTTACTTGTTGAATTCATTCGAGATAGTGCGAATTCGGAAACTTATGAGTTTCCGGTCACTGAACAGAAACGGTGGTAGCCATGACGTTGCTTTCAACGGAATCTCGGCAGTCGCACCGAAAGGTAAGAGGCCGGGAAAAGCGCAATATGACGCTCAACACCAAACTCACAGAGCTGGAGTTTGCCGAAGTTGAACGCTTCTGCGAAGCGCGCAACGTGGCTTTCGGCGAATGGGTGCGCGAGGTGGTTTTACGCGAGGTGCGCGGGCCAGAAGACCGGCTCGGGACTATGCCGCTGCTAGGCGAGATCACAGGCGTCCGCCTGCTCTTGATTAACACCCTGGAGCCGCTGTTGCGCGGAGAAAAGATGACGCCGGATCAGTTCAAAGAAATGCTTCGGTACGTGAAAACCAATAAGCGCAAAGCGGCTACAGACGTTCTCGCCAGCTATGCGGAAGGGACAACGGAACAGCCATGACCAACACACAATGGGGACGCAAAGAAACCATCGTCCGTCCGCCTCACTATCCCGTCTACAGCTTTGGAGCCGTCTTCGTTGCGCTCATCGTGACCGTCCTCTGCTTCTACCTCCACCTCGCATTTGTTATGACGCCGCTGCAACGCTATTACCTCTCCTGCTATGTCGAAACGGGTTTTCTTGGCACAATACGCCAGAGCAGCGAGTACCAACTCGTCACGGTCGCTGACCGCCAACACCATGCCCGCCCCGTCACCGAAGCCGACGTGCAGCCAGGCTCCACACCACAACCGGTCGGTAGGCCGATTCCACTGCCCCTGTCCTCGGCAGCACGCGCCGCAGGAGTCGTTTTCTTATATCGCGGAGCGAAGGTCAGTTACAGGAATCAGCCTCTACATGAGTATCTGCGCAGCTTCGTCTACGACGGCGATACCTTTCTGGCAATCTTCCGTGTGCCGCTATGGTCCGGGCTGACGGTGTTTCTTTTCCAGCTCCCTTTCGCCGTGCGCAAAGACGTTCAACGGCTGAAAGAGATGAAGTACGGGCGTTTGCTGAAGGGGCCGGTCCTGGTTGCGCCGAAGGCCTTCAATAAGGCCATCAGGGGCGACGGCATCGGCTTCCGAACGACCGAATCGAAAGACCTAATGCGTATCCCCCAGCGTGCCGAAGGTCAACACATCGAACTCATGGGCGATACCGGAACAGGCAAAACCAGACTCATAATGCAACTCCTTGTGCAGATCAGAGAAAGGGGGCACTCCGCCATCGTCTACGATCCCGCCTGTGAGTTTGTGCAAAGGTTTTATGACCCGAGTAAAGACATCATCCTGAATCCTCTCGATGCCCGTTGCCCCTATTGGGGACCGTCCGAGGAACTCCGCCGCCGTGCCGAGGCAAAGGCCATCGCCGCCTCTCTGTACCAGCCGACAACTGACAAGAAAGGTGAGTTTTTCACGGAGACGCCTCAAAAGATCTTTGCCCATCTGCTGACGTTCAAGCCAAGTCCGCAAGAGCTGGTCGAGTGGATGGCCAACCCTGATGAGATCGACCGCCGTGTGCAGAACACGGAGATGGCGATGATGATTGCCAAGGGCGCGCAGCAACAACGCAACGGTGTTCTCGCGTCGCTCGGCTTGATTGCGGACAGCCTGCGAATGCTGCCGAAAGAGGAAACCGCGCACAGCAGTTGGAACGCGACCGACTGGGCGGAACATCGTCAGGGATGGATATTCCTTACATCGAAACCGAGCGAACGGGAGGCATTGCGACCGCTGCACAGCTTATGGATCGACTTGCTTGTATTGCGTCTTCTGAATGAACCGAAGGAGAGCCAGCATCCGGTCTGGTTCGTGCTGGACGAGCTGGCGAGTTTGCAGCGTCTGCCGCAGCTCCACACCGCGATTACCGAAAACCGGAAATCGAAAAATCCGCTGGTTCTTGGCTTCCAAGGAAAAGCCCAGCTTGAGATGATCTACGGGCACCTGGCCGAGGTCATGCTATCGCAGCCAACCACGAAGATTTTTCTGCGCACCACCGAGCCAAAGGCTGCCGAATGGGTGTCGAACGCCATCGGCAAAATCGAGATCGAGCGACTGCGCGAGACGCACTCCACCGGCCTACGGGCCGGTAACAATTTCAGCATAGAGCGACAAGTCGAACCGCTGGTGCTGGATTCCGAAATCTCCGGCCTCCCCGACCGGCACGCTTTCTTGAAACTAGGCAATCACGTTTCACGCTTCGCCTTCGACTATTGGAATATCCCCGCGACCCAGCCTGCATTCGTGCCGCGCCCGTTGGAAGATGATGACCTTACATTCGAGCCGAGGCCACTTCCCAAGAAGGCGGCGAAACCTGTAACTGTGGCGGCTATCGGCGTCTCCGATGCCGGCGAGGATGAGCCGATAGAGACCGGATTCTCTCTGGGTGACTGACAATGCTGACTATCTCAAAACCACTCTCGGCATCGCAGGCCCGAACCTACCATGCGAAAGAGTTCACGTCGGCGGAGCAGAATTATTGGAAGCAGGACGACCGAACTTTGGGCGAGTGGCATGGCAAGCTGGCTGAAAAGTTCAGCCTCGCCGGAGGCGTGGAGGAGGAACACTTCGCGCGGCTCGCGGACGGCCAGCATCCCATCACCGCTGAGCAGCTTGTCCGCCATCGCATCGTCCAGGAGTATGAAGGAGCGGACGGCAAAACGGTCGCACCCGTCGAACATCGCGCCGGTTGGGACGCCACGTTTTCAGCTCCTAAGTCGGTCTCGCTCACCGCTCTCGTAGGAGGAGATGACCGGGTGCGGGACGCACATCGTGAAGCGGTCAACGTCGCCTTGAGCGAATTAGAGCGGTACACGCAAGCCCGTATCGGCGGCAACCGTGCAGCGGAAGCCACCGGCGAGTTCATCGCCGCGAAATTCGAGCACGACACGGCCCGCCCAGTGGATGGCTACGCCGCGCCACAGCTCCACACGCACGCCGTCATCTTCAATATCACCGAGCGCGAAAACAGACAGACAGGCGCCTTACAGGAGCGCGGACTGTTCGAGTCACAGCAGTTCGCGACGGCTGTATATCAGTCTGAATTGACGTACCGGCTCCGTGGACTCGGGTATGAAATTGAAGCGGGACGCAGTGGGGCGCCGGAAATTAGAGGCTATTCCCAGGAATACTTAGACGCCTCAAGCCCACGCAGCCAGCAGATACGAGAACATTTGGAGAAGACCGGCTATCAGGGACCCGAGGCTGCACAGATTGCCGCGCACTCCACCCGCGACCGGAAAGGGATTCATTCTCCTGCCGAGGTGTTGGCTGCGCATCGGCAGATCGCGGCCGAGTTCGGCAACCAGGCGGACGCTGTGGTCAAGGAGGCGCGTGCGAGGGGACACACGCTGGAGCGTCATTCCGAAAATTCGCAACAGATCGCCCGGCAGGCCATCACCTACGCTCGCGATCGCAGTTTCGAGCGCGAAGCCGTCACCGATGAGCGCGAGTTGTACCGCGATGCGTTGCGACGCGGCATGAGTGAAACCACGTACTCCGAAGTCCGTGCCGGGTTCGAGGCGCGGATTGCTTCGGGCGAGCTTCAACTCGTGCCGAGACAAAAGCACGATACGGGGCGGCAGTTCACGACAGCCGAGACAATCCGTACCGAGAAAGAAATCCTGCAGAAGATGCAGCAGGGCCAGGGGCGCGCCGAACAGATCATGTCTATTCAGGCCGCCGTCGCGCACACGGAGAGGCAGCAACATTTGAACGCCGGACAGCGAGCCGCCGCTGAAGAGATTCTGACCTCGCGCGACGTGGTGCAAGGGCTGGAAGGGCGGGCAGGAGTTGGCAAAACGACCCTCTTAAAATCTGTCCGAATAGCTGCCGAACAACGCGGCTATGTCGTCGAAGGCTTCGCCCCGACATCCCGCGCCGCGAACCAGCTCCGCGACGCCGAAATCTCCGCTGACACCCTTCAGGGTTTCCTCGTCCGCGCCCACCAGCCGAACCCGGAACGCCATCTGTATATGGTCGATGAATCCAGTCTCGCCAGCACCAAACAGGTGCGTGACTTCCTCTCCAAACTGGAAGTCGGCGACCGCGTGTTGCTGATCGGAGATACCCAGCAGCATCAGGGTGTCGAAGCGGGCAAGCCCTTCGAGCAGATGGTCAACGCCGGGATGAAGACGGCCCAGCTCGATCAGATCGTGCGGCAGCGAGAAGCGCCCGAGCTGCTGAAAGCTGTCGAGCATTTGTCACGCGGCGAAATCGCCGAGGGTGTCGCACTGCTGGAACAGCAGGGACGAGTCACCCAGATTACCGAACCGCAACAGCGCATCGCGGCCATCGCGCGGAGCTATGCCGCCAGCCCGGAGAACACCATCGTCGTTTCTCCCGATAACGCCTCGCGCCGTCAAATTAATCAGGCCGTGCGCTCCGAATTGCAGGCCCTCGGCACTGTCGCCTCTGAAGATCATCCGATGCGCGTCCTTGCTCCCCGTTCTGACATGACCGGAGCTGACCGAACCTGGGCCGCCCGCTATGCGGTGGACGACGTACTCTACTATCCGCGCGGCAGCCATGACATCGGCATCGTGAAGCAAAGTTATACGAAAGTTATCGCTACCCAGACAAAGGACAACCTGCTCACCGTTCAGAAGGGGGATGGAGCCACCGTCACCTACAATCCCGCGCGGCTCTATGGCGTGAACGTCTACCGAGAGTTGGAGCGGGAGTTTGCCGTAGGAGACCGTTTGGGCTTTACCGCGCCGTCCAAAGAGTTAGGTGTCGCCAATCGTGACCTTGGCACGGTGCAGCACATCCACGATGACGGTAAGCTCACCGTGAAGATGGACAACAATAAATCCGTCAGTTTCGACACCCATCAAATGCGGCACTTCGACCACGGCTACGCCGTTACTAGCCACAGCTCCCAAGGACTAACGGCCCAACGCGTCTTGGTGAATGTCGATACTACGACCCATCCGGAATTGCTCAACCCACGATTCGCTTACGTGTCGATTTCCCGCGCGGCTCATGATGCGCAGATATTCACAAACGACGGCTCCGCACTCGTCAAAGGCTTGAGTCATTCTGTTAGCAAGAGCTCAGCGCTTGAAATCGCCCCAAGTGATTCCTATGGAATGGGTTAACCGCCGTTTCTGGCGAATCTTCTCATCACCCAACCACTTTCGTCTCCAGTATCATGGTCTATCGCACAGTTGAGGCACGCCCAACGATGGACCAAGAGCTTACAGGTCGAAATGCCGGAGGTATGGCCACCCAGCGCGGTATCGATTTTCAAAATCGAGTCGCGGCATGGTTCGTGACGCAGGGTCTAGCCGAACAGGGTGGACACAAGGATTTGCCTCCGGCGACATTGCGGCGAGTGTTTTTTGAGACCAGCGAGCCGGTCGCCGACTTGCTCCTCGAGACAAACTCAGACGGATTCGTTTTTATTGAGGTGAAGCACGCTGTTTCTCTTGCGCCCACACAACTTGTTCCCATAATGCGCCAATTCGTGCGCCAGTGGGCGTTGTGTAATGCTTCACAATCCCAATCCATCGCACCTTGGAGACGGCGTCTCGAACCTGACAGAGACAGATTGCTTCTGGTCACTGCCGCGCAGGTGCCAGAAAATGTTCGCGAGGAAGTAGCAAATTGTTTAAGCCGATTCACTTCAGAAACAAATATCGAACGCCCGATCGATGCTGCTCGCACACAAGCGGAGCAAGCAGCTTTCACGCGGTTCACAGAAAGCCTTCAGGTAGCCTGGAGCGAGACATTCGGGCACGATGCATCGAACCCCGAACTCATAGATTTTCTTAAAGTGTTTAGGCTGAAGACCCTAGACGTTGAGGCGGGCCATGCGGAAGAACGTCTCGCAATTGCGACTCTGAGTCCACTTGTATTGGAGCCAGCTGCAGGAGACTCCGCATGGAATAGCCTGCTCTCGATTTGCGCGTCAGCAGCTTCCGACAGGCGAAGCCTGACCATATCGGAGCTCCAGCAAGCTCTCGAAAGTCAAGGAATTCAGCTTGCAACATCTCTCCAACTCCGATCCGATGTCGAAAAATTGCGCGGCCTGACCCGTCGCACCATGCGCTCGCTGGAACATCTCGCCAGGTTACGAGCTTTACCCAATGATCTTTCGATCAAAAGATCTGTGACCAGGGTCATTGAAGAACGGGCTTCTTCTTCTTCATTGCTCATCATTGGCGATCCGGGAGCCGGAAAATCTGGCGTCCTCTTCGAGCTATCCCAGCGGCTAATTGATGCCGGACATGATGTGGTCTTTATCGCCGTGGATCGATTGGAAGGATCCCTTCAGACTGAATTGGGCTTGGAACATGTTTTTGAAGAAGTGCTCTTGCGGTGGACTGGCCGCGGTTCCGGTTATCTGATCATCGACGCCCTCGACGCTGCCCGGGGGCATTCTGCATCCGGAGCAGTCTTAGATTTGCTTAGAACAATGATGCGCGCCGCCTCAAGATGGAAAGTGATTGCGTCCATACGTTCATTCGATCTGAAATACAGCCCAGAATTGCAAGAAATATTCAGAAAAGAGGATTCGCTCCAACGACTAGAACATGAGAGCGAACGCTTCTGGTCTCTGCACCATGTCTCGATTCCGGTATTTACTCACGAGGAAATGGAAGAGATACAAGAGCAGATACCGCGGGTCGAACAAGTTGTCCAAGCAAGCAGTAGCGAATTTAGAGAGATTTTGCGCACGCCCTTCAATCTGCGATTGTTGTGCGAATTGCTGGTGTCAGGGCTGAGCATCGAAGACCTCACGGTGCTTCACACCCAGGCAGCATTGCTCAACCGCTACTGGGAACATCGAGTTCTCTCTCCGCTCAACGAAGCGATTTCCAGAGAACAACTGCTAACGGCGGTGCTTGAGGCAATGAGGGATAATCGAAGACTCTCTATCTCCAAACGAGTGCTTCCAATCTCTGTGCCGGGAGATATCCTGACTTCGCTGCTTTCAAATCAGGTTCTTGTCGAACAAGAGGAAAACGTCGTTGGCAGGTATATCCTTTGCTTCTCACATCACCTCCTATTCGACTACGCAGCAAGTCGCCTCCTCATACTCAACGATCCTCCGCACTTCATATCCAGATTGGCTGAAGAACATGATCTGATCCTGTTCTTGCGTCCTAGCCTTCTTTTGGCTTTCAGAGAGCTTTGGGCGTCTAGCAGAGCGGTATTCTGGCAGCTTGCGCGAACCTTTGAACAAGCATCAGAAATCCCGTCTATAGCTCGTCTAATTGCACCGACCGTTCTGGCCGAGCGAGTCCAAAGTATCGAGGATCTCCAACCGCTGGCTCAGCTATTGAACTCTAAAGTTCAGGCCGAACGCCGGTTCGCTGAGAATTGGGTGCTCCACGCTGTAGGAGCCATGCTGGCGGACAACCATGTCCGGTGTCCCTACGCTTGGGCGGAGTTTGCGGCAAGAACCACCGCTGACGCAACGCCCGAACGCTTGCTAGGAGCCCTGCAGGCGATGAACTCTCTGCTGATTGAGCATCCTCCAAACCTTAGACTGTACGGCACTACTCTTAGCCGTTCTGCTTGCCAACTTCTGAATGCTATTCGACCACTAGAAGAGTTGAAGCCGTGGCTACGAGCTCGCGCGATCGCGGACGTAATGAAGGCATACTCTTACGATCCAGAGCTGTCGTCAGAGGCACTACGGGCTCTGTTTACGTCGGATGCTTTGCGTCGAATGGGATTTTCTGACGGACCGTGGATCGCTCGAAACCTTCGACCGCTCTTCGAAATCGACGCTCAATTTGTTGAGGACTTCTATATCGCCGTATTTTCATACGACGAGAATTCGGCTGCGAGTACGCCCATGTCCGATGGTCGAATCATGCCCATGACGTCAAATAAGCGTCAGGATTACCACATGATGTGGTGGCAGCTCTCCCAAATCTTCCCCGACTTTTGCAATCTCGAAGCTACGCGCGGAGCGCGAATAGCCGTGGCAGTCCTCAATAGCTATGTGGAGCGCGATCATGCACCAAAACCTGGGGCAAGCGCGATCACCTGGACCAATGAACTCGGACATGACCAAACGATCCTGAGTGATTACAGCTCTATTTGGGATTCAGGTTACCGAGACTCCCATGAGGAACCGTTGCAAATTGGTTCGACCTTTTTCAGAATCCTCGGCGAGCTGATAGCGACAGACCGTGAACTTGCGCTCGATCTCGGACGAACCGTCCTTCGCTCCAGTAGGTACGCGGTCACGATCCGGCGTCTATTCGCAACTTCGATTCAATCTCCCGGCGCTCTAGTGCCCATTTTGACGCCAGTGTGCTTTAGCACGACAGCGCTCATCTCTATGGACCTCTCCTCGACCATAGGAGATTTTTTGAAGATTGAATTTGCGAGCATGCCAGATGAAGATCGGGAATCAGTTGAGAAAGCTATTCTTGCGATCCCTGGTGCAATCGATCTGGACGATGCCGAACTTGTGACTAAGATACGCGACCGTGTTTTCGGTTGCTTGGAACCCTCAGCGTTAGTGACCGACAAGGCCCGGGAACTTCTTGTGGAGATCGAAGCGAAGGGCGGGGCTCCAGAGAACCGACCGCCATTCACGATGAGTGGTGTGCACGGGGGCCAATACACCGCAAGAAATCACCTCCAAGATCGTGGTGTAGACGTCGATGCCCCCGCTAACAAGCGATTGCTGGAATGGGGAGAGCGATTTACTGCCTTCAAGGGCGTTCACAATAGCGAAACACCTTCTATAGTCGAGGCTCTTGAAGTATTACCTCAGCTACGCGAATTCCGTGCCGCAATCGACCAATGGGAAGTGGATGGCGTTGACCAACGTCAGATGTTATACGCCGACTCTGTCTTGGTGGCGGCTTGTTCAAGCATCGCAAAGAACCAAGCTCTAGATTGCACATCGGATCTTGGCCTGTTCGTTCGAGAGGTCCTGTTACGCGGCATTCGCAGCGAAGTCCCCGAGCATGATCCATCCGACGACGCCCAATTTGACGACCATCAATCTTGGGGCTCCCCCGCACAACGAATTGATGCAACCGCGGGACTTTATAGTCTCGCGGTCATCACCAACTGCATGGATGACGATTTGAGGGAGGCTCTTCAACGAGGCCTTTTTGATGAGCACCCAGCAGTGAGGTTTCAAGCGGCAACAAGACTGAGCTGGCTCCACGAACACAATCCCGAGTTGATGTGGTCATTCATTGAGCTCTCATGTAAATCAGAAAAAAGCGTTGGAGTGCTGTCGGGCCTCCTTTCATACGCTTTGAGCCACCTGTCAGGAAAATATCCAACCATTGTTGTTCCCTTGATCGAAAAGATTCTGAAACGATTCTCCCTCGTTGAAGGAAAGAGTTCTATCACTGAGTGGACTCTTAGGATTTTGGCCGGTCTTTACATCTGGCAGAACCGTGCGGATGCCTACGACGTCTTTGCGCCGTTACTCACAAAGGATGGCTTTGAACCGCAGGCAGCCACCCAGTTGTTGATTGACATTCGGGATCTTTATACATACACACCGGATCGTAGTGATGATGATGGTTCTGGAATCAGAAACCGTGCATTTTCACTCTCACAGAAGGTTGCCAATCTCGCTCAACAAGAGCTTCTTGATTCGAACTATTCTGGAGAGTCGGAGCGGCTTACGCAGTGCGCTAGGACGCTCGATTTCATCGGAAACCAGCTCTACTTCAGCTCAGGGGCATACGACGGAACTAACGGCAGCACGAGGGGGACGGACAGCTCTCTCACAAGTGATGAGCGGCAAAGGTTCTGGCATGAATCCCAAGGAACTATCGAAGCCTTAACAGTGGGCGCCCTGCCGAGCATCGCTCATCATTTGGTGCAGACGCTAAAGAGCTTCGTTGAATTCGACCCTGCACGCGTTTTCCATCGAATCGCCGCTGTAGTCGAATCGTCGCGTCGTTTCGGGTATCAATTTGAATCGATGGCTGTCGATCTGCTCGTTGAAATCGCGGAACTCTACCTCGCACAATACCCCGCATTGCTTCAAGACGACGTTCAGTGCCGGAAGGAACTAATGGCGATGCTCGAAACTTTTGTGACTGCTGGCTGGCCATCTGCCCTTCGCCTCATATATCGCCTTGAGGAAATGTACCGGTGAACGACGGACCAACGCGGAGCGCAACCGACTTCGAGAAGAAGTTTCGGAAGATTCGCGACGACTACCGCTACACCTATATTCAGGAGATTGAATCTCTACTCCGGCCACCGACAAACGCCACGTTTGCCTCCACGGCAGATGAGTTGAAGAAGATAGAAGAACGTCGAATCTCGCACGATGTTCTTGAATATCAGATCCGCCTGTGGGTCATTGACGGCTTCTTGCGCTCTCTCAACTGGATACAAAACTCGACTTGGAACTCCAAACCCCAGTTGATCAACATGGCTCCAGAAATGACCGTCACATCTGGCAAGGGCACAAAACGAAGAATGGATTACTTCGGATACGAAAGTGATAGTCGCAGACCTCTTTTGATCGTCGAGGCCAAACGACCGTCCGATGAGCTGCCAAAGCCTAATGGGAGTGCTCGCCTCACTCTAGATGCGACAAAATTGTCACCCGATGTGGTCGGGATCACACGAGGTGCCCTCGCCATCCAGATAGCGAAGGGCCTCCGCAAAAAAACAACTCTCCCCAAAGAATGGCCTAAATGGCTTGAATCGCTCAGAGATTACGTCAAGTCCGTGAAATCTCAAACGGGCGACTATCCTCTCCGCGTGGTGCTTACGAACGGAGAGTGGTGTGTGATATTCGTCACCCCTGCAAAGTTGTTCGCCAGCGATGACGACGTGGAGCCCGAGGATATCCGGGTATTTATTTCTTCGGAAGAAATGTTGCAGAATGCCGGTGAACTCTTCTCCCTTCTTGAACATCATCGAGTGTTGGGAAGAGCTTCTGAATTGACGCCAGGCGAAATGCGCTCTGTGATAGACGTCAATCAGATCGAGCGTCTCGCGTTTGGGTTGAAATTGCGTTATGAGGCTCCGCCAACTGCTGGCATTTCAAGTCTTCCATTCGTCACCGTTGTTCCTTTGGTACTCGCTCGGTCTATCGGTTACTCCTGGGTTCGTATTTCGGGAAACGAGCGTCCTCGACAAATCCCTGATGAATACACGCAACAACATCTTTCGTTTCACTTGTCTGCAGTCCGGGCCGACGCCGACAGCCTAATGACCTCCGTCCGAAACCAACTGGACCATATACCTCCGGTCTGTTCGGTAGAGGAGCATTATTCATCGCCCGATAGTTTCGCTGCTCACGCAGGCGTCTTGAAGAGTGGAGAGTGCTACGTTTTGTTTACCGGACAGCATGCCCACTATTTTCGGGAGGCCCCTACAGTCCAAGGATGCGGATATCACGAATGGGTAGATTGTCGCAAAGATGGCGTCGAACAGGGTGACAGCGGTGTATACGGTAAATGGGTGGTTGCACCCCGAGCGTTCTTTGAATCGGGAACAGATCATCATTGTGCTCATCGCGATGTATACGGAGCGAAGCACAGTCCTATTACTCCAGCAAATCGATCAAAAAGTGGTGCAAGAAGTGGCCAAGACGACTATGCCTTTTGCGAGATCGCTCCTTTTGAAGATTATTTGTGCTGTAGAACATGCGTCTTTGAGCAAGTATGCACAGGTTCCGAAACACTTCGCCTTCCGTGCGAACGAGGCGAGGCGAATGCGAGAAATGCTCCATTGGTACAACTACAGTGAACGCTCTACGCAGAGGCTTCATTTGGGGGAATCCTCATCGCTCGCGACATACCAAGGCACTTGCTTGGACTGGAACAGAGCAGGATACCGAGCGGTGAGATGAGAGAGCACCAGCCGGCTGATACGCACACTATGCTCCACCTCTTTCTCCCATTCCATATCGGCTAGTCCGTCACTGTGCGTCGTCGGCCAACGTGTCGTCCGAATCGCCAAGATCAAGCTCGAAGCAATGACGAGTGCTGGTCCGAGCTTCTGCTGATCGACTTCGGATCTGTATCCGCCGATCTGCGAGCCTTTCTTAGTGGAAGTCATGCGATGTCACCTGAAGGCTCCCAGCCTCTCTCTCATGCTTGAACTCCCGGAACGAAGATGCCATCACATGGATAATGGGTCCTTCCCTCTGAATCGGACCCTCGACCATAACGAACTTTGACTTTGTGACTTCAAGGCGGTGCCGCTCGAAAAACTGGGGGCCAACAAACACATTGAAGACTCCTGTCTCGTCGGATACGGAGAGGAAAACCACTCCTGAAGCGGTGCCCGGCCGCTGCTTGACGATGGCGAGGCCGGCAGTCTTAACATAGGAGCCGTCTGCTCGTTTCGCGAGGTCCGCCGCCCGAAGATAGCCTCTGCGATGCAGTTCCTTGCGTCGAAACCACATGGGATGCGGACCGGTTGTCACACTGCTTACGGCATAGTCGGCCACAAGCCGTTCTTCTGGGGTCATCGCGAGCAGCGGAGATTCTGCAGAATCTTCGCGGAGCCATTGGCTCTCTTGCATCAGTAGCGGCCCTTCGGGTTTACCCGCACGTTCCACTTGCCAGAGAGCATCCCTGCGATGTGCAACGCCGTTCAGGCCATTCAGCGCACCCACGTTCGCAAGCAGCGCCAACTCCTTACGGTTGAGGCTCGGAACGCTCAACACGAGATCGTCCACGAAATTGAAAATATTTTGAGCGCGAGATGCGACGATCGCTTCGGCGCTTTGTCTTCTCAGA
>Ga0302220_10002053_pt1 | contig 15071 bp, 9 predicted proteins | sample II_Palsa_E1_3_FD_194572 | JGI IMG/M metagenome (GOLD analysis project Ga0302220, IMG submission 194572) | Peat permafrost microbial communities from Stordalen Mire near Abisko, Sweden - II_Palsa_E1_3 | ecosystem: Environmental > Terrestrial > Soil > Palsa > Peat permafrost | place: Sweden...
CATCGGTCTGATCGTCGGCATCATTGCCAAGCTGATCCGCGGCGGCAGTGATTCGATGGGTTTCATCGTCACGATCATCCTCGGCATCCTCGGCTCGTTCCTGGCCACCTTCGTGGGAGAGAAGCTGGGCCTGTGGGAGGGAACGGGCTTTATCCACTTCCTGGCGTCCATCGGCGGCGCGATCGTGCTGCTGGCGATCTACCACATGCTGTTCAAGCCGAAAGGCACCGTGTGACGTACCGCATCGGTGGGGCCTTGCGCCCCACCGATGCTTTGAAAGGCCAAGCAGAACCTCAGGCCGCAGCCGCACCGCCACTGAACAATTTACCGGCAAGTCCGGCAAGCGAACCCAGATCGAAACCACCGGCTTGCCCTTGCTCGGGCACTTGACCATCGGGCGTAAGGTGATCGACGGCATGTGGCAGCACATGCGAGAGCTGCGCCAGCAACTGGGTCGGATCCACACCGAGTTTGCCGGCAGCTTCCTGCACGACTGAACCCAGGCCACCATTTTGCAACGCCTGACCCAGCTGCTCGCTGGATACCGGCTGATTTGCCCCGGTGCCAACCCACGACTGCACCGCGCCGCCCAGCCCGTGCTGTTGCAACATGCTGGCCAGGCCTTGAACGCCGCCGGCGCGTTGGATCAGTTGCCCCGCCACCGAAACCAGTGACCCACCACTGACCGCATTGCCTTGATTGTTACCTAGCAGACTATCGAGAAATGACATCGCCCTACTCCTGATGAAGTGAAAGGTCGGTCGAACACGTCGATTCTAGATCCGCAGGGCGGGGCTGAGGTGACAAAATTGTGAAAATCAAAAAGCCGCCGTTTTTGGAACGGCGGCTTCAGCGGAGCGCTGCAAAAGCGAACGAATCAACCGCGCTGATCGAGCACCGTATTCCACTCCTTCACGCGATCGGACTGCGTAGCAAGTAGCGCGTCCACATCGCCTTCGACCGTGACCTTCTCGATCACGTCGCCTTGCTGGATCGTGTTGACAACGTTCACGTCGGCCGCGTCGACCACTTCACCGAACACGCTGTGCTTGCCGTCCAGCCAGGGGGTTGCGCCATGCGTGATGAAAAACTGGCTGCCATTGGTGCGTGGGCCAGCATTGGCCATCGACAGCACGCCCGGCTTGTCATGCCGCAACGATGGATTGAATTCGTCCTCGAATTTGTAGCCAGGGCCGCCACGACCACTGCCTTCGGGACAACCACCCTGAATCATGAAATCCGCAATCACACGGTGAAACGAAAGCCCGTCGTAATAGCCACGCTTGGCCAGATTGACGAAATTGGCGACCGTGACCGGTGCCTTGTCTTCATGCAGGCGCAGATGGATCGGACCGCGGTTGGTGGTGAAGGTGACATTGATGGTCATGGGGAATCCTTGGGTTCAAAAACTGCGCCGCGCGATCGTACGGGACGCAAGGGTTGCCAAGAATAACCCAGCCACACGGATGCTGCCCTACGACATGCCCAGCATGCTGCGCTCCAGTGCGCTCACGCCACGCGGGTGTGCTGCCGGCGTCGGTATTTCGGATGGCCATGCCGCACCTTCATGAAGATGTGACCACAGCCGATCCAGTGCCGCATAGCCATACGGCAATAACGGTACGTAACGTTCGCCGAAGCCTGGCAGGGCCAGAAACGCATCGAAATGCTGCACCGACGGCACTTTCCAGAAAATCGGTTCGCGCCCCTCGGCGCGCAGCCATGTGACATAGGGCTCCGAGCTGAATGCTGGCGGCAGCAGCCCATCGCTCGCACCGTGGATTACCCATAGCGGCAAATCAGTGCGTGGCAATCGCGCCACCGTGGCGTCAATACAAGCGCGCAAGGCCTGCGTTTCGTGATCGTTCCCCGTCCACAGCGCGCGCAGAGCTTCGCTGCCGACCAGGGTGGGATCCTTCGATACGTTGGTGCCGCCGAACAGCCCTACGCCATTCCCCGGCGGAATACCCGAGCCATCGGCCCACCACGCCAGCCGGACGGCAGGATCGGCCGGACCCGGCAATCCGTTCGCACCGAGCGTCGCGTAGTGAAACCCACAAGGCATGTCCATCGCGCCCCGGCGCAGGTAGGACGAGGCATAACCGGCAGCCAGCACTCGCCATAGGTCGAAAGCAGTCGTGCTGGCCGCCGTGCTCATCACTTCATCAGTCCAGCCCCTCGTCCGCAGATACTGCCAGGCTTGACCGGCCTGCTCTGCCTGCGTGTTGCCGGACAGCTTGCCCTGCGCACGCAGACTGGCGCAGCGCAGTGGCCACGCCGGTGGTGGCAACCCGTCTGGCCCGCGCGCAAAGGGTGTATTGGCGAAACGCTCGTCGCTTAACGCGGCGGGCAACCAGATCGCCGCCTCCGTGGCGTAGTCGTACAGCGCGCGGCCATGCTCACGCTCCGGTGCAAGCACGTTGGGCTCCAATGCAACCACGCCAGCAAACATGCCTTCGCGATCGAGGCCGGCAGCTTGCAACACTGCTCCCCCACCATTGGACAAGCCCGTTGCGATGATCTTCGTGTTCTGCGGCGTAAATGGCGCGTCGCCGGGAAATGCGCGATCCAGCATGGCCAGCCCGAATTGCGCCGCCTGGATCACATGCCGCCCCCAATCCGACTCAGGGTTGTCGCCGGAGTTCATATGTTTGACGGCGATGCCTGCGCTGGCTGGCGCTGGCGGCGGCGCAAACTCCAACTCCGCAGTGCCACGTGTGGTGCGGCGACCGTCAAGCGCCACGCCACTGTCGTCGGCGAAATCGAAATAACCCGCACCGGTGCCCTTGTCGGTATAAGCCACCGCGCAACCACGCGGCAGGCCCCAGGCACCGGCCAGCGCCATCGCGCCATAGATGCCGCGCGAGCCCGATGAAGCCGTCACCACAAGACAGCGCCGGGCACGATCGAAATGATCGGGCAGTTGCAGCAGCACGCGATGTGGCGAGTTGGCCCCGGGAATACGGGAAAATGCCTGATATTCGTAACCCGGCACGACAGGCACACCCCCATAGACGGTGCCGTAACCACCCAGCGGACCGAGGTCGGCGATCCCTTTCCAACTGGTCTGGATCGCCCGGCGCCGCAACTCCTCCGCAGTCGGTTGCAAGGGATCGGCCATCGGTGACGGCGCCCCCGCCAGTCCCATCAGACTCAGCCCGGCGCTCAACAGATCATCGTTGCCGCGGTGCTCGCTGACACGCACTTCGCCGTAGTGGACATCACTCATTGCGGGCTCCTTGGATACGGGCAGACTCCATCGACCATGGCTGTTTGTGGTCATTCGCACAAGTCGTCATGAGCGGTCGGAGCATCGTAAGGAAAAACCGCATGACGCCACAGCTCGACGACCGTGCCGCGTCTCGCTACTGTCCTGCCGAAGCCCACAACAGAAAGAAGCATGTCAGAAGCCATCAAGAACGTGGTGTCGCCGGCCAAACTTCCATGGCATACCGCATGGCCCACGGATGAGCTGGAGCACGTACCTGCGTGCCCCGTATGCGGCAGCGTCGTGCGCGAGACATTGCATGAAAATCTGGTGGACAACGTATTCTTTGTAGCGCCCGGCCAATGGACGCTTTACCACTGCACACAGTGCAAAAACGCTTATCTGGATCCGCGACCGGATCAGCTAAGTATCGGCAAGGCCTATGGCACCTACTACACCCATACCGCCGGTGAAACACGGACAGGGTCGAGTCAATCCGGCGCACTGCAACGTTTGAAACTGAGACTGTCCAACGGATACATCAACCAGCGCTATGGCACGGCGCGCGAGCCGGCAAGCCCATCGGGTCGCTGGCTTGGCAGGCTGTTACCGCGGCAGCGGCAGCGACTGGATGTGGAGTTTCGTTATCTGCCGAAGCCACACGCCGGCCAGAAATTACTGGACATCGGTTGTGGCAACGGAGACTTTCTGCTGAGTGCGCGCGAAGCGGGTTGGGACGTTGCAGGCATCGATCCTGACCCCAAGGCCGTCGCTGTCGCAACACAACGCGGGCTGGACGTCAGCGTGGGTTCGATCGAGTCGCTGACGAATCGCTCGGGCTGCTTCGACGCAATCACGCTCAGTCACGTGCTGGAACACGTGCACGAACCCCAACGTGTGGTCCAGGCGATCCACCGCCTGCTGAAACCGGGTGGTGTCATCTATATCGACACGCCGAATATCGAAAGCCGGGGCGCGCAGTATTGGGGCAGAAACTGGCGGGGCCTGGAAACGCCGCGGCACCTGGTGCTTTTCAGTCTCACAGGCCTGACCGGACTGCTGAAGGCTGGGGGATTCGAAAACCTCCAGCTCAAACGCCGCACCGCCGTGAGGAAATTCGTATACCTCAGCAGTCTGCGCATGCGACAGGGCAAGCCACCGAACGGCCGCGATCCCGCCAAACTACCGCTGATGTTGCGGCTAAGATTGAAGTACTCGTTCACCCGTCTTGAGCAGGAAGAGTTCCTGACCCTGGTTGCCTGGAAAAAAGACGCTTGAACACGCCGGGCCGGTCGACGGGCCCAGCGCTCGATGAACGGATAGTCGAAATGACGGGCAAGTTGTCACATAAGTCCGTATAATTGGTCGATTCACTCTTCAAGAATCCTGCGCGACGGCCATCGAGCCGCCCGAGTCGATCACATGTCTATCGAAAAACTGCGCAATATCGCCATCGTCGCCCACGTCGATCACGGCAAAACCACTCTCGTCGATTGCCTACTCAAGCAGTCCGGCACGTTCTCCGAACGTACCGTGCTGGCCGAGCGCGTGATGGACTCGAACGACCAGGAAAAGGAACGCGGCATCACCATCCTGGCCAAGAACACGGCCATCGAGTGGAACGGCAACCGCATCAACATCGTCGACACCCCGGGCCATGCTGACTTCGGCGGCGAAGTGGAGCGCGTGTTGTCGATGGTCGACTCCGTGCTGATCCTGGTCGACGCGATGGACGGCCCGATGCCGCAGACGCGCTTCGTGACGCAGAAGGCGTTCGACATGGGCTTCAAGCCGATCGTCGTGATCAACAAGATCGACCGCCCCGGCGCGCGCCCTGACTGGGTGCTGGACCAGACGTTCGACCTGTTCGACCGCCTCGGCGCCACCGATGAACAGCTCGACTTCCCAGTCGTCTACGCATCCGCCCTGCACGGCTACGCCAGCCTCGACAGCAATGCGCGCGAAGGCGACATGACGCCGCTGTACGAAGCGATCATGCAGCACGTGAAGGCGCCGGACGTTGATCCGGACGGCCCGTTCCAGATGCGTATCAGCCAGCTTGACTACAACAGCTATGTCGGCCTGATCGGCATTGGCCGCATCCAGCGCGGCAAGGTCAAGACCAATCAGCAGGTGTCGGTGGTCGATCGCCACGGCAAGAAGCGCACCGGCAAGGTACTGCAGGTGCTGGGCTTCATGGGCCTGGAGCGTCGCGAAGTGCCCGAAGCAGAAGCCGGTGACATCGTCGCGATTTCCGGCGTGGAAGGCCTCAGCATCTCCGATACCGTTTGCCAGCTCGACACGCCGGAAGCGCTCGAAGCGCTAACCGTCGACGAGCCGACCATCAGCATGACGTTCCAGGTGAACAATTCACCGTTCGCCGGCAACAAGGACCGCAGCGGCGGCAAGTTCATCACCAGCCGCCAGATCCGCGAGCGCCTCGAGCGCGAGACGCTGCACAACGTGGCGCTGAAGGTCGAGGAAGGATCCGACCCGGACAAGTTCCTGGTCTCCGGCCGTGGTGAGCTGCATCTGTCCGTGCTGATCGAAAACATGCGTCGCGAAGGCTATGAACTGGCCGTGTCGCGTCCGGAAGTCATCATCAAGCAAATCGATGGCAAGGCCATGGAGCCGATCGAGCAGCTGGTGGTCGACGTCGAAGAGATTCACCAGGGCGGCGTGATGGAGCGCCTGGGCATGCGCAAGGGTCAGCTGAAGAACATGGAATCGGACGGCCGCGGTCGCGTGCGTCTGGACTATGAAATCCCGGCGCGTGGTCTGATTGGCTTCCAGACCGAGTTCCGCACCCTGACCCAAGGTTCGGGCCTGCTGTTCCACGTGTTCGACCATTACGGTCCCAAGGCCGAGGGCGCGATCGCCAAGCGCCAGAACGGCGTGATGATCGCGAACGCTGCTGGCGCCACGCCCGCCTATTCGCTCGGACCGTTGCAGGAGCGCGGCAAGCTGTTTGCCGCCGAAGGCGACCAGGTGTACGAGGGTCAGCTCGTCGGCATTCACGCCAAGGACAACGACCTTACCGTCAATGCGATCAAGCCCAAGCCGCTGACCAACATGCGCGCCTCGGGCAAGGACGACGCCATCCAGCTGACGCCGGCCACCAAGTACTCGCTGGAGCAGGCACTGGAATTCATCGAGGACGACGAGCTCGTCGAAGTCACCCCGAAGGAAATCCGCCTGCGCAAGCGTCACCTCACCGAGAGCGACCGCAAGCGGTCCTCGCGCAGCTGATTTGTAGCGTCGCCGATTGAACAGAAGGCCGCCGAAAGGCGGTCTTCTGCTTTTTCTGTGCTCCCTCCCCTGCTCGCAGGGGAGGGTTGGGGTGGGGTCGCTCTTCGTCCGACGAAGATCAAAAGCCCCCTCCCAACCTCCCCCTGCAAGCAGGGGGAGGAGCAAAGCTCTCAACCTCACGCTACCTCCGGTGGGCTCCCTCCCCTGCTTGCAGGGGGGTTGGGGTGGGGTCGCTCTTCGCCCAAGATCAGAAGCACCCCCTCCCAACCTCCTCCTGCAAGCGGCGGGGGGAGCAAAGCTGTCAACCTCACGCTACCTCCGGTGGGCTCCCTCCCCTGCTTGCAGGGGAGGGTTGGGGTGGGGTCGCTCTTCGCCCAAGCTCAGAAGCACCCCCTCCCAACCTCCTCCTGCAAGCGGGGGGAGGAGCAAAGCAGTTGGCTTCACGCTATTACTTGCTTGCTTGATTACTTGCTTGCCGACCTCGGGGAGATCGCCTTCGCGCCAGTCACCCGCAAGCCCGGCCGCTGTCGCGCCAGCTTGCGCAGCAACTCCGCGAACGCCTGCAGATCGGCGTGCCACGGCGACGCATCACGCCAATACAGCGCAATCTCACGGCCCGGCGCCTGCCCCTTCAACTTGGCCAGCACGATGTTCGGCATCGATGCCAATCGCTCGTGCGCCAGCGCGGGCACCAGTGCATAGCCACCACGCAGACTGACCAAGGCGGCAAGACTTTCCAGACTCACATCCTGCACATGTCCCTGCTCACCGCCACCGCCGTCGAGACCATCTGCGTGGCTCTCGGCCATCAGTGTCGCTTCGGCGGGATCGAGTTGATCCAGCGCGATGCTGCTCTGACCGGCCAGCACGTGATCGGCGCGCAGCATCAGTTCCCATGGCTCGAAAAACAACGGCCGCATCGCAATGCCACTCACACCGGATACCGGCGGTGCCAGCACCGCATCGAGTTCGCCTTCGTGCAGCCGCCGCAGCAAGCCGCGTGGCTTGCCCTCGGAAATACCCAGCCGTGCACCCGGAAAATGTTGCGGAAACGGCGTGATCAGATGCGGCAGCAGATACGGCCCCAGTGACGCCGGTACGCCGAGTCGCAATTCACCACCAAACGCCACGGCGCCGGCACGGGCGACTTGCTGCAGATGTTCAGCGGCAGCGAGCACGGCGTCGATCTGCTGCAGCAATAGCTGGCCGCCGGCGGTCGGCACGATACGACGACCGCCGCGTTCGAACAGCGGAGCTCCCAGCGCCTGCTCAACTTTCTGCACCTGGTGCGAAAGACCTGACGGACTGATGTGCATGGCGCGCGCCGCACTATTGAAACTGCCATGGCGATGCACGGCTTGAACGAGCCCGAGATCGCGCAACGAAACAGCGGCGAGGGTCATCGAAATCATCGAACGCTGCATGTCATCAAAGGCGTTTGTATGCGGTGGTCATCGGGCTCATCCTGTGCGGCGAGGTCAGCTGCAAGCATTGGCGCAGTTTACCCGTCGCACTGGCCCGCAAGTGATCTGCCGACGTCTTCAGCACCGGCCGCATCAACCCCAGCATCGACGGATCGAGTCGCGGCCACCCGGTGTTTGCGCGATAATTACCCTTTTGCCGGGCCGGCGAATACCCCACCGCGTATGGCCCACGCCATTGTTCAGTCATCCCAGCCGCAGGATCAGCCAGGAGCACTCCCATGAAAGATACCTTCTCCGTACGTGACACCCTCGAGGTCAATGGCCAACGCCATGTCTTCGCGAGCTTGACCAAGCTCGGCGAGCGGTTTGACCTGAAGCGGTTGCCGTACTCGCTGAAGATCCTGCTGGAAAACCTGCTGCGCCACGAAGACGGCCTGGATGTGACCTCGAAGGAAATCGAGGCGATCGCCAAATGGGACGCCAAGGCCGAACCGGCTGTCGAAATTGCGTTCATGCCTGCGCGCGTCGTGCTGCAGGATTTCACAGGCGTGCCTTGCGTGGTCGACCTGGCCGCGATGCGCGATGCGGTCGTGAAGCTCGGTGGCGATGCGACCCAGATCAATCCGCTGGCGCCTGCAGAATTGGTCATCGACCATTCCGTGCAAGTCGATGTCTACGGCTCGGAAAGCGCGCTGGAGCAGAACGTCGCGATCGAGTTCGAGCGCAACCAGGAGCGCTATTCGTTCCTGCGCTGGGGCCAAAAGGCATTCAATAATTTCAAGGTTGTGCCGCCGCGCACTGGCATCGTGCATCAGGTGAACCTGGAGCATCTGGCGCGCGTCGTGTTCACCGGCGACATCGATGGCGAGAGCTGGGCCTATCCGGACACCGTGTTCGGTACCGATTCGCACACCACGATGATCAACGGCCTGGGCGTGCTTGGCTGGGGCGTGGGCGGTATCGAAGCCGAGGCCGCGATGCTCGGCCAGCCATCCTCCATGCTGATCCCGCAAGTGGTCGGCTTCAAGCTCAAGGGCAAGCTGCCCGAAGGCGTCACTGCCACCGACCTGGTGCTCACCGTTACCCAGATGCTGCGCAAGCTCGGCGTTGTCGGCAAGTTCGTTGAATTTTTTGGCAACGGCCTGAAGCACCTGCCGTTGGCTGACCGTGCGACGATCGCGAACATGGCGCCGGAATACGGCGCGACCTGCGGCATCTTCCCGATCGATCAGGAAGCGTTGAACTACATGCAGTTGTCTGGTCGCAGCGCCGCGCAGATCACGTTGGTCGAGGCTTATGCCAAGGCGCAGGGCATGTGGCACGACGAACACAGTATCGAGCCCACTTTCACCACCACGCTGGAACTGGACCTGGCTGAAGTACGTCCGTCGATGGCCGGCCCGAAGCGTCCGCAGGATCGTGTGCTGCTGGAAGCTGTGCAGCAGAGTTTCCACGACGTGGTTGGCTCGCTCACCGCGAACCGCAAATCCAAGAGCAAGGCTTCGGACGACTTCGCCAATGAAGGTGGCGCGACCGCCATCGGCAACCCGGCCAACGCAATCACCAACGGCGGCGTGCATGTCGAAATGGACGGCCAAAGTTTCAAGGTCAGCGACGGCTCGGTGGTGATCGCCGCGATCACCTCATGCACCAACACCTCCAACCCGGCGGTGATGCTGGGCGCCGGCCTGGTCGCGAAAAAGGCCGCCGCGCGTGGCCTGAAGGCGAAGCCGTGGGTGAAGACCTCGATTGGCCCAGGCTCGCTGGTGGTCAGCGACTATCTGAAGAAGACCGGCCTGCTGGAAGAGCTCGAGAAGATCGGTTTCTACATCGTCGGCTATGGCTGCACGACCTGCATCGGCAACTCCGGCCCGCTGCCGGCTGAAATCAGCCACGCGATTGGCGAAGGTGATCTCGCGGTCGCCTCGGTGCTGTCAGGCAATCGCAACTTCGAAGGCCGCGTGCATCCGGAAGTTAAGATGAACTACCTGGCCTCACCGCCACTGGTCGTCGCCTACGCGTTGGCCGGCACGCTGGATATCGACCTGACCAAGGATGCGATCGGTACCGGCAGCGATGGCAAGCCGGTGTACCTGAAGGACATCTGGCCGTCCAATCAGGAAATCTCCGACGCCATCGCTGGCGCGATCAATCGGGCGATGTTCGAGAAGAACTACGCTGACGTGTTCAAGGGCGACAGCCGCTGGAATCAGATCGCTTCGCCGGATGGCGCGCTGTTCAAGTGGGACGACTCCACCTACATCAAGAACCCGCCGTACTTCGATGGCATGAGCAAGGAAGCCGGCACCATCGAGGACATCCACGGCGCGAACGTACTGGGCCTGTTCGGCGACTCGATCACCACTGACCACATCTCTCCGGCTGGGTCGATCAAGAAGGACAGCCCCGCGGGCCGCTTCCTGATCAGCAAGGGCGTCGAGCCGAAGGACTTCAACTCCTACGGTTCGCGTCGTGGCAACGACGACGTGATGGTGCGCGGCACGTTTGCGAACATCCGCATCAAGAACCTGATGCTCAATGGCGTGGAAGGCGGTTTCACGCTGCACGTGCCCAGTGGCGAACAGCTTGCGATCTATGACGCCGCCGAGAAGTACAAGGCGACGAAGACCCCGCTGGTGGTATTCGCCGGCAAGGAATACGGCACCGGTTCGTCACGCGACTGGGCAGCCAAGGGCACCTTGCTGCTGGGCGTAAAAGCAGTGATCGCCGAGAGCTTCGAACGCATCCATCGCTCCAACCTGGTCGGCATGGGCGTACTGCCCTGCACGTTCAAGAACGGTGAGAACGCTCAGTCGCTGGGCCTCACCGGCAAGGAAACCTTCGACATCACCGGCCTGGACGACGGCAAGTCGAAGGAAGCCACGGTCACTGCAACCGCCCCCGACGGCAGCAAGAAGCAGTTCACCGTGCAGGTCATGCTGCTGACGCCGAAGGAGCGCGAGTTCTTCCGTCACGGCGGCATCCTGCAGTACGTGCTGCGTCAGCTGGCCGGCAAGAAAGCGGCCTGATTTTCAGCCACGCTGTGTGCAAAACAAAAACGCCTCGGGTTTCCGAGGCGTTTTTTTTCGATCTAGATCGCATGCTTCCAGCTCGCTGTAGCAGCGCCACTTGCCGTTCTCGTTGCGCCATGCCGACTCGATTTGATAGACACCAAGCTGGTCCGGGAACAGATGACTGCCGCTGCTCAGCGTGACCGTAAACGTCGCCGCCATCCGTTCGCCACGATGCTCGATCGCGATCGGACCAATCGTCACTCCGATATGCTCACCACGCAGCGCGATCAGCCTGACCATATTGGCCAATGCACGGCGGTCCAGTTCGTCGGCGCCGACATCGTTCCCAACGAAATCGTCGCGGGGCGTGGTGACCTCGCCTGCCGCAAGTGGCTGGATTGTGCGCCGACCTTGATGTCGCCATGGAAGGCGTAGGCGCCGCGCGCCCACAGCACCCGTCAGCCGCCTACCGGGTGTCATAGTAAACGGCTCCAGCGCTCACTCCTGTTCCACTGTCTACCGAGCAACGAACTAAGAAAACTAGCTCGGCTTAAACGGTGCGACCTGCCCGCCCGAGGACTTAGTTCCGTCCGCGAACAGCGCCAGATCATTGTCAGGGCGCATCTGAGCGGAGATGTCCGCCGCCACGCTGGCTACATCACGCTCCGATGGCTGATGAACTGCGTCTGCCCCGTGTGCCGCTGAAGCGCATGCCAAGTCAGCACCCATGTCGTCCTTGGCGATGAAGCGGGCAAGCAGCAACCTACCAAGCGTTCAAACAGCACAAGTACGTGCACTCTCATCTAACTGAAGCAGCTTACCGCTTCAACCGCCGATTCGACCTGACCGAGTTCGTGCTGCGACTGCTATGCGCCATGATGCTCCGCGCGCCCCCATTTAACCTCATTCCAGCGTCGAGCCACCACCTTTCCCCGCTTAGGATCAGCGCTAATCAAGTAGGCATATCCTTAGAATGCTCATCGGTGAATATCTAATATTTAAGATGCCTTTCGACTACGGACTTAGGCCCGGATCGGTAATATTGTTAATTAACTTCAAACACAAACTCTACGTCTCACACCAATAGTTACATATGAGCGACTTATTGTAGCTCCCTCCACTTTTCCCGTTTTCCGTGGGTGAATTTCAGTACCTACAATGCGGGAAATGAATCCCTTCGCGTTAGGGGGACATGCCGAAGAGCTGATCGGAATAGTCGAAGCTCCCCTGCACCAATTACAACAAGCTTTCAGTATGCTAACTGTTATTAGGGGGTACTCCTCGCGGCCTTCGATAACCCTCGACTGGTTCTGACCTCCACTTGATGGCATCAAGTTCTCAATGCCCGTCGTCGCCTCCGTTTCCCCACGAATCGACAGATCCAAATTGGCCACGAAAGATTCGGCCCTGAGCTTCGGCGGGTGGGCACTAGAATTTACGAGGCTGTACTCGTTTCATCCATACGCGGTATTAAACATTTAGCGTCTACGTGCGTGGCTAGCGCCTCTATGTCCCGTAAGCATATGCAGTAATAAAAAGCAACCAACCGGCTTGCTGCTCCCGATCTCATGATCGACACCTATTCAGGATGCACACAAGTGTACGCACCTTATAGATACAACGATATCGTCGTGACGATATAGCAACGTTTTTTATATCTTTCCGTCTCGAAGAATGCACGGTAATACCTGAACCAATATTCGCCAGTAAGATCTCGACACTCTGGAGTTTAGCTAACGCCACCCGTACGTCATCAAGATAAATGCTGTCCTCGAACGGACGACCATGGTTATACGCAACCACAATACATTCAGAATCTAGCCTCTGGCGAACGGCAGGCGATACCCAAGAGAGTATTTCGCGTTGCTACTAGCCGTGACCTAGAACAGATGAAGTCACTTGGTCTCCCGCTAGACTGACGTTTCGCATGTTCCATCAGGACCCGTTTACAGTCGCAGCCACCATAAGTGGGGCTCTATGAACCTAATATTCAGATTGGCGTACATTTTCATTCTAGCTTTTTTCAGAGACCGTCTACCGGCAGGAAAGTCAGCTAGTTCCCTTCAATTGCGTGTTCTGCCAAACGATCTTGATATCAACCTGCACATGAACAATGGGCGCTACTTGACTATATGCGACCTGAATCGAGTTGATCTTTTCATACGCACTGGGCTACTCAAGTCAATGCTTAAGCGCAATTGGGCTCCCGTTATCGCCGAACACACCATGACATACCGCAAGCCATTACGTTGTTTTGCCGGGTTTGACGTCATCATGACTCTCGATAGCTGGGATGGGAAATATTTTTATATGACACATATTTTTCGGCGCGGCGAGATAATCGTTGCCGAAGGGACTTCGCGCGGCTGTGTTCGCTCAAAGGCTGGCGTGGTACCTCCCGCGGAAGTACTGGCTGCAGTAGAAGCGGATCGGCGCGCCTGATGTCGCCCGCCATGGGTTATCTCGCGGGATGGCTGGACAACCTCTATTTCAACTGGAAGAACAAAGTCCATCCAGGACGTTCGCTGCTCTTCGAAGACGGATGGGGATCAAGCGCCTGTATCGAGGCAGTTAGCCACCGCTTGTTGCATCCTGGGACTATCTATCCGATCGATGTACGCTGGAGAAGCTCCTGGCAACAGCTAAACGGCCATCATGTTCGCGACGGCTATTTCCTATCGCCGTGTTTCGAAGAGCATTTGCCACCGGAATCCGCGCGCGTCAATTTTCGCATGATTCTTCCGGACCCCCCTGTCACTTGCCCGATTGTGCTGCACCCTGCGACAACCAGGGAGGACGACTATCGAAGCCGCCAGATAACTGCGATGGCTCTGGCCAACCACGGTATTGGGGCCATTTTGATGGAGGGGCCATTTCGAGGAAGCCGTCGACCGGGCTACCAGCGGTCGGCCAACCTGGCTAGGTTTTCGGATTTTTTCCTGCTTTGCGGCTCCGCTATAGAAGAATCACGCTCGCTGCTGCAATGGCTATACAGCGCAGGCTACAGAAAGCTAGGCATTGCCGGCATCAGCAAAGGGGGCTATATAGCGTCGGTTGCGGGCATTCATAGCGACATGCCGTTAGGCATCGTAACGCTGGTGGCCCCTCATAGCGGCGTACCAGTGTTCCTAGAGGGCCTTATCCAAGGCATGTGCCATTGGGAAAAAATGCAATCGACCTGCGGCAGCGACCCTGTTCGAAACAAGTTGCGCAGAGTCTTCGCGACCACAGGGCTCGACAACATGGCCGAACCGGGCGCAGACAAGAAGATGATCGTTATCGTTGCCGCAAACGATCGTTTCGTACCTCGTAGCTCCTATGAAACGATGAGCCGTCATTGGAGGAACATCGATTTCAGGTGGCTGCCGGGGGGGCACGTCAGCAGCATCCTTGACCGGAAGTATTTCATTCGCGCGATCTGTGACGCTATGGCACGCGGAGAAGCGTGATCGTGTACGGCCGTTCCGACTTTACGACGTTAAGTCCCCCACAGAACAGCGATCACAGGGCTTGGACTACCCTTCGGCGTCTCCACCAGTGTCGTCAAGAAGGTCCGGATTGGGGAAGGACCGGGCGGTACAACCCATCACTTCATGCCTTGCGATGCGTCTTGCTGCTGTACGTGGCCGTATGCTCCAATGATCCACGCGCGTGGATCATGATCGAGCACTCATTTTGAAGCCATCAGCGACCCGCGGTCTTCGACAAGTACAGGGAACCCGAGCATGAGCAACGAACGTCCGTGGCTGGATCACTACCCGACAGATGTGCCCGCCCAGATTGACGTCGACACTTATGCCTCAGTTCCGGCTGTCCTCGAAGAGGCGTTCGCGCAGTTTCGTGACCGGCCGGCCTTTGCAAATTTCGGCCATCGGCTGAGCTACGGCCAGATCGACGAGATGAGCCGCCAGTTCGCCGGCTACCTCACCGGCGAACTCAAGCTTGGCAAGGGTGATCGCATCGCGATCATGATGCCGAACGTGCTGCAATATCCGATCGCCTTGTTCGGTGCACTGCGCGCTGGCCTGATCGTGGTCAACACCAACCCAATGTACACCGCGCGCGAGTTGAAACATCAGCTGGAAGATGCCGGCGCCAAGGCCATCGTGGTGCTGGACAACTTTGCCGCGACGCTGCAGCAAGTCGTGAGCGAAACCCACGTGCAGCACGTCATCA
>Ga0302220_10002061_pt1 | contig 15036 bp, 17 predicted proteins | sample II_Palsa_E1_3_FD_194572 | JGI IMG/M metagenome (GOLD analysis project Ga0302220, IMG submission 194572) | Peat permafrost microbial communities from Stordalen Mire near Abisko, Sweden - II_Palsa_E1_3 | ecosystem: Environmental > Terrestrial > Soil > Palsa > Peat permafrost | place: Sweden...
ACCTGCTCACGAACCTCAATTTCTTTTTCTGATGTGAATCAAGAGAACCATCGATGGAAACGGTGGATACGAAGAAGCGGCCGATACTCAGCGACGGTCGCCGCGCCTACTGCGGCCCCTTTGAGGCAACCCGCCGCCCAGACTTGACCAACGCCAATGCTCAAAATTAACGCGGTGGCAGATGCAAAAACTGTCTTCTTCATAAAAATGTTTTCCTCGATCTGCGCTACCTAAGACGTCGCGACGGGTACGAATAGGCTAAAGACACCCGCTGCGGTACCTACAAAATACAGAAGGACATAGATGGTCCGATTGGCTCGTTCCAACAAGGTCGTTCCGCCAAAAGTCTGGATGTCCCACCCACGTACGAAAAGCGTGCCCCATAGCAAAAAGGCGGCACTTCCGCCCCGTATCCACCATTGCTGCTCTTGATGAACTGTCCAAGCTTCGGCTCGCGCAGCCTGGGCTGCGGCATAGCCAAGTAGAGTGGCAAACATGACCGTCAAACCGGAGCTGATCAGGGCGCGCCGAACGATCTTCGTTCGCTTTGCCACAGTCGGCGGAGCAGACCTCTCTTTCCGGATCTCCCTGTACCATCGCCGCTCCAACTTCACGAAGCGAGGAGGGAATGCGATCAGTAGCATCACATGCCACATGTCGAGAAACATCTGCCGCATAGCTTTTCCTCGTTCATGCGCGCGTATCTGCGCGCGCCTCTTACCGCTCACCATCCGCCGAGCGGGCAAACGCCCGAAAGCGAAAGCCTAAGCACCCCGAGAGCTGCTCGTGACGCTTCGACTTCAAACAGGCGAGTGCGCTGCCGCCCCTTCTTCACAGTGACCTGCGCCATCGTGTAGTGAAATCCATTGTTCTGCACCGATGCCTCAATCTTTTCGGCGTGCTGCGGCATGAATATCTTTCGTACCAATTACGTGCTCCTGCTTTTCATTTCTCGACGGGTTTATACCACTGGAAAAAGCCTCATAATCTCGCCTGCCAGCTTTTGCCGGCCAGATTCTAGCTGCGTCTGGATCCTGACGACGTTCTTCGCAACCGTAACGTGGCCCTGGCGGATCGGCATCGGATTTGTACGCAGCTGTGCCAACAACGTGCTCATCGCTGACAATGCTCCCTTTATAAGGGTAACGCCTTCCACCGTCGGAACCGTTCCGAGCTCCAGCATCGGGATCTGAATATCTTCGAACTATCCAATAACAGTCTGGTCTCGTGCATGCGAACGGCACAGCAGATTGCTGTCGCGATACGCGCGGCGTTGCGACCGGATGGCGTCGCGATCATGCAATTCAATGGCAGCGCTGCAGGCCAGACCGTCGCCCACCTGCATTTCCATATCATTCCTCGCTGGGCTGGACAGCCGCTTCGGCCGCATGCTCGCGTGCCTACCGAACCGGCCACACTGGAATCGCTTGCTCAGCGCATCCGAGCACAACTGCCGCCCTGACCTTTCGCCAGGACGGCAGAACATTTTGGCCCGAAGATATCCACTTCCCTCACGAAAAATAAGGTATCTGGATGCTCAGCCATAGCAGGGATTGTCCAGCTCATATCAACGTCAGTGCCAAAATTGCGACCAGCAATGCACCAATCAACGCCAGATAGAAATTTAGATTGCCCGACTGCAACGCCCGAAAATGTTGCGCGCACCACTCGACCAAACGGGTCATCGGGATGAAGAGATGCCGGTCAAATATGTCGGTCACATCGTTTGAAAAAATGAGTCGCTTGATGAAATATTCGCGACTCTGATGCTCACGCTCGGTACTCATCGTCGGTTGATAAATGAAGCTATAGAACGTGCGCATCGCATTCGAGAAGGTCAGTGGAGTCGTCATCGCGCTGCGTCGATCCGTAGTCATGCCTCCGTACCACGCTCGTACCCGCTTGGTGGAACGGCGCACGGAAATGAGCAGTAACGCCAGCGGAATCAGTGCCAGCAAAGGCATGACGATAATCAATTTCGACGGTGAAATGAATGCGAATTTATCCGTCAACGGAACCAGCAGCCAGCCGGACACCATCTCATGCGGGCTGGACGCCTGGAATATCCCAACGGCGCCTTGCGCGAGTGCGCCCAGCCATAGTGGCGCGCCGACTGCCAGTGCGAGAACCCCGGCGCCGAGCAATCCCACCGACAGCGCAATCCTGCGCGGCAATGACCGCGGCGCGACATCCTCGGGCGTGCCGAGCAGGCCCAATCCCAGCAGTTTGACGAAAGTGGCCAGCGACACCGCAGCGGCAAGCGCCAGGCCCGCTCCGGCCAGCACGAGAACCAGGCGCCCGGCAAAGGACGGCAGATGGAACCCCTGGAACACAGTCTGGAACACATACCACTCACTGACAAAACCCGCCTGCGGTGGGATTGCACAAAGACTCATCGCGGAGAACACGGCGCCCACACCAAGCAACGCACCACTGGTTCGCATCCAGCCGCGCTGCACCAGATCGTAGCTACCGACCGACGCATAGATGCCATCGGCGACGAGGAACAGCGCCCCTTTGGCCAGTGAATGCCCGGCCAAGTGAAGCAACGCCACAGTCCAGGCAAGCCCCGCGAGATCATCAAGCCCCCTGCTGTGAAACATTGCACTCACACCTACCATCGTGACCGCGATCGCAGCGTTTTCGGCCGATGAATAACTCAGTAACATGCGCCAGTCGTCCTGCTGCAAAGCGAACAAGATAGCCAATATCGCGCTCACGACACCCACTGCAACGCCGATCACGCCCAAAGCGAACAATGCATCGGCATGGGCTGTCAGTGGGAGCCAGCTGTCCCAACCACGTTCAAGCGCGGAGAACGCGGCGTTCAGCACAACCGTCGAGAAGATAACGCCAGTCGCTCCGCTCGCATTTCCGTAGGCTCGTGGAAACCACTCATAAAAAGGTACGAGGCCTAGTTTTGCGCCAAATCCTACCAACAGGCACAAACCGATCAGCAGGCAAACGGATGACGGCATCGCTGCCCCTATCGCAGCGAGCTGGCCCAGCGATATCCCCGAAAAGTGATCGATCAGCAGAATGCCGAGCAACAACGCGACCGCCCCGACCTCAAGCAATCCAAGCATCAGCAATACGGGCTTACCTTCGACTTCTCCCCTCTGTTCACTGACGACCATCAGCGCGCCTCCGAGACTCATCAATTCCCAAGCGATCAGGAACGCGATGCCGTCCTGCAGGCCGAACACGCCGAGCGCCCCAATCAGGCTGAAGGCCACACCCAAAAACCAGGCAGCCGGTTTGGTCGTCAGCGGAGAACCAAGCGCGCAGGCCAGCACAGTTGGTACCAAGCCGAACCCTAACAGCCACATCGCGCCCGGTTCCAGCGCAAAGCGCACGCGTTCAATGCCGAGTCCAAACGCGATCTCGACTGGCGACATGGGCGCCGGCAAAGTATGGACACAGGCAACGATGACGGTGACGCAGCCCACCGCTAACAAGAGACGCGCCGCACGTCGCGTACCGTACACGAGTCCGGCGAGAGCGCCGGCGATCCATAGCCAGAAGCCGAGGGCGAGAAGTTCAGCGGTCAATTTGACCTCCCCGCATATGTTGCTCGGCACGACCCACGACCAGCAATAGCGCATGGATGATCGCAGCCGGGTTCGGCGGACAGCCAGGCAAATAAATATCCACCGGCAAAACACCGTCAAGGCCGTTCCCGCACGCATAGTTGCCGCCGGAAACGCCGCCCGATACTGCGCAGGTGCCCACTGCCATGACCCATTTCGGGTCGGGCATCGCGTCGTAAGTCTCCTTGAGGGGGCCGAGCATGGCGTGAGTCACCGACCCCGTGACCAAAAGCAGGTCTGCAGATCGCGGTGAGGCGGTAAAGAAGATTCCCAGCCTATGGAGGTTATAGAACGGATTGTTCAGTGCCTGCAGTTCCGATTCGCATCCGTTGCACGAACCCGCATCGACATGACGTATATGCAGGCTGCGGCGAAATGCACGTTTTGACCGATCCGCCAGTGCATGGGCATTTTCCGAGTTGAGTGCCTGCGACCACTCAAGATCGGCTCGACGGCCAACCCCCACCGCCCAATCCTGCGACCCAACGAACGCACCGGTCGGACAAACCTCGGTACACCGCTGGCAGACGATGCAGCGGCCCCAATCGACACTCGGCGCAATCTGGGCCGATCCGCCCGCGCTGAATGAAATGGCGTGGGTAATACACGCCTTTGCGCAGGCATCGCAATCCGGTTGGCACTTCGACGGTTCATAGCGCGGCATCCCGAGCGTGCCGGTTTGTCCGTCATCGTCGCCTGTGAGTGGCCAGTCGGTACTGGCATTGCCGGAGGTCAAGCCGAACCAGGTCCATAGCGACATATCGTTCTCCTTATCTCGCGCAACCGGCAATCGTGAGACCGAAGCTGGCTTCGTTGATCGCATAGTCCATCATGTTGCTATCGTGGACGGTGAAAGGAAAAACACTCCAATTCGAAAACGACGGCGACTTGACCTTGACACGTCCAAGCTGGCCATCCGCATCGATATGCACCGCGTACAGCAGTGTTCCCCTCGCCCCTTCTACCCATCCTAGCCCGCACGCCCCGGGAGGCGGAACACACGGCGCACATAAAAGGCCATCCGGTGGCGTGCGCCGGACCGCTTCACGAATTAGCGCAAAGCTTGCGCGGATTTCGTCGATGCGGACCTTCATGCGCGCGAACGCATCGCCTTCATCGCGTCGCGCCACATTCGTCGTCAGTCGATCATAGGCTGCGTAGGGATGGTCCCGTCTCAGGTCACGGTCCAAGCCCGATGCTCGTTCGATAGGCCCGGTGGCACCCTGATCGAATGCCAATTGCTGGCTAAGCGGCGCCGTCGAGATAAGGCGATCGAGATGACTGGTCGTGCGCAAAAGTAGCCCTGCGTACCGTTCGAATGCTTCGGCCAGCGACGGCAATCCGTCGCGCACGGCTGCTAGATTAATATCGCGCCGCACTCCGCCGGGGCAAACGATGTTGCGTAACAACCTGCTGCCCGTCGCACGAGCGTTGATCTGCTTGGCCTGTTCCTCCAGCAATTTTCCTTGCGCCTCGCCGACCTTCAATGTTGTCGTGTGGCAGAGATGACCGAGATAATGAAGATGGTTGTAGACTCGCTCCAACTCGGCCGCGATGACCCGCAGCCATTGCGCACGCATCGGTGGTACGCAGTCGCTCGCGTCCTCGATCGCCGCCGCATAACCGATCGCATGAGCAACGCTGTCGACACCTGAAATGCGTTCGGCGATCAAACTGCTGAGGTGGGGATCGCCGCTTTCGAATTGCTTTTCCATGCCCCTGTGCTTAAGGAACAGATTAGGGTGATAGTGAAGAATGCCCTCGCCGATGTAGTAGAAGATGAATTGTGCAGACTCAAGCACATCGGCTCGTACGGGTCCGAACGGCAATAACTGGACGTGTTTTCCGGAGACCTGAGGCAGCCTGGTACTGGCGAGCGTCGCGCGATTTTCTCGCAATACGTCAGGCCGAGGATCCAGCGGCGGGCTCAATAGCGGATACGGTGCGGTGACCAGTCGCTCGGGCTCCGGATGATTCGTGAATGCCAGGCCCGAAAGCTCCATGATTTCTCGCTCGTACCATCCGAGCAGCGGACAAATGCTCGCAAGACTCGGCAGCGGCATGCCGTTCGTGGCAACTTCCCATATGACAAAGTCCTCTTTGCCAGACACGCTGGAAATGTAACGGACCACTGCGGGGCCGTCGATATCTGGAAATACCGCGTAGGCCATCTGCATACGCCCACCGCTCGCCGTAAGCTTCGGGAGTTTGCAGGCCAGATCCGCTGCGGCGGTAGTTTCGACATGGCATCGGGTCATCGCGGACCTCCGCCGAGATCGGTCGCCACACGTTCGAAGAAATGCCACAGACCGAGCGGCCACCATAGACCAAGCACGAGTACTGGCACCAATGCCAGCCACATCGGTGCGACCATCCACGTGCTGACTACGCTTGTCTGGACCGCAGCACCCGGGAGCACCGCGATACCCGATCGAGCACCAGGATCGGCCGCGAAGAACATCATGCGGAAGTGATTGAGAAAGCCGATAAAGATGACAATCAACAATACCAGCAGTACAAAAACCGCCCATGCATTCGGCGTTTTCAACCCAGCCCGCATCATGTTCATTTCGCTCAGGAACAAGCCGAACGGGGGCGCGCCCGTAATGCCGACCGCACCGGCCAGCCATAAAGCACCAGTCACAGGAAATCGCTCCCACACCCCTCGAATCTCGCCGATTTCCTTGGTACCGAACGCTCTCATGACATTGCCGGCGCCGAAGAACATCAGCGACTTGTTCAACGAGTGATTGAGCATGTGATAAAGCACTGCGCCGATCGCAAGCGGTCCACCGAAACCGATTCCCAGTGCCAACACGCCCATGTGTTCAACGCTCGAATACGCCATCAACCGCTTGATCCCCTCTTGCTTGACGATGAAGAGCGCGGCTACAAACAGCGATAGCGCCCCGAACGCCACCAACACAGTGCGCGGCAACATCGAAGGGCTTGTGGCATCGGTGATGGTCAGAAAGCGGGCGATGCCGAGCATGGCGGTATTGAGCAACGCCCCCGACAGCATCGCCGAGACGGGCGCCGGCCCTTCGCTATGCGCGTCGGGAAGCCACGTATGCATGGGCGCCAGGCCGGCCTTGGTCCCATATCCCACCAGCACCAATAAGAAAGCCATCTGCACCAGCGCCGGGTTCATGCGCGGCGCGATATGCCGCAACGTGTCCCACGTCATATCGTAAGTAGGTCCGGTGACGATACTGCCAGCCCAATAAAAAAGCACGGTACCCAACAGCGCGAGACTAATACCGGCCGATACGACGATGATGTATTTCCACGCGGCCTCTATGGCTTCCTTACCCCGCTCGAATCCGACCAGGAATGTGCTGACAAGTGTCGTAAGTTCAATGGCGATCCAGTACACGCCAACATTGTTCATCAACGGCCCGCATACCATGGTGGTCGCGAAGGCGGCGAACAGCACATAGAAGTTGGGCAATCGGTCGGATTCCTCATGCAGCAAACGCATGTAGCCGACCGCATAGATCGATGAAAGCAGGTACACCACCGCGGTACATACCAGTGTCCATGCCCCCAGCGCATCGACGATGACATAGCCGTGCAGAAATTGGACCGAGTCCCTGACGGTGACGGCGAGCGCTAACGCAGCCACGCAGCAGATAAGAGCCGCGGCCACATTCACGAATTCGCCAACGCCAACACGCCTGAAAATAATGCCAAACAACACCGCAGACAGCGGCGCCGCGACGACGACAGCAGCGAGGATCTCAATGATGATCATGATCAACCGACCAGACGCGTAAGTTCGCGACTACTTGTACTGCCGACGTGAACCATGAGATAGCGAACCAAGACGCCAAAGCTCACGACGATGACCAGTAAATCGAACAGCAAAACAAGTTCGATCAGTAGCGGCATGCCGGGCACCAGGATCTGGGAGCCGAGAAAGATGCCGTTTTCGAGCACCAGCAGCCCAAGTACCTGGCTGATTGCTTCATGGCGGACTGCAAGCATCAGGAAGCCAATCAGCTTCATCGACAGCATGACGGTCAGCGCCAATACCGCAACGGTGCCGCCGAAACCGAGTGCGTTGCCCAGATGGTTCGATACGACGAAGGCGAACAGCACCAGCAGTGCACCAAGGACCAGACTCGAGCTGGGCTGTATGGCGAGGTGGACTTCGCGACTGACCGCGAGGCGGCCAATGATGCGCCATACCAGCCACGGCAATAGCAAGCCGCGAAATAGTGCGGTCAGGATGGCGATCAGATAAAGCTCAGGGAATTGGCCGTAGTAGGCAACCGCGCCAGACAGTGCCGCGATGAGCCAAGATTGCGCCATGAACGCCAATAGGTAGTCCTTGAGCCAGCGTGAGCCCAGCATGACGAAAGACAGCAGGAGGCTGCCGATCGCGAGAAGACTGAAAAGCGAGGCGGCAAGCGGATCAAGATGAGCAATGAGCATGGGTTACCTCAGTTGATTCGCAGCGATGGCGAGTACCGCCAACATGAACGACGCGGCAAGCGGCTCTTGATACCGGAAGAAACGCAGACGTGATTGTGCGGTTTCGATGACCACAACGACCGCGCCAACGATGAACATCCGTGCAAGCAGTCCAACCGCTGCCGCTGCCGCACCGACAGCACTGCCCTGACTTGAAAGACCCCAAGGCAACGTCAAGACGTTGCAGAAAATCGTATAAAGAATGAATTGCTTCATCATCGATGCCCACTTCAGCAGCGCCAGGAGCGGTCCCGAATACTCGAGAATCCGTGCCTCCTCGATCATGTACACCTCGATATGCGTGCTCGAATGGATGGGAAGGCGGTCGGTCTCGACCAGCAGCAAGACAAAGAAGGCAAAAACCAGAAACAGGTGTGCGGGGCTCCAATAGAGCGCCGGTTGCTGCACCAACAGGTGATTGACCACAAACGGCAGCATCGCCTTGGCAAGCAACGTGATGCCGACGAATACGAGGATCAGGGTGGGTTCGGCGAGAATGCCGAGCATCACGGATCGGCTCGATCCCATGCCACCATAGGCGCTGCCGGAATCTAAGCCGGCGAGAACAACAGCGAAGGATCCCAGCGTCAGGATCAAGCCACCGCCCAAGATGTCTCCCATGTCCGACAGGGGTAACGGGAAGTCGGTCAGTACCGGAATCAGGATCGGTACGGTCAGCATGCAGGTGAAGGCAACGACGGGCGCCGTCCAGTAGATCCACGAAGCCGTGTCGGGAACAACGAGTCCTTTATGGAAGAGCTTCCACAAATCCCTGTAGGGTTGCAATACGCCGGGCCCTTGAGCGCGCTGGACACGCTCTTCCCATTGCAATATCACACCTTGCAATAGCGGCGATAACGCTACGGTGGCAAACACTTGCGCGATCTGGAGCGCGACGTCACGTAATGCCATGTGACGCCTCCGTTGCAAGAGCCAGCGTGCACTGGCGCAGACAATGTGGCGAAGTCGCGCGACTCAGACGTTCGTTTGAATAGATGGAGGCCGAACGGGGTTTCGCCCAATGCTTTCTTTGGTGTCCCATGTGGATTCGAGTTTTTTATACATGGAAAACCCGAACTCCAACCAAAAGCGGGAAGCCGGCGAAAAATGACCCACCGACCCCACGGAGCACCGGGGGCTAGTAGGCATCATCAGCCGATCAAGGCGGTTAAGGGAGGTATGCCATCTCCACAAATTCATAATCAGTATAACTAACGCGCCTCGCCCGATCAACTCGTATCATGCGGGCTTGCGCTTGGACAACGGGTGATGCCAATCGAATCGCCTGGGATGAGCCGGGGCATCGTCCTCGCCCAGCAATCCGAATTCGATGGGGAATTTGGTATAAAAGATATGCACCTTTTCGGCGCTGACGATATGCAGCAGCTGCTCCGCCTCCGCCTCTGTTACAGCCATAATGATCTGGAGTGGCTGGTCCGTCAGTGCGAAGAAATGCGCGGCGTGATGCGCGCCCGCGTGTCCCACGCCCTCCGCAGCGCTAATCACCGTCGCCCCCCCGATACCCAACTCGCGAACCTGCGACAGCAGCCATTCGCACACGGACTGGTGGCCGTGCCGCTGGTTTTGCTCTGTGTAGAACGTCACTTGATATCCGTTCATTTCGATCTCCCTGCTCGGCGGCCCTGGCAAAGATTATGCCGACGCAATTCTGCAGGCACCCCCAGCTTATCGGAAGCGTGGGTGCATCGTTCTTATCTTCCTTACTATATTAGGCGTCCAACTGCGCTTTCGCCAGTTGGCGCTTACCCCAAAAACGCGTTGCGTTTGGAATCGTACAGACACCGGCGCCAGTGGTGAAAGTACGATTTAGCGCACGACAGTGCAGGCCAAATCAGGCCTTTGCGACTTCACACTCAAGAAATACCGCCCGTACGCCAGCCAGTTCCCGTGAGTGCGTTTCCCAAAAAGCCTTGATTTTCGATTCGACGTCGATCAACTCCAGGCACTGCGGCAGTTTATGGTGCACATGTTCGACATGCCGGTGACGAACTTTTTCTCCTGCCAGATAACCCGCCTGAACGTGATGGACAATGGCCTGCTCGATGCCGGCGCTACGAGCGCGATGCAATAGATGCGTAACGAGCGCGGGCCGGGTTAGACGGTGCCAAAGCTTGCTCGGAGATACTTTCGCGGAGTGAGTGAAATACAGGCGAAGTGCGACGTGATTATTCATTAAAAAATATTCCAGGGGTGTTAAGCGATAGGCGTGGTGTTCTTTGAGTTCCGCCGCGCCCGACGGATGGCTGGGATATCCGCCAATCGAATGCCTTCGGGGAACACAAGATGTTTGCCGTGGCCGACGCGTTGAGCGCGATAGATGCCCGTGTGGCCTGAAAACAAATAGGCGATCACGCAGGCGAGACCCGCATAAACGCCTATGTCTGCCCCGAACAATTCGATTGCCATGACAGTCGACGCGATGGGCGTATTGGCTGCGCCGGCGAACACCGCGACAAAACCCAGCCCCGTAAGCACCGGCAGCGGTAGCGCAAGCACGTACGACAATGCGTTGCCTAGCGTGGCTCCAATGTAGAAGAGGGGCGTGACCTCCCCTCCTTTGAAGCCGGAAGCCAGTGTGACAACCGTAAAGCCGAATTTCCCCAAGAAATCATGGATCGGTAGCGGATGCTGAAACGCCTCGACGATGGTCGGGATGCCGAGGCCGAGATACTGTGTCGTACCTGGTAAAAGCGACATCATGGCGACGACCGCACCACCGATGAACGGGCGTAAGGGACCATAGGTAACTCGCCGCTTTACCCATCCGCCTAACCCATGCGTCGCATCCGCGAAGAGCATACCGGCAATTCCAAAAACAATCCCGGCGATGACGACAGACCCCAGACCTGGAACACTGATGTGTGGCACAAATGGAATCACGTACTGGGTGTGCTGTATGCCCCAGCCTCGCGTGACCTCGTCGGCAACAATCGACGCAATAAAACACGCCAGCAAGGCGTCATAGCGCAGACGTCCGATAGCCAGCACCTCGAGCCCGAAGATGGCACCGGCCAGCGGAGTACCGAACACCGACGAAAATCCGGCTGCAATACCGCCCATCAGCAAAATGCGCCTGTCTTCGCGGTTCAGACCGAAAAGGTGCGTCACTTGGTCAGCTAATGCACCGCCCATCTGGACGGCGGTGCCCTCTCGGCCGGCGGAACCACCAAAGAGGTGAGTTACCACCGTCGCGATGAGAACCAGCGGCGCCATGCGCTTTGGCACGATCTTCTTTGGATCGTGAATTTCGTCGATTAGAAGGTTGTTGCCCCCTTCCACGTCCGTGCCGATGCGGTGGTACACCCAACCGACTGCGAAACCCGCGAGTGGCAGCAACCAAATCAACCATCCATGCGAAACACGCGTGTCGGTGGCGAGGTCGAGTGCCCATAGGAAAAATGCTGAGGCAGAGCCTGCCAGTGCGCCAACGAGTCCAGATAAAAGTAGCCACCGGCCCAGATGCGGGACCATGGCCACCTGCTCGGGTAAAACTAAGGGTTTCATGATTTTCCAGATTTGAAAGTTCAAACCTGGGCAGCAGGAAGCTGCGAGACGTGCACGCCTACGGCTTCCTGACCCAGGAATACGTAGGCATCATCAGTCGGCTAGTCGCCGGCGGTTAAAGGAGGAATGCCATCTCCGTCGGGCGAGAGATTACCACAACAAAAAATCCTTTGATCTACAGAATCGGCATTGGCCTTAGGATGGCAACTTTGGCCCGTCACGCATTCACAAATGCGCGCGCGCCGGCAAACTCCGCACTATTGCCAAGTAAGCTTTCGATGCGCAGCAGCCGGTTGTACTTGGCAACGCGCTCTCCCCGCGCCGGAGCGCCGGACTTGATCTGGCCGCAGTTAAGCGCGACAGCCAGGTCGGCGATGCTGGTATCTTCGGTTTCTCCCGAACGGTGGGAAACAAGGCACGTGTATCCGTTGGAAATTGCGATACGTGCGGTCTCGAATGTCTCAGTTACGGTACCGATCTGGTTGGGCTTGATAAGTATGCTGTTGCAGCAACCTTCTTTGATGCCGCGCTCCAGAAACTTGCGATTGGTGACGAACAAGTCATCGCCGACGATCTGGACTCGGGATCCGCATTCTGCGGTTATCTTCGCAAAACCCGTCCAATCGTCATCTGCTAACGGGTCCTCTAGGGAAACGATTGGATACCGGTTCAGCCATACCTTCCAGTACTCGATCATTTCGTCTGAGGAAAGCGTCTTTTGGTCTCTCTCCAAGCGGTACGTATCTCCTTGGCGAAAAGAAGACGCTGCGGGGTCGAGACCGATTGCAATGTCTTCGCCGGGCCGATAGCCGGCGCGCTCGATAGCCTTCATGATCGCGTCAAGCGCTGCTATATTGGATGCCAGTTGGGGAACAAATCCTCCTTCGTCGCCCACGTTTGTGGACACGCCCAGGTCGTGAAGGACGTCGTGCAGCGCATGGTAAGTCTCAGAGCCGAGGCGAAGCGCCTCGCGAAATGTCGGCGCCCCAAGCGGAATGAGCTTGAATTCCTGGAAATCCGGACCGTTGGCGCCATGCTTGCCGCCGTTGAGCACGTTGAACATCGGCACCGGCAGCATATGGGCGTTGGCTCCGCCGAGATAGCGAAACAGCGGCAACCCATGCGATTGTGCAGCCGCGCGCGCGCAGGCTAGCGAGACGCCTAGAATAGCGTTCGCACCCAGCTGACTCTTGTATTCGGTGCCGTCCAACTCAACCAAAAGCGCATCGATCTTGCGCTGCTCGTCAGCCGCAACGCCCCGCACGGCATCGAAAATGATGTGATTGACGTTCTGCACGGCGTTCATAACACCTTTGCCACGATATCGCTCGGCACCATCGCGTAACTCGATCGCCTCGAATTCGCCCGTTGATGCACCCGAGGGCACGGCCGCGCATGCGGTGATGCCGTTGGCCAGTACCACGGTGACCTCGATGGTCGGATTGCCGCGGGAATCGAGAATTTCGTCGGCTGTGAGGGAAGCAATATAGTTCGGGTTGGGCATCGGTTCGTCCATCAAAAGTAAACCTGTTGAACACCACATCAGAGAATGTTTGCTACCGTCTCCTGCGGTAATTCGAGGAAACACCGACCCGTTGGTTCCATATTTGCATCGAACCAGTAGATGATGGGTACTGCATTTGGAATATCGAGATGCATGATGTCGGTATCGGAAATACGATCCAGTATCTTTAGCAGCGCGCGAAGGCTATTGCCGTGAGCGCATACGATGACGCGCTTTCCGCCACGGATGGACGGTGCGAGAAATTCCCTCCAAAACACATTGACTCTGGCGGTCGTGTCCTCAAGCGATTCCGTCAAGGGCAAAGCGCTGATCGGAATTTCGCTGTAACGACGGTCCTTCGATACGTCACGGGGATCTCCGCTCTTGAGAGCGTCGGGTCGCGCGCCATATGAGCGCCGCCATTCAAAAACCTTCTTTTCACCATACATTTGGGCAGCGTCGCGCTTACGCATGCCCGTTAACGCACCGTAATGTCTTTCGTTAAGACGCCAGTCGGCAAAAATCGGAATCCAGACTTGATCGAGCTCCTCAAGCAGGACCCACTGAGATCGAATACTACGTTTAAGCAATGAAGTGATAGCGAAATCGAACCGATGTCCCTCCTTCGCCAACAATCGACCGGCGCAGCGCGCCTGTTCTTCTCCTGACGGGGTAAGGTCGATATCAGTCCAGCCGGCAAAGCGCCCGTCCCTGTTCCATTCAGACTCCCCATGGCGAACCAGTACAAGCTCGTACGAGCCTGACGTCTCTCCGACCGGCAGCGCCTCGCTAATGGCGCTAAAGCGTTTCGGCATTAGCATCGGATCTCGTAACCGGCACTAACCAACATGCCGAACATGCGCGGTATATGCATTAACACTATCCATGATTGCTTTTTTCGCCTTCACGACGCCTCCCCACCCTTCGAATTGCACCCACTTGCCAGGTTCGAGCTCCTTGTAATGCTGAAAGAAGAATTGCAGTTGGGTCAGCACGGACTCACCAATGTCCTGCAATTTCAATATATGCGCTGTTGCCGGACATACTCGATCAACCGGTACTGCGATGACCTTCTCATCCGGTCCAGCTTGATCGGTCATGTTGAGCAGCCCAACCGGCCGACACGCGATGAGACAGAGACGCGCCAATGGCATAGGCGATATGACAATAATGTCGAGTGGATCGCCATCTCTCGCCAGCGTTTGAGGAATAAAACCGTAATCGTGGGGATAGCGTATGCCCGCACTCATGACTCGGTCCACGCGCAGAATACCCAAGGTCTTGTCGGCTTCATACTTGACCGGTACGCTTTGCGCCGGGATTTCGATAATGGCATTCACTTCGCTCGGGACGTCATCGCCGGTCGGAATTTGATTGAAATTCATCGCTTCAGTTCTCCCCCAATTCGCCGTATTCGATTGGAAACCGTGTATAGAAAAGACGCACACCAGATGCACGTAAGCGCGTCAAAAGAGCATCCACGTTTGCATCGTTTGCAGCGACTGTGACAGCCACGGGCTGATCCGCGAGCTCGAAGAAACGAGCCGCATGGAGCTTGCCGTGCGCATCGATTCCTTCGGTCGCCTCGATTACCGTCGCGCCGTGAATATCACTGAGCTTGACTTGTTCAAGAAGCCAATCCACGACCGACAAGCGGCCGACGCGATGGATTTGGTTCGCATACACAGTAAGTTGACTTCCCTGCATCGCCATCCCCTTTATAAGAGAAATGTCTGCGCTAGAAGCGTTGACATTAGCAGTCAAATTGCAGCCACTCGAGTTTTGACACAGTGCGCCGGACGGGAGCAAAGGCCAAAGCTGGACAGCAAGGTATGGGAGGGTACAGACGAACCCACAACTTCCTGATCCAGGAACTTGTAGGCATCATTAGCCGTAAAGGCGGTTGAAAGGAGAATGCCATCTCCTGGATATTAGTCTATC
>Ga0302220_10002073_pt1 | contig 14974 bp, 13 predicted proteins | sample II_Palsa_E1_3_FD_194572 | JGI IMG/M metagenome (GOLD analysis project Ga0302220, IMG submission 194572) | Peat permafrost microbial communities from Stordalen Mire near Abisko, Sweden - II_Palsa_E1_3 | ecosystem: Environmental > Terrestrial > Soil > Palsa > Peat permafrost | place: Sweden...
CGGCGCGCTGTGGATCGTCAAAGCGTACCTCAAGCCCATTTGCCCGCACTTCGATGGTGCAGGGCTGATCGATCTGGCGGTAGCGGGTCTTGGCCGTGCAGCGAAAGTGCGCGCCGGGCGCCATGCCAGCCACCCAGGTGGGTGTCTCGGTTTGCAGCCGCGCGGAATACAGCCAGCGGTTCTCGCCGCCCTGCGCGATGTACAGCACATTGGCAGGCACGTCCTTGCCGACGACATACCAGGCCTCACCGCTGGCACCGTGGCGGCCACCGATCCCCAGCCCGTTGCGTTGACCCAGGGTGTAATACATCACACCCTGGTGTTCGCCGATCAGTTCGCCGTCTGGCGTGCGCATTTCGCCGGGGCGGGCGGGAATATATTGTGCGAGAAAGCTGCGGAAATCGCGCTCACCGATAAAGCAGATGCCGGTGGAATCTTTCTTTGCGTGGGTGGGCAGCGCGGCTTCGCGGGCCATTTCACGCACGCGCGGCTTCTCGATCTCGCCGACCGGAAACAGCGTGGCTGCCAGTTGCTGCTGGCCCAGGGCGTGCAGAAAATAGGTCTGGTCCTTGGCTGCATCCACCGCACGCAGCAGACGATAGCTGCCTTCCCTGCAGTCGACGCGTGCGTAGTGGCCGGTCGCAATCTTTTCAGCACCGAGGGCGCGTGCTTCGTCGAGAAATGTCTTGAACTTGATCTCGCGGTTGCACAGCACGTCCGGATTCGGCGTGCGGCCGACGCGATATTCGGCCAGGAAATGCTCGAACACGCTATCCCAGTATTCGGCGGCGAAATTGCGTGCGTGGAAAGGAATACCCAGCCGGCCGCAGACGGCCACCGCATCCTTGCGGTCGGCATCGGTGGTGCACGGGCCGCTGCGGTCGTCTTCCTCCCAGTTCTGCATGAACAGGCCGTCGACTTCGTGCCTGGCTTGTTGCAGCAGCAGCGCCGCTACCGACGAGTCGACGCCACCGGAGATGCCGAGCATCACTTTCATGCGGTGTTGCTCGCCGGTGAACACGTGCCTTGGTCGGGGAGATAGCCCAACGTGCTCAGCGGCAGCCGCTGGCCGGCCAGCCACGCGTCGATGCTCATCAGCACCAGCGGGCTACGCAGGCGATCACCGAGTGCGGCAATCTCGCTACTGGTCAGCCACAAAGCGCGTTGGATGCCGGTATCCAGCGGGCGTGCGGCATCATGCCTCAGCGCCTTGGCGGCGAAGCTGAAACGGATCACTGCATCGCCGTGTTCCGTACTTCGCCACTGATGAATACCGATCAGATGCTCCAATGCCACGGTCCAGCCGGTTTCCTCCAGCGTCTCGCGCACGGCGGCATCGAGCAGGCTTTCGCCATCGTCGAGATGGCCGGCAGGCTGGTTGTAGGCGAGCCTACCCTTTACCTCTTCCTCGACCATCAGATAACGATCGCCATCGGCGATCACGCAGGCCACGGTGACGTGGGGGCGCCAAATATCAGCATTGGTATCGGTATTGGCAACGGGTTCGATCATGGACGCGTGGCAGCACTGGAAAAGTCGCCATTGTGCCATCACCTAGGGGTGTGCCCGAGTGGCTGAACCTCGAAATAGCAGCATCCGCTGCGGCGTATACTTCGTATTAACGATGAGCTACCCAAGAAATCATGGCCCAAGAATCCGAACACGAACAAGGCGGCGGTCGCGGTCTGGCGGTGGAAGTCGCCAAGCCCGAAGTGGCTCGTCCGCCACTTTTTCAGGTCTTTTTGTTGAATGATGACTTTACCCCGATGGATTTCGTGGTAGAGGTATTACGAAGCTTCTTCAATCTCGATCAGGAGCAGGCGGTACAGGTGATGCTTCACGTGCATACTCGCGGCAAGGGAGTTTGTGGTGTCTTTACCCGGGAGGTTGCCGAAACCAAGGTGACTCACGTCAACGAATACTCACGCTCACATCAACACCCGTTGTTATGCACTATGGAAAAGCTCTGAGCGACCCCACTTCGTGATCATCGCGGCGCAACTGGCCGCTCAACTTTGCAAGCGGAGACGATCCGAATGTTCAGCAAGGATCTGGAAGTCACCATCGGCCATTGCTACAAGCAGGCCCGCGAACAGCGCCACGAATTCATGACAGTGGAACATCTGCTGTTGGCGCTGACCGAAAACCAGTCGGCCCTGGGCGCTTTGCGTGCCTGCGGTGTCGACCTGCCACGGCTCTCGTCGGAGCTCGAACGCATCATTCTCGAGACCGTGCCGGTGCTGCCGCAGGGTGATGAGCGTGACACGCAGCCCACGCTGGGCTTCCAGCGAGTACTGCAGCGGGCGGTTTATCACGTGCAGTCTTCCGGTCGCAAGGAAGTCACCGGTGCCAATGTGCTGGTGGCGATCTTCGGCGAGAAGGACTCGCACGCCGTGTATTTCATGCACCAGCAGGAAATCACCCGGCTTGACGTGGTCAACTATATTTCGCACGGCATCGCCAAGATTGGTGATGACGCGGCTGCCAGCAGCCCAAGTGCCGAGCGTGAGGGCGAAGAGGGCAGCGAGCCGAAGGGCAATCCGCTGCATGAGTTCGCCAGCAACCTCAACGAACTGGCGCTGGAAGGCAAGATCGACCCGCTGATCGGTCGTGCCGATGAAGTCGAGCGCACGATCCAGGTGCTCTGCCGCCGTCGCAAGAACAACCCGCTTTATGTAGGTGAGGCTGGCGTAGGCAAGACAGCGTTGGCCGAAGGTCTGGCCAAGCGTATCGTTGATGGCGAGGTGCCCGAAGTGCTGGAAAGCGCCACGATCTGGTCGCTCGATCTCGGCGCGCTGGTGGCAGGCACCAAGTATCGCGGTGATTTCGAGAAGCGGCTGAAGGCCGTGATCAGCCAGCTGAAAAAGCAGCCGGGCGCGATCCTGTTCATCGACGAAATCCACACCATTATTGGCGCTGGTTCGGCCTCAGGCGGCACGATGGATGCGTCCAACCTGATCAAGCCGATGCTGGCCTCGGGCGAACTACGATGCATTGGTTCGACCACGTTCCAGGAATACCGCGGCGTGTTCGAGAAGGATCGCGCGCTGGCTCGTCGCTTCCAGAAAATCGACGTGGTCGAGCCGACTGTGGCCGACAGCCTTGAAATCCTCAAAGGCCTGCGCTCGCGCTTCGAAGAGCACCACCATGTCACGTATACCAACGAGGCGCTGAAGGCGGCGGTAGATCTGTCGGTCAAGCACATCCCTGATCGTTTGCTGCCAGACAAGGCCATCGACGTGATCGACGAGGCCGGCGCACGTCAGCGCCTGTTGCCCGAAGACCAGCGCACCGGCAAGGTCGACGTGACCGAGGTCGAGTACATCGTGGCCAAGATGGCGCGTATTCCGGCCAAGCAGGTGTCGGCGTCGGATCGCGACGTACTGCGCAATCTCGAGCGCAATCTGAAAATGGTCGTGTTCGGTCAGGATCCGGCCATTGAGGCACTGGCCGCATCGATCAAGATGGCCCGTTCAGGTCTGGCCGATCCGTCCAAGCCGATTGGCTGCTTTCTGCTGGCTGGCCCGACTGGCGTCGGCAAGACCGAGGTGACCAAGCAGCTGGCCATGCAGCTCGGCATCGAGATGATCCGCTTCGACATGTCGGAGTACATGGAAGGTCATTCCGTGTCACGGCTGGTCGGCGCGCCTCCGGGCTATGTCGGCTTCGATCAGGGCGGTCTGTTGACCGAGGCGGTGGTGAAGCATCCGCACGCCGTGCTGCTGCTGGACGAAATCGAGAAGGCGCATCCGGATGTGTTCAACATCTTGCTGCAGGTCATGGACCGAGGTGTGCTGACAGACACCAACGGTCGCGAGGCCAACTTCAAGAACGTGGTGGTCGTAATGACCACCAACGCCGGTGCCGCACTGGCTTCGCGTCGCAGCATGGGCTTTGTCGAGCAGAAGCACGATTCGGACGCGATGGAAGTGATCCGCCGTACCTTCACGCCGGAGTTCCGCAACCGCCTGGACGCCATCATCCAGTTTGGTGCGCTCGACTTCGAGCACATCCTGCGCGTGGTCGACAAGTTCCTGATCGAGCTGGAGAGCCAGCTGACCGAGAAGCACGTCAGCCTGGATGTCGATTCCGATGCCCGCCGCTGGCTGGCGGATCATGGCTTCGATCCGCAGATGGGTGCACGTCCGATGGCGCGCGTGATTCAGGAGAAGGTGAAGCGTGCGTTGGCCGACGAGCTGCTGTTCGGCAAGCTGGCCGATGGTGGTCTGGTCAAACTCAGCGTTCGGGATGGTGAGCTGCAGGTGGACTGCGAAGCGATCGAGCCGGCAGAAGTGACCGAGTCGGCTGGCTGAGCCAGACAGGTCCGGGATCGACCTTCGATCCTGGACCATGCTCCATGTAACAACGCAAAAAGCCGCGCATGGCGCGGCTTTTTCGTGAGCAAGGAGGTCGGATTATTTCTTATTTCACGACCACTTACTTCATGCGGTATGTGATGCGTCCCTTGCTCAGGTCGTATGGGGTCATTTCGATCTTGACCTTGTCGCCCGTGAGAATACGGATGTAGTGCTTGCGCATGCGGCCGGAGATGTGGGCGATGATCACGTGCCCATTCTCAAGTTGCACGCGAAACATGGTATTGGGCAAGGTCTCTTGGACCGTGCCTTCCATTTCGATGACGTCGTCTTTGGCCATGTGTTCCGGTAGTCACGCACAGCCGTCATGGCTGCTAAGCCGCCGATTATGCCATGGATAAGCGTTTGGTTAAACAAGCATCAAATGCCGGTAATCACCAAAGCGCTGGAATCACCCATTGACCGAAATCATCAAAAGGCGATCAGGCGAAATATTCATCCAGTTTGTTGCGGATTTCCTGCTCGATCATGCCTTTCATGGGCGACAGCATCAGCCCCAACTCCGCTTGAACCACAATGACATCGGGTTCGACCGCGATGGTCCCGTTGACGCCTGATCGGGAGAACTTGAGTACGTCGCCCTGCCACTGGCTTTCCGTGGCAAATTTTTCACGCATCTTTACAGCGACCTTGTCGACCACGACACGAGCCTCGGGTGTCGACAGCTGGTGCGGTCGGCGGATATCGATCTTCGGCATACCGCGCTCCTTAAGGGTTGGGTGTCCATAGTAAAGACCGGCATCTTAATGACAGCGGTGCATCAGAACGTGATGGCCTGCATGGTAAAGTTTTATTATCTATTCACTGGTTGATCCATGCGCATCGAATTTCCCAATGCGGCCCGCGAGGATTTTCATTGGACCCAGGCTCAGCTGACCATCGGCAGTGCGCCCGACAATGATCTCGTGCTGGCAGCATCGCAAGCAGCCGCAAAACATCTGCGCATTCAGCAGGATCGCCGTGGACTCGTTCTGCAGGTTCTACCATCAGCAAGCCGCATCCACGTCAACGCGCGACCCGTGCGGGAACAGGCGCTGCTGCGCGCCGGTGATGTGATAAGCATCGGCGACTGCCGCATGCTGTTACGGGCTGATGAGGATCCGGCGCTGCGATCGCCGTCAAGCGTGCCCAAACAGCTGCATTGCACGGTGGCCTTGCGTGCCGTATCCGGCCCGCTGTCCGGCCGCGTATTGCCGATAAAAGACAGTCTTGAGCTGGGCGCGCAGGGCCGCTATCCGCTTGAGTTGCCGCAGAGCGAAGCGGCATCGCTGCGCATTTATTGGCAGGAAGGCATGCTGCTGCTGGAAGCTACGCAGTTCTCCGGGCGCTTTCCGCTGCGCGTCAACGGCGTTATCGCGAAAACTTTGGCGCTTCAGCCAGGCGATCAGATTGGTCTGGCGATGCACCGTTTCGTGGTCGACGCGCCCGGCATGGAGCCTGAGCCGGAGATTGTCATGCCCGAGCCTGCTCCGGTGAAACTGCCCGAAGAAACGGCCGGCCCGTCGAGCGAGGTGTGGTGGCTGATCACGACGGCCGCCGTGCTGGCGCTGGCTATTGCGCTGGTGCTGTTGATCCGCTTCTGACTTATGCTGGCCTTCACGGTGGCGAGACTATCCGGTTGGCCTTCATGTTCTGCGCCGCGTCATAATGCGTGGACAGTCGACAATGGATGCAAGTGCACGTGAGCAGAGTCTGGAATTTCAGCGCGGGTCCGGCCGCCATGCCGCAAGAAGTGCTCGAGCGCGCGCAGCGCGAGATGCTGGAGTGGAACGGTAGTGGTGCTTCGGTGATGGAGCAGTCGCATCGCGGCAAGCGCTTCATCGAGATGGCCGCCCAGACCGAAGCCGATCTACGCGCATTGATGGGCATTCCCCCGGATTACTCGGTGCTGTTCCTGCAGGGTGGAGCTACCCAGCTGTTTGCTCAGATTCCGATGAATATCTCGGCGCAAGGCGACAGTGCCGACTACATCGATACCGGTCACTGGAGCAGCAAGGCGATCAGCGAGGCGGCGCCATATCTGCACGTCAACGTGGCGGCCAGCGCGAAAGCTGATGATTACCGCAGCATTCCAGCGCGCGACACCTGGCAGCTCGATCCGAACGCGTCCTACGTGCACTACACGCCCAACGAGACCATTCACGGTGTCGAGTTCCACAGCGTGCCCGAGGTCGGCGCGGTGCCGCTGGTGGCCGACATGTCGTCCACCATTCTGTCCGGTCCGCTGGACGTGTCACGTTTTGGCCTGATCTACGCCGGCGCACAGAAGAATATTGGTCCCTCCGGCCTGGTGGTGATGATCATTCGCCGCGATCTGCTGGAACGAGCCGGCCGGCCGATGGCGAAGATTTTCCGTTTCGCCGAGCAAGCGTCCACCGATTCCATGCTGAATACGCCGAATACCTGGGGCTGGTATCTGGCTGGGCTGACTTTTCAGTGGCTGACGGCATTGGGCGGTCTGTCGGTGATGGCCGAGCGCAATCGCGTCAAGGCCGAGCTGCTTTACGACACGATCGATGGCTCCGACGGTTTCTACCGCAATCCCGTCGATGTAGCGGCGCGCTCACGCATGAACGTGCCTTTTACTTTGCACGACAGTGCATTGGATGCGGTGTTTCTGAAGGAGTCCGAGGCCGCTGGTCTGCTGGCGCTGAAGGGCCATAAAGCCGTAGGCGGCATGCGTGCATCGCTGTATAACGCCGTGCCGCTGGAAGCTGTGCAAGCGTTGACCGCATTTATGCGTGGCTTTGCAAAAAAGCACGGCTGAGTGGTCATCTAATATGTTTTTCGGGCAAGATGCCCGGTGTGATTTGGACTTCTTTACTTCCAGGCGGCTAAAAAGTCATGACCGACCCCAAGACCCCGCTGTCCGAGATGCGTGAACGCATCGACAGCATCGACCGGCAGATTCAGCAGCTGATTTCCGAGCGCGCCAACCGCGCGCTGGAAGTAGCAAAGGTGAAGGGTGAAGGTCTGTCGGCGATCGACTATTACCGGCCGGAGCGCGAGGCGCATGTGCTGCGCATGGTGGTGGATCGCAACGACGGCCCCTTGTCCGATACCGAGATGGTGCGGCTGTTTCGCGAGATCATGTCGTCGTGCCTGGCCCAGGAAGATCCGCTGAAAATTGGTTTTCTCGGTCCGGAAGGCACGTTCAGCGAGCAGGCCGTGCGCAAGCATTTCGGTCATGCCGCCTACGGTCTGCCGCTGGGCAGCATCGAGGAAGTGTTCCAGGAAGTTGCCGCGGGCCATGCCGACTTTGGCGTGGTGCCGGTGGAAAATTCCGGGCAGGGCATGATCCAGGTCACGCTGGACATGTTCCTCACTTCCGAGGCCACCATCTGCGGCGAAGTCGAGTTGCGCGTGCATCAATGCCTGCATTCGCTGGCGGGCAGGATCGAGGACGTCAAGCGTGTCTACGCGCATGCGCAGTCGTTGCAGCAGTGCAAGACCTGGTTGCGCATCAACTTGCCGGGTGTTGAGTGTATTGCGGTGGGCAGCAACGCTGAGGCGGCACGCATGGCACGTCACGCGGACGACTCGGCGGCCATCGCCGGCGAGACAGCTGGCAAGATTTATGGACTGAAAACACTCGCCACCGGCATCGAGGATCGCGCCGACAACACCACGCGCTTCTTGGTGATCGGCCGCTCGCTGTTTCCGCCATCGGGCAATGACCGTACCTCGCTGCTGGTCACGGTGAATGATCAGCCGGGCGCGCTCTATGCCGTGCTCAGCCCGTTCGCCAAGCATGATGTCAGCCTCAATCGCATCGAATCGCGCCCGGCGCATACCGGCAAGTGGCAGTACGCCTTCTTCATTGACGTCTCCGGTCATATCAACGATGCGGCATTGCAGGCGGCGGTTGAGGAAATCAGCGAGACAGCGGCCACGGTCCGCGTGCTGGGTTCCTATCCGGTGGCGTTGCCCTGAGATGATCGATAAGGGCGATGCGGTGTTGATTCTCGTGGAAGAAATCGTTTTGGAGAAAGTCGTTTGACCATGTCTGATCGAAGCAGTCTCGACTGGAGCAGTCAGCCGGGTCAGCCCCTGCATGGCGATGTCCGCGTGCCGGGCGACAAGTCCGTCTCCCACCGTGCCCTGATGCTGTCCGCGATCGCCGAGGGCACTTCGCGTATCCACGGTTTTCTTGAAGGCGAAGATACCCGCGCCACCGCCGCGGTGTTGTCGAGGCTGGGCGTGCGCATCGAGACGCCGTCAAACGGTGAGCGAGTGGTCCACGGTGTGGGTCTGCACGGTCTGCGCGGTTCCTCTGAACCGCTTGATTGCGGCAACGCGGGCACCGGCATGCGCCTGCTCACCGGCTTGCTGGCCGGGCAGGCGTTCGACAGCGAGCTTATCGGTGATGCCTCGCTGTCGAAGCGACCCATGCGCCGGGTCACCGATCCGCTGACGCAGATGGGCGCGCGCATCGATACGCGCGACGGCCTGCCACCGCTGATCGTGCGCGGTGGTCAGAAGATGCAAGGTATCCATTACGCCTTGCCTGTGGCTAGTGCGCAGGTGAAGTCGGCCTTGCTGCTGGCGGGTCTTTACAGCGTGGGCGTGACCGAAATCATCGAGCCGCATCCGACCCGCGATTACACCGAGCGCATGCTGGCCGCCTTCGATTGGCCGATCGATTTTTCGCCAGGTCATGCCAGCCTCGAAGGCGGCCACACGCTGCACGCCACGGATGTGGATGTGCCAGCTGACTTTTCCTCGGCCGCGTTTTTTCTGGTCGCTGGCAGCATTGTTCCGGGATCACACCTGCGCCTGCCAGCGGTTGGCCTGAATCCGCGTCGCACTGGTTTGCTGCATGCATTGCGCCTGATGGGTGCGGATATCGCGATCGAGTCGCCGCGCGAGAGTGGCGGCGAGCCGGTGGGTGACCTCGTCGTTCGTTATGCACCGCTGCACGGCATCGAGCTGCCGGAATCGCTGGTGCCCGACATGATTGACGAGTTCCCCGTGCTGTTCATTGCGGCTTCGGTCGCATCGGGAACAACCACGATTCGCGGCGCTGCCGAGCTGCGGGTGAAGGAGTCCGATCGCATCGCGTCAATGGCGAATGGCCTGCGCGCGCTTGGTGCTTCGATCGAGGAGACGCCGGATGGCGCGATCATTCACGGCGGCAAGCTCAGCGGTGGTTCGGTGGAGACGCATCTCGATCACCGCATCGCCATGAGTTTTGCCGTGTCTGGTCTGGTTGCCGAAGCGCGGGTGCAGATCAACGACTGCAGCCATGTCGCCACGTCATTTCCCGGCTTTCTCGAACTGGCCAACGGCTGCGGTTTCGCATTGCGGACGGTCGATTAAGTTCACTGGTTCGCCTATTCGCCGGTTCGCTTCACGCCATCGTTGCGGCTAGGAGCCTGGGCGGTAGAAACCAAGCGAGCGAGGCAAAGCTCTTTTGAGTGAGGTTTTTCGATCATTTGAGGCGAATAGCCGTAGCTATTCAACGGAAAGGAGCGGAAAAGATGACCAAAAGTGCGCAGCCGCAGCCGCTTGTGTTTCTGCTGCCCAGGCTCCTAGGCTTGACTCCCACGCCGAGAGACTCTCATGACTGACGCCGTACCCGATTTCATCGTCGCCATTCCGGCCCGTTACGCGTCGACCCGCTTGCCGGGCAAACCGCTGTGCGATATTGCCGGTGTGCCGATGGTGGTGCGGGTGGCGCAGCGCGCGCTGCAGGCTGGCGCGAGCCAGGTGGTGGTTGCTATGGATGATCAACGCATCGCTGACGCGCTGGTTGGGTACGGTGTCGATATCTGCATGACGCGTCCGGATCACGCCTCGGGCAGCGACCGGCTCGCCGAATGTGCCGCGTATTACGGCTGGTCCGACGATGCTATCGTGGTGAATCTGCAGGGTGACGAACCGTTCGCGCCGGCGGCCGGTATTCGCGAAGTGGCGCATGCGCTGTCCGAGGACGACGCGCCGATGGCCACGTTGGCCACCGCGATTACCGAGGCGCACGAACTGTTCGATCCCAACGTGGTGAAGCTGGTGCGTGCGGTCAATGGCCGTGCGTTGTACTTCAGCCGTGCGCCGCTGCCGTGGGCACGCGACGCATTCGCGATCAGTCGTGACACGTTGCCGGTCGACCTGCCGTTTCTGCGGCATATCGGCATCTACGCCTACCGCGCGGGGTTTCTCAAGCAATACGCCAAGCTGTCGCGCACATTGCTGGAACAGGCAGAATCGCTGGAGCAGCTGCGTGTGCTCGGACACGGCCATGCCATCGCCGTGCGCATGACGCCCGAAACGTTTCCGCCGGGCATCGATACGCTTGAGGACTTGCAACGTGCGGAGCAGTGGCTGCAAAAGCGCAGCTCTGATCAACCAGCGCTGATCAATCTATCCGCAGATTGAGATCTACGCCGTCGTATCGTTGAGCCGACGGCGTAGCGGATCACTCAAAGCTCGTCGCAATCAAAGGCGAGTACGGTCGGCACATCCACCTCATAGTCGACGTCCTTGCGTTCGAAGCCAAACAGATTGAGGAATTCGTGCTTGTAGCTGGCGTAGTCGCTGATCTCGAACAGGTTCTCGGTGGTGACCTGCGGCCACAGCTCCTTGCAGCGAACCTGTACGTCTTCGCGCAGTTCCCAGTCGTCCAGCCGTAGGCGATGCTCGTCATCAGTCGACGGTGCCTTGCCGTCGGGGCGATACAGGTTCTCGCGGAACAGGCGGTTGGCCTGCTCGATGGTGCCTTCGTGCAGGCCTTTTTCCTTCATCACCTTGAATACCAGCGCGATATACAACGGCAACACCGGAATCGCCGCGCTGGCCTGGGTCACGACGGACTTCATCATGGCCACGTTGGCGTCGAGACCTTTCGCCTTGTACCGCTCGCGCAAATCGCTGGCGGTGCGATCGAGATGCTGCTTGGCCCGGCCCAGTGCGCCGTGCCAGTAGATCGGCCAGGTGATTTCGGTGCCGATGTAGCTATAGGCGACGGTTTTCGCGTTGTCCGCCAGCACGCCGGATTCGCTCAGCGCGTCGATCCATAGCGACCAGTCTTCGCCGCCCATCACGGCGACGGTGTCTTCCACTTCCTGCTCCGTGGCCGGCTCCACCGACACTTCGACCACCGCATTCTTGTTGGTATCGACCGTGGTGGCGGTATAAACCTCGCCGATAGTCTTCAGCGCCGAACGCTTCAGTTCACCGCTGCCGGGCAGCTTGCGCACAGGTGAGGCGAGCGAATAGACCACCAGATCAATCTGGCCGCCCATTTCGTTGCGGATGATCTCGATGGCGTGCTGGCGTGCTTCATCGGAAAACGCGTCGCCGTTGATCGATTTGCTGAACAGGCCGGCCTGTTTGGCCAGCTTGTCGAAGGCGCCAGCGTTGTACCAACCCGCCGTGCCGCATTTTTCGGTACCAGGCTTTTCAAAGAACACACCAAGGGTCTTCGCGCCATAGCCGAATGCCGCCGTGATGCGGCTGGCCAGCCCATAGCCGGTGGAAGCTCCAATCACCAGCACGCGCTTGGGGCCGACCGACGGCTTGCCCTGCGCCTCGGTGGTCTGGATCTGCTCCTGCACATTCTTCTCGCAGCCCACGGGGTGCGCGGTGATGCAGATAAAGCCTCGAACCTTGGGATGAATGATCACTCGATGTTTCCTTTGACGTGGGCCAATGCCCATTTTAGCCTGCCCGATGCCAGCGATGTTCCGCAGTGCGCAACATGGCTCAATCACGTGCCGCAGTCCTTGCCCGCGGTGTGTGAGGCCCCATCTAAAACCACAGTGGCAGTCCCGAATACATTCACACCATGACCTCATCGATACTCTTCGTCTGTCTGGGCAACATCTGCCGCTCGCCGCTGGTGGCTGTGGTCGCTCGCCAGCGGTTTGCCGACGCGGGGTTGTCGGTTGAGGTGGATTCCTGCGGTACCGGAGGCTGGCACGTGGGGCAGGGTGCGGATTCCCGTTCGATACGCGTTGCCGAAGAAGCGGGCTACAGCCTGCTCGAGCATCGCGTGCGGCAGCTGACAGCGGATGATTTCAGTCACTTCGACGCGATCCTGGCGATGGACGATGACAATCTCGCCGCGTTGCGTGGGCACAGTCCCGCCGAATACGAGAATCGCGTGAGCCTGTTTCTTGATGCGGCCCGGCTGGATCAGTATGCCTCGCCCATCGTGCCCGACCCTTATTACGAAGACCTCGATGCGTTCCGCCATGTATTGAAACTGGCGGAGCAGGGTGTGGATGGTTTGATTGGTCGACTCCGCCACGGCGAGTCGTTGATGGCGTCGTCATCATCCGGCGCGGCGCGCTAAAGTCTCCTTATGCAGGCGATTCCACCGCAGCCGTTCGACGGCAAAGTCTTTGTTCAGACGCTGACCACCTCGTCTGGCGTCTATCGGTATTTCGATGACGAAAGCGAGCTACTTTACGTCGGCAAAGCCAGCAATCTCAAGAAGCGCGTCGGCAGTTATTTCCTGAAGCCGCGGATGGAGCCGCGCATCGCCGCGATGGTCGCGCAAATCGCGCGTGTCGAAATTACGCTGACGCGGACCGAGGGTGAGGCGCTGTTGCTGGAATCGCAGCTGATCAAGTCGCTCAAGCCGCGTTACAACATCCTGTTGCGCGATGACAAAAGCTATCCGTATATTTATCTGTCTGCCGGCGAAGATTATCCGCGGCTGGCGTTTCATCGTGGCGCGAAGAATCTCAAGGGCAAGTTTTTCGGGCCGTACCCAAGTACTTACGCGGTGCGCGAAAGTCTCAGTCTGATGCAGAAACTGTTCAAGGTGCGCCAGTGCGAGGACAGCTATTTCCGCAACCGTTCGCGCCCCTGTCTGCAGTACCAGATTGGCCGGTGCACAGCGCCATGTGTGCAGCTGATCGGTGTGGACGATTACGCCAGCGACGTCCGTCATGCGCAGATGTTTCTCGAAGGCCGCAGCAACGCCGTGCTCGATGAACTGGGTGAAGCGATGGAGCAGTCGAGCAGGGCACTGCAGTTCGAACGCGCGGCTATCCTGCGCGATCAGGTTGCCGCGCTGCGCCAGCTGCAAGCGCAGCATCACGTGCAGGGCGCCAGCGCCGACATGGACGTGATCGCCTGCAGTATCGAGTCCGGCATCGCCTGCGTCAGCGTGCTGTTTTTCCGCAACGGCATCAGCCTGGGTACGCGCGATTTCTTTCCGCGGCTGCCGCTCGAAGATGCCGAATCGCCCGACGTGCTGGCGCAGTTCATCGCGCAGTACTACCTGGATCGACCGGTGCCACGCGAACTGATTCTCGGTGAGCCGATTGCCGATCAGGACATCCTCGCCGAGCTGCTGACGCAGCAGTCGGGTCACGTGGTGGAGTTGAAATCGAGCGTGCGCAGTGATCGTGCACAGTTCCTGCAGATGGCCCAGCGCAATGCCCGCGCGTCGCTGACGGCAAGGCTGGCCAGCCGGCAGACTCTGGGCACACGCTTTGAGGATCTGAAGAAAGTGCTTGAGCTGGACTTTTCACCGCGGCGCATCGAGTGCTTCGATATCAGCCACACGATGGGTGAGGCGACGGTGGCCTCTTGCGTGGTGTTCGGTCCGGAAGGGCCTGAGAAATCCCATTACCGCCGCTTCAATATCGCTGGTATCACGCCGGGCGACGATTACGCCGCCATGCATCAGGCGCTGACCCGCCGTTTCCGCAAAGTTGCCGACGGCGAAGGAGCCAAGCCGGATGTATTGCTGATCGATGGCGGCAACGGACAGGTCGCCCAAGCTATGGACGTGCTAAGCGAGCTTGGCGTGACCGGCATCGAGGTGGTCGGCGTGGCCAAGGGACCGGGCCGACGTGCGGGCGAGGAAACTCTGGTGCTGGCGCGCAAGGTCGCGGGCAGTCTTGGACGCGAACTCCACCCCGGGTCGTCGTCGCCGGCGCTGCATCTGGTCGCAGCCGTGCGCGATGAGGCGCATCGCTTTGCCATCAGTGGCCATCGCAAGCGGCGCGAAAAGGCGCGCGAGCGCAGCGTGCTGGAGGACGTGCCCGGTATTGGCGCGCGGCGTCGTTCGGCGCTGCTCAAGGCCTTCGGCGGTCTGTCCGGCGTCGAAGGCGCGGGGGTCGAGGAGCTGATGTCGGTCAAGGGTATCGATCGCGGTCTGGCCGAGCGCATTTACGCCAGCCTGCATGCCTGATCGGCGCGCTGGTTATTCACTTTCATTTGGCAGTCTGAAGTTTTTGTTCATCCGCTGACTTCCCACCATGCGACACTGCGGCAAACCATTGGACCTTTCATGCGCATCAACCTGCCCACCTGGCTGACCCTCTTCCGCGTCGCGTTGCTGCCGGTGATGGTCGCGGTGTTTTACATGCCATTTCCGGGACACAACATCACGGCGGCGATCGTCTTCGTGCTGGCGGCGATTACCGACTGGCTGGACGGTTTTCTGGCGCGGCGGATGAATCTGACATCGGCCTTTGGCGCGTTTCTCGATCCGGTCGCTGACAAGCTGATGGTGGCGGTGACGCTGTTTCTGCTGGTGGAGTCCGACCCCACCAGCGGCTGGTCGAGCATCCTGCTGGCACTGACCTCGGCGGTGATCGTGGGGCGCGAGATCAGCGTGTCGGCATTGCGCGAATGGATGG
>Ga0302220_10002075_pt1 | contig 14966 bp, 15 predicted proteins | sample II_Palsa_E1_3_FD_194572 | JGI IMG/M metagenome (GOLD analysis project Ga0302220, IMG submission 194572) | Peat permafrost microbial communities from Stordalen Mire near Abisko, Sweden - II_Palsa_E1_3 | ecosystem: Environmental > Terrestrial > Soil > Palsa > Peat permafrost | place: Sweden...
AGCTCATCGGATTGCCATTAGGCCCACCACCTTAACGGACACTATCCGTGTCAGTGGTCGTGCCTCTCGTCGCCGTCTCCGTGGTCACGGTGCCAGTCACCTCGCGGGGCGCCGCCGTCGTGGTCACGGCGCCAGTCGTCGCGAGGCCCATCGTAGTGGGTCCGAGCAAGCGGCCGAACGGTGGTCGAATCATCGTTGACGCGGAGGAAGTCAAAACGAAGGCCGACAAGGGCGGAACTCTTAACGTTGCGGACCACAGGCAGTTGCAGCGCATCCGCACTAAGCTTGCCATGGTTTTTCAGCATTTCAATCTGTGGGCGCACATGAACGTGCTCGAAAGCATCGTCGAAGCGCCGATTCATGTGCTCGGCTTGCCACGGCGCGAAGCAGAGGAGCGCGCGCGTGGATATCTTGAGAAGGTCGGGCTCGTGCCGCGACTGGAAAAGCAGTATCCCGCCCATCTGTCGGGTGGTCAGCAACAGCGCGTGGCAATTGCACGTGCGCTTGCCATGAATCCGGACGTCATGCTATTCGACGAACCTACCTCTGCACTAGACCGGGAGCTGGCGGGGGAAGTGTTAAAGGTCATGCAGAAGCTCGCGGAAGAAGGCTTGCCAGAGGAGGTGTTACGCGCTCCCCAAAGCGAACGGTTCAAGCAGTTCCTCTCCGGTAGTCTCAAGTGATAACGGCTATAGACAGATCTGTTCCGCCTAATCCGGCTGATGTTATTGCGACGCCGACCATAGAGCTCGGTAGTCGGCATCGGCACATGGTTTGCCATCACCGCGGCGTTCTCCAGCTTACTGCCACTTTCAGATATGAACTGCTGCACGGATGGCAACGGCGTTCGCTCTGGGCCTGACAGACTATATTCCGCGACTACTTAGTAGATGCCAGTGAGTCGCGTGTCATGACAGACTTTTTTCTCTCGGATCACCCCTCGACTGCTCGGTTTGACTAGGAAAAAATCAAGATGTACGCTGTACATCTATGGCCTTCCCAGCAAAAACAGATTCACGGAAGATTCTCGACGCCGCAATGATCTTGCTGGCGCGCGACGGATTGCGCGGCATGTCGCTTCGCGCAGTCGCGGCTTCCCTGAAGATCGCCCCGAACGCGCTCTATCGCTATTTCAATGACCACGCGCACCTCGAGGCTGCGGTTGGTGCGGAGGTATCGCGCATGCTGCATGCAGTCTTGCGCGAGGCGGCGCACGGCCGCGAGCCAGATGCGGCAATCCGGGCCATGGCAAAAGCGTATTTGAAGTTCGCAGGCGAGAACCAGTTGCTGTACGAAGCCTTGTTGATTCGGCGTCCTGTGTCGGGGGATGAAGCCGTCGACCCCGAGCAGCTCTGGTTGTTCTTCGTCGGCCAGGTCGCTCGGGTCGCCGGTGAAGCCAAGGCACCCGAAACAGCAGTGTCCCTATGGGCCTTTCTTCACGGGATGGCTGCACTGCAATCAGCGCAGCTCTTCGGCACCGAGAAGCCCATCACCAGCTTTGAATTCGGATTGAACGCGTGGCTTTGCGCCGCGCGTGAATTGCGACCGCCGGGGACTTGATGAAAGCGAGCGGCTTCGATTCCACATACGGCGGGGATGTTGAATCCAACAATTTTGAGGTGCTGATGAATAGATACAGGAAATGCCTGATTCCAGCGGCGATGGCGATCGTGCTTTTGCGTTGTTTGTTGTGCCAGGCGCTCGCGCAAACCCCGCCGCCGCCCGAAAACGCGGCTCGCGCGACCATCGCCGAGACGCAAGCGATCGCTCCCGGCGGGATCGACGAGCTGAAGGCCGTGGACATTGGCGGCATCAAGCAGTGGATCAGCGTGCGCGGCAACAACCCGGCCAATCCGATCCTGCTATTCATCCATGGTGGTCCTGGCTCGCCGATGATGCCGGAGAGCTGGATTTTCCAACGGCCGTGGGAGGACTTCTTCACCGTCGTCCAATGGGATCAGCGCGGCTCCGGCAAGACTTTCTCCGCCTCTGGCCGACAACCCGACACATCGATGACGCTCGAACAGATGCAGGCCGACACCGAACAACTGATCGATCTGCTTAGACAGACATACGGTAAGAAGAAGATTTTCCTCATGGCGCACTCATTTGGTAGCGTGCTTGGCGTGCGAGTCGCCCAGCATCGGCCTGATGCGCTCTATGCCTATATCGGCGTGGGGCAAATGGTGAACGCGCGACGCAACGAAACCGTGGGCTATGAGGAGACCTTGGCTCAGGCCGAGGCGGTCGGCAATCAGACCGCGATCGAGGAGCTGAAAGCTCTCGCTCCCTACCCAAGCGCGGATGGATCGCTTCCTCCGCTGTCCAAGATATCGGTCGAACGAAAATGGGATGTGGCACTGGGCGGCATGAGATACGGCCGGACAACCGATCCTGAAACAGCTATTCGCTCTTTGAGCCCGGCCTACAGCGATTTCGATGTTCAGTCGGCGGAATTGGGCGAAGCAAGTTCCGTTGCGATTCTCTTGCCCCAGCTCATATCCGTCAATTTCGACAATATTTCAGCCTTCAAATGTCCCGTTTTCTTCTTTGCTGGGGCGACTGATCGGACCACACCTACCATTCTTGTAGAGACGTTTTACAAGCACATTCACGCGCCTGTGAAGAAATTCTTCAAAATCGACCGGGCGTCGCATGACGTCGTGTTTGACTCGCCCGGCGAGGTCCTGGTGGATCTTGTCCGTGATATACGCCCACTCTCACAAGGCAACGCCAGCTGCTGGTAGATAAAGCCGGATTGCTATGCCGTTGATGGTCGTCCGCATAGGATCTTGGAGCGTCGATGGCCGGCCAGCAGGGTCCGGCCATCGAGATGTGGACTCGATTCGGCTGGCGGGATACCATACGCGCATGGAAGATCGTCAGTCGCGATTGATGGCCGAGCGTACCCGGATCGAGAAATAAGGAGTAGAAACTGTCACCTCTCCTATCGCTTTTTGCGGACAGCGTGCGAGTCTTCTATCCATGTTTTGGGGTAAACGCTAAACCGTCCAAAGCGGTTTACCCTCCCGTTCTACTCAATAAAGGTGCGGAACGCTTGTCTTTACTTTCTCCAACACTCGTTCTCGTTGAAAACCGGCTCCTCTTGCAGGGGGTCTGTTGTTAGGCCGCGTCGGCGTTGCGGCCGCCCTGGCATTGCTGAAATTCCTCGCAATCCTTCCCTATGGCTTAACTGCCCGTTTCGGCGATGGCCTGGGCTGGCTGCTCTACCAGTTGCCCAGCCGGCGTAAGCGCATCGTCCATATCAATCTTGGGCTCTGCTTTCCCGATTGGAGCGCCGAACGCGTCGAAAGCGTGGCGCAGCAGCATTTCCGTCATGCGATCCGCAGTTACGTGGAGCGCAGCGTCCAATGGTTCGGTTCGGCGGAGAAGCTGAAGAAGCTGGTGATCGTAGAAAGCGAGGTCGACTTGTCGGACCCGGACATGCCTCCCACGGTGCTGCTTGGCGCACACTTTGTTGGCATTGAAGCGGGCTCGGTATTCATCAATTACGCGCTGGGCAGGACCTGCGGCGCGTTGTATCAGCCAATGTCCAACAAGGCGCTGGATGCTGTTGCCCGAACCCAGCGTGGCCGTTTCGGTTCCGAAATGGCCAGCCGCGCCGACAGCGCGCGCATCGTGTTGCGATGGCTTCGCGACAAAAAGCCTGTCATGCTCGGCGCGGATATGGACTACGGACTTCGCAATTCGACTTTCGTCCCTTTCTTCGGCATTCAAACCTGCACGCTGACTGCGGTCGGACGGCTTGCAAAAACCGGTCAGGCACAAGTGCTGCCGTTTATTGGCGAGGTGCTGCCGAACTATAGAGGCTATCGGTTGAGAGTATTCAAGCCGTGGCAGGATTACCCGACTGGCGATGACGCGATCGACGCGCGTAGGATGAACGCTTATCTGGAAGAGCAAATCCGTCGGATGCCTGAGCAATATTACTGGGTCCATAAGCGCTTCAAGACCCGGCCGCCTGGCGAAGCATCGTTTTATTAACAATGCGGCAATCACACAGTGAGTCTGGAGCACGCTTGATCAAATTAACATCGATACATCGGGACTGGATCGTCGATATGACGCCGGATACGCTGCCCGACGGCTTTTCGGCTAGCGCATGGGTTCAGCGCGAAGCGGGTGAAGGCGAGACCCAAGGTGAAAACTTCATTTTCTCCGACCTCGGACATTACGCTACACAAGGCGAGGCGGCGAGCCGGGGCGAATCCTGGGCGATTCGCTGGATCAACGAGAACGATTACTGATAGTTCCGGTTCGGCGGTAGGAAGTTTGCCGGACGACGCGCTTTTTTCTAAAACGCTGGATGACGCTATATCTCGCAAGCACCGAAATGCTCGTCGCGATGCGATTCATACGCTTTCGAGCATCGTCGGAGCCATCGTTCTGGCTCGCGCGGTTGATGACCCTGAACTCTCGGAAGAGATTCTTCGTGAGGTGCGAGCGGCTCTGGACTAAATACGCGTCTATCGGCCGATAGCACCAGTTCGATGAAGTCTCCTTCATCGGCCATCGCGGACATCCCAATGTCACCCGCTTCAGCCATCGACGAAAGGCTGTTTCGATTCGTCAAGTACCCGTCGCGTCGCAGCACTCACTCGTTCACAGCGCGATCTATGCAGGAATGTCCCGCACCACTTCGGTCAACTTGCCGGAACTGATTTCGTAGAAGAAGCCGTAGAGCTTGACGTGCTTCGGCACTGCCGGGCTCGAACGAAGCAACTTGATGTCATAGTTGAGAGACTCCTCGAAATCCATGATGGCGAGGCTATCGTGATCAAACAACGTCGAGATATCGGCATGATGATGATCATGAAACTCCTCGACCATCAGCTCCGGTGTCAGGGTCGTCGTACCGCAGAACGAGTGATGAACTACAACGACGTTTTTGACATCAAATAGATAATCCATGGCTGCTACGGACTGTAGAGCGAAGGCGGCGCGTCCACCCGCGTTGGTCGTGGCAAACAGTGTTCGCGTGGATCCAACTCGGGTGCCATTTTCGTCGGTGATGATTTCTCCCGGGTAGACCTCGTCCCCAAAATAGTCGGCGACGGCCTGTGGGATTTCGACTGCCCGAGGGTCGAAGCAGTGGATCACAAGTGTCTTCATCGGGATGGCCTGGTTCGCGCCCTCGAAGGCCTTCATATCGAACCCGGGTAGATTCCTGTACTCGTAATCGCTGTACTTGCCCATTTTCTTGCTCCGTCGGCGTTTAACCAGGGTATAGGAAATCGCCCCTGGAAGTTGCTTTCGAATCCCTATCTTGTCGAAAGCATCCGGTCAAAAAAGACTACTTTTGAAAAAGCTAGAACAGCCGAATTGGCCGAGCACTCTCCGAACTGGCGGATCAAATGACCCTTGAACCTCGGAAGCAGCCGTCCTGTGGCCGAGGCGACGTTCGTCCGTCAAGGGTTGTTTGCGGGCGTCGGGGATGCATTCGATTCTGGGCGAGTTTCGACGCGAAAACATCATGGGCCGTGGCAATTCAATTATTCCCTTCGGTCAACCATGCGTCAGCCCCGAGCTGATTCGTACAGATCTGATTGGCGAGATCGTCTATCGATGTGCGAGTGTCGGGAAAGCGACCTGTAGCCGCCTTACCTACGTCGATGCCCCAATGTCCGCAATGGCCGACCGTGCTTACTACGTATTGCACGAATCTGCTGCTGTTTCCTATTCCTGGGTGGCCGGATGATGGAGCTATTCCAAACCAACAGGAGCAGCGCCATGGAATTCCTCCGACTCGTTCGCATCGTTCTTTCCAGCTTCTTCGGCGTGCGCAAGCGTGCGTCGCATGAGGCGGACATTGCCAACGTGAACTTTGTCCTGCTGCCGTTCGTGGCCGTGTTCATGGCAGTGGTCATCGGCGCGATCATATTCGGCTTTGTGCACCTGGTCGCGGCCTCGACAAGCGCAATGCAGGGCTTCTGATCCGCGGTTCGCTGCATTGGCCGCGCAACCCGGCTGCTATTGGCGTGTATGGCTTAACAGCAACGGGCTCATCACGGTCGCGCTGAACATCAATCAGATGGCCGCGTGCACCGCCGGGTCATCGAGAATCTCGGCAAGGGCACGTATGGCTCCATCAATCTTGACGCTCCAGGGATGCCCAAAGTTGATCCGGACGCAATTCTGAAATGCGTGCCTGGCGGAAAAGATCGGACCAGGCGCGATGCTGATACCACGGCCGATCGCGAGCCGGTGCAGCGCCATTGCATCGACCGCGTCCGGCAATTGCAGCCACAGGAAGTAACCGCCCGCGGGCGTCACCCATCGGACCTCACGCGGCAGGTAACGCAGCAAAGCCGCCTCCATGGCTGCACGTTGCGTCTGCATCGCCGCGTGCAGGTTGCGCAGATGCCGGTCGAACCCGCCGTGCTCCAGGTAGTCCGCAATGCCCGCCTGCGCAGGGGTGCTTGCCGAGAGCGTCGTCATCAGCTTGAGCCGCTGCACGCGATCCGCGAAGCGTCCAGCGGACGCCCATCCGATACGATAACCCGGTGCAAGCGTCTTCGAAAACGAACTGCAGTGCATGACCAGTCCGTTGCTATCGAAGGCTTTCGCAGGGAGTGGCCGATCACGGCTGAAGTGCAGCTCCTGATAAACGTCGTCCTCGATCAGCGGTACGTCGCGCGCTGCAAGCATGTCAACGAGCGACTTCTTCTTTTCGTCGGAAAGGGTGACGCCGGTCGGATTCTGGAAATTGGTCATGAACCAGCATGCGCGAATCGAATGCTTGTCGAGCGCAGCGGCGAGGGCGTCGAGGTCGAGGCCTGTGACCGGATGGACCGGAATCTCGACCGCGCGCAGATCGAGCCGCTCAATGGCCTGCAAGGCCGCGTAGAAGCCCGGCGACTCGACCGCGACGACGTCGCCCGGACGCGTGACGGCCATCAGACACAGATTCAGCGCCTCCAGCGCGCCGTTGGTAACGACGATCTCCTCGGGGGCAATCGACACGCCGGTGGCCACGTAGCGCAGCGCGATCTGGCGGCGAAGATGGTCGTTGCCGGGCGGCAGATCCACGACCGTGCTCCATGGGCTGAGCGCGCGCGTGCCTTGGGTCAGCGATTTGAGCAGGCGAGCTGAAGGGAACAACAGGGGTGACGGGAACGCCGAGCCGAGCGGTACGATGTCTGGATGCTTCGCGGCATCGAGCACGGAAAACACCAGATCGCTGATGTCGACCTTCGTTGAATCGGCAAGCGGCATGTCCTGATGCGACGGCACCTGTTTGACCGCCGCACCGGGCGTCACGAAGTAACCCGCGCGCTCTTCGGCGCGGATCAGCCCCCACTCTTCGAGCAGATAGTACGCGCGGAAAACCGTCGACTGACTGACACCGCGCTGCGCGATGATCTGCCGGAGCGACGGCAGCCGGGAACCGATCGGAATCTGCCCCGACCGGATGCCATCAGCGAGCGAGTTGGCGAGAGCCTCGTAGCGTTTCATGATGGGTTTTCTTCAAATGTTTATCCCATGTTAGGTCGCCGTCGCCGGACGTCGTGCAATGTTCCGTCGCATATGACGACCCGGCGAAGCTGTCAAAACGCTGTCAGTGGCAATGCAATTCAGCGTGGTCCGTTTCCCCCAAAACACGCTATATCCGAGCAAAGTGTACGCGAGAGCGCCTTGACCGGCGCGCTATGCCGGCTTGATGTTCTGGTTCACCCGAAAAAGGTTGTCGGGGTCGAACTCTCGCTTGGCCGCAGACAGACGCGAGTAGTTGTCGCGGAAGCAGTCCCTCACCCGGTCCTCTCCCTCTTCCATCATGAAGTTCACATACGCCCCTCCGGACGAGTAGGGATGCAATGCGGTCTGATAATCGCGCGCCCAAGCGCTGATCCGGTCCGCATTCGCTGCATCGGGATCGACCCCGACGAACACGCCCGCCCAACGGGCATCGCGGTAACTGAACGCGGTCTCGTTGCGGCCCACCCGGTGCGCGGCGCCGTCGACCGGGTAGAGGTGCATCGTAGAGTGCATCGTCGGCAACTGGCGGGCATGCTGCATGTGCAGCGCGATCGCTTCGTCGGACAAGTCGTTGAAGAAATCAGCGCGCCAATACCACTGCAGCCCGGGCGAATAAAGGCCGTCGAACGCGCTTTGCAGGACTGGGAACGGGAGCGCTTGAACGCCGTGCAGCGCGGGGCCGGTCGCCAGCACCGGCGCGAAGGCCGCATCGGCCTTCGCCGGGTCGCCGGTCCAGCACCAGACCACCGCGCACACCTTTTGCAAGTGCAGCGTCTCGGGAAACGGCGCCACGGGAGGCACGGTCATAAACGCGAAAAATCCGTTGAGTTCGTCCGGCGCCTCGGCAATGAATGCGCGGTACCACTGCATGATTTCCGCCCCGCGCTCCAACGGCCACAGCGTCGGACCGGCCATGACATCCGATACCGGATGCAGCCGGAATTCGAACGAGGTAACCACGCCGAAATTTCCGCCGCCACCACGCAACGCCCAGAAGAGATCGCTGTTGTTGCTCTCGCTCGCAGTGATGAGCCGTCCGTCGGCGAGCACCACGTCGGCGGAAAGCAGATTGTCAATCGAGAGCCCGTAGCGGCGCGTCAGGTGGCCAATGCCGCCGCCGAGCGTCAGGCCGCCGACGCCGGTCGTGCTGATGATTCCGCTCGGCGTGGCAAGCCCGAACGCGTGCGTCGCGTGATCCACGTCGCGCCATTGGCAGCCTCCCTCCACCCGGACGGTGCGCGCGGCTGGGTCGACGCGGACGCTACGCATCCCCGAAAGATCGATCACCAGGCCATCGTCGCAGATGCCGAGGCCGCCACCGTTGTGTCCGCCGCCTCGCACGGCCAGCAGCAGCCCATGTTCGCGCGCGAAGTTTACGGATGCGATCACGTCCGCCACGTCCGCACATCGCGCGATCAGCCGCGGACGCTTCGAAATCATCGCGTTGAAGACTTTGCGGGCATCGTCGTAGCCCGCGTCGGCCGGCTGGATGATGTCTCCGCGAAGGCATGCGCGATAAGCCATCAGATCGTTGTCGCTGAACATGTCGATCTCCTCGGTGCGTTCCTGATCTTCACTTTAAGCGTGCGCCCCACGGCGGACTATCCGCAGGATTGATCAAATTGCATCGCGATCGTCGCCGGGTCCCGTAGTTGATTCTGACTACTGCGGCGCAAGCGCGGGCTTGACGCCTCGCGGGGACATCACTACAACGTACATACGGCTTGTCCTAAGCATCCAGTCAGACGGGAGGGCGCAATGCCGCTATTTCTCATCGAACGCCAGTTCGCCGACGAACTTAAGCTGGACGCCGCCGGTGCGGCGGCGCTCAAGGAAATCAACGACGCGAGCAGCGTCAACTGGCTGTTCTCGTTCCTGTCTGCGGACCGACGGAAGACCTACTGCCTCTACGAGGCGCCGAGCGCCGAGGCGATTCGAGAAGCTGCCACGCTCGCCGGCCTGCCGGCCGACGTGGTGATAGAAGTGAGCGAGTTGCGGCCGGAAATGTTCACCTAGGCGTCGGAGACCGATTCGATGCAGTGCGCCCTCTGCGGCCGGGACAATCGTGCCGACGCCCGCTTTTGCGATGCGTGCGGAGCTTGCCTCACAGTGCGTGTGACGGATGAGAACGCCGCGGGGTCGATGGTTGGCCGCGAAACCGAACTCGCCGCGCTCGCCGAATTGCTCGGACGAATGAAGGGCGGCCGTGGCGCAATCGTCGCGCTCGCCGGCGAACCGGGCATCGGCAAGTCGCACACTGCGCAGATGCTGGCCCGGCGAACTTCCGGCGTGCGCGCGCTTTGGGGGCGCTGCAACGAGGAGCCGGGTGCGCCACCCTACTGGCCGTGGCTGCAAATCATGCGAGTCTGGCTCGAGGGCCATGACGACGATGCGCTGCGCGCCACGCTGGGCACCGTGGCTGGGCTCATCGCGGAACTTCTCCCTGAGATCAGGCAGCGGTTCGCCGATCTGACGCCGTTACTGCCGACGTCCGATCCGCAGCAGCAGCGTTTCCGGCTGTTCGATGCCATGGTCAGCTTCTGGAAGCTCGCAGCCGCCCGCGAGCCGCTGCTGCTGATTATCGACAACCTCCATTGGGCCGACGCATCGTCGCTCCGGTTACTCGAGTTTCTCGCGCCGGAGATCGGGGATAGCCGCGTTCTGCTGCTCACGACTTACCGCGACATCGAATTGAACCGTCAGCATCCGCTATCGGTCACACTCGGCGACCTCGCCCGGTATAGTCATTTCCACCGGTTTCGTCTTGCGGGACTTAACCGTCGGGAGACGACGGCGCTGATCACGCAGGCGGGCGGCAGCGGCTTCGTGCCGGCGCTCCTCGACGCTATCTACAGCCAAACCGAAGGCAACCCGCTGTTCATCGCCGAGATGACTCGTCTGCTGATTCAGGAGGGCGTGCTGCGAGGCCGAACGGAAGAGCGGCCGGTAGAGCCGTGCGCGGTTCCGGCCATACGCATTCCTGAAGGGGTGAAGGAAGTCATCGGTCGACGCCTGAACCACCTGTCGCCACAGACGAACCACGTGCTCGAACGCGCCGCGCTGATTGGCCGGACGTTCGATCTCCAGTTGCTGCGACGCGTGCTGGACGAGCGGCTCACAAACGGCTTTCAGAATACGATCGAGGAAGCCCTGCAGTCCCGCATACTCGAACCGGCCGAGCAACCAGGCTGGTTCCAGTTCTCGCACGCACTGATTCGCGAGACGTTGTACGAAGAAATTCCGATACCCACCCGCGGCGGCCTGCATTTGCGGGTAGCACAGGCAATCGAAGATCTTTATGGGGACGACGCGGACCCTCATTTACCGGCACTCGCGCATCATTACACCAGCGCACTGCCTGGTGCGGATGCCGCGCGTGCGGCCGATATCGCGCGCCGCGCTGCCGAACGCGCGACCCGGCTCCTCGCCCACGAGGAAGCGGCCCGCTATTACCGCCTCGCGCTTCAGGCGACGGGTACGGTGAGCGCTGGCGATCCGGCATCGAAGAGCAGGCTGCTTAACGCGCTCGGTGAATCGCTCGCGTTCGCGGGCGAATATCTGCAAGCGCGCGAAGCGTTCGAGCAGGCGATGTCGCTCGCGAGTGCCGCGAGAGCGATCGACGAGATGACGCGTGCCGCGCTCGGCTTCGAGATGGCCACCTGGGCACCGGGCCTTCCGGGGCAGGCGGCGGCACGGCTGCTGCGAGAAGCGCTCACCGCCCAGAGCAGCAGCGACAGCATCGCGAAGGCACGCTTGCTCAGCTCGCTTGGGCGCGCGCTGATTTTCAGCGGCGAAGATGCTCAGGCCGCGATCGTGCGCGAGCAGGCAGTGGCCATGGCGCGGCGCAGCGGCGACACACGCACGTTGGTCTCGACGCTGGTCTCGACGCTGTCTGCACGCTGGCAGCCCGAGCGCAGTGCAGAGCGGCTGCGGGACATCGAGGAAGCGCTGCATCTGGCCGAACGCGCGGGCGACGTCCTGGGCGCGCTCGACGCGCAAGCGTGGCAGCTGTTCGAGCTGATGGAGCTAGGTGATCTCCCGACCTGGCTCGTGCGGCTCGAGCAATATGAGCGCCGGGCGGCGGAGCTGCACCAGCCGTTCATGCGCTACGTGGCGGCTACGTCGCGCGTAACCTTCGCACTGATGGTGGGCCGGTTCGACGACGCCGAGCGGCTGATCGAACAGGCATTGCAAATCGGCCGCCGCATGCCGGGGCTGGATGCGCAGGGTGTCTACGGCATGCAGATGTTCACTTTGCGCTGCGAGCAGGGCCGACTGCGCGAGCTCGCGCCGCTCGTTCGCGCCTTCGTAAACGCGATGCCCAAGGCAGGTATATGGCGGCCCGGTCTGGCGTTGCTCTATGCGGAGATCGGCCTGCTCGACTCGGCGCGCGGCGAGTTCGAGGTGCTCGCGGTGGACGACTTTGCGGTTGTCCGCCACGACGGCTTGCGCGCGGCGGGTCTGGCCTATCTGGCCCAAGTGTGCGCGCGGCTGGATGACACGGAACGCGCCAATGTCCTTTACGCGATGCTGCTCCCGTACGACGGCCGCAATCTCCTGATCGGAACGACGGTGGGCTGCTTTGGGGCGTCGTCGTCGCTGCTCGGCTTGCTCGCGACGACCCGGCGCGAATGGCACGACGCCGAGCGTCACTTCGAGTCCGCGCTGGCGATGAATCTAAGGCAGGGCGCCGAACCAGCCTTGGCGCGTACGCGCTTGCGCTACGCTTCGATGCGGCTTGCTCGCAACGCCGACGGTGACGCCGATGCCGCGCTCGTGCTGCTCGAGGATGCACGGGCCGCGGCGGAGCGCATGGACATGCGCGCGCTGACTGAGCAGATCGATAACGCACGACACTCGAGCGATCGTGCGTCATCTCCGGCCTACCCGGCCGGGTTGAGTGCGCGCGAAGCTCAAGTGTTGCGACTGGTCGCAAGCGGGCTCGGCAATCGCGAAATCGCCGACCGGCTGTTCTTAAGTCCGAATACGATTGCCAACCACATTCGAGCGATCCTGGCGAAGACTGATTCCGCAAACCGCACGGAGGCTGCAGCGTTCGCAATCCGTAACGGAATGGCCGCGTGACGAAAAAGGCCCGATCCATGGGGCATGGCGCAAACGCTGCGCCACGTTGCTGGTTGGAGTTTCATCATCGATGGTGTAGACGTTGCAACTGGGTGGGCAGACAGCGGACCATCAAGTGCAATGCCAGCGGGACTAGCACACCATCGTCCACAATCCCGACGAATGGAACAGCCACATTAAAAGGATCGATCGCGTACAACGCCACCAAAGCGATCGCGGGCACCAGCCATCCAGGACGCTCGGGATGTCGCAGCGCATACGAGAGCACGCGCAGATCGCCCCTGACAACCTTCCATAGCAAAGCGATTTTTTTCATTCTGGCACTCTCCCACTACTTAAAAAAGGCGACGTCATCGCCCATTCCGTCCTTGTGCCGGCTACGCTGCCTTCAGCTTCTCGGTGTGCGGTGGCCGTTTCTCACAAATCAAATCCTACTCCTGGATCGGGGGCGGCAGATCGCGACCACTAGACCGAGATCGCTTTCAGTTCGTCGGCAAGATAGGCAACAAGCGCGCGGGCGGCCGGCCGGGCGGCCCGGGCAGCGGGATAAACAGCGTTGACTTCAATTGGCTCGACCGCCCAGTCCGGCAACAAAGGGATGAGCCGACCATCGGACAGTTCGGCACGGCACCCCCAGAACCCTGTTGCCAGAATCCCAAGGCCGGCAACGGCCGCAGCTGTGGTGCCTTCGTTCAGGGAGATAGTCAGACGTCCCTTTCCACTGACCATGACCCGGCGTCCACCCTTCTCAAAGGTCCATCCTCGCACTCCGGCGCCCGATGGTCCCATGACGAAGGTATGGTCGGCCAGATCGCCCGGCTCGAACGGCTTTCCCGTGTTGGCCAGATAGTCAGGTGAGGCGACCAGTATCCGCGGGCAACGCCCAAGTATCGTTGAGGTGGCATTCGAGTCCTTCAACGGTCCAAAGCGAAACGCCACATCCACGCCTTCAACGATCAGATCCTGCCGGTCGTCGGCCATTCGCAAGTCAACGTGCAAAGCCGGATGCGCGCTCATAAACCGTCCTATCCGCGGGATAACCTCGCGGACCCCGAAACTGGTCGACAAGGCAACGCGTAGATGGCCTCGCAGCTCCGCGGTTCCTCGCGCAGCGTGGTCTGCTTCATTCAGCGCGGAGAGAATCGCTTCAACGCGGGCGAGGTAATCGGTACCCGCTTCCGTCAGCTTAACGGCTCGCGTGCTTCTCACGAATAGCGCAGCGCCGACTTCCTCCTCAAGCTCCGAAATGCGCCGCGATGCCGACGGCTGGCTTAAGCCTAATTCCCGGCCAGCTTTGGTGAAACTCGATGTGTGGGCAACCCGTACGAACAGCTGAAGGGTCGATAGCTTGTCATTCATTCGTAGAGAGAATAACTGAAAGTCATCCGGCCATTCTACCGCTCTCGGTGCAAATGAATCACTATTCGATTCAGGCAAGGATGGGGCGATAAACAGAGCCATCGGCTCAATCGACATCAAGCCAGACATCTACGTTTTTCTGGAGTACAGCATGAGCACGTCACAAAAGGTTGTCGTCGTTACCGGCGCATCGCAAGGCATTGGTGCCGACGTCGTCAAGGCGTTTCGCAAACTCGACTACCGCATTGTCGCAACCTCACGTTCGATCAAGCCATCGGAAGATCCGAACATCCTGACGATTGCCGGCGATATCGGCGATCCCGCAACCGCTCAACGAGTCATTTCCGAGGGTGTCGCCAAGTTCGGCCGGATCGACACGCTGGTGAATAACGCCGGCATTTACATTGGCAAGCCTTTCACGGAAAACACCAAGGAAGACTACGCCGCTGTGGTGAATGTGAATATGTCGGGGTTCTACTACATCACGCAACTCGCCATCGCTGAAATGGAAAAGCATTCGAGCGGCCACGTGGTGAGTGTGACCGCGAGCGTCGTGGACCAGGCGATCAGTGGGGTGTATTCGGTACTGGCTGCGCTGACGAAGGGTGGTCTGAACGCCGCCACGAAGTCACTGGCGATTGAGTACGCCAGGAAAGGTATTCGCGTGAATGCCGTTGCGCCGGGAGTCATCAAGACTCCAATGCACCCGTCGGAATATCACGAGATGCTCGATGCCCTCCATCCGCTCGGCCGCATGGGCGAGACGAGCGATATCACCAACGCGGTTCTGTACCTTGATTCTGCACCGTTTGTGACGGGAGAAATCCTGCACGTCGACGGCGGGCAGAGTGCCGGCCGTTAGCCGAAGCATGATTGCCGCAAGGGAATTCAATAACCTTTACTGGACTTTAGACATTCAGCGCCCCATTGAGGGACGCTGAACAGGGTTTCGAATACGAAATGAATACGCAAAAACGCTTGACATGAGCGTGCAATCGTGAGGCCGCCGCGCTGCTTGCGCGAGG
>Ga0302220_10002080_pt1 | contig 14958 bp, 12 predicted proteins | sample II_Palsa_E1_3_FD_194572 | JGI IMG/M metagenome (GOLD analysis project Ga0302220, IMG submission 194572) | Peat permafrost microbial communities from Stordalen Mire near Abisko, Sweden - II_Palsa_E1_3 | ecosystem: Environmental > Terrestrial > Soil > Palsa > Peat permafrost | place: Sweden...
AGCGGATGTATCGGGCCATAGAGCACGTGGATGGTCGAGATCAGCAGGATATTTTTTGTGATCGCGGCCATTGCGCCGAGTGCGACGAACGCATCAAGCGAGGCTTCGCCGTCATAGCCGCCTTTTGGCAGCCATTGCGTTCGGCTGAACGCCAGTTCGAAGCCAAGATCGTCTGCCTTGCGCACCACCTCCGCGTTGTAATCGAAGGTCCAGGTGGAGGTGCGCGGCAGGGTCGAGCGCTTGATATCCTGCAAGTCGAGAAAGACGCCGAGCATCAGCGGTTGCTCGAAGGCCTTCGCGAGCGGGCTGCCTCGAATTTCTGCAGGAGAGGTCGTTTCGTAGGTCATGGTGGACGCGGCAAGGCCGCCAGCGGGAGATGCCGGATAGTGTGACGCCCGCGATGGACACGGCCAACGAAGATTAAGCGGATTGGTTATGAACTCATTCTGGTTTGCCCGTGATTTAGATATCTGGATTGCTTGCTTTGCTTAAACTTCGCAAAATGCTCTACTAACCGCGGCCGGCTTTTGGGCTTGCATCATTTAGCGCCTCATCGAATATCTCATTCAGCACATCACTCAGCACAGCGGAAACCCCGGTATGGATCCTTGGGACGTCATCGTGATAGGCAGCGGCGCGGCGGGACTGGTCGCCGCGTGGCATGCGCGCGCGGCAGGCGCCAACGTGCTTGTCGTGAACAAGAGCCTGGTAGGGCGCAGCGGCGCGACCATCACATCGGGCGGCGGTGTATCCGTGTCCGGGCGCACGGCCATCGAGCTTGGTTTCGACGCCAATCCCGACGATACTGACGAAATATTTTTCGCCGACACCATCCGCTCCGGCTCTTTCCTGAGCGACCAGAGGCTCGTAGCGGCGATGGTTGCGGGCGTGGGAGACGAACTGCGCCGTCTGATCACAGATGGTGCAAAGGTCAGTGCTACGAAGCATGCACCGGGACACAGCAGCGGGCGCGGTGTGCGGATTCCCGGACCATCGATGCAGCGCGTGGTTACCACGGCCGCATTGCACGCGGGCGTACGCTTTCGAGAGGACTTTCAGTCGACCGATCTCCTGACGCGCGACGGCGCCGTGATTGGCGTGGCGGGTCTTGATCGGCGAACCGGCGTGGTCGAGGCGTTGCACGGACGCGCGATCGTAATTGCGACGGGTGGCGCGACGTCCAACTGGAGCTTGCGCACGGCGCCCGAGGAGCTGTCGGGCGACGGTCACGCCATGGCGCTTGCAGCGGGCGCAGACCTGATCGAGATGGAGATGCTGCAGTTTCTCCCATGCTGCCTCGTTGCCCCGGACATGTGGCGTGGCTTGCAATTCCCCTGGATCCTCGGGCCGCAGAGCGGCGTGCGCGCGTGGCTGCTCAACCGCTATGGCGAGCGTTTCATGGCGCGCTGGGACCCCGAGCGCATGGAACTCGCCACGAGAGACGTTGTTGCTGCTGCAAGCGCCGCCGAGGTGTTCGAGGGACGTGGCAGTCCGAACGGCGGGGTTTATCTTTCATGGGCACATCTGCCGCGTGACATCGTCGATAACTTCCCGACGTGGTCGCGCTCGTTCGGCGCCGACTGGCGCTGGGAGGGCTTCGACATGACACCGCTTGTCGAACGCATCCGCGCCGGTCATGCAATTGAAGTTGCGCCCGCCGCGCATTTTTCGCTGGGCGGAATTCGTGTCGATGTGGACGGCTCTACTGGCGTTCCAAACCTGTACGCGTGCGGCGAGGCCACCGGTGGTGTGCACGGCGGCAATCGATTGTCCGGCAACGCGGGTGCGCAAGTGCTGGTGCAGGGCAAGGCCGCGGGACGCTCAGCCGCCGCGCTTGCGCTTGGCGGGTCTCAAGAGCCGGTGAACCTCGTCGCGCATGAACAATGGCGCGCCGTGCAGGCGCGGATCAAAGCGCCGTTCGAGCGCCAGGACGGTATCGCACCCTTCGATATGAAGCGGCGTCTCGGTCAACTGGTCGACGGCGCGCTCGGAGCGGTGCGTGATGGAGCGGGACTTGCGAAGGCACTGGATGAGGTACGCACCATTTCGCACGACGATATTTCACGGCTCGCATGCCGCAATCGCGATGCCGGCTGGAACCGCGACTGGAGCGATGCGCTCGAATGCATGTCCGCGCTGCCTGTGATTGAAAGCGCGCTGCTTTCCGCGCTTGCACGCCCAGAATCGCTCGGCGCACATCGCCGGCACGATCAGAAAGAGCAAACGGCTACGACTACGCTGGAGCATGGCCTGATCTCGCGGCAGGCGGGTTCGCACGCGTTGCTTCATCGCGTGGAGCCGGTCGAATTTCCATTTCTCGCGCCGGCATGAAAGCGAACCTTGCATCGATGACAATGGTCATCCATCTCCACCGAACGCCCGGCGACGATACCCCTAGCACCTACAACCTCCCGAGTCCCGAGGAGGCCGGCATCGGCGCGAGCGACTGGTCGGGCGTGAGCGTATCAAGCGCCCTGCAGTATTTGCAGCGCGCCGTTGATCCAGCGCTAGCGTTTTCGTTGTCGTGCCGGCGCGGCTTGTGCAACGTGTGTGCGATGCGAATCGACGGCGTGGTGACCACAGCGTGCACAACGCCGATGCGCGACGGCATCCTGATCGAGCCGGCAAGGAGCAAATTGCTGCTGCGCGATACAGTGATAGAACTGAGCCTGGTTCGGCGCGCGCGCATGGATGCCGTCACACCTTTGGCCGGTGAACGCGATGCCTGATGCGGGCGTCACGCGGCATCTTGAGCGCCTCCTGTCATCGCGGCTGGTGGAGGACTTTCGAAGGGGCATCGTGCCCGACCGGGCGGCCGCCACGCACGGCACGCTCGATCGCCTGCCGGACGTACTGAAGCAGCCGCCACTCGCCAGCTTCGCTGCGCTGTCGAGTGTATATCGCGGGCCGGTTGCATTCGGGCGTGGCCTGCGCTTCCCTCAAGTCTTCGATGCAAACGCGAACGCCGCCAATCTGCGCCAGCTAGGTTTGACGGTTTATCTACGCGACATTGCGCCCTGTGCGACGGGCGGCTACGCCTTCCTGCGCGAGCTGGAAACGGAATTGGGTATCGCGCAGGGGAGTGCTCGCTTGACGGCTTTCTCATCCCCGCACGATGACGGCGTCGCCTGTCACTACGACGCGGAAGAAGTGATCTCGGTCCAAATGGAAGGCAGCAAGACGTTCTACGTCGCACCGATGGACGAGATCCCTCAACCGTACGGCTCGCAATTCGGTCCGGGTATGGCGGCCTCCGAAGACATGTATGCACAAACCCGCGAATCGTTTCCAGATGCATCGCGGGCTACGTTCGACGCGATCAAGATGACCCCCGGGTCCGTGCTGTTTCTGCCGCGCGGCACGTGGCACCGCACCGAGGCGACGGAAGACTCGTATTCGATCAGCATCGTCCTCCGGCCGCCTTCCTTGCTGGAAACGCTGCAGCAGAGGTTGCAAGGACTGTTGCTGCAGCAACCGGCATGGCGTGCACCGTTGTATGGTTCGCGCGACGGTCATCTCGGTGCGGCCGCAACCCTGGAAACCGCCGCCGGATTACTTGCCGCGTTGCCGGACAACTTGAGCCGTCTCCGCGCTACCGATCTCATGCCGCGTTCGATCGATGAACGGGTGGCAACGATCAATCAGACCTCACGGTTCCGGCGCATCCCGACTTCGCGCGCTGAGACCCGGCCGCTGAACCGCGTCGCAATGGCACTGATCGTAAGCGCCTGGGACCGCGAGTGGGTGACGCGGACCACGCTCGAAACGGATGCACCAGCATCGCTTGAGCCGGTTATCAAATGGCTTGCCGCGAGCGAGTCGGAGTTCAGCCTCGAGGATGTCGAGCGCGCGTTTCCCTTACATCGCAGTGCGGATGTGCGCCAGTTGCTCGGCCTGCTCATGCATGCGCAGTACCTTCGCCTTCTTGACTTTCTCGCAGCGTGAACTGCGCCGCTGTCTGCTGGCGCAGCGCTATCGCATTGGTGTACACGGCCGGCGCGAAAATCATATAGATAACCTAATTAATTGGTTCATCGAAGCACGGGGTCTCAGTACCATCGACGGGAACAGGACTTTTCCCGGGACCCCCGATCATGGCTGTCAGCCGCAGAAGTTTTCTCAGGGTCGCCGCGCTCGCCGGCGTGGCAACCGACCTTGCATTGCCCTTGAGCGCCAGGGCGGCGCAGACGTTGCCACGCGGTGGAACATTGGTCGTTGGCTCGGGACCCGAGGCCACCAGCGGCCTGACGAGCGCGATTACTTCCGCGGGCACAGCGCAGCTTGTCTCGGGCAAGATCTTCGACGGCTTGCTCACCTTCGATGAGCATTTCAATCCCCAGCCTCAGCTTGCTACTCATTGGGAAGCGGCCAGTGACGGACTGTCGCTGACGTTCCATTTGCGGCCCGGCGTAAGGTGGCACGACGGCCAGCCGTTCACGTCGAAGGACGTTGCTTATTCCGTGCTGGAGATATGGAAGAAATACCATAGCCGCGGGCGTACTACGTTTGCCAACGTCGTTGCCGTGGATGCGCCAGACGCGCTCACGGCAACCCTTCGGCTCAGCAAGCCGGCGCCTTACCTTCTGAGCGCGCTGATGTCGTCGGTGGAAGCGCAGATCCTGCCGCAGCATCTTTATGCCGGACGCGACGTGCTTTCGAATCCGTTGAATAACGCGCCAATTGGCAATGGGCCGTTCAAGTTCGTGAAGTGGGAGCAGGGCAACTACGTCCTGCTCGAGCGCAATCCGGACTACTGGGATTCGCCGCGGCCTTACGTCGATAAAGTGCTGTTTCGATTTATCGCGGATCGCAGTGGCGGGGCGAGTGCACTCGAAACGGGAGAGGTGCACCTGAGCGACAATTATGGCGTCGCGCTGACCGACATCGTGCGTTTGTCGCGCAATCCGCAAATTGTGGTCAAGGACTATCCGTCCACCTATATCACCGGTACCTCGGCGTTTGAATTTAATCTCGATCGTCCGCAGTTTCGCGACCCTCGCGTGCGCCAGGCTTTTGCGCATGCGTTCGACCGCGATTTCATTGTGAAGAACATCTGGCTGGGTTATGCGGACAAGGTCGAGGCACCGATCCCGAAGGCCTTTCCCGCTTTTTTCACCGCCGACGTGCCGACCTATCCGCTCGATCTCGCGAAGGCCGAGGCCCTGCTCGAAGCGGCCGGACTCAAGCGCGACGCACAGGGTATCCGGCTCACGCTCACCAACGACCCCGCACCGACGGGTCCGCTTGCCCCCATCGCACAGCATCTTCGCAGCAATCTGCAGAAGATCGGTGTGCGGCTGAATATTCGCTCATCGGACTTCGGCGAGTTTGTGAATCGCGTCTACACTCGGCGCGATTTCGACACGATCATCTATTCCGCCAACGCGGGTCCGGACCCTGCTATTGGCACGCAGCGTTTCTACTGGTCGAAGAACTTCAAGCCGGGCGTCGCGTTTTCGAACGCCGCCGACTATCGCAATGCTGAAGTCGACCAATTGCTCGAGAGCGGCCAGGCGGAGATCGATCCTGCAAAACGCCGGGCGATTTACGACCGTTTTCAGCAACAGGTGCAAACCGATGTCGCGCGAATCCCGTTGATCTCTCCCCACGTTGTCACGCTCGCCCGGCGCGAGGTGCTCAATTTCGGCGGCAACCAGGCGCTGTATGCGAATTTCGCGAATATCGCGCTCGATAAGAAATCCACCTGAAGTATCCGCGGGACACCGTGCGTTGCGCCTGCAACGCCATCAATTAAAGGACAAGACCATGAGTCAGGATTCAGTCTCAGAGCTGTGGTACACGCGTTGCCCGGTGCCGACCACGTCGGGTATTGCCCAGCATTTTCGCTGGCTGCACCGTGAATTCGAAAGAATTGGCATTGCGCTCAAATCGATCAGGGCGGCCGACGACCAGGCCGTGCGCAATTCGCATTTCGATCACACGCATGCTGGAATGTTTCGAGAGGGCGGCAACGTCCCGCCGATATGGGCGAGGGCGAACGGCCGTGACACGGCGGTAGTCGGCATTACGTGGGTGGACGAGGAACAGCTGATCCTTGTGCACGAAGACAGCGATATCCGCGATCTGGCAGGACTGAAGGGACGACGCCTTGGCTTGCCGCTGCACGCGACGCCTATTGTGGATGTCAGCCGCGCGCAGGATTTACGCGGACTTCTCACTGCGCTCGAACTCGGTGAGCTCACGCGCGAGCAAGTGGAATTCGTGGACGTGGCGGCGGGCGGCTTCGACTTGCGTGAGCAGGACGCGAACGCGCCGCGCCGGCCTCACGTGGTTGCTGCTGCACTTCTCGACGGCACCGTGGATGCGATCTACGCGAAAGGAGCGGTCAGCGCGACGCTGATCGCGGAGCACGGCTTGCGGCCGATCTTCGACATCAACGCCAACCCCGACCCGCTGGTGCGTGTCAACGCGGGCACGCCGCGCCCCATCACTGTCGACCGAACCCTCGCACTTAAACATCCGGACGTGGTCGCGCGCTATCTCGCCGTGTTGCTGCGCACCGCGCAGTGGGCGGCCGATCATCCCGAAGAGGTGGTCACGGCTATTGCATCAGAAACCGGGAGTACGACGCAGGCAGTGCGGCGAGGCTTTGGTCCAAACTTGCATAGGCAGTTCACGCCCTTGCTCTCGGACCTCTACGTGGAAGGATTGCGCCAGCAGAAGGCGTTCCTTCTGCGCGAAGGTTTCCTTCAGGCCGATTTCGCCTACGACGAGTGGATCTTGCGTGAGCCGCTCGAGCTGGCCCGGCAACTCGCAGAAGAGATTGAATTTTCGAGAGCCGCCTGATCGAAAGAGAAGGATCGTCTAGAGGCGGTATTGCCCCGGCGAATTCAGGCCGGGGCGAGCGTTGTGGAAGCGAGGTTGCCGTAGATTCCCTCAGCAGAAACGAGTACGTCGTTGACGCGCCTGTTTGTCAACAACACGGTGTCCGGAGAGATGAGCGGGATACGCGGCAGGTCGGTTTGCACGAGCGACTGGAACGAAGCGTAGAGCGCCCGGCGCTTGCCCGGGTCCACTTCCACTTGCGCCGCTTCCAGCAGGCGGTCAACTTCCGGGTTGTGATAATGCGCACCGTTGGAAAACGCCACGCCCGGTTGAAAATCGGCCGACCAGTAGAAGCGCTGTGTTCCGATTGCAGGATCCGGGCCGGCCGTTGCACCATTAAGCGTGGTATCGAAATCACGCCGCTTGTAGACGCGATTGACGAACTCGCCATAATCGCTTGAGCGAATCGACATGCGCACGCCTATCTTTGCAAGCGTCGCACGAATGAATTGCGCCGAGAGTATTGAAGTGCCGATTGGCAAGGGATCGTTCTGGAACGCCATGCGTATGCCATCCGTTCCACGCTTGAAACCAGCCGCGTCGAGCAAAGCCTCAGCGCGCTTCAGGTCGTACTGATACAGCGGTACGTCGGCCGCATGGAACGCGGGCATGCCGGGAGGTATCGGCGAGTTCGACACTTCGCCGTAGCCGTAAAAGATATTCTTGAGAATGAACTCGCGATCGATGCAGTGAGCGAATGCCTGGCGCACGCGCGGGTCGCGAAATAACGGGCGGTCGAGATTGAATTCGAGCACCGTCAAGCCAACCGAGTAATTCGCGGCATGTTCGGTCACCTTGAGCGACGGCTCGCGGCCAAGGCGTCCTATGGCGCTTTGCGGTATCGTGCCGCTCGGTGCCATATGCACGGCTCCCGTCTCGAGTGCGGCGGCCACCGCGTTGGCTTCCGGAAGAATCCGAAACACGACACCGTCGAGAAAAGGCTTTCCCGTGTCCCAGTAGTCAGGATTACGATCGAGTACGATTTCGCTGCCTTGCGTCCAGCGCACGAAGCGAAACGGTCCGGTTCCCACCGGCGCGTTGTTATAGGGATTCGAGAGAACATCGCGGTTGGCATAGAGATGCTGCGGCACGACCTGGGATTCAACCGACGACAACGCGCTCAAGATGTAAGGCGCGGGTTTTGACAGGCGCCAGATGGAGGTGAGGCGATCGGGTGAATCGGCGGCAATGACATTCGCGAAGGTGGAGCGTCCGCGGCCGTGATACTTCTTCCAGATTTGCATCAGCGAGAAAGCGACATCGGCGGACGTGAAAGGCTTCCCGTCGTGCCATGACACGCCGGAGCGCAAGTGGAAGGTCACCGTCAGTCCATCGCTGCTCACTTCCCAGCGCGTGGCCAGTTGTGGCCGCGGTGTCATGCCGGCACCGTAAGTCAGCAGGCCGTCGAAGATCTTGCCGGAAACGGACTGCGCGGGACCCGCTGTTGTCCAAGCGCTGGTGAGGGTGGGCGGCTCCGGATACTGGGCTACCAGCAGCGTACCGCCACGTTTCGATACCGCGGGCAAGGTGGCCGCTGTGGTGAGCCGGCTAGTCAATTCAGAGGAAAGAGCGGCGCCTGAAAGCAGCGCCCGGCGGATGAAGTCGCGACGTGTCGACGGCATCGCTTAAGGGGTTTGAGGCGGTTCGGATACCAAAGCAATCTTGGAGAATCCCGCGTCGTTGATCTCGCCCATTGCCTCGATCACCTTGCCATAGGCCAGCCCCTTGTCACCACGGATATTGATGCGGCGCGTCTTGTCGCCTTCTGTGGCGCTGGTGAGCGCGCCGACCAGCGAGGCGTTCGTGACCTCTGTCTTGTCGACATACAGTTTGCCCGCCGCGTTCAGGCTGACCGCGATGGGCGGTTTCTCCTCGCTCAAGGGCTTCGCGTTGCTGGTGGGCAGGTCGACCTTCACGCCGGATGCCATGAGAGGCGCGGCAACCATGAAGACGATCAGCAACACCAGCATCACGTCGACAAGCGGTGTCACGTTGATCTCGCTGACCGGTGGCACGCCGCCTACTCCCCCACGATTGTTCGACAGCTTGACGGCCATGATCAGGCTCCCTGAGTCGCAATCGATCGAACATCTGCGCCGCTTGCTTGCACGCCCTTGTCCTGCTGCTTGTCTTGCTGCCTGGACCGGTTGTCGCCATCGGCGGCATCGACGGTGGCGTCGCCCGCGTCGACCTGACGCGACAACTGCACTTCCACAATCCCGGTCAGCGTGCTCAGGGTGCTGGCGTAATCGTTCAGGTCTCCCGACGCACGGTTGTACGCGATCACGGCAGGAATGGCCGCGACAAGCCCGAGTGCCGTGGCAAACAACGCTTCGGCAATCCCCGGCGCCACGACGGACAGACTCGTATTGTTCGACGCGGCAATCCCCTGGAACGAATTCATGATGCCCCACACCGTGCCGAAGAGGCCCACGAACGGCGATACCGAACCGACCGTGGCGAGAATGGACAATCCGCGCTGCAGCTTGCCGATTTCGATGTTCGTGGCAATCCCCGCTACCCGGTTGATGCGTTCCTTGAGGCCATCAGCGCCCCGGTGAGTGGCTTGCAGGTTCTGGTCGTGGGTTTGCCGCCACTCGCCCAGCACAGCGGCGTAGATGCGCGAAAACGGGTCTGCAGGGTGCTTCTGCACCGAGGCCGAGAGCTTGACGAGCGAACGGCCGCTACCGAGCAGATCGAGCCAGACGCCGGCGCGCCGGCGCAGGCTGCGAAACCGCGAGATTTTTTCAGCGATAACCGCCCAGCTACTGACCGATGCCAGCGCGAGAAACACCATGATGGCCTTGACCACGACGTCCGCGTTGATGAAGAGATGCCACGGCGACAAGTGCGCCGAGAGATTTGCTGCGTTCATGTTTGCAACTCCGTAAATTAAGAAAGAGTGGTACGGCAACGCCGAAGTCAGTAGTCGATGGGTTAGTCGCCGATAAAGTCAGTCGCCGAACTTGTAGACGATTGCGCCGGTAAGCTGGTACGACGAGCCGCCCAGGTCGGGCAGATGCGGAAAGGGTGCTGCGGCCCGGATCGCTTCCTCGGCTGCGTCGTCGAGCACGCTTTCTCCCGACGACTGCAGGTCGAGCTTGAGCAGCTTGCCCTCGGGACTGAGCGTGAGCTTGTAGCCAATCCGGCCTTCCAGATGGCGCATCTTTGCGGCGCGCGGATAGTGGCCGGCTGCGCTGCCGTTGATCCGTGCGTAGACCTGGTTCACGTAATCGGTCGGAATGCCCTCCATGCCGATGTTGTGCGGGACCGGACGTGCTGGTGGCGCGGGCGGCGCCGGCGGCGCTACAGCTTCCGTGGTCGGCTTGGCCGTGGTATCGACGGGCGGAGTTGGCGGCGCTGCGACCTCAGCTTTCTCCGCGGTGGTCGGCACGGTAAGGCGTCTCGCTACGGGCGCGGCGCGATGCACCGGCGCGGGCACCGGCGGCTGAAGCTTCACCGGCGGCGCCTTGGGCGGAGGAGGAGGCGGCGGTGGAACGATCACCTTGGGCGGTTCAGGCGGCGCCAGCACCAACTGGATCGCATGGTCAACGGGCTTGGGCTCGTCTTTATGCCCCGACAATGCGATCAGCGCGACCGCGGCGGCCACATGCAGCGCGATCGAGACGACCACGCCGGGACGCGCCCACCATCGATCACTCATTTGTGACGACGCGACGAGCAGATCGCTTGGATGGGAAAGGACTATGGCGTTCATCGGCTATGACGTGCGTTGCGGGCACGTCCGTGAGTTGGATCGGATGGATCAGTGGTGGACGGTATTTCTATTTGCGACTCCAACCTTAGCAATAAAATATAGGATCATGAAACATCAATTCTTGATGAAGTTTCTCATCGTGCAGATATGTGGATGGGGTGCCGCATGAGCAGAGTGATCGACAATCATGCGGGTCACACGGCGAAGCGGTAAAACGAGAACGGCAGGTCCACGTCGTCTTGTCGTGGCGCGGTATTGTCCTGCCTGTGTCTGCTGAACGCCGGCTTGGGAACAGCGTCGATCAGGCTGCGCGTATAAGCATGCGCGGGACGGGACCAGATGCTTTCGTGGTCGCCGGATTCCACAATCTTGCCGGTGTTCATCACCAGTACGCGATCGGCTATATAGCGAACCACGGAAAGATCGTGCGAGATGAACAGGTAGGAGAGCCCGAGCGATTGCTTCAACTCAACAAGCAAGTTCAACACTTGCGCGCGGATGGAGACGTCGAGCGCGGAAACTGGTTCATCGCAGATCACGAGCTTCGGCTGCAGCACCAGGGCGCGCGCAATCCCGATCCTCTGCCGCTGGCCGCCCGAAAACTCGTGCGCAAAACGCTGCAGCGATTTTGACGCGAGCCCCACGCGATCCGTGATGTCCGCTATGCGCCGGCGCCTTTCATGTTTGTCAGCAACACCATGGACGATCAGCGCTGCATCGAGAATATCCAGCACGCGCTGGCGCGGATTCAATGACGCGTACGGGTCCTGGAAGATCATCTGGATCTTCGGGCGAATTGCGCGCAGCTTTCTGCCGCCCAGATGCGTAATGTCCTGGCCGTCGAGGCTGATGGTGCCGCTCGTCGACTGGATCAGCCGCAGGATGGTCCGGGACAGCGTGGACTTTCCGCATCCCGACTCACCGACCAGACCGACCGTTTCGTCGTGCCCGACATCGAACGACACGCCGTCAACCACATTGCCCTTGTCGTAACGCGTGACGAGGTCGCGCACGGCGAGCAGCGGTGCCCGGTTGTCCGTTGTCGGCGCGCGAACATACGGACTGCGCGTGAAGACGATATTCGGCGCGCTCGCAATGCGTTCATCGCTGAGCGAGAAGTCGCGCAGGCCGGTGTCCGTGTCGATGTGCGTGCGAATCTCGGTGAGACGGCGCGTGCGATAGTGCAGATCCTGGTCGAGCGTGAGCGACGCCCCCAGCAACCCCTTGGTGTACGGGTGACGCGGTTGCGTGAAGATGCGCTGGGTCGCGCCGTCCTCCACGGCTTCGCCGCTATACATTACCGCGACGCGGTTCGCATACTGGCCGACCACGCCGAGATCATGCGTAATGAGCAGCACGGCCATCGACAAGTCGCGGCGTAGCGAATCGAGCAGTTGCAGGATCTGCGCCTGGATGGTGACGTCGAGCGCGGTCGTGGGTTCGTCGGCAATCAGCAAGCGCGGCCGGCATGCCACGGCCATCGCAATCATCACGCGCTGGCGCTGGCCACCCGACAAACTGTGCGGATAGTCGTGTGCACGTTTGGCGGGTTCAGGCAGCCTCACCAGATCGAGCAATTCGGTTGCGCGTTTCCAGGCGGCATCGGCTGATAGCGGCTCGTGCCGGCGCAACACTTCCACAATCTGATTTCCTACCGTCATCACCGGATTCAGGCAGGTCATCGGCTCCTGAAAAATCATCGAGATCGCGTTGCCGCGGATCGAGCGCATGGTCGTCTTTGACAGCCCGACCAAGTCACGACCCTCGAAATCGATCCTGCCTTCGAGCGTGGCGCTGGATGGCAACAACTGCATGATCGCGAGCGCGGTAGTGGACTTGCCGCAACCCGATTCACCGACGAGCGCGAGCATTTCGTTCTCGTGCACTATGAAGCTCAGGTTGTTCACTGCATGCTGCGCGCCGAAGTGCACCGCGAGCCGATCGACTTCCAGTATTGGTTTCATCATGAACGCTCGGCGAGGCGGGGGTTGAGGGCGTCGTTGAGGCCGTCTCCGAGCAGGTTCAGCGCGAGCACCGTCAGCACGAGCGCGCCTCCCGGCAAGGCGGTCAGGTACCACGCAGTGCGTAGCATTTCGCGGCCGTCGCCAATCATGCTGCCCCAGCTCACCACGTTCGGGTCGCCCATGCCCAGGAACGACAGCGCGGACTCCATGAGAATGGCGGTGGCCACCATGACAGAGGTCGTCACGATGATGGGCGGCAGCGCGTTCGGCAGTATCTCGCGCCAGATGATGCGGGCGTGGCCGAAGCCCAGGCTGCGGGCAGCCATCACGAAGTCGCTCTGCACGAGTGAGCGGAATTCCGCCCGGACGAGGCGCGTGATGGTGGGCCACGAGGTGACGCCGATCGCAAGCGAAATGACTGTCATGGAGGGATGTCCGATCGACACGATCACGATCACGAACAGGAACGACGGCGTGGTCTGGAATAGTTCGGTCACGCGCATGAGGATGTCGTCGACCCAGCCACCGAAGTATCCGGCGAGCGCGCCGACCAGCGTGCCGATCACCACGCCGATCAGCGCGGCCGTCACGCCGATGGCGAGCGACGCGCGGCTGCCATGCGCGAGTTCCGCGAGCACGTCGCGGCCGAGGGAGTCCGTGCCTAACCAGTATTGCGGGTCCTGTCCCGGAGCGAGCAAAGGTTGCCCGACGATATCGAGCGGATCGCCGGGAAAGAGCCTGCTGGCGAACAGTGCAATGAGAAGCAGCGCAAGCAGCAACGCGGCGCCGCTCACGACAGAAGGATTGCGCGCGAGCGCTTTGAGCGCAGGCCAGCGGCGCGCTTCCGAATGTTCCGGCGAAACGTCGCTCGGCCCGCGGCCAAAGCGCCCGAAGCGACCAAATCGTCCAAGCCACAGGGTGGTGAACTGGCTGCGCCAACTACTGCGCTCATGCTTTACAGCGGCGTCGCGCAAGAGCCGGTTGGCACCCGGCTGGACCGGAGCACTATCGGCGTGTTCGAGCGGCGAATCGAAAGGCGAGTGATTAGATGACATAGGGGACTTTTTAACGAAGCGCGATGCGAGGGTCGAGCCAGGCGTGCAGCAGATCAACGAGTACGTTGGCCACGATCACGAGCATGGACGACAGCAACAACACGCCAAGCAGCACGTTGTAGTCGCGGCCTTGTACGGCTTCGAGCGCGAGGCGCCCGAGTCCGGGCCAGCTAAAGACGGTCTCTATCACGGCGGCGCCGCCGAGCAGATTACCCAGGTGCATGCCGGCCACGGTGGTGATCGGCAACAGGGCGTTGCGCAGCACGTGGCGCACGGTCACGAAAAGCGGATGCAGGCCCTTGGCCTGCGCGGTGCGCACATAATCCTGGCGTTGGACTTCGAGCATGGCGACGCGGGTGAGGCGGGCGTAGATCGCGACGAAGAAGCTTGCCAGCGCGAGCGCGGGCAGCACGGCGTGACTGGCGCGATCCACGAACCAGTCCCAGCCGTTGAGATTCACACCGAGCGTCATGTCCCCACCGCTCGGCAGCCACCCGAGCTTGACCGAGAACAGCACGATTGCCATGAGCGCGAGCCAGAAGCCGGGCATGGAATAAAGCACTAGCGCAAGAAACGACAGCACGCGATCGGGCCACTTGCCGGCCCAGGTTGCCATCGCCACGCCGATGATAATGCCGGCCACGATGGCGAACACCAGCGCGCTCACCATGAGGATCAGCGTATTCGGCAGGCGGGCCATGATCAACGTCATGACCGGCGTATTGAAGCGCGGCGAAAATCCCAAGCTGAAGTGCGAAAGATGCTTCAAGTATGCAAGCAACTGTTGCCACAGGGTCAGGTCGAGGCCGAAGTGGTGACGCATCATCGCCATGGTCTCGGCGGTGGCCGAGCCCGATTCGCCTGCCAGCACATCGGCGGCGTCACCAGGCACCAGCTGCAGCAGCGCGAAATTGAGCACCACGACTGCTATGACCGTCGGTACGGCTTGCGCTCCAGTGCGGCGCAAACGCAGCGCTACGCGTTTCAAGTTAGAGGAATGCATGCGATCGGTTCCGGTTCAGGGACTCAGGTACACGTCGGAGAAATTCGAATCAAGGCCGTCGGGCGAGGTGGTGTGGTTGTGCACGCGCCTGTTGTAAATGGTCACCTGTTGTTGCTCGACCAGGTTCACATCGGGGAGATCACGCCCTACGATCTGCTGGAACTGCCCGAACAGTTGTTTGCGCTTAGCCTCGTTGGGCTCGACCGCCGCTTGCTCGAGCAAGCGGTCAACCTCCGGATTGCTGTAGCCGGACGCGTTCGTGAACGGCACACCTTTGCGGATGCTTTGCGACCAGTAAAGACGTTGGACTCCGACGGTCGGATCGAAGAGATTGCTCATGCCGTTGACCGCGATATCGAAGTCATGGTCCGA
>Ga0302220_10002085_pt1 | contig 14937 bp, 10 predicted proteins | sample II_Palsa_E1_3_FD_194572 | JGI IMG/M metagenome (GOLD analysis project Ga0302220, IMG submission 194572) | Peat permafrost microbial communities from Stordalen Mire near Abisko, Sweden - II_Palsa_E1_3 | ecosystem: Environmental > Terrestrial > Soil > Palsa > Peat permafrost | place: Sweden...
TTCTCGCAACGCTACGACGAGCCGACGCGCGAAAAAGTGCTTGATTTCATGGTGGCGGACGCCGCCAATCCGTCCAGCATTTATTCGTGCCTGCAGGCCGCGCGTGAAAACGCCCGCGCTGTGCGCGGCACGTTGACCACCGAATGGTGGGAGACGATCAACGACACATGGCTCCAGTTCACGGAGCGGATCGCGGCGGGTCAGCTCGCCACGAGCCCGGATGGTCTGTTCGAATGGGTCAAGTTCCGCTCGCATCTGTCGCGCGGCGTGACGATCGGTACCGCGCTGCAGGACGATGCGTTCTTCTTCACGCAACTGGGTACATACCTGGAACGCGCGGACAACACCGCGCGGATTCTCGACGTACGCTTTGCCGACGTGGAGCCGAATTCTCGCGATGCCGCGCGCCAGCTCGAAGATTTCTATTACTGGACCTCGATTCTCAGTTCGGTGTCGGCGCTGGAGATCTATCGCAAGGTGTATCGCGATGTCGTCACGCCGGCGCGTGTGGTCGAGCTGATGATCCTGAACCAGCAGATGCCGCGTTCGCTGCTCGCCTCCGTGGATGGCGTCTGTAACAACCTTGCGATGCTGCGTACTTCGGGTTCCAACCAGTGCGAGCGTTTTGCCGGCAAGCTGCGCGCCGAGCTGGTGTACTCCGACATCCGGCAGATTTTCGAAGCCGGCCTGCACGCTTATCTGACGCAATTCCTGGCTCGCGTGTTCGAACTGGGCAATCTGGTTGCGCGTACCTATCTGATGTTGCCAGTGGCCTGACGGAGTTATTTTTATGTACCTGACCATCCGCCACGACACCGCCTATCGTTACGAAACGACGGTTCATTATTCGATCCAGCAACTACGCTTCATGCCTTCCAGCGGCGCCTCGCAGACGGTTCGGCGCTGGAGCATCGACGCCCCCGGCAAGCTCGATTCCACCTTCGACGCCTATGGCAACGTGCTGCAGACGCTGGTGCTGAACAAGCCGCATAGCGAGATCCGGCTGCATGTTTCGGGGGAGATCGACACGATTGCGCTGGTCGACGGCCAACTGCGCGACGCGGTCGGTCCAATTCCCCTTGAGCACTACACCTGCGCCACGCGTCTGACCGAAGCCGATGGGGCAGTGCGTGAACTGGCGCAGTCGGTGGCGTCGCTCGATTCGCCGCGCGGCCTGATCAAGCTGGCCGAGGAGATCGCGCAGCGCGTGAAGTACCGGCCTGGGACCACGGAAGTGACCAGTACGGCCTCCGAGGCGCTCGCGCTCGGCAACGGCGTATGTCAGGACCATGCGCATCTGATGCTGGCCTGCTGCCGGTTGCGCGGCGTTCCGGCGCGTTACGTCAGCGGCTACATCGAGCCGGGCAAGGGGCCGCATGGCGCGAGTCACGCATGGGTCGACGTCTGGCTCGGCACCGGCTGGATTTCGGTCGACGTGACGCACGCTGCGTTTGCCAGCGAGATCTATTGCCGGCTCGCCGCCGCGCGCGACTACGAAGCGGCTGCCCAGATCCGCGGGCGGCGCATTGGCGGACTCGAGGAAAAGCTGAATGTCTCGGTCACGGTTAGTGCACAGTTACCGCAGTAAGGTGGATCGCACCAAAGGCTGCGGCGGCGTGGCATTACAATAGCGGCGTCTGCTGGTCTTCTGGATATTTTCTATGACTTACTGTGTGGCGATGTGCGTGGATGACGGACTCATCTTTTTGTCCGATACACGCACCAACGCTGGCGTCGATCACATCAGCACCGCGCGCAAGATGACGGTGTTCGAGCAGCCCGGCGAGCGTGTGCTGGTGCTGCTCGGCGCCGGCAACCTGTCGCTGACTCAGGCGGTGCTGCAGGAGCTGAGCGAGCCGTCCGACCCCGAACGCCCTACACTTTGGAGCGCGCCGACCATGGCGGACGCGGCACGCGTAGTCGGTCAGGCGGTGCGCGACGTGCATCAGCGCGAAGCCCCGGCGCTGCAGGAATTCGGCGTCGACTTCAATTGCAGCTTTATTCTGGGCGGCCAGATTGCCGCCACGGCCAAGGCGCGCGCCGGCCGGCCGCATCTGTTCATGATTTACGCCGCGGGCAACTTCATCGAATCGTCGGCGGTGAACCCGTATTTCCAGATTGGCGAGTCGAAATACGGCAAGCCGATCATCGACCGCGTGTTGACCCCGACCACCCCGCTCGACGAGGCCGCCAAGTGCGCACTGATCTCGATGGACTCGACGCTACGCTCGAATCTGTCGGTCGGCCTGCCGCTCGATCTGCTTGTGTACGAAAAGGACGCGCTGCGCGTGACGCGCTTCGTCTCGGTCGATCACGACAACACGTACTTCGAAATGATCCACCGCACGTGGGGTGAGCGCCTACGTCAGGTGTTCTCCGAGATTCCCGATCCGGACTGGCAGGCCTCGGCCAACGTGCCGATGCAGCGCCCCGAGCGGGCCCTGGTGATGCATCGCGCGCCGGTAGCGGGCGACGAGGCGGTCGAAGCGAAGCCGGCTCAGACGCTGGCGCAAGCCGAAAAGAACAAGGCGCAACGCTAATGGCACCGTAGCAGCGGCGGGCGTCGCTCGCCGAAGGTCGCACAAACAATCCCCGCAGCAATAAAAAAAGCCAGCCACCGGCTTATCGCCTGTGGCTGGCTTTTGACAGCGTCCTGCTTCAGCTGTCCGTCAAGTCGATTAGAACTTGTGACGGATACCGAGGCTGACGATGGCTTGCGAGTTCGAAGCCGATTCTTCGTCGTAGTCAGCAACCGACGCGACTGCGCCCGTGCCCGTTGCCCGTTGATAGGCGCCGATCAGGTAGAGGTCCGTGCGCTTCGACAGGTTGTAGTCGCCGCCCAGCGAGATCTGGTTATACGACGCCGAATCGCCGTTGCCCGAACCGTGCGTGAACGTGTAGCCCAGACCCAGCAATGCTGCCGGCGTCAGCTGGTAGTTCACGAAACCTGCGCCGACGTTGTAACGTTCCGTCGAGGTGAACGCCGAGAATCCGTCCGCCTTGTACTGTGCGTTGCTGTAACGCAGACCGGCCGTGACCGGTCCGATTACGTACTGCGCGCCGACCGAAGCGATACCGATCGACTTGGCCGTTACGTACGGCGTGTTGATCGAGTTGAACGTGCCGTCCGACGTACCAGCCCAGCCGCCGTTGCGACCTGCCAGCGTATCGGCGTTATCCATGCGGATGTAGCCGGCTGCAACGCTGAACGGACCGTTTGCGTACGTAGCTGCGCCCGACCAGGTTTGACCCGAGCCGGTCGAACCTGCGACGCCGCCGAATGCGTACATCGCTTCGAACTGGAAGCCAGCGTACGTTTGCGACGTGTACTTGATTGCGTTGTTCGTACGCGAGCTGTTGTCGTTGTTGTCAACGTCGCTCGGCGTCGTGAACGTGGAGCCCCAGTAGTTGTCAGCCGTGACTGCCTGGACCAGGTCGACGACCGGGTCATACTGGCGGCCGATGGTGACCGTACCGAACTGATCGCTCGACAGGCCGACGAATGCCTGACGGCCGAACAGCTTGCTCGAGCCGTTGTACGAACCCATGCTGCCGGAGTTCGGGTTGAAACCGTTTTCCAACTGGAACACAGCCTTCAGGCCACCGCCCAGATCTTCCGTACCCTTCAGGCCCCAGCGGTTGCCCTGCAGGTTGCCGGCGGTCAAGCCGATTGAGCTCTTGTTGCTGCCCGAAACGTTAACGTTGTTAACGTACTGGATCGAATCGTCAAGTACGCCGTACAGGGTCACGCTGCTTTGAGCATGAGCGGCGCCTGCTGCGCCCAGTAGTGCCAGCGAGAGGCTAGACAGTGCGAACTTTTTCATCCATTTCTCCACGCGATGATTGGTTTAGTTGTTGCGGGATGGAGAATAGCGCAGGCTGTCTGAAGGGTAATACTGAAAAAAAATGAGTGTCTCGTAAACGTGACACCGGGCGAAAACGCTTATATATCAAGGAAAGTTGGCATTGTTGCCAATACAGCAACATCGAATGCCGAAATCCGCATTATTGTTGTTTCGTTCATAGTCAGGGCGTCGGCATGTGTCACAGAAGCGTCCGTTGAGGGGCTGGATGTAACTTTTTGTATCTCTGCGTGAGATGACGCGAGATCGTCAAATAGCTTTGAAATCAACGCTGGATTGATTTGCGTGCTAGACAGTTGTGCCCGACTGTGAGTGTTCTCCCTGGTATGGGACGCGAAAGAGGCCTCACTCAGCGTTATCGTCGCGGCGGCGGCCGGTTATCGCGCTCACAAGGAACCCGGCGCCGGCGGCCAGCAGTATCGATCTCCATGGATGCCGTTTGACGTAGCGATCCGCTGCGATAGCCTTGCGGCCAGCCTCCAGCAGTGTCGAGGCGGCAGCGCGAGTGGCCTGGCCTTCCGCCTGAAAGACCTTGCGGCCAATGCGGGTGGCCGTGCGAACGTCCACGGCCCGTGCGGCCGGGGATTGCCGACCGCCTTGATTCCGCTGAACCTGCTGCGCCTGTTTTGCCAGATCACTTGCTACGGCGCCTGCGGTAGTCCCGTTAGCAACGGCGCTCTGCGCGTCCGAACTGTCTGGCTGTCCCGTCGGCGCCATGGCTTGCGCGAGCGTGGCGGCGGGCGAAAGACCCGTGGTACGGCCGGACATCGTCGAAGCGGCGAACACTGAGGCCATCTTCGCGCGGCTGCCCGGCGGCGCCTGGTCCAATTGCCCCCATGCGCCGCGCGGATCGTGCAGCCGTCCGCGCGCCGCGGAGAACTCTGCGCCGAGCAGCAGTACGGCGGCCGAGAAGTACAGCCACATCAACAGCACCGCCAGCGAACCGGCCGCGCCGAACGAATTGGCCATGCCCGCGTGGGCCAGATAGAGAGCGAAAAGTTTCTTGCCTGCGGAGAACAGCACGGCTGCCACCGCGCCGCCCACAAGGGCGTCGCGCCAGCGGACCACGGCGTCGGGCAGGAATTTCAGCAGGGCGGCGAAGGCGAAGGCCAGCACCAGCAGGCCGACTGCCAACTGCATCAGATTGCCGATCACGACGTATGGCGAGTTGCCCCACAGCCACTGGCCGATGAACGTAATGGCCGTATCGAGCACGAGTGAGACGATCAGCAGAAACGCTACGCCGAGCACGAGTCCAAACGAAATCAGCCGGACCCGCACTAGCGCGATGACGCTCGACGAACGCGGCCCGGTGAGCGGCCAGACGATATTGAGCGCGCTGTTGAGCGACGAGAACGTGGCCGACGCGCCGATCGCGAGGAGAGCGAACGAAATGATCGCCGCGATCCCGCCTGCGCTACCCGCGTGGCGGGCGTTCTGGACAATGGTTTGCACACCGGTGGCGGCTTCGTCGCCGAGCAGCCCATGGATATGAGCGAACAGTTCGCCGCGCACTGCCTGAGCGCCGAAGAACCATCCTGCTACGGCGATCACCATGACCAGCGTGGGGGCCAACGAGAACGCCGCATAAAAGGCAATAGCTGCCGCCATGGCGGCACAGCGGTCTTCGGCGAACTGCTTGAACGCACCGATTGCCCATGAAGCCTGCTGGCGTGCTGCGCTTTGCAATTTGTCGGCGGATAGCGTGTCGATGTCCATACGGCCTCTTGACGGGATCGTGGCGCCGGAAGTTGCTCACGTGCCGATGCGGCTCGGCGGGTATGACCTTACGCATTGCAAGCACTATGCCCGTCACTATAACAAGGACGATCCCGGGGCAGGGTATGTCCGGTTGGGGCTCTGTACAGTCGCACGCACTCTTATTAATAAACGACATATACTTTTTACCACCCCCTAAAACATCCATTGCCGAGGGCGACCATGCTGCAAATGTCCCGGCGTCAGTTCCTGAAGGTGACGGCATCCACGCTGGCCGGATCGAGCTTGGCCCTGATGGGCTTCTCCCCGGACCCCGCGCTCGCCGAAGTCCGTCAGTACAAACTGTCGCGCACCACTGAAACCCGAAATACCTGCCCGTATTGCTCGGTGGGCTGCGGGATCCTCATGTACGGCCTCGGTGACGGCGCGAAGAACGCCACGGCCAGCATCATCCATATAGAAGGCGACCCGGATCATCCGGTCAACCGCGGCACGCTGTGTCCGAAGGGGGCCAGCCTGATCGACTTCATCCATAGCCCGAGCCGCTTGCTGTATCCGGAGTATCGGGCGGCCGGCTCCGATCAGTGGCAGCGCATTTCGTGGGATGACGCGCTCGACCGCATTGCGAAACTGATGAAGGCCGACCGCGACGCCAACTTCGTCGAAACCACGGAGGACGGCAAGAAGGTCAACCGCTGGCTGACCACCGGGATGCTCGCTGCATCGGCGGCCAGCAACGAAGTGGGCTATCTGACGCACAAGGCCGTGCGCAGCATGGGGATGTTGGCGTTCGACAACCAGGCGCGTGTCTGACACGGTCCGACGGTGGCAGGTCTTGCCCCGACGTTTGGCCGTGGAGCGATGACGAACCATTGGGTCGACATCAAGAATGCGGACGTGATCCTTGTGATGGGCGGCAATGCCGCCGAGGCGCACCCGTGTGGCTTCAAGTGGGTGGCGGAAGCCAAGGCGAACCGCAAGGCGCGCCTGATCGTGGTCGACCCTCGCTTTACGCGAACCGCATCGGTGGCGGACTATTACGCGCCGATTCGCACCGGCACGGACATCGTGTTCCTCGGCGGGGTGATCAACTACCTGCTGACAAACGACAAGATCCAGCACGAGTACGTAAAGAATTACACGGACTTCGCGTTCATCGTGCGCCAGGATTTTGCCTTCAACGACGGCATCTATTCCGGCTACGACGCCGACAAGCACTCGTACCCGGACAAGGATTCGTGGGATTACGAGCGTGGCGACGACGGCTTTGTGAAGGTCGACATGACGTTGCAGGATCCGCGCTGTGTCTACAACCTGCTCAAACAGCATTACTCGCGCTATACGCCTGAGATGGTCGAAAAGACCTGTGGCACACCGAAGGAAAAATTCCTGAAGGTATGCGAAATGCTCTCCACGACGGCCGTGCCCGGCCGCGCGGGAACGATCCTCTATGCGCTTGGCTGGACCCATCACTCGGTTGGTGCGCAGATGATTCGCACCGGCGCGATGGTGCAACTGCTGCTCGGCAATATCGGCATCGCCGGCGGCGGCATGAACGCGCTGCGCGGTCACTCGAACATCCAGGGGCTGACGGACCTCGGGCTGATGTCGAACATGCTGCCGGGCTATATGACGCTGCCCACGGAAGGCGAGCAGAACTACGCCGACTACATCAAGAAACGCGCTACCCAGCAGTTGCGGCCCAACCAGCTTAGCTACTGGAAGAACTACGGCGCGTTTTTTGTGAGCTTCATGAAGTCGTGGTGGGGCGACGCGGCGACAGCCGACAACAACTGGGGCTACGACTATCTGCCCAAGCTCGACAAGCTGTACGACTTGCTGCAGGCCATCGAATTGATGGACCAGGGCAAGATGAACGGCTATATCGCGCAAGGCTTCAATGTGCTCGCGTCCTCGCCGAACAAGGCGAAAACCGCTTCCGCCCTAGGCAAGCTGAAATGGCTGGTGGTGATGGACCCGCTCGCTATCGAAACCGCCGAGTTCTGGAAGAATTATGGCGACTATAACGACGTCGACGCCTCGAAGATCCAGACCGAAGTCTTCCGGTTGCCCACCACCCTGTTCGCGGAGGAACGCGGCTCGCTGGTGAGTTCGAGCCGTGTACTGCAGTGGCACTGGAAGGGCGTGGACGGTCCAGGCGAATCGAGGAGCGATCTGGAGATCATGTCGGGGATTTTCCTGCGCATGCGCAAGGCGTATCAGGAGCAGGGCGGCAAATTCCCGGATCCGATCGTCAAGCTCGCGTGGCCGTACGCGAACCCGGAAAGCCCGACGCCGGAAGAACTGGCGATGGAGTACAGCGGCCGTGCCGTCACCGATCTGACCGATGCGAAGGACCCGACCAAGGTGCTGGTGAAAAAGGGCGAGCAACTTTCGGGCTTTGCGCAACTGAAGGACGACGGTTCGACCGCGAGCGGCTGCTGGATTTTTTGCGGCGCATGGACCCAGGCCGGCAACCAGATGGGCCGGCGCGACAACGACGACCCGACCGGTATCGGCCAGACCCTCAACTGGGCGTGGGCGTGGCCGGTCAACCGGCGGATTCTCTACAACCGCGCATCGTGCGATCTGAGCGGCAAGCCGTTCGATCCCACCCGCAAGCTGATTGGCTGGAACGGGTCCGCGTGGACCGGGGCGGACGTGCCCGACTTCAAGGTGGACGAACCCCCGGAAAACGGCATGGGACCGTTCATCATGAACCCCGAAGGCGTGGCGCGTTTCTTCGCGCGCGACGAGATGAACGAAGGGCCGTTCCCCGAGCATTACGAGCCGTTCGAGACGCCGCTTGGCTATAACCCGCTGCATCCGCAGAACGCGCAGGCCACCAACAACCCGGCCGCGCGCGTGTTCCCGGCCGACCGGGCAGCGTTCGGCAAGGCGGCGGACTTCCCGCATACCGCGACCACCTATCGTTTGACCGAGCACTTTCACTTCTGGACCAAGCATGCGCGGCTGAATTCGATCATTCAGCCGCAGCAGTTCGTCGAAATTGGCGAAGACCTGGCGAAGGAGGTGGGCGTGGTGGCGGGCGACCGCGTGAAGGTATCGTCGAATCGCGGCTATCTGATTGCCGTAGCGGTGGTGACCAAGCGCATCAAGCCACTGATGATCGACGGCAAGAAGGTGCAGACCGTTGGCGTCCCGCTGCATTGGGGCTTCAAGGGGCAGACGAGGCCGGGGTACATCACCAACACGTTGACGCCGGTGGTAGGTGACGCGAATTCGCAGACACCGGAATTCAAGTCGTTCCTGGTGAAGGTCGAGAAGGCATAGGGGGCGAGATAAAAAATGGCACTGCAATCATTGGATATCAAGCGCCTGTCCGCCACCACGGTCCCGCCTCCGGGGGTACGGGAGCCGGCGACCGGCACGGTGGCGAAGCTGATCGACGTCAGCAAATGTATTGGCTGCAAGGCGTGTCAGACGGCGTGCATGGAGTGGAACGATCTGCGCGACGAGGTGGGGATCAACCACGGCGTGTACGACAACCCGCTGGATCTCACCGAGCATTCGTGGACGGTGATGCGTTTCTCCGAGTATGAGAACCCGGACGGCAACCTCGAATGGCTGATTCGCAAGGACGGTTGCATGCATTGCGAGGACCCGGGTTGCCTGAAGGCGTGTCCGTCGCCGGGGGCGATTGTGCAGTACACGAACGGCATCGTCGATTTTCATGAGGAGAACTGCATTGGCTGCGGTTATTGCGTGACGGGCTGTCCGTTCAACATTCCGCGTATTTCGAAGACGGACCACCGCGCATACAAATGCACGCTATGTTCCGACCGCGTCGCGGTGGGGCAGGAGCCGGCGTGCGTGAAGACGTGCCCGACTGGCGCGATCGTGTTCGGCACCAAAGAGGACATGAAGCAGCACGCAGCCGGGCGCATCGAGGACCTGAAGGAGCGCGGCTTTGAGCACGCGGGGCTGTACGATCCGCCGGGGGTAGGCGGGACACATGTGATGTATGTGCTGCACCATGCGGATCAACCGTCGCTGTACCACGGCTTGCCGGATCATCCGCGGATCAGTCCGATGGTGCGTTTGTGGAAGGGCATGGCGAAGCCGCTGGCGGTGGCGGGGATTGTGATCGCGGCGCTGTCCGGGTTTTTCCATTACACGCGGATTGGTCCGAACGAGGTGACGGAAGACGACGAACTGGCGGCGCGGGAAGAGGCAGGACGCATTCGTGGCGAGCGCGAGGAGCAGAGCGATGTCAAATGACCCGAATCTGATTGTGCGTTACACGGCCAATGAGCGGACGAATCACTGGATCACGGCGATTTCGTTTGTGGTGCTGGCGTTGTCTGGGTTGGCGTTGTTTCATCCTTCGATGTTCTGGCTGACGGCGCTGTTTGGTGGAGGGCAGTGGACGCGGATCCTGCATCCGTTTGTGGGTCTGGTGATGTTTGTGTCGTTCCTGATTCTTGCGGTGCGGTTTTGGCATCACAACTATCTGGACCGTGATGATGTGCAGTGGCTGCGGCAGATTGATGATGTGCTCGCTAATCGCGAGGAGAATTTGCCGGAGATCGGGCGGTATAACGCTGGGCAGAAGTTGTTGTTTTTCACTATGGTGGGGTGTCTGTTTTTATTGCTTTGCAGTGGGGTTGTTATCTGGCGGCGGTATTTTTCGGTTTACTTTCCTATTGAGGTTGTTCGGCTCGCTGCGCTCGTTCATGCTTGTGCTGCGTTTGTTCTCATTGTTGGGATTGTGGTGCATATCTATGCTGCTATCTGGATCAAGGGGTCGGTTGGGGCTATGGTGCGCGGTACTGTTACGCTGGGGTGGGCCAGGAAGCATCATCCTAAGTGGTTTCGGGAGAGTGTTAAATAGGACTGTGGTTTTTGCCTTGAGGCGCTTTGTCCGTGTTCGTACGGTGTTGGCCTTTCCTTGCATTCTTATTGGTTTATTAGCGATGCCCCTGTGCGGGGCGGCACTTACTTTCTTTGTCCCACAGGGACTACCTTCGGGTCGCCGCCGCAAAGAAAGTAAGCAAAGAAAGCGGGCTCGCAACCGCCAGCTTGTAGGTGTCCACCACTGGCATGAACCCGGAGTGGTGCGCGCACGAAATGATCTCTCGCACCGCCATCGGGTTTGACAAAGGGCTCATCCACCCCGTTCCGCACTACGTGCGTCACGGATGGGTCTGCGAGGGAAGGCGGGGGGGTGGTAAAGCAGTGATTTTGGGCCGTGCAAAGAAACGCGCCGGTGAGGAAAGCGGTCTGGCAGTTTGGCCGGCCGGGCCGCCCAGCGTAAAGCAAGCTCGAACCAGATATGGTTAGAACGCCAGCGGAATATGCATTAGGGGCTGTGCCCGACGGCGGGGCGCGCAGCGCAAGGCTGGAACGGATGACTGCCTTGTCACCAAGGCGCGTGGTGCGAGGGCTGGTTTCGTGCGCGGACCGCTCCCGGGTGACCTGAGTGGCGGACACCTACAAGCTGGCGGTGTGAAGCCCGCTTTCTTTGCTTACTTTCTTTGCGGCGGCGACCCGAAGGTAGTCCCTGTGGGACAAAGAAAGTAAGTGCCGCCCCGCACAGGGGCATCACTAATAGACCGCTAAGAAAGCAAGGAAAGGCCAACACCGTACGAACACGGAACCAAGACCCACAAGGCAAGGCAAAAAAGCAACCCGACCCAAAGCACGCGCAGCACAAAGAAAGAGCCCCAGCTGATATGCCCCAAAAAATCCTAGACCCCTCGCAGATAGAATCCCAAGACCCCACAGCGATCCCACGCATCCGCCTGCCCGAACGGGCGACAATATTTGCAGCCCGCGCCGCGAGACTAAAAACCCTCGCACCCAGCAACCCGATCTCCCCCTACATCAGACTGATGTCAACAGTATCCGAAGCCCAGCACCACGAGCTAGCAACCATCACCCCAAACCCGCCATTGCGCGAAGCGATCACCCAGGCCCAACACCACTCCATGCCTCTAATCCCGGCCCTCTCGCCGGATCGAGACCCTCAGTGGCGCACCATACTCCACCGCCTGCTGGACAAAGTCGAAACCGCCGGCGCCGTCACCCCTGCACTCGGTAACGTTCTCGACGCCTTGCGTCTAAAATCCCCCGAAGAACTCGACACCGAAGCCGACGCAGTCCTCGCCCACCGCTACAGCGAAATCGATCCCGCTTCGGCTCCGTTTATCATGGCAGCCCTCCAGGTAGTCTGGACCGATCTTGCGAGTCGCTTCGATCCGCGCGATATTCCCTATCTCGACACGTCTGGTGTCTGTCCCGTCTGCGGCGCTTTGCCAGTTGCCAGCATCGTGCGCGTCGGCGGTCAGTACCAGGGCTATCGCTACCTGCAATGCGGTCTATGCTCCAGCGAATGGCATGTGGTCCGCATCAAGTGCTCGAATTGCGATTCGACCAAAGGGATCGCCTATCATGGCATTGCGGGTGGTAGCGATGCCCTCAAGGCGGAATCCTGTGATGAATGTCATACGTATCGCAAGATCGGCTATCAGGAGAAAGATTTCGAGTTCGAACCGCTCGCAGATGACCTCGCGAGCCTCACGCTCGATCTGTTGATGAACGAAGCAGGCTATCGACGCAGCAGCCCCAATCCGCTGCTGTGGCCTGAAGTGCCATCGGACGCATAAGCAGGAGAAACGTCGCGTGAGCGAAGTGCAGGGGAACCCGTTAAACGCGCTGCTGGCACGTGTGCCCGCCGTCGAACGAATCATGTCGTCCGCGGCCGTGCAGCCGTTGCTCGCCGAATACGGCCGCACCCAGGTGCTCGCCGCCGTGCGTGCCGCGCTCGACAGGCTGCGGCAGGACCTGCAGGCCGGCGCTGTGCATGACGCCGGGTTGCAGGATGACGGACACGCCATAGCGTCTGCGACGTCTCACGACGGTCCGGACGTTCTGCAGGGCGGGGCCCACCTTGACTCCGCGTGCAACGAATCTCAAGTCGTCAGTCAGGCCGCCATTCTGTTGGCGCAGCGCGCGCAGAGCCGTCTGCGCGCTGTCTTCAATCTTACCGGCACGGTGCTGCACACCAATCTCGGCCGTGCGCTGCTGCCCGACGAGGCCGTGCGCGCCGTTGTTGAAGCGCTCACACGTCCGATGAATCTCGAGTTCGATCTCGCAACCGGTAGCCGGGGAGATCGCGACGACTTGATCGACGACGTCATTTGCGAACTGACCGGCGCCGAAGCGGCCACGGTAGTGAACAACAACGCGGCGGCCGTGCTCTTGACGCTGTCGGCGCTTGCGTCGAAGAAGGAAGTGATCGTATCGCGTGGCGAACTCGTCGAGATTGGCGGCGCGTTCCGCATTCCCGACATCATGTCGCGCGCGGGCGCGAGGCTGCGCGAGGTCGGGGCGACCAACCGCACGCATCTGAAGGACTATGAAGAGGCTATCGGTCCGCGCACTGCGATGCTGATGAAAGTCCATTGCAGCAACTATGCGATCAGCGGCTTTACGAAAAGCATCGAGCTCGATGAACTCGCACCGCTCGCGCACCGCCATGGCGTGCCGATGGCGGTCGATCTGGGCAGCGGCACGCTCGTCGATCTCGCACAGTGGGGATTGCCGAATGAGCCGACCGTGCGCGAGAACATTGCCGCTGGGGCGGACCTCGTAACCTTCAGCGGCGACAAGCTGCTTGGCGGTCCGCAAGCGGGGCTGATCGTCGGACGCGCCGATCTGATCCGCAAGATCAAAAAGCATCCCCTCAAACGCGCGCTGCGTGTGGGCAAGCTCACGCTTGCAGCGCTCGAGCCTGTCCTGCGCCTTTATCAGGCGCCCGAATTCCTGAGCGAGCGACTGACAACACTGCGTCTGCTGACACGTCCAGCCGCGGAAATGCAGGCGTTTGCCGAACGCGCGTTACCGCTCCTGCAGCGCGCGCTCGGGGAGAGCTTCATCGTGAGCGCAGAGCCGATGTTCAGTCAGATCGGTAGCGGCGCGTTGCCCGTCGAGCAACTGCCTAGCTACGGACTGGTGGTGCGTCTTGCGAGCGGCAAGCGTAGCGGCCGCGCTTTGATGAAACTCGAGAAAGCGTTTCATGCATTGCCGCGTCCGGTCATAGGCCGCATTACCGACGATGCATTGCGGCTCGACCTGCGCTGCCTCGAGTGCGCAGATGAAGCCACGTTCCTTTCGCAGGGTGAGGCGTTGCACGCATGATCGTCGGGACTGCTGGACATATTGATCACGGCAAGACGACGTTGGTGCGCGCGCTGACGGGTGTCGATACGGACAGGCTCAAGGAAGAAAAGGCGCGTGGCATCTCGATCGAACTCGGTTATGCCTATACGCCGCTAGAAAACGGCGACGTGCTGGGCTTGATCGATGTGCCCGGCCACGAGAAGCTCGTGCACACGATGGCTGCAGGTGCATGCGGCATCGACTTTGCATTGCTGGTGATCGCCGCGGATGACGGTGTGATGCCGCAAACGCAGGAACATCTGGCGATCCTGCAATTGCTCGGTGTGACGCGTGGTGCAGTGGCGCTGACCAAGACCGATCGTGTCGACGCGGCGCGCCTTGCGCAAGTGCGTTCAGAAATTGATGCGTGGCTTGCGGCATCGCCGTTTGCCGGGGCACCTGCGTTCGAAACCAACGCGCCGCTGCCGGACGATGCCGGGGTGGCGCAACTCAAAACGTATCTGCACGAAACCGCAATGGCATGGCAAGCGCGTCGCGATGACGGGTTGTTGCGGTTGGCGATTGATCGTGTGTTTACGTTGACGGGGCAAGGCACGATCGTGACGGGCACCGTTTTCGCCGGACGCGTAACCACCGGCGAAACGGTGATGCTCGCGCCGTCCGCGACGCCGGTGCGCGTACGCAGTATTCACGCGCAGAATCGCGCAGCAGAGACGGGTCATGCCGGACAGCGCTGCGCGCTCAATCTCGCGGGTATCGACAAGGACGCAATCGCGCGTGGCGACTGGATCGTCGATGCGCGCTTGGCCGAGCCGTCGGAACGGCTCGATATCGAACTGACATTGTTAGCCGATGCCGGCATTACGTTGCAGCACTGGGCGCCGCTGCATGTGCATATCGGTACGACGCATCGGGTCGCGCATGTGGCGCTGCTGGATGGCGATAGCCTGCATTCTGGCGAATCGGCGCGAGTGCAACTCGTTTTCGATGCACCCGTGTGTGCGTTGCCGGGCGATCGCCTTATCGTACGTAATGCGCAGGCTAGCAAGACCGTCGGCGGTGGCCGGGTGCTCGATCCTTTTGGTCCGGCGCGCAAGCGTCGCACTCCCGAACGTCAAGCGTGGCTCGATGCGCTGCGAGCATGGCTCGACGAGTGCACGATCGAGCCGCTGCTCGAACAGGCTCCACGTGGCATGCTGCGTTCGACCCT